>Ga0209748_1000005_pt1 | contig 315926 bp, 242 predicted proteins | sample BarGraIncu00421A_FD_185490 | JGI IMG/M metagenome (GOLD analysis project Ga0209748, IMG submission 185490) | Arctic peat soil microbial communities from Barrow, Alaska - Barrow Graham LP Incubations 004-21A (SPAdes) (version 2) | ecosystem: Environmental > Terrestrial > Soil > Wetlands > Peat... | reverse complement strand
AAGTGCACTCATCGCAACCCCGCATATTGCTGGTTATTCATCTGACGGTAAATCCAATGCGACCCGTACAATCGTAGAACAACTGAACATGTTCTTAGAGTTGAATATGCCGCCCAAGATTTGTCTAGAGTTACCAGTTCCCGAAGAGCCTGTACTCAAGATCCACAAAAACAGCCCCCATAAGATCGCATCCGCATTATTATACGCCTACGATCCCATCAAGGATACGGAAGTTCTGAAAAAATCACCTGATAAATTCGAGGAAATTCGAGGAAAATATGTGTTTCGCAGAGAATACAAAGCATTCCGTATTGTGAACTTGGCAGAAACCGAGGCAGAATTGCTCCATGCTTTCGGGTTTCATACACCACCCCGTTCTGAAATGAACAATACGGACGAATACAGGGAGTAGTCTTACCAGTTGAATTCTTTTTGCAGCAATTGTCCGATAACTTCGGGGTAATGCCTATACTCCAGTCCATGGACTTTGGCTGCTACATCATCCGCTGAATCACCCGGAAGAACGGGACATTTTGCCTGAAAAACAATGGATCCTTCGTCGTAGTTTTTGTTTACCAGATGGATCGTTATTCCAGATTCCTGCTCTTTGGCATCGATGACAGCCTGATGCACATGATTTCCATACATCCCTTTCCCACCAAATTTTGGTAAAAGTGCAGGGTGAATGTTGACAATTCGGTTCGGAAAAGCAGAAATCAACTCAGCAGGAATCTTCACAAGGTATCCTGCCAAAATGATAAAATCAATTCCTTCGTTTTTGAGCATTTGAGTTAAGGCAAAACCGTCAGTAAGGGTCTCCCTCGTAAGAGTGACGGAAGGGATTCCGAGTCGCTCAGCACGTTGATGAACTTGAGCCTCAGTCTTGTTGGAAATAATAATCCCGATTTTCACCCGAATTTCTGAAGAAAAAAATTGGATGATGTTCTCCGCATTGGAACCAGATCCAGAGGCTAAGATGGCTAAACGTACAGGTTTCATATTGCCTTTAAATTGGGTTTTTCCTTGCACAGAGTTCGTCTTTTTGTGCAAAATATTGCACTTTTCAGATAAATTAGTAGGTGAATTCCATTTTTTATTCGTTCCTTTGTGCCGCAAAATTACGAATTAGATTTAATTATTAACCTAAAAAATGACTGTTATGTCTGATGTTGCTGCAAAAGTAAAAGCCATTATCGTTGACAAATTAGGCGTTGAAGAAACTGAAGTTACTCCGGAAGCCTCCTTCACCAACGACTTGGGCGCAGACTCACTTGACACTGTGGAATTGATTATGGAATTCGAAAAAGAATTCGGAATCTCTATCCCCGATGATCAAGCAGAAAAAATCACCACTGTAGGTGAAGCGATTGCTCATATCGAAGCTGTTGCCAAATAATAAGGCAATTAACGTATGGAATTAAAAAGAGTTGTCGTAACAGGCCTGGGAGCCATTACACCCGTGGGCAACAACGTGACCGAAACATGGTCATCGTTGATCAAGGGTGTAAGCGGAGCCGGGCCTATTACGCACTTTGACACGTCAAAGTTTAAAACAAAATTTGCCTGCGAAGTTAAAAATTTCGATCAAGGCGCCCATTTTGACAGAAAAGAGGCCCGCAAATACGATCAATTTGCGCAATACGCCGTTATTTGTGCCAAAGAGGCGGTTGAAGATTCAGGCCTGGACATTGAAAAGGAAGACCTCGATCGCATCGGAGTCATTTGGGGTGCAGGTATTGGTGGAATTGAAACGTTTGAGCAGGAAGTCCTAGAATTTGCAAAAGGTGATGGAACGCCACGTTTCAGCCCATTTTTCATTCCTAAAATGATTTCTGACCTTTCTGCTGGCCACATTTCAATCATGTACGGCTTCAGAGGTCCCAATTTCTGCACGGTTTCTGCTTGTGCTTCTTCATCCAACGCCATTGCCGATGCTTTCAACTTGATCCGTTTGGGTAAAGCGAATGCATTTGTGTGCGGAGGTTCTGAAGCAGCCATCACCGCTGCCGGTGTAGGTGGGTTTAATGCCTTGCATGCCCTTTCTACCCGTAACGATGATCCCATGACTGCTTCTCGCCCTTTCAGCAAAAGCCGTGACGGCTTTGTCATTGCAGAAGGTGGTGTTGCACTCATTTTAGAAGAGCTTGAACATGCTTTAGCCCGTGGTGCAAAAATCTATGCAGAAGTTGCCGGTGTCGGCATGTCTGCCGATGCTCACCACATGACCGCTCCGCATCCGGATGGATTGGGCGCGCTGAATGTGATGAAAAATGCACTCGAAGATGCCGAAATGCTCCCTTCTGATATTGATTACATCAACGTTCACGGTACCTCCACCCCGCTTGGAGATATTGCTGAAACGAAAGCAATCAAAGCCGTTTTCGGTCCGGCAGCTTATGACTTGAACATCAGCTCCACCAAATCACAGACAGGTCACCTCCTGGGTGCCGCCGGTGCAATTGAAGCGATGGCTTGCGTCCTGGCCGTACAGAACGACATCATTCCTCCCACGATTAACTTTACGGAAGGTGATGAAGATCCGGAAATCGATTACAAACTGAATTTCACTTTTAATAAAGCCTGCAAACGCGAAGTACGGGCAGCATTGTCCAATACGTTCGGTTTCGGTGGCCACAATGCCAGTGTCATCGTAAAGAAATGGAAGCCAAACGCTTGATTTCAGACCTACTCATTCAAATAAGGCTCCTGACTGTTAAACAGAAGGAGCCTTATTTGTTATTTCACCATATTCTGGGTTTTTACCCTTTCAAGTTGGAGTTGTATCAGCAGGCGCTTAGACATAAATCATTGTCTGTCCGAACGAACGACGGTCTATTGATCAACAACGAACGACTCGAATATCTGGGAGACGCAGTACTTAACGTTATCGTCGCTGATATCTTGTTCAAACAGTTTCCTGCTGCCAATGAAGAATTCCTGACCAAGACCAGAGCCAAGATCGTTCAACGCCAAAGTCTGAACAAAATTGCCATGGAGTTAGGTCTGAACACGCTGATTCTTTCCTCTGCGCAGGCAACCCCCGAAACGCATCTCTCCATCTACGGAAATGCCCTGGAAGCATTAATCGGGGCTATCTATTTGGATCAGGGCTACCGACGCTGCAAACGTTTCCTTGAAAAGAAAATTCTGGAACGTCACATCGACCTCGAAGGCATCGTCAGCACCGAAGAAAATTTCAAGTCTGCACTCCTGGAATGGAGTCAGCAGGAAAAACTCTCGGCTGAATTCCTGATGACTGAACTAAGCAAAAGTTCCGCCAAGGGCCCACGCTTCAGAGCTGTGGCGCTTATCAACGGCCTCAGTTTCGGACAGGGTGAAGGCCTTTCCAAAAAAGAAGCGCAGCAAAAAGCCGCAAAAGAATCACTTATGTATATCCAAGACCCTTACGTCAACCTTGCGGAACTATTGAAGGAAAATCAGCAGGTCGTTGATGAAGAAAACACAGAGTCTGGGCAGTACGAAAAGGTCTAACCTCTGTTTTTTATAGTTTTCACTCTCCAACAGGCCCAAGACTGCGAAAAAATAACTAATTTTGGCACCGTTGACCGAAACCTGAAACCCCATGGATTTATTATCAGGATTATACAGCATGTACCTCAAAGATCGCTTTGGGGAAATACTGGACTTTGCTCAGGATGCCAATGATATCCAAAACGAGCAACTGTCGAACCTCTTGTTGGAGGCTGCTGAAACCGAATGGGGAAAAAAATACGACTTCAAAACTGTATATAGCTACCAGGAATTCAGAGAACGTCTTCCCATCCAACGACTTTCAGACCTGAAGCCCTATCTGGATAGGATGAGCAATGGCGAAACGGACCTAATCTGGCCGGGAAGTCCCAAAGATGTGATCTGCTCCATGAACGACACCCTTGTCCCCATTACGGCACAGGCTATAGAAGAAACTTTTCAGCAAGGCATCAGTGATAGCTACACCATTCACATCAGTAAAAACCCGGGCAGCAAATTACTCGAAGGATTTTCTGCCAATGCCGGAAACGGTGTTGATTTGCCGTACATGAACGAATTGCACGCCTTGCTGCGCGAAAACGAACCTTTTTTAAACTCCCTGCTGAACCTGCCAAAACGGGTTGGAGCAGATAAAGACGGGAATCCATCAACGGAATTGGTTTTAAATGAAGCACTTGGACAGAAAGTAACCAGCTTCAAAGGGACCTCGCAAAGATTGCAGGAACTTTTAAAAAAAGCATACCAGAAAACAGGAAAAAAAACGTTGAAAGAAGTATGGCCGGAAGCAGAAGTTCTGTTTGTTCGCAGCCCGTTAAATTCAGCCTCACTGCAGGAGTCGAAGGAACTGTTGCCACAAGGGCTTATTCAACAAGCGACTTACTGTACTCCGGAAGGATTGTTCGGCATTCAGGACAACTCTGATGATCCGTCCTTCCTGCTCATGCTCGACCTGAGCACCTTCTTTGAATTCATTCCTATCGGAGGAACCGATCAGGACATCGTTCCTCTGGAAGATACCGAAACAGGGATCGATTATCAAATGGTCCTAACCAATTGTTCAGGATTGTGGCGATGTTGTTCAGAAGGGCCACTACTCCGCTTCGTTTCCATCCGCCCCTATCGATTCATTCTTCTTTAGTTTTTAAATTTCACAAACCTATGCAGAACGATTTAGTCCTATACAATACCCTACATCGTAAAAAAGAAGTATTTAAACCCATTCATGAGGGTCGAGTTGGTCTTTATGTTTGTGGTCCAACCGTTTATGGTGACGCACACCTTGGTCACGCCCGTCCTGCCATCACCTTTGACCTGTTGTTTCGCTATTTGACCATGCTCGGTTATAAAGTTCGCTACGTTCGGAACATCACGGACGTGGGTCATCTGGAAAACGATGCCGATGAAGGCGAGGACAAGATTGCCAAAAAAGCCAGGCTGGAGCAGCTCGAACCGATGGAAGTGGTTCAGTTCTACGTCAACCGATACCACCATGCCATGGAAGCCCTCCACGTGTTGCCTCCTAGCATTGAACCTCATGCATCAGGCCACATCATTGAACAAATTGAATTCGTCAAAAAAATCTTTGCAAACGGCTGGGCTTACGAAAGTGAAGGTTCTGTTTATTTTGACGTAGAAAAATACAACAAAACCCACCATTACGGCAAGCTTTCAGGGCGAAACATCGACGAGCTGATATCTACTGGGCGCGAGCTTGACGGTCAATCCGAAAAACGCAACAGCGTTGATTTTGCCCTATGGAAAAAGGCAGCACCGGAGCACATTATGCGCTGGCCCTCACCCTGGAGCGACGGCTTCCCCGGTTGGCACCTAGAATGCTCTGCCATGGGTACCCGCTATCTGGGCGAAGAATTCGATATTCACGGAGGTGGTATGGATCTGATGTTCCCCCACCACGAATGCGAAATTGCCCAATCCGTAGGCGCCTTAGGGCACGAAACGGTCCGTTTCTGGATGCACAACAACATGATTACCATCAACGGACAGAAGATGGGTAAATCATTAGGAAATTTCATCACGCTGGAAGAATTCTTCGAAGGTAAGCATCAGGCACTGACGCAGGCGTACAGTCCAATGACCATTCGATTCTTTATTCTGCAGGCCCATTACCGCAGCACGGTTGATTTTAGCAATGAGGCATTGCAGGCTTCAGAGAAAGGTCTCGAACGTTTGATGGACGCTTATGTCCGATTAAACAGGATTACCGCATCCGGCATTTCCACCGTAGTCGTCAAAGGGCTTCGTGAACGTTGTTTTGAAGCCATGAACGACGACTTGAACAGCCCTATCGTCATTTCTCACTTATTTGATGCCAGTAAGAGCATTAACCTGATCAGTGATGGTAAGGAAACCATCAATTCGGAGGATCTGAAAGAATTGAAGGAAGTTTTCGAACTTTTCATAGTCGACATCCTTGGCTTGGGAGTGGAGGAAAAGTCCTCCCAATCCACTGGTGAAGGGTACAAAGGAGCCATTGATCTCCTACTGAACATGCGAATGGAAGCTAAAGCCAACAAAGATTGGGCAACGTCCGACAAAATCCGGAATGAACTGACGGCCCTTGGATTTGAAATCAAGGACACCAAGGAGGGTTTTGAGTGGAAGATGGTAAAATAGACTTTATTTCACCGTAGATCTAGCGATTGGATATTTTGTATTTCCTCCACTTCTGAAAAGCGCTTTGACGTATCCCACCCGTATAGGTGATTCAATGAGAAGCGGAATGCGGTTCCTATCATCCGATATCCACATTTTAAGGACATCACTACGCTTGAAAATGTTACCCTCAATCATACTGAGGGTAAAAGCGTGTGCATTGTAAAAACCGTCACCATAGAGCTTGATGCGTTCCTTCCCGACGTATGTTAGGTGAACGAGGTATTCACCGTCATCCAGGCGAACTGGAATGTCGAGCCGCTTGCCCAAAGTATACATGTCCGGACTTGCAAAAAAACGTAAGCGGTAAATGCTGGTGACAATATCAAAACCACAGCGGTCTGATTCAGATTCCACGGGCGGCTTCCAACCGCGTTTGCGCTTCAGTCGTGTCGTAATATGCCAATCGTCGTTGACTTTCCGGAACGTAAAGTCATCAATGCCGTTCCAGTTGTCTTCGTGTGTGTATTTGTACGCTCGGAAAGGTGTCAGAGTCTGGGTATCGACGAAAGAAATCAGCGTATCGCGAATTCTGTAAAAGGCATCAAACGATTTATAGGATTTTCCCTGAGCAGAAAGTTGATAGGCGGGCATTTTATTGTAAAGCGCATTCCGGACGCGGAACTCACACGTTCCGGCAGGTATCCATACAAAACCTACATTATAATAAAGCTGATAGTCCAAATGTTCACCAGGGACCAATAATTCGTTGCTGACGGTGCATAGGAATTGCGCACGACCGGTAAAGGGCAAACACAACAGCAACAAACCAAAAAGAATACGTCGTTTCATAGTCAGTTCCTCTCCTTTTCCTTTTGAATCAATTCTTTGGGTTTTTGATCCAGCAAAGGCAGTTCGCGAACATTCCATGGTTCTTTCACCTCCCCGTTTACACGCAGAACCAATGCTTTAGGGTAATAAAATACATTTTCAGGCTGTCTTCTTTTAGCAAAATCACCAGTATCCCAGCGGAAATTGCCGTTCAAATCCTCGATGACACGCAGGAAATACGTTCCGGGAGCCAAGTATTTGAAGTCGGCCACATTCTTTTCAATCTGGAGCCGGCGAACCACCTTATCGGACTTATCCAGCAGCTCGGCAAAACCAGGAGATTGCATGCCACTGATTTTAGCAATCAGGCGAGCGTATTCCTCTTCTGCACGAATTTTAAATGTCTGGTTTAGGAGATTGTTCACTTTACCGTAAACGCTTTTGATGGCTGCGGAATCAATTACAAACCTGTACTCTGCTTCAAATTTCCATTTGGCATCCAACAAGAATTCCCTGGTTTTAAGGGTATCCCTGTAAAAAGTAAAGGCCATCTTAACCCAAACCGTATCTTTTTTTACAAATAATTGCGCGGGAGCCCCTTGGACCTCACGAATGGGTTCATCCACTTCAAACCGAGGTTTGCAGTAAATATCCATGACACTTTGAATGTTCGATTTTAAACCAAGGGGCGGCAATGCGGGGACTGGAGCAGGAACTGTTTCCTCCTTATTCTCTACCTTGGGTGTACTCTTTTTGACCGTTCCAACTTTGGGTTTATAGGATCTTGAAATCAGGGTCAGGGTATCTGTCCATGGACTAAGCGCATTCAGGGAGTCCGTTTTCAAATAGTCCAGCTTCAGCTTGAGTGTATCCATTTGGGTAACCAACGTATCGGTTATCCAGTAGGAAAGCGTATCGTTTGTCGGATTTTTTTCAAGAACATACCAGTCTTTAACCTCTTTGTTGATCAAGGTCAAGGTGGGCAACGACTCTGCTTTGTATCCAAAAGTCAAGTTAATCTTGTTCCTGGGCGCACGCTCTTTTTTTGCCAGATATTGTCGGCCAAAAACCTCCGTAAAATATCGAAGAATTATATTGTCTGGCTTAAAGCAGGTGATGGGACGCACTAGGATCGTATCTACTGTTACGGTGTCTTTCCAGATCGTATCATTTCGGGTACAAGGTTCCGTCCAGGGAATCAGCGCGGAATCCATGAATGCAATGGCTTCAACTGGTTGGTCAAATGCGTAATCCCTATTTTTATCATCCAGTGCATAAACAAATGCGGCTCCGTGCGGTAGACCTTTCAATACAAAACGCCCGCCTTTGGTCGATTTGGTGATGCGTTCAAATGCCTGATTACGAAAGGACGAGTCAGCAGCATTGGAATGCGTTCCGACAATAATCCCTGTCAGTGGATTCAGGTTGGAGGCGTCTAGTACATTTCCGGAAATCCGCAGGGAATCGATATGGTCTCCTGTTGAAAAAGAAAATGCATAGTCTCCGTATTTGTTTCCTTCATTGTAGTCGACAATGGCATCGGTAAAATCAATCGTATAGGTAGTTGCAGGAATCAGGCTGTCTGAAAGCAGCACCACAACCTTGTTGCCGACACCTTTAGCAACGGGCGCCAGTTTCTGAGGAGGTGAAACAATCACTTTATCCGAGGGTGACTTTAATGAAATCAGTTCGTCAAAGGATATCTCGATGCGTTTTTTATTGTAATTCACTGTATTCTCAAGCGGCAGAGAGCCGATGAATTTTGGAGGTGTTTCATCTTTGGGACCACCTGTGGGATTACCCACGCTGGCGCAAGCCGAAAGCATAGTCAAGGCAAGTAGGGCCAAACCAAATGATCCGTTCGTTTTTCTCATAACAACTTCGACGGTGCGGCCCGTCATACCCGGTTAATTTGTACAGGATTTCGCATAGTCTTCTGATCCTGTGACGCAAATGTACGAGTATTTTGACTACGTTTTGGTAAGGGCTTGGGCTTTTTTAACAGTTAGTGAACATTCTTAAAGGTGCCTGCCTATTTTTTTCTGTATCTTTGACCCTTGAATTTGCAAATTAACAACATTTTATGAAGATTGCTCTGATCGGATATGGCAAAATGGGCCATGAAATCGAACGTATCGCCCTCGAACGCGGGCACGAAATCGTAAGCACCATCGACATCAACAACCTGGAAGACTTCGACACTGACGCCTTCCGTTCGGCTCAAGTTGCAATTGAATTCACTCGTCCGGAAACTGCATTGGAAAACTATCGCAGATGTTTTAAGGCCAATGTACCTGTCGTATCAGGTACGACGGGTTGGTTGGAACACATCGCCGAAGTGAAGTCAGCCTGTGAAAAGGGTCAGACCTTTTTTTATGCTTCGAATTTCAGCCTGGGTGTAAACCTGTTCTTTAAACTCAACAAGATACTGGCTGAAATGATGAATGCTTTCCCTGTGTACGATGTTCGTATGAAAGAAGTGCATCATACTCAGAAACTGGATGCTCCTTCTGGCACAGCCATTACCTTGGCAGAAGGCATACTGGAGGACCTGGATCGTAAATCAACCTGGGTGAAGGAGGTGGCCAAGAACCCTGAAGAATTGGCTATCGCTTCAGAAAGAATCGGTCAGGTTCCAGGTTATCATGAAATTATATGGGAATCGGATGTCGATACCATTACCATCGCCCACGATGTCAAAAATCGAGCAGGTTTAGCATTGGGTGCCGTTCTGGCTGCGGAATTCACCGCAGGCAAAAAAGGCTTCCTTGGTATGACCGACATGTTGGGTTTCTAATATACCAATCATTTACAAAAAAACAGTCGCCCCATGAGCACACCTCTCAAAAGCCGGTTTTCAGCCACTCGTGCCAAATGGATTCGTTTTTCCATCTGGGCACTTATCACCATCTTATTCTCTGTTTGGACAAGCAGTGGTTGGTGGCTTTTGGCTTTGCCCTTCTTTTTGGACCTCTACATCACCCGGATTCTCCCGTGGGGATTCTGGAAAAATTCAAAAAACAAGACGTTTAAAAGCGTCATGGACTGGGTGGACGCCATCGTCTTCGCCTTGGTGGCAGTATACATCATCAACATTTACTTTTTTCAGAATTATCAAATCCCATCCTCTTCGCTTGAGAAATCGCTGTTGGTTGGCGACTTCCTGTTCGTCAGCAAAGTAGATTTCGGCCCCAGAGTGCCCAACACACCACTGGCCTTCCCTCTGGCGCATCATACCTTGCCCATTCTGAACTGTAAGTCATATTCTGATTGGCCTCATTGGGGTTATAAACGTGTACCAGGTCTTTCACACATAAAGCGTAACGACATTGTCGTATTCAATTTCCCGGCTGGTGATTCTGTTCCAGTCAAGTACACAAATCCTGATTATTATTCTTTGTGCGCCTATATGGCACAAGAAAACAATGTCACTACTGAAGTAGCCGGTCAATACATCAAGAGTCATCCTGAAACATTCGGGAAGATGGTATTCAGACCAGTTGACCGACGCGAAAATTTTGTGAAACGGTGCATCGGCTTGCCAGGTGAAACCATACAGGTTAAAGACAATGTCGTCTTGATTGACGGAAAACCGATTGAAGATCAGCCCGGTGTTCAATTCAACTACTACGTTCAGACCAAAGGATCCTATATTTCTGAAGAACAATTCCGTAAGTGGGGCATCAGTAAGGATGATCATGATCACTCCATGATTGCCCAAACCGATTACAAAGCCACGATGCTTCCTTTTCATAAGGATGCCAACGGCAAGATGTATCCGGTTTACCTATTTCCTGCTACCATATCGGTGATTGAACAGATTCGCAAAAGTGCTTCCATTGATACTGTCATCATAGAATCTGATGTACTTGGATCGCTTGAAATCGGAGGTCTGACCTATCCGCTAAGCCCTGAAATCAAATGGAAAAGGGATCATTTCGGTCCACTTTGGATTCCCAAAAAAGGAGCCACTATTGCTTTGACCCATCAAAATCTGCTTCTTTATTCCAGAGTGATCCATAACTATGAAGGTCATAAATTAGAAGTCATTGACGGAAAAGCCCTATTGGACGGAAAGCCGGCCTCGACCTATACGTTTCAGATGGATTATTACTGGATGATGGGCGACAACCGCCACAATTCCGCAGACTCAAGGGCTTGGGGATTCGTGCCTGAAGATCACGTAGTGGGAAAACCAATTTGTGTATGGCTGTCTCTTGACAAGGACAGAGGCCTGCTGGACGGAAAAATCCGTTGGAGAAGGTTCTTCAAAAAAGCTTATTAATTCTTGACTTCCCGGCTCCATGAAAACCAGACAATGGATACTGATATTGATTGGTGCAGCCCTGCTGGCATTGACCATCCGTGTCTTCTTGTTTGAAACCATTCGAGTGGCAAGTTTAGCCATGTCCAACAGCCAGGAGGTGGGAGACAGACTCTTTGTCGAGAAATTGACCTTAGGCGCTCGCTTGCCCATGTCTGTGGGGGTTCCATTCGTTCCTGACAGCCTTTTCGGCAATAAAACCTATCTCACATGGGGAAAGGGTCCAAAACGTAGTCATGGCTTTGGTGCGATTAAAAGGAATGATTTACTGGCTTTCAACGATCCGACTTCCCATTTGAATCCAGACAGGTCACCCATTCTTTTGAGCCGTTGTGTCGGCCTGCCAGGTGAAACGTTTTTACTGATTAAAGGGAAAACCGTCATTAATGGAAAAAAAATTGCCAGGTCTCAGGACGTATCTTTTTGCTATAGTTACCCCTTATCACTTCAGAGTACACTGCAACAAGTCATGACAGCCTGCAAAATTAATCGCCCAGTATATCATGATAAAGATTCAGGATTCGTTTATCTGACGCGACACGAATGGCTTTGCTTGTACCGAATAAAGGAGCAGATTCATCTGGGCCTTAGGCTTCGTGCATCCAAATTTGATGAAAAGAGAATCCTGATTCCTTCCAAGGCTAGTAAAATTGAATTGAACGACAGCACGTTCCAACTTTATGGACAACTGATCAACCGATTCGAAGGTGTACATTTGGAACAAGACACGGCTGGCAACATTCTTAAAAACGGACACAAGGTTCGTTTCTACACGTTTAAAGAGAATTACTATTTTCTCATCAATGACCACCAAGGTTATCTCAATGACAGCCGTAGTTTTGGATTGCTTCCTGAACGCCTCATCATTGGCAAAGCCTGGATGGTGTTATTTTCACCATCCGGCAAGCGCTTCTTGGAATTAATCTAGTATAATGCTTCGATTTCATCGGGTGAAATCGGGAGTCTTTTCCCTGGCATACGACAACCTGTTTCAGTCACGATGGCATCGTCTTCCGTACGAATACCACCTGTTCCGATGAATTGTTTGGCACGCTCGTAATTCACGAATTCTGGGAGGATTTTTTCGGCTTCCCATTTTTGGATCAGTTGTGGCATGAAATACAAGCCTGGTTCTACAGTCAATACGAATCCCGGTTGAAGTCGACGCCCAAGACGAAGGCTACGTAAACCGAACTGAGTGCTTCTGGAAATTTCATCGTCGTATCCTACGTAGTTTTCTCCCAAATCTTCCATGTCGTGTACGTCCAAACCCATCATATGTCCCAGTCCATGGGGCATGAATAGCGCCTGAGCACCTGCAGCAACAGCTTCATCCACATCTCCTTTAAGAATGCCGACAGACTTTAGACCTTCGGCCAACACTTTGCCGGAAGCTAAATGAACATCTCTATAAAGTGTACCCGGGCGAATCAGTTCAAATGCTTTATTATTGGCATCCACTACCATTTGATAAAGTTCCCTTTGCTGTGTAGAGTACTTCCCACCAACGATGGCTGTACGAGTAAAGTCGCAGGAGTAATGTTCAAGCGATTCCGCTCCGGCATCGCATATCACAAAGCGGCCTTTTTCCAGGATTCCCTCGTGACTATGTCCGTGCAACACTTCTCCATGTTGCGAAAGGATGGTAGGGAAAGCAAGTCCATAGCATTTGGAAAGTGCAATTCCTTCGATGAAACCGGCAATATTGCGTTCGGTTTCACCGGGCAATGCCATTTTCAGGGCGGTAAGGTGCATATCATAACCGACAGCAGCCGCTTTCTCGATTTCAGCGATTTCTTCGGCACTTTTGACTGAACGAAGGGCCACGACTGCACGAATTAGGGTTTCAGAGGCCTTAGACTTAAGCTGCATGGCGGGAATGCCAGTCAGTTCTTCCAACTGCAACATAGTCCAGGCTCTGTGCTGTGGCAGAAAATGTATGTTGCGGTTAAGTCCTTGGGCTTTTTTAATGTAGTCCCCCAATGTCGAGGTCGGTCTGGTTTCGGTGATGCCTGACTTTAGTGCCTGTTCCCCCAGACTTGGCATCGGACCCGTCCAGATGATGTCGTCCATGGTCAGTTCATTGCCAAATAGGATGGTTTTGCGTTCATCCACATCGATCACCACAAACAAATCCGGTTGGTCCATTCCCACGAAATAGATAAAATGACTGTTCTGACGGAAATGGTAGGTATTTTCCGGATAATTCATTGAGGCTTCCTTACTGCCGGGTAATAGGATTAAACCTGAACCTGTTTTTTGACACAGAAGGTCACGGCGTTGCTGATAGGTTTGTGGTGAAAACATGATGGATAAATTTATGGTTTAATGGATTATCGTTTAAGAAACTAAATTCAGTTTTTGAAGTTCGGCGGAAATGAATGTCAACTCTTCTGAACTTAGGTGAACTTGAACCGCTGCTGCATTTTGAACGGCTTGGGCCACATTACGGGCACCAACCAATGCGACGGTAATACCGGACTGTTCGATTGTCCAGCGAATTACCAATTGTCCGATGGTAGCATTTTTGGCTTCAGCCAGCGGTTCGATTTTTTTTAGGAAGGCACTGATTCGTTTCAGATTCTCATCCTTGTACCAAACCTGACCGATTCGACTGTCATTGGGCTCAAAGGTATGACCCGGATTCATTTTCCCAGTGAGCAAACCGCGCTGTAGCGGACTGTAAGCTAGAATTCCCAACCCATGGCTGAGGCAATAGGGTACGATTTCAGTTTCAATACCTCGTTTCACCATACTGTAAGGGACTTGTTCGGAAACGATGGGCACATAGCTTGCGGATTCCTTCATGAGTTCCACGGAATAATTACAGACACCAGCATAACGGACTTTCCCTTGTTCAATCAGTTTGGCAACGGCTTCCATTGTTTCGCTGACTGGCGTGGTTGGATCCGACCAATGGATTTGATAAAGATCGATGTAATCGGTTCCCAGATGTTTCAAACTGGCTTCGCATTCCCTGATGATCGCTTCTTTTCGGGCATTTCGGAATATTTTGACAGTTTTCCCTTCATTGCTGACCGTATCAAAATAATATTCTCCAAGGGTGCTGTCCCAACTCAAGCCGTATTTGGTTAAAATCTGCACCTTGTCCCGAGGTATACCTTTAATAGCTTCGCCCACGAGTTGTTCACTATATCCCATTCCATAAACAGGTGCAGTATCAAAAGTCGTGACGCCTAAATCGTAGGAGGCTCGCATGGCATCAACCGATGCCTTGTGATCGGTGCCACCCCACATCATTCCCCCGGCAGCCCATGCCCCGAAGGTCACAACCGATAGGTCAAGGTCGGATTTTCCAAGTTTTCTATATTCCATGTTTTTTCGTTTGAAATTCTTTGTTGTAGCTATTTTGGATTTACGAATATACTTCTTTTGAACTAACTTTGTATCCGAAAATAATCCAATGAATACAAACCTATTCTCAACAGCCTATTTCGCGCCGATACAATATTACTGGCACTGGCGACGAAGTGAACAACCGATGGTGGAAGCTTGCGAACATTACATGAAGCAAACCTGGCGAAACCGCTGTGTCATAGGTACAGCAAACGGGCCCATGACGTTATCACTTCCGGTTGAAGGCAATTTGGGGAAAAACGGGATTCGTGAAGTTCGATTGTCAGACCACGGGAACTGGCAACACATGCATTGGAACAGCATCGAATCAGCATACAATTCCAGCCCGTTCTTTGAATTCTACGCCGACGACTTGAAGCCCTTCTTTGAGAAGAAATCGGGCTTTTTATTCGATTTCAACGAAGAAATCCGTGAAAAGATGTGCGAATTGTTGGAGATACGGGCGATGTCTCAAAAAACGACGACCTTTTTGACTGAATGCGAAATCCACGGTGGATTGGTCGATTTTAGAAACATCATACATCCCAAGAAAAAATTGGAACTTGTTGATCCGTTGTTTAAACCGGAGCCCTACTATCAGGTCTTTGACCGTAAATTCGGATTTCAGCCCAACCTCAGCATTCTGGATTTGCTGTTCAACATGGGGCCTGAAGCCATTCTTTATTTATAGATCAGCATCGACATCGAAGCGGGATCCAGAATCTCATTTGCAATCTCTCGCAACAATGGAGGGGTAAAACGCATCACTTTTGCAGCTACTTCGTCCATGGAATCGAAACGGTTAAAGTGCAACATACTTTTGCCCATGGTCAGCGTTCCATTCTCTTTCTGCTCGGAGGAAATCATCATTTGGCCAAACAGTTGTTTTTGAGCTGCATGAAGCTGAAGTGTTGTCAATGTTTGCTCCCTGAGTTTTTTAAGTTCCTTATCAACCAATGTAAGGCAACGATCCGTTTGTTCGGGATCCGTTCCGAAATAGATGGTGAAAAGGCCTGAATCAGTATAAGAGGTCACGCTGGATTCAATCGAATACACCAAACCCGAGCGTTCACGCAAAGAAACATTCAGCCTGCTGTTCATGCCTGGACCACCCAGAATATTATTGAGCAAATACATTCCAATTCGGTTGGGATGGTTGAATTCATAATTCCGATTTCCATAAACCACATGTGTCTGATGGGTTTCTTTATGAATGGTTTCCATGAACCCTGTCAGCGGTTTAGGTTTATCGGATAAAAGCGGTGAAGGGACTGCTTCAGGGACTAATTGTCCGATGTGTTTCTCCACCAATTTCCGCCACCTCTTCAAAGGGATAGGCGACTGCGAAAAGAAAACAATTCGGTCAGCCGTATAATTGCGGTTGTAAAAATCAACAAATGAATCGTGTCCGAACGTTTTCAGACATTCGGGGGTCCCCAGAATCTTCCGACCGATAGGATGATGGGCAAACAACAAATCCTCGTAGTCATCGAAAATCAATTCCGAAGGAGAGTCTTCGTATGAATTGATTTCATCCAATATGACATCACGTTCCTTCTCGATTTCTTCCGATGGAAAGGTCGAATGGAAAAACAGGTCGGTCAGGAGTTCCATGGCTCGTTCGTAATCGTTATCCAGGAAAACGGAGTAAAGAAAGGTCTCCTCTTTGGTCGTGTAGGCATTCAACTCACCACCGACCGTTTCCATTCGGTTCAGGATGTGGTGGGATCGACGATGTTCCGTTCCTTTGAACAGTAAATGTTCGGTGAAATGGGCAATACCGGCTTCGTTCAAACGTTCGTGACGGGTTCCGGCATTGACAGCAAAGCCACAGCAGGAAACCGATCCGTGGCAAGAACGATGAATCACACGGATTCCGTTGGGCAATGTAAAAGAAAGGGGAGCTATTTCGTCGAAATGCATGGGGGGTCCTTAGAAAATGAGCGATGTGAAAATGAGCGATATGCAAACGTACAAAAAAACAAACTATATTTGCTTCAAATTTTAAAAAGACATGCAAACGATTGGAATCTATTGTTCGGCTAGTACCCACATTCAACGATTATTCCGTGAGGAAGCCATCAAATTGGGGCTTTGGATGGGAAGAAACAAAAAGACGTTGGTAAACGGCGGCTCCAACCAGGGCTTGATGGAGGTTTTCTCCCAGACGGTCCGTGAAAGCGGTGGTGATTGCGTCGGCGTCATCCCGGAAGACTTTTCAAGCCGTGGCTGGCACAGCAGTCATACCGACAGAAAGATTCTGGTCAAAGATTTGAGTGAACGCAAAGACATCATCAAAAAACTCAGCGACATCCTGATTGCTTTCCCGGGCGGAGTCGGCACGATGGATGAACTGTTCGATGCTTGGTCCTCCTACAATCTGGGCTTTCACAACAAACGGATCATCCTTTTGAACATCAACAAATTTTTCGATCCTTTGCTGCAACAACTGGCGCTTTTCCGCGAAGAAAAGTTCCTGCACGATTTCTTGCCAAACCCCCTTTTCATCGTGGATTCTGTCGATCAATGCATCGAATTGCTGGAGAAACTGGAAAAGCGAGCCGATGAAAACGAGCCGATGGGCTACGAATTTCAGATGCGGTAAGCCGCAGCAAATTCCTTGGCAATGTAATTGTCGTACGACTGACAGACTTCAGCAGCAAAGTCCAGACCGCACTGGATGATACCATCCCAATCTTTTTCGGTCAGATTGGGCAAATCAGCGCGACGAATCCCGGATCGGAAAAGGCCGAATGCCACACCTGCGTTGAAATTATCGCCAGCACCTACCGTACTGACCGTTTTGATGGGTTTTGCATCATAATGCTTGCTGAAATTGGTGCCACGGACTTCTACGCCGTGTTCAGCAGCCGTGTAGATGAAGTTCGGCGAGTAATATCGGATCTTATCCTTGTAGATTTTATCCACATCGGTGGAATTGTAAAGATACCTGAAATCATCAGCCGAACCCCGGATGATGTCCGCAAATTCAAAATTCTCAATAAAAGTAGAAGTCAGTCGAATGGCTTCGTTGGCGTGTGTCTGACGGAAATTCACATCGTAGTAAATAATGGCCTTTCGATCGGAAGCAAACTGAAGTAATTCCAGAACACGAGGTCTCAATGCCGGATTCAATGCATAAAAGGAACCGAAAATAACAATGTCGTCTGCATCTATGATCGGGTAAGCCGTATCCAGCCGATTCGAAGGATAGTCTTTGTAAAAAAGATATTCGGCGTCATTGCTTTCGTTGAGAAAAGCCAATGCCACCGGCGACTTCCCATCCGGAAAAGTATCAATATATTCGGTGGAAAGGCCACTATCCAGCATAAAATCCTTAATTATCTTTCCAACTTTATCGTTTCCGGTCTCACTGATGAATAACGCCGGAACTCCAAGGCGCCCCAACGTGATCATTCCGTTAAATACGGATCCTCCAGGAATGGCTTTGGTAGGTTGTTCGTTTTTAAAAAGAATGTCGAGGATGGTTTCTCCAATACCAATGATTTTACGCATACTTAATGTTACTAATGAAAACAGATTCAAACATAACGCATTCATACAGAATAGACAAGCAAAACGAATTATTATTTGAAAAATATACCTACCTTTGCACCCGCTGTTGCTGATAACAGCATTTAAACCAATTTAATGAAGACATTTGAAGAATTGGGAATCGCGCCCGCCATCCTGAAAGCGATTTCCGAAATGGGCTACGAACAGCCCATGCCCGTACAGGAAGAAGTGATTCCTTTCCTTTTGGGCGAAGAAAACGACGTAATTGCACTCGCACAGACCGGGACCGGTAAGACAGCCGCCTTTGGTTTACCCATTATCCAGAAAATCAATCTTTCCGTACACCAACCACAGGCACTGGTTCTGTGTCCTACCCGCGAGCTTTGCCTGCAGATTGCCGACGACCTCAACGACTATTCGAAATACATTGACGAGCTGAAAGTATTGCCCGTCTACGGTGGTTCCAGTATTGAAAGCCAGATCAAGACCCTCAAGAAGGGCGTTCACATTGTCGTAGCCACTCCCGGCCGTTTGTTGGACCTGATGAACCGCCGTTGTGTGGATTTGTCCGGCATCATCAACGTCATTATGGACGAAGCGGACGAAATGCTGAACATGGGCTTCTCTGAAAGCATCGACGCCATCTTGGCTGAAGTGCCTGTTGAACGCAACACCTTGCTTTTCTCCGCAACCATGCCGGCCGAAATCGCTCGCATCACCAAAAAATACATGCGCAATCCCCGTGAAATAACCATTGGGAACAAAAACGAAAGCACAGCCAATGTAAAGCACGTCTATTACATGGTTCATGCCAAGGATAAATATTTGGCGCTCAAACGCATTGCCGATTTTTACCCCAATATTTACGGCATTGTTTTCTGCAGAACCCGTAAGGATACACAGGAAATCGCCGACAAACTGATTCAGGACGGCTACAGCGCCGACTCGCTCCACGGAGACTTGTCGCAGCAACAACGTGACTATGTGATGAACAAGTTCCGTTCCCGCAACATCCAATTGCTGGTTGCCACCGACGTGGCTGCCCGTGGCCTGGACGTGAACGACTTGACACACATCATCAATTACAGCTTACCCGATGAAATCGAATCGTATACCCACCGCAGCGGTCGTACCGGTCGTGCAGGCAAAACGGGTACTTCCATTTCCATCGTTCACGTCAAGGAAAAAGGCAAGATTCGCGACATCGAACGCAAGATCAGCAAAACCTTTGTAGCTGAAAAAATGCCTACTGGTAAGGAAATCTGTGAAAAGCAGGTGTTCTCGTATATGGACAAGGTGGAAAAAGTACAGGTGAACGATACGGAAATTGAAGCGTTGCTTCCCGCCGTCTATCGCAAGCTGGAATGGTTGGAAAAAGAAGACCTCATCAAGCGTGTAGTTTCCCTGGAACTGAACCGTTTGATCAATTACTATCAGGATGCAAACGATATTCAGACGGTGGACGGCGAAACGAAAAAAGATCGCAGAGAAGTTTCTACTGAAAAAGGCATGGGTCCTGAATCTGGTTACACCAAGTTGTTCATCGGTTTGGGCAAAATGGACGGCATCACCCCTAAAAACCTGATGGACTTGATCAACGACTATGTAGAAGGTCGTGTACAGATTGGTCGGATTGATTTCTTTACCCGCTATTCCTTGTTCGACGTGGAAGAACAATCCTCCAAGAAGGTTGTTGCAGCGCTGCGCGAACTGGATTTCCTCGGACGCAATGTCAAAGTGGAATTTGCCACCGAAGAACAGATTGAACGTGGAACCAAAGACCGCGCCGAAAGCGATGGCCAACGAAGTGGTGGTTACAAAGGTCGCCGTGATGATGGAGGCAGCAACTACCGCAGCAGCAACAGAAGCGAAGGTGGCTACAAGGGAGGCAACTACAAAGGACGCAGCTCCGAGGGTGGTTACAAACCGCGTTCCGAAGGTGGTTACAAGGGAGGCCGTTCCGAGGGTGGCTACAAACCCAAAACCGAAGGAGGCTACAAGGGTGGCAGTTCCGAGGGTGGATACAAACCCCGTGCGGAAGGTGGTTACAAGCCACGGGAAGAGGGTGGTTACAAACCCAAAACCGAAGGTGGTTACAAACCGCGTACTGAAGGAAGCGCTTATGGTGCTCCCAAACGCGACGGCGGTGCCAAACCCAGCTACCCAGGCAAGGACAAAGGTTATACCGGCAATAAGAACAAGGACGGTTTCAAGAAAAAGAAATACTAGTAGATCAGCATTCAGGTTTTTCGAAAAAACAGCCCATTTCTTTCGGTTAATCCGACAATATCGTTTTATAAACGAAAAGCACTTTGGGATTTCCCGAGTGCTTTTTTTTAATACTCGTTGACCATTTATGATTTCAGTAGAAGGACTCTGTGTCGAATTCAACGGAAGCACCCTGTTCAAGGATGTTTCCTTCGTCATTAATGAAAAAGACCGCATCGCCTTGATGGGTAAAAACGGTGCGGGCAAATCGACCCTGCTTAAACTTTTGTCTGGACTGAGGGAACCGACAAAAGGTAAAGTCTCCATTCCGAAAGAAATGGTGGTGGCCTATCTTCCTCAGCACCTGATGACTGAAGACCACCGAACTGTTTTTGAAGAAACCGTCCAGGCTTTTTCAAACATTCATTCCCAGGAGGCTGAAATCAATGCCATCAACCATCAGCTCGAAACCCGTACCGATTACGAATCGGACGAATACATGGCGTTGATCGAACGCGTTTCGACCCTGAGTGAACAGTTCTACAGTATTGAAGAAATCAATTACGACGGCGAAATAGAGAAAATGCTCATCGGTCTTGGTTTCGACCGAAGTGAGTTCAATAGGCCAACCAAGGAATTCAGTGGAGGCTGGCGCATGCGTATTGAACTGGCCAAGTTGCTTCTTCAGAATCCGGACGTTTTGCTGCTGGATGAACCGACCAACCACTTGGACATCGATTCCATCCAGTGGTTTGAAGATTTCCTGATAAACAGCGGGAAAGCGGTTATTGTCATTTCCCACGACCGTGCCTTTGTGGACAACATCACCACCCGCACCATCGAAGTGACCATGGGCCGCATCTACGATTACAAGGCCAAATACTCCCATTACCTGGAACTCCGTCGGGAACGTCGTGAGCAACAACAAAAGCAATTCGACGAGCAGCAGAAATTCATTGCAGAAACAACGGATTTCATAGAGCGCTTCAAAGGCACCTATTCCAAAACCTTGCAGGTTCAGTCCCGTGTGAAGATGCTTGAGAAACTAGACCAAATTGAGGTTGATGAGGAGGATACGTCCTCACTTCGCTTACGCTTTCCGCCCTCTCCACGCTCCGGTGCCTACCCTGTCATTGCTGATGGAGTATCAAAAACCTGGGGAGAAAAAACCATTTTCAAGAATGCGAACTTTACCCTGGAACGCGGTGAAAAAATCGCCTTTGTCGGTCGGAATGGTGAGGGGAAATCAACGCTGGTCAAATGCATCATGAGCGAAATTCCCTACGACGGAACGCTGACGCTTGGCCACAACGTAAAAATTGGTTACTTTGCGCAAAATCAGGCGTCGCTGCTTGATGAAGACCGAACAGTGTTTGAAACCATCGACGTAGTGGCTGTCGGTGACATCCGAACGAAAATAAAGGACATCCTGGGTGCTTTCATGTTTGGCGGAGAGGCTTCCTCCAAGAAAGTTAAAGTCCTTTCAGGTGGCGAACGCACCAGACTGGCAATGATCAAACTCCTGCTGGAGCCGGTGAACTTGCTGATTCTGGATGAACCGACCAACCATCTGGATATGAAGACCAAGGACATCCTGAAACAGGCACTGCTGGAATTTGACGGAACCCTGATTGTGGTTTCTCACGACCGAGATTTCCTGGACGGATTGGTGGGCAAAGTTTATGAGTTCGGCCAACAAAAAGTTATAGAGCATTTGGAAGACATTTATGGATTTCTGGCTAAAAAGAAACTCGAAAACCTCCGCGAAATCGAGCGTTCACAAAAGTGAGCTCCTCGTGGAAGATCTGGTGATCCAACTTCACCGGAAGGCCATGCGCAGCTTGAGGCTGACGGTCACTCCGGAAGGTGAGGTCCGATTGTCTCTGCCCCATCATGTAAGCGACAGTGATGCCCTGACGTTCCTTTCAGACAAAACTGATTGGATTCGAAAACACCTCGAACGCATTGACAAAATAAAAGAACTGGAGCCTTCCGATTTCAGTTCCATCCCTTTTTTAGGAACCAATCATCCGGCTGAAATCCATCATCATCCAATTGCACCCAGAGTCCTGCTGGATACGGAAGGCAACATTACGGTTTATTTAAAACCAGGAGCCACCAAGACTGCTGTTCCCAGTGTTTTGGACGCTTGGTATCGCATCGAGCTTAAAAAGCGTGTGGAGGCACTAATACGTGAATGGGAACCCGTTATGGGTGTCCAAGTCAACTATTTTCAGCTGAAACGCATGAAAACCCGTTGGGGCACCTGCAATGTAGTAGACCATCGGATCTGGTTCAACGTGGAACTCGCCAAAAAGTCCTTCCCATGCATCGAGTATATTGTGGTTCATGAAATGTGCCATTTGCACGAACGCGGCCACGGGCCTAAGTTCAAGGCCTGCATGGACAAATACTTGCCTCACTGGCGTCAGCTCCGTCATGAGTTGAACGGAAAAGGCGCCAAATACTAACCGGATGTCTCAAAAGAGTGCCAATCTCTGCTGTTTACTCCGTAGGCCAGTTTCTTCGCTCGGCATAGTCTAAGCTAGCTTAGCCTCTGCTCTCGACCATCGAAACTGTTGCTGCTCGCCAGCCACTCCTCACGTACCTTAAGTACGCTCCGGGGTGTCTGTCAATCAGCGCCTTGACCTTGGCACTCTTTTGAAACATCCTTCACCGTACTGCCAAAAAGCGTCTGTATCATTGGGAAAAAGAGTCAAAAGACGAATGCTTTGAGGTTTTGGGAGGTTTTTCCGGATCTTATCTTTAGGATATAAAAACCGTGTTTCAAGTCAAGGTTTTGGGTTTCAGCAAGAGCTGTTTTGTTTAAAACCAATCGACCCATTGTGTCATAGATGTTCAGATCCATGCCTAATGCAAGACCACGCAACGAAAGACGGCCTGTTGAAGAAAACGCCCGGACGCCCAAATCGGCGATTGCCTCGGAAAGCACAGTCGGATAATTTCCTGCAGCATTCGTCAATTGCATTTCCTTTACAACCATCGTGCCTGAAATGCTCACAGGGACAATCTTTACAAATTGTGCAAGCGTATTCAGATAAAATTCCATATCCAACGGGAAATTTGCTTGAGTCAGTTGCCGAATGGTCCGCCAACCCGGAGTTCCATCGGGATTCCTGGATTCTTGAACTTTCAGGGTAACCGTTCCAGCTCCAATCATATTTGCTTTCACTCTTAAAATCTTGGCCGGATCGTTGTAATAACTCATCATCTTGTCCGAAGTCGAGGTCATCAGAGCAGAGTCTGCCGTTATTCCTCCCGCTGCAGTAATCCAATGTGGAAAATCGGCGGCAGAAGTTTGAGTCAGACTACCTACCGTCGTATAAGGTGCCACCACATTGAAAGGTTTGAATGTCAATGGAAGTGACACGACGGCTTTTCCAAAATGGGTATCAGCCGCCACTTTTGTTGGCAAATAATCGCAGGTTCTAAAGGCGAATTCATTGCTAAAGGACTTTGTATTGTAAAAATCAGTGAGGACACCTTCAGGGAATTGAATGACATAATCCGTATTCGCATCCAATGCAGTGTAATTCACACTCAAGGTCGTCCCACCTCCAGATGCTGAAACTTGTTCGAATTGGTCGCCATTAATTAGGATGCCACCATTGTACCGAATGGTCTGATTGAAATTTAAGGTCATGGCACCATCCATGTAACTGATGTTTGATGTGTCCGGTGAAGAAGTGATGGCAATTGGATCCTCCGAAACAATTGGAACGAAAGACTCAATCAAAATATCGTTCAGATTGATTTTCTTCCCGTTGGCATCAACTTTAAATACGACTTTGTCTGTACCAAGATAGGTGTATTGAAATTTGAAGGCCCGTTTTGCAGCCGCCATAGAGAAGGTCGTCGCTCTGGTTTCTGTACCATTGATGATGGTGTTCAGGTAAAAAGAGCGGGAAGCCGCCGAGGTGTTCCCAGTCCATAAGGTAATGGTACAAGGACCCTGAACTTCAGGAAATTTTACAAACCCGCCTGATGATTCGGTTACAAACTGCACACAGCCGAAGGTTGATCCTGTGTCAGCAAGTGTATAGGGTCCGTAATCGGAGGTTAATGAACTCGGATTGCCCTGTGGGATATAAGCAATGCGGATGGAAGTCGCACCACATCCAAAAGTCATACCGCCTACTGTTTTTGATGCGTTTGCTGAAAAAACAATATTGATCGTAGCCGCTGTAGATCCGTATGAAGTATAAAAGGCAGCCGGTACCGTATAAAAATTGGTGGTGAACAATTGTCCGCCTTGAATCGTTTCAAAGGACCAGACGGCACCGGTAGTCCTACTCATGGTATTGCGTGTGTCGACGCGCCAATAATAGGTTTTCCCAACAGGTACCGTGCCATAAGTGTAAGAAGGCGTGGTTATGCTGTCGGCAACCAATTGCATGCTGTCCTTATTGGTGCCCAGATAGACAAAAAAACGCAATGCTCCGCCGTAAGGTGTCGAGGCATTGGTCCAAGTCAGCTTCAATGCATTTGCCACCCCATAGGAACCGGCATCGGAAGGTGAAGGGGTGGAGTTGGGCACCGGAATGCTCGGATCTCCCCAAGTCGATGTACTGAAAACAGCACTGTATGGTGATGCCAACTTTTCATTGAACGCTCGTATTCGATAATAGTATTTAGTCACCTGCGACAGGCCTGAATGCGTAAATGTAGTTGTGTTTACATCAACCGTTCCAATTAGTGAAAAGGTAGATCCATTGGCCGAACTTTCAATATAAAAACCCGTTTCATCGGAGGAATTGTCTGTCCATTTCAACTGAATGTTGGTGGTATTTTGGGAGGGCGATGTCAGTCCTGAAGGCGACTTGATGAAAGGATAGGCCGCATTTATTGTAAAAGAATAATTCTCCAAATTAGCATAACCGTTGAGTGCGATTTTGGCTGCATCCGTTGCATCGTTCGGGTTGAGTCTATTGGCTGTTTCCCACCAATCAGGAATGGCGTCACCATCCGTATCCATCGGTTTGTAACCACCGTACAAGACACCCGTTCCACCGTGAGGCAATGTCTTTTCGGTCGAAATACCACCAACCGTTCCGCCAGTACCCATGGTTTTCAATTCATCAATGATGTATTTGTCCACGTCATCCCTGGCAGGAAGAGATGGTCCGACACTGTCGATGATCCAAGTCAGCGCGTCTTTGGCAGACATCATGCTTTGAATGATCGGGTGTGACTGTGGGCGGGTTGTTGAATTATCCCAGGTTGCAAAATTTGCGACCGGCGTGCTTCCAGAATATTGGTCTGAAGTCATTTGAACACCGTCTAAGACTCCGTTTTTATTGGCATCCCAGTAATTCCCTTTACCGATGTAGGTAAAAGTGGGTGTTCCACGTGAAAAAGGAGAAGTGGCACCATCCCACGGCCCATTGATGAAATAGTTATTTTCCAGATGCGCCCAGGAATTTCCTTCGGTATCGCCCATGATGTAACAACCCCCATTTCCCCAGTTGTAAACAACGTTGTTCACATATTGGTTAAGACCTTTCACCTTTGGATTGCGGGTTTTGTTTTCGATGTACAGGTTTCTGAACAAGGTGACACCTCCGTCTGTTTGAATGAGTCCCCCGCAGGAATGCGTTTGCAAACCTTGCCCGATGATCGAGTTTTGAATGGTAATATTTCCGGGCTCGGTACCTTTGCTGTCCCAACTGACAGAGAAGTTTTCATCCCTGCCCCAAAGCACGGACATGTGGTCAAACATCATGTTTGAACCATTGGCTACACCGGCTGCATCTTTTGCACTGGTGCCACCGATGCCCATCCGAATACGCAAATACCTGACAATGATATTGTTTGCTCCGGAAAAAGAGACACGTTCTCCGTAAATCTGAACACCTTGACCTGGAGCTGTTTGACCGAGAATAGTCAGATTGTTTTTAAAAATCAGGGGATCGCCTACTGTCACTTTAATGATACCGGAAACATCAAAAACGATAATTCTGTTCGATACGCTGATGGCATCGCGAAACGAGCCTGTACCTGAATCGTTCAGGTTGGTCACATGGTAGATTGCTCCGCCCCGTCCGCCAACCGCATAACGGCCAAAGCCCTCTGCTCCGGGAAATGAAAGTTGACCTGCAGCTTGAACGCCCATACTGATTGCCAGCATGGTGACAATGAACACGAAGAATAGTGATTTCAAATTCATGGTTACCTTAAGATGAAAGATGTTAAGGCAAAGATAGAGCCTTTTCCCATCTGTCAGGTGCACCATTCGTCCACTTTGAGTGTGTTAAATGGCGGAAGGTCAACCTTTTTTAACCAGCTTGTTCAGAATAGGGATAGATTTAAGAGGCAGATCCTTATAAACAACGTACGCTGCAAAAAGCAACAAAAGGATGGTGCGGTAAGTCAATCGGAGCAACATGGATTCGATCGGTACAAACATTCCCGCCAGGTAAAATAATATGCCCAGTAAGGTGTAGAGTCCGGCCGATTTCAAATCGTACTTGATCGGATAATACTTCTGCCCCAACACCCAGGAAAGAATCATCATTAGGAAGAAACAAACGAATACGACCCAGGCTGAGCCGACATAACCGTAAATTGGGACAAAGATGATATTGCCTGCAATGGTGGCAACACTCCCGATAAGCGCAATAATGGCACCCCAGTGTGTCTTTTCACTCAGTTTGTACCAAAAAGACAAGTTGAAATAGACGCCTTGGAAGATAAAACATGCCAGCACGATGGGGACAACGACCAACCCTACCCGATAGTCACCGCGGATGAGGTACTGGAGAATATCCATGTAATACATGACACCCAGAAAGATGAACACGGAAAAAATGATGAAATATTTCATTGCATCCGAATATACTTTTTGATTGTCCACATTCTTTTGTTTGGCAAAGACAAAGGGTTCATAGGCATACCTAAACGCTTGGGTGAACATCATCATGACAACACCGATCCGGAAGCTGGCACCGTAGATACCCAATTGCTTGAGCGCTTCCTGCTGATCGTCAAATAAATACTTGAACACGATTTTATCGAACGATTGATTCATGATGCCTGCCAAACCTAAAATCAAGAGTGGCAGCGAGTATTTTAGCATCCGCTTCCACAACGCACGGTCGAATATCCATTTCACCCACATATAGGGTATCAATGTCAACAAACTGATGATCGACGAAAGGAAATTGGCCACGAAGGCGTATCCCACCCCATAGTTTGGAACGAAGAACCAATCGATTAAAGCTGGTTGCCAGGCATAAATTTTTGGACAGACCCAGAGTAAAAAAATGTTTAGGATGATGTTGGAGAAAATCATCACCATTTTCAGGGAAGCAAATGCAACCGGGCGTTTTTTGTAACGAAGAAAGGCGAACGGGATTGCGCTGAAAGCATCGATAGCCACAATGATGCACATCATCCAGATGAATTCTGGATGTGCTCCGTAGCCCATTGCGATGGAAATCGGTGAATTGAAAAGCAGACAAACGATGATAAAGAAAATGGATGTGGCGGCCACACTGGTTAACGTCGTGGAATAAACCTTGTGGGCATCCTCCTCCGATTTGTTGACAAAACGAAAGAATCCCGTTTCCATGCCATACGTGAGCAGAATGTACGCGACGGCAGTCCAGTTGTACAGGTCGGTGACCATCCCATAATCCCCAGTGGATGGCAGAACGTAACTATAAAAAGGTACCAAGCACCAGTTCAGAAACTTACCAAGAATGCTGCTTACGCCATAGATGGCAGTATCTTTTGCCAGACTCTTCATCTCAGCCATAAAAAAACCTGATTTAAATAAGGGCATTGCCCTAAAAAGTTAACTACTATCCTATTATAATAGAGCGGCTAATTCTAAAAAAGCTCCTGTGATGCTCCCTGCCTGAACTTACCTAAATGCTTCCAGGCCAGCTCCGTCACTTCCCTGCCTCGTGGAGTCCGTTTCAGGAAACCTTCCTGAATGAGGAACGGCTCATACACTTCCTCGATGGTTCCTGGATCTTCGCCCAAAGCCGTAGCAATGGTCGTTAATCCGACAGGACCTCCCTGAAACTTATCGATCAAGATGCTTAATATCTTGTTGTCCACTTGATCCAGACCGTATTTGTCAATATTCAACGCTTCCAATGCAAAGCGTGCAATGGCAGGATCAATTTCTCCGTTGCCTTTTACCTGTGCAAAATCCCGCACCCTGCGAAGCAAAGCATTTGCAATACGAGGCGTACCCCGGCTGCGTCCTGCGATTTCATCCGCCGCATCCTTGCTGCAAGCCACATTTAGCAACCGGGCTGAACGCAGAATGATGTTGCTCAATACCTCTGATTTATAATATTCAAGATGGCAGTTGATACCGAATCGTGCGCGCAACGGTGCGGTGAGCAAACCACTTCTAGTTGTCGCTCCAACCATGGTGAAAGGGTTTATTTCCAATTGAATAGACCTTGCAGACGGACCTTTGTCAATCATGATGTCAATTCGGAAATCTTCCATGGCCGAATACAGGTATTCTTCTACGACTGGGCTCAAGCGGTGAATTTCATCGATAAAAAGCACATCGTTGGGCTCGAGCGAGGTCAATACGCCAGCTAAATCGCCAGGCTTATCTAGTACGGGACCAGATGTCACTTTGAAGCCGACACCGAGTTCATTGGAAATAATATTGGAAAGGGTGGTTTTGCCCAATCCGGGAGGGCCGTGCAAAAGGACATGATCCATCGCCTCTCCCCTCATACGGGCAGCAGAAACAAAGATTTTCAGGTTTTCAACGACTTTTTCTTGACCTTTAAAATCAGAAAATCGGAGAGGGCGCAGTGCTTTGTCTGCCTCCTTGTCCCAGTCGCTTTGTTGTTCCTCGCGAATATCGAAATCCTCCCGCATGTTTCCTTGTTTGAGTGGCAAAGTTACAGAAAGTTTTACAATTAACGACCGACGTATCTTTTTTGTACTTTTGCAAACAAATCCCCTATAGCTATGGCATTAAATTACATCTGGGTCGCGTTTTTCCTGATTGCTTTTGTGGTCGCACTGGTTCAACTCATCTTCTTCCAGGACTACACCATCTTCGAACGCATCATGACTGCCAGTTTCGATTCGGCCAAAAACGCCGTCATGGTTATTGCCCTACCGTTGGCAGGAATCATGACCTTGTGGCTTGGCATCCTGAACATAGGGGAAAAGGCAGGTGCCATCCGATTTCTTTCCCGCATAGTCGGTCCGTTTTTCAGCAAACTGTTTCCGGAAATTCCGAAAAATCACCCGGCCAACGGACAGTTGCTCATGAACTTCTCCGCCACCATGCTTGGCTTGGATAACGCTGCAACGCCCATGGGTTTGAAAGCCATGCAAAGTCTGCAGGAAATCAACCCTGATAAGGAAACCGCATCCAATGCACAAATCATGTTCCTGGCTTTGAATACCGCTGGCATGACCATTATTCCCATCAACATCATCGCCCAGCGTGCCATCATGGGCTCCACAAGCCCCACCGACGTTTTCATTCCAATTTTGATTGCAACTTTTGTCGCAACGCTTTCTGCCATACTGTTTGTAGGCATACGTCAGAAACTAAACCTGTTGAATCGTACAGTTTTGGGTTGGATAGGTGGAATTGTCCTCGTACTGGCTGCTTTAGTCTGGTGGTTTTCGACCATGTCGAAAGAAGAAATGGCCACTACATCGAGTGTTTTGAGCAATGTCACTATTTTTGGTATCATCGTTACATTCATATGTGGTGCCCTCTATAAAAAGGTCAATGTATGGGAAGCCTTCATTGATGGTGCTAAAGGAGGCTTCGAAACCTCCGTTAAAATCATACCTTATTTGGTAGGGATGCTTGTAGGAGTAGCCGTTTTCCGCGCGTGCGGAGCCATGGAGCTATTGACAGACGGCATCAAATACCTGATTTCATCGGTCGGATTGAACACGGATTTCGTAGATGCGCTACCCACCGCATTCATGAAACCTCTGAGCGGAAGTGGTGCTCGTGGGATGATGCTCGATTCAATGAAGACGTATGGTGCGGATTCTTTTGTGGGTCACCTCTCCTGCCTTTTTCAAGGAGCAGCAGATACGACGTTCTACATCGTAGCCCTCTATTTTGGTTCCGTTGGAATCAAGAGAACACGTTATGCTATTTGGGCAGGGTTGCTGGCTGACCTTGCAGGTGCTTTGGCTGCTATATTCCTTGCCTACGCCTTTTTCAAATAAATGAAGCTATGATCCGATTTGAAACCGATGATTACGAAATGCCTTCCATCAATCAGGTACAAGTTGCCGGATGGATTACTGGTGTTGCTGCATCTCACGGAAAAAAGGCCGGTGAAATCAACTATATTTTTTGTTCGGACTCCAAAATTCTGGAACATAACATGCAATTTCTGGAACACGATTTCTACACGGATATCATCACGTTTGATTATTCGGAAGACAATAGGATTTCCGGCGACATCTTTATTGGCACCGAAACGGTTGCCAGCAATGCCTCTCTTTTAGGTCTGAATACGGAGCAAGAACTTTTGCGGGTGATCATTCACGGCGTATTGCATCTTTGCGGATTTAAAGATAAAACCCCTCAAGATGAATGCATCATGCATCAACAGGAGGATGTAGCATTGTCTTATTTATAATTTATTGTAAATTAATAGCACTATTCATATATGAATTTCTCTTACGACGTTATCGTCATCGGTGCCGGCCATGCGGGATGTGAAGCCGCTGCTGCGGCCGCCAATCTGGGGTCCACAACCCTACTGATCACGATGGATATGAATAAAATTGGTCAGATGAGCTGCAACCCCGCCATTGGTGGCATTGCTAAAGGCCAGATTGTGCGTGAAATCGATGCCCTGGGCGGACAAACAGGAATCATCACGGATAAGACAGCCATACAATTTAGAATGTTGAACCGTTCAAAAGGTCCGGCCATGTGGAGCCCTCGCTCTCAAAGTGACCGTCAGAAATTCATCATTGCCTGGAAAGACGTTCTTGAGAACACACCGAACCTTTATATCTGGCAGGATACAGTCGTTGGTCTGGAAGTTAAAGACCATGCAGTTTGCGGGGTGAAAACGGCAATTGGGGCTACATTTTCCGCCAAGTGTGTTGTCATGACGAACGGAACGTTCCTAAACGGATTGATCCATATCGGACGGACCCAATATCCAGGTGGGCGGATGTCTGAACCGGCTTCTTTTGGATTGACCGAGCAATTACGCTCGATGGGATTCAAAACCGACAGGATGAAAACAGGCACACCAGTTCGAATCGATGCACGCAGTGTAAACTTCGATGAAATGGAAGAACAGCCGGGAGAAAACGACTTTCACAAATTTTCCTTCCTGGATTTCAAGCCACGGACGTTGCAACAACGGAATTGCTGGATTTGCTATACCAATCCCAAAGTACACGATATTTTGCACGGTGGTTTGGAAGATTCTCCCCTTTACAACGGGCAAATTAAGAGCATTGGCCCTCGCTACTGTCCGAGTATAGAAACGAAAATATTTACCTTTGCCGATAAAGATCAACACCAACTCTTCTTGGAACCGGAAGGCGAAACTACACAGGAAATGTATCTGAACGGGTTTTCTTCCTCTTTACCCTTGGAAGTCCAATTGAATGCATTGAAAGAGATACCTTGTTTTCGGGATGTTCATATTTATCGCCCAGGATATGCTATCGAGTATGACTTTTTCGACCCAACTCAACTCAAGCACAGCCTCGAAAGCAAGCTGCTAAAAAACCTGTTTTTTGCCGGTCAAATCAATGGAACGACGGGATATGAAGAGGCCGCCGGCCAAGGTCTGATCGCCGGGATCAATGCGCATCAGTCTTGTCATGGAGGTGAGCCGATGATTTTACAACGGGATGATGCCTATATCGGCGTTTTGATCGATGATTTGGTAACCAAGGGCGTGGACGAGCCCTATCGTATGTTTACGTCTAGAGCCGAACATCGAATTTTATTGAGACAGGACAACGCCGATACGCGTTTAACACCGATGGGCTACCAACTGGGTTTGGCCACTTCAGATAGATACAACCTTTTCCTCAAGAAAAAGCAAGAAGTTGACGATCTCATCGGCTTTTGTGAAAACTATTCCATCAAACCAAAATACATCAACGAGGCCTTATTGGAGTTTGATACCGCACCGCTTAAACAAGGACTTCGCCTAATTGACTTGATTGGACGCCCACAATTGGACTTTGAAAAGCTTCAACCCCACATTTCAGCTCTGAAAGAAAAAATCGAAAGCATACGGAACATGCGTGATGAAATCGTAGAATCAGCAGAAATTCATATTAAATACAAAGGATACATTGAACGCGAACGTGGGATTGCCGAAAAGATCCATCGTTTAGATAGTATTCGTATTGTTGAAAGATTTGATTATGATAGTTTACAGTCTTTATCCATCGAAGCCAGGCAAAAACTAAATCGAATTCAACCTGAAACGATTGGACAAGCCAGTAGAATACCAGGAATTTCGCCAAATGATATTAATGTGCTGCTGGTATTGCTCGGAAGATAGTGAGTTGTTCCACGTGGAACAGTCTCCTTTTGAGAATTTGGAAACGAACTATTGAGCCGAAACCTAGCATAAACAGCTCATATATTGAAAGAGGCCGTAGAATAAGATAAAGCAGTTTAATGAAGAGTATATACCCAATACAGGAACGTGTTCAGGAAATCCTAAAAAGACTTCCTGAAAACCCAGGTGTTTATCAATACTTTGATGAAACAGGGACTATCATTTATGTTGGAAAAGCTAAAAATCTTAAGAAAAGAGTTCTTTCCTATTTTTCTAAAGACCATGTCGATTCACCAAAGACTCGAATATTAGTCCGAAGAATTCACGACTTAAAAATCATCGTTGTCAGTACGGAAGAAGATGCTCTGCTTCTAGAAAACAACTTGATAAAGCAATACCGTCCGAGATACAATGTAATGCTCAAAGATGACAAGACGTATCCGAGTATTTGCATTAAAAAAGAGCCCTTTCCAAGGGTATTTCTAACACGAAATATTATCCGGGATGGTTCTGAATACTTTGGTCCATACAGCTCCGTTCCCATGGTAAGAGCCTTATTGCAGGTAATAAAAAGGGTTTATCCCATCAGGAATTGCAAGCTGCCGATGCTTGATCAGCATATACGCAGTGGAAAATACAAGGTTTGCCTTGAATACCAGATTAAAAAATGCAAAGGCCCCTGCGAGGGTTACCAATCATTGGCTGATTACATGGAAAATATTCAGGAGATCCGAGAAATCCTGAAAGGAAACATCCATCAAATAAGTAAGCACCTTCTAAATGAGATGAAGATGCTTTCTGATGAACTTAAGTTTGAAGAGGCGCATTTAATCAAAGAAAAATATGATTTAATAGAGCAATATCGGAGCAAATCGGCCATTGTGAACTCAGGCTTACACAATATTGAAGTGTATTCGTTCGCTGAAACGGACCAATCGGCCATCATCAATTACCTGTATCTGGTAAACGGTTGTATCGTTCGGGGGATGACGATTGAATACAAAAAACGGTTGGAAGAGGAAAAGGAAGAATTGTTAAGCACCGCCATTTTTGAGATCAGGCAACGGTACGCAAGTCCGGCAAAGGAAATTATCGTACCCTTTCATCCTGAATTGGAATTGGAAGGCATTACGTTCACCATTCCGCAGCGTGGTGACAGAAAGAAAATACTGGAGCTATCTCTTCAGAACGTCAAACAGTACAAATTGGATCTACTCAAACAGCAGGAGAAATTAAATCCGGAACAACGGACCACCAGGATTTTAAGTACTGTTAAAAAGGACCTGAATTTACACGAATTACCCCTCCACATCGAATGTTTTGACAATTCGAACACACAGGGCAGTTTTCCTGTTTCTTCGTGCGTGGTCTTTAAAAATGCGAAGCCATCGAAGAAAGACTATCGGCATTTCAACATTAAAACGGTAATTGGTCCTGATGATTTTGCTTCCATGGAAGAAGTGTTGAAACGTAGATACCAGCGTTTACAGGATGAAGGACAGCCTTTGCCCCAATTGATTATTGTTGACGGTGGTAAAGGTCAACTTTCTTCTGCTGTAACAGCATTAAAAGAAGTAGGCGTATTTGACAAATTGCAAGTGATCGGTATCGCTAAGAATTTGGAAGAATTGTTTTTTCCCAACGATTCCGTGCCAATTTATCTGGATAAAAACTCTGAAACACTTCGATTAATACAGCAACTTCGGGACGAAGCGCATCGGTTTGGCATTACGTTTCATCGGAAGCTCCGGAGTAAAAATCAAACCGCTTCGGAGCTTGATGCCATAACCGGCATAGGAGTTGCAACCAAAACACTTCTTCTTACAGCATTCAAAAGCGTGAAACGGATTCGGGAAGCAGATTTGGAGCATCTTCAGAAAATAGTTGGGGCATCAAAGGCAGAGAAAATATCGCTATTTTTACATCCAAAAAAAGAAGAATGAGAGCGGTAATTCAGCGAGTATCCAATGCAAAAGTCGAAATTGAAGGAGACGTTAAGGGTTCTGTCAATCAAGGCCTTTTGGTCTTTATAGGAATTGAAGATGCTGATAATCAGGATGATATTGAATGGATTAGCAGCAAGATCATACAATTGCGAATTTTTGCAGATGAGGGTGGATTGATGAATAAATCCGTAGTAGATATTGATGGTAATATATTGTTAATCAGCCAATTCACCCTTTTTGGACAAACAAAAAAGGGGAACCGTCCTTCCTTTATCAAAGCTGCCAGACCAGAAGTTGCCATCCCTATTTACGAAAAGCTTAAGGGAATGCTGAATCTTAAACTTGGAAAAACAATCGAAACTGGAATATTTGGAGCAGACATGATGGTCAGTTTAACCAATGATGGACCTGTGACACTTTATTTGGATACCAAAAACAAAGAATGAACCCATGACTATTTTAGATGCTCAACAAAAGGTCGATGAATGGATCAAGACCTACGGAGTCCGTTATTTCAGCGAACTGACCAACATGGCAATTTTAACGGAAGAAACAGGTGAAGTAGCCCGAATCATTGCTCGAAAATATGGGGATCAGTCGGTAAAAGAAAATGAATCCATCGAAGATTTAGGGGATGAGTTGGCTGACGTTCTTTGGGTTCTGATATGCCTGGCCAATCAAACAGGAGTAGACTTGACGGAGGCTTTTGAACACAATCTTCGTAAAAAGACCGAAAGAGATAGAAACAGACATTTGAATAATAAAAAATTACATTGAAATGGAAAAGATGACGGGCATACTAAAAGAATATGCATCTTACAATGAGGCAGATGTGCATAAAAGCATTGAGGAAATTTTGAAAAAAAGGAAGGCAGCAAGTCGTAGTAAAAAGGCGTACGAAACCATCCTGAGTTGCATTGACCTCACGAGTCTGAACACCTCTGATACGGAGGAAGGCATTGGGAAAATGGTACAAAAGGTGAATGCTTTTGGGGAAAATTACCCAGAACTTCCGAATGTTGCTGCCATTTGTGTTTACCCTTCCATGGTTAAAACCGTACGGGATTGTCTGACGGAGGGTGTTGAAATCGCTTCCGTTGCTGCTGGTTTCCCACATTCCCAGACCTTTGTCGAGGTGAAAGTTGCTGAGACATCGCTTGCGGTGCTGGATGGGGCAAGCGAAATCGATATCGTCCTTTCCATCGGGAAATTACTGGAGAAGAAATACGATGAAATCGTTGAAGAACTTCAGGAAATCAAAACAGCCTGCCGGGAAGCTCATTTGAAAGTCATTCTGGAATCAGGGTCGTTGAATGTGGATCAAATACGTATTGCCTCGATTCTAGCGATGGAATCCGGTGCAAACTTCATCAAAACGTCAACCGGGAAGCAACAACCGGCTGCTACGACAACAGCTGCATACGTCATGTGTAAACTCATTAAGGAGTTCTATGATAAAACAGGCAAAAAGGTGGGTTTTAAAGCCGCTGGCGGCATTGTTACCACTGAAGAGGCTCTGGATTACTATTGCATTGTAGAAGATGTCCTAGGGGAGGAATGGCTACAGAAAGACTTCTTCCGTTACGGGGCCAGCAGATTAGCCAACAATATTCTAACTGAAATCATGGAAAAACAGACCATCGCATTCTAAATCAACATCGAACGAAATGGGAAAATACCAGTCTTAAAAATAAAATTTTGGGGAAGTCTCAATTAATTTCGGAAAGATGTTTCAAGAGGGCGTCAAGGTCAAGGCACTGATTGACAGACACCCCGGAGCGTACTTAAGGTACGTGAGGAGTGGCTGGCGAACAGTAACGCAGAGATTGACGGTCTCTTGAGACATCTTATTTGGTTCGGGACATTGCGTACTCAAGGCATGCTATCAACGAATCATGAAAAGGAGACGGCGGATATTCTTCAATGTTCTTCTTGGCGCTTTCACCGAATTCTTTCATCCTTTTCTCAGCATATTGAATACCTCCGGCTTCACGTACAAAAAGACTGATTTTAATTAAGTTTTCCGGGGTAAAATCTCGGTTCCGAATCATGTTCAGGTAGGGTCGCTTAGCTTCTTTAGTTGCATTTTGTAATGCAAAGATCAAGGGCAGTGTCATTTTCCCTTCTTTCAGATCATTTCCGGTGGGTTTACCAATAGTACCCGATTGAAAATAGTCAAAAATATCATCCTTGATTTGAAAGACCATACCTAAATTTTCGCCAAACAATCGAAGGTTTTCTTCCTGCTCCGAAGTGGCTTCTACCGTAATCGCACCGGCTTGAGTACAAAAAGCAAATGTCTTAGCCGTCTTTTTACGTATAACCTCGAGATAGGCGGACTCATCGATTATGAGCTTGCGTTCATTGGAAACTTGCAGCAACTCTCCATCTGACAGGTCACAACCCAACTGGGAAAGCATGGTTGTTATGCGACGGGTTTTCATTTTTGCGGTGATGAAAGCCGATTTTGAAAGGTAATAATCTCCAACTAAGATAGCAATACGGTTATTCCAAAGGGCATTAACAGAAAACATGGAACGCCTTTCATACGTCTGATCAACTACGTCATCGTGCATCAAGCTGGCCGTATGAAGCAATTCAAGAGAAACGGCGGCTGTGATGGAATCGTCATTGACCGTTCCGAACATTCCGGCAGCCAAAAGAGTTAGGATCGGTCGCAATTCTTTTCCCTTCGTTGTTCTGACGTATGCCAGAATGGCCTTCAGTAAAGCATTGTCAGTATGAATGGCTTCTTTAAAAGCCTTTTCATAGCGTTGAAAGTCTTGGTCAACTGGTTTTCGGATATGTTCGATCATCATGGAGCGTATGGGATTACAAAAATAATAAAAAAATGACGCTTGCTCATTTTTTAGTACTTTTACGAAAACAAACATCAGGTTCACATGGATTCCTCCAAAACACTATTCCTGCTCGATGCTTATGCATTGATTTACAGGGCATATTACGCATTTATCAACAACCCTAGGATGAATTCGAAAGGCCATAACACATCAGCTATTTTCGGATTCCTGAACACATTGGAGGATTTGCTCCGACGTGAAAACCCGAGTCACATCGCCATTGGGTTCGATCCTCCCGGACCGACATTCCGTCATGACGCGTTTGAAAAATACAAAGCCCAACGACCAAAAACACCGGAAGTAATAACCTGGTCGGTTCCTTGGATAAAAAAAATAATCGAGGCGTTTCACATTCCCATTATTGAAGTAAAAGGATTTGAGGCAGACGATGTCATAGGGACCATGTCCGTAATGGCTGAAAAAGAGGGCTTTACCGTCTTTATGATGACTCCTGATAAGGACTACGGGCAATTAGTAACCGATCATGTGTTCATGTACAAGCCCAAGTACGGTTCCAGCGAATTCGAGATCATGGGGCCAGAACAAGTGATGAGCAAATACGGATTGACAAGTCCAACACAGATGATTGATTATCTGGGTTTGGTCGGTGATACGTCTGACAATATTCCGGGTTGTCCTGGTGTCGGTGATGTTTCAGCCCGAAAATTGCTCGCTCAGTTCGGCAGTATTGAAAATTTGTTGAACAATTCAGACAAGTTGAAAGGGGCGTTAAAAGAAAAGATTGAGAACAACAAGGAACAAATTGAATTCTCCCGATTTTTGGCCACCATCAAAATTGATGTCCCTGTTGAATTCAATGAAGCAGATTTGCATCGGGATCCCGTAGATGAAACAGCTCTTCGCCAGATTTACGAAGAGTTGGAATTTAGAACCCACTTGAACAAACTTCAAAATCCGCGTCCTGCGGTGACAGAAAAAAAAGTGGAGCAACCCGAAGTACAAAAAACATCGGGTAAAAAACACTTGGCTCCGGTCGGGCAATTTTCACTTTGGGATGAACCTGTTTCATCAGAAGAAAAAAATGCATCAACAAACGTCTACGAGATTTCTGTAAATGCAGGCGAAGTCTCAACTGTAAATGAATTTTCAAACCTCAAAGGCTTGAAAGAGGTGCCTCACTCCTACTATCTACTTGATTCAGAGGAAAAAGTCATTCATTTTTTGGTCGAAATCAGTAAACAGGATTTTTTCTCATTTGACACTGAAACCACAGGTTTGGATGCCATGGAGGCAGAATTGGTCGGAATGTCGTTTTCATGGAAGAAAAACGAAGCCTACTACCTTCCGGTTCCTTCGGGTGAAGCCGGATTTCAAAAAGTGCAACCGTTTAAGGCAATTCTTGAAAAAGGTTCGGTTTTGAAAATTGGACAGAACATAAAATACGACATGGTCGTTTTGAAAAAATACGGGATCGACGTTCAAGGTCCGTTTTTCGACACCATGATTGCACATTACCTGCTTCAACCCGAGCAGAGGCACAACATGGATTTGCTTGCCGAAATTTTCCTAAGGTACCGGACCATACACATTGATGAATTGATAGGTCCGAAAGGTAAGAATCAAAAAAACATGCGGGACCTCGCTCCTGCCGATGTTTATGAATATGCCGCTGAGGATGCGGACATCACCTTGCAATTGAAAGAGGTCCTGGAAAAAGAAATTCATGACAAGGGACTTGACTTCCTATGTTATGACGTTGAAATGCCTCTAGTTAAGGTTCTAACGGATATGGAAACAAACGGAATTGCCATTGATAGGGCTGCATTGAAAGAATCTTCGGTAATCATGACTGCAGCTCTGGAAAAGATGGAGGCAGAAATCCAGGAGCTGGCAGGAGTGCCTTTTAATGTGAATTCGCCCAAGCAAATCGGGGAAATTCTTTTCGATACACTGGCTATCGGCGGGAAGGCCAAAAAAACCAAAACCGGTCAGTATTCGACCTCCGAAGATGTGCTAGAAGGACTGAAAGGCAAGCATCCCATCATTGAGAAAATTCTCGATCAGCGTGGTATGAAAAAGTTGCTTAGTACGTACATCGACGCACTTCCCGAATTGATCAATCCGAGAACAGGAAAGATACATACATCCTTCAATCAAGCAGTTACGGCAACAGGTAGGTTGAGTTCGAGCAATCCGAACATGCAAAACATACCGGTGAGAGATGCGCAGGGACGTGAAATCCGAAAGGCTTTTTCCGCAGAACCCGGAACGTTGTTTCTCTCTGCCGACTATTCCCAAATCGAGTTAAGACTGATGGCTCACCTGAGTCAGGATCCTTCTATGATTCAGGCTTTTCGCGATGGTTTGGACATTCATGCGGCAACTGCTGCAAAAATATACAAAATCCCGTTGGATGAGGTCTCTTCGGATATGCGCCGAAAAGCAAAAACAGCCAACTTCGGAATCATCTACGGTATCTCCGTTTTCGGTCTGGCTGAACGGATGGGTGTCTCTAGAACTGAAGCCAAAGAACTGATTGACGGCTACTTCAATACCTACCCACAAGTTAAGGCCTACATGGATGCCTCTATTGAAAAGGCCAGGGAAAACGGTTGGGTGGAAACGCTGTATCACCGGAAAAGATACCTTCAGGATATTCACTCACAGAACGCCAATGTGAGAGGTTATGCAGAACGGAATGCCATCAATGCACCGATACAGGGAACGGCAGCGGACATCATCAAGGTGGCCATGGTCAAGATTGCCCAAGCGCTGGAAAAACAAGGGCTTAAAACCACCATGATTCTGCAGGTACACGATGAATTGAACTTCATTGTGCCGGAAAACGAACTTGCAAAAGTGAAGGAATTGGTGGCCTACGAGATGGAAAATGCAGTCCATTTGGATGTACCATTGAAGGCAGATGTAGGTGTCGGGAAGAATTGGCTCGAGGCTCATTCGTAAAATTGCCTGATTTTTCGTACTTTTGCGGCCCGAAAGCATTCCTGCACGGGTGAAACAGAACGTTCACTCAAATGGGATCTGAGGGAATCAGAAAGGTTTTTCAAGCGTTTTATTATCCACAAATAGTTTCACTATGGCATTACAATGCGGCATCGTCGGCCTGCCAAACGTCGGCAAATCCACCCTATTCAATTGTCTTTCGAACGCGAAGGCTCAGGCTGCAAACTTTCCTTTTTGCACGATTGAACCCAACGTCGGCGTCATCACTGTACCCGATGATCGGCTCAACAAGTTGGCTGAATTAATCCACCCGCACCGCATCGTTCCAACAACGGTCGAAATTGTGGACATAGCCGGTCTGGTGAAAGGTGCCAGCAAGGGTGAAGGTTTGGGTAATAAGTTCCTGGCCAACATCCGCGAAACGGATGCCATTTTGCATGTACTCCGTTGTTTTGACGACGAAAACGTGACTCATGTTGACGGAAGCATCAACCCTGTTCGTGACAAGGAAATCATTGATTATGAACTGCAGATCAAGGATTTGGAAACCATCGACAGCCGCATTCAGAAAGTGCAGAAACAAGCTCAGACCGGTGGTGACAAGCAAGCCAAACAAGTGCTGGAAGTGCTCCTGAAATTTAAGAAAGCGCTCGAACAAGGCAAGTCAACACGCTCTGTCCAATTTGACACCAAGGACGACGAAAAAATAGCTCGCGACCTATTCTTATTGACGAACAAACCCGTCATGTACATCTGCAACGTGGACGAAGCGTCTGCCGTGAGCGGAAACAAATACGTGGAGATGGTTCGTGAAGCGGTCAAGGATGAAAACGCAGAAATCTTGGTGGTCGCTGCCAAAATCGAATCTGAAATCGCTGAATTCGAAACCTACGAGGAGCGCGAAATGTTTTTGAACGAAATAGGTTTGCATGAATCCGGCGTATCCCGCCTGATCAAATCTGCTTATAAACTACTGAATCTCAGCACCTACCTGACGGCCGGTGTGCCGGAAGTCCGTGCCTGGACCTTCCATACAGGCAGCAAGGCACCGGTTTGTGCCGGTGTGATCCACACCGATTTTGAAAAGGGTTTCATCCGTGCAGAAGTCATCAAGTATGAGGATTTTCTCAAATATGGATCGGAGGCCGCTGTGAAAGAAGCTGGTAAAATGAGCGTGGAGGGCAAGGAATACATCGTACACGACGGTGACATCATGCACTTCCGCTTCAACGTTTAAGCCTTATTTTCGTTTATTTTAAACAGTCGTTTTTCGTGACTAGGCATAGCCAATGTAAACATTGTCTCTGCGCTCGCTACTCAAAACGTTCCTTTAAGAATCCGCTTGATGTCACTGAGTTTGTTCAGTGCTTCCAACGGTGTTAAGTTGTTCACATCCACCTTGATGATTTCATCGCGGATTTGAGACAGGATGGGGTCGTCCAGTTGGAAGAAACTGAGCTGCATCCCTCCCCTTTCGCTGGCAATTTCATGCGTCGGTTTGTGAATGGAACCCTTGCGGTTTTCGGTTTCCATCTGACTCAGTATCTGATTCGCACGTTTCAAAATGCTTTGTGGCATTCCAGCCATTTTGGCTACATGAATACCAAAACTATGTTCGGTTCCGCCCCGTTCCATTTTACGCAAGAAGATTACCTTGCCGTCTGCCTCCTTCACGGTCACGTGATAATTCCGGATGCGGGAAAAAGATTTCTCCATCTCGTTGAGTTCGTGATAGTGCGTGGCAAAGAGGGTCTTAGCCTTAAATTTAGGATGTTCATGAATGTATTCCACGATGGCCCAGGCAATTGAAATGCCGTCATACGTGGAAGTTCCTCTGCCTAATTCATCGAACAAAATCAGGCTTTTTTGTGAAAGATTATTCAGGATATCGGAGGCCTCATTCATTTCAATCATGAATGTGGATTCTCCGGAGGAAATGTTGTCGGAGGCTCCTACCCTGGTGAATATCTTGTCAACCAACCCGAGGTGTGCAGCATCTGCAGGCACGAATGAACCGGTTTGAGCCATCAATACGATCAATGCTGTTTGACGGAGAAAGGCTGATTTACCAGCCATGTTTGGACCGGTGATGATTTGGATCTGCTCCGAATTACTGTCCATGTGGACGTTGTTCGGAATATAGGGTTCCTCCAAGGGCAATTGTTTTTCAATGACCGGATGGCGGCCACTGATGATTTCAAGGCGGTCGCTTACTTCCATTTCCGGGCGTTGGTATTTGTTTTGAACGGCAACCAATGCAAATGAAATCAAACAATCCAACTGGGCGATCTGGGATGCATTTCGTTGAATATCAGCCATATATTTAGATAGTTCCAACGTTAACGCAGTGAAAATTATTAGCTCCAGCGCTTGAATTTTTTCTTCCGCTCCGAGGATTTTTTCTTCGTAAATCTTAAGTTCCTGAGTAATGTAGCGTTCCGCATTGACCAGAGTTTGCTTGCGGATCCATTCAGCAGGGACCTTGTCTTTCTGGGAATTGCGCACTTCGATGTAATAGCCGAAGACGCTGTTGAAACTGATACGCAAACTGGCAATACCGGTCAGGTTTGCTTCGCGTTCCTGAATTGCCAGGAGAAAATCCTTGCCTGAAGTGGATAAGTCGCGCAATTCATCGAGATCGGGATTCACTCCGTCACGCACTACTTCACCCCTATTCAGAGCGATGGGTGGAGTGTCCACAATTTCCCGGTGAATGCGTTCGCGAATAGCATCGCAAGGATTCATTTTTTCGACCATTCGCAATAGGGCCTGAAACCCAGGATCCTCCAAATTCGATGCATCTTCTTGAACGGCCCGACGAATGTCATCGACCGCTTGCAGGGAAGTTTTCAGATAAACCAATTCGCGTGGGGAAACTCTTCCGACCGAAATTTTTGAAACGATGCGTTCCAGATCGCCGATGAGTCCTAGCTTTCCTGAAATGTATTCCCGAAGTTCGGGGTTCTTGAAAAAATAGTCGACGATGTCCTGGCGCTCTACAATAGGAGCCAATTCTTTGAGCGGAAAAAGTAACCAGCGGCGAAGCAGCCGCCCCCCCATGGCACTTTTTGTCTTATCGATCACACTTAACAAACTGCGACCTCCATCATTAATGGTATCGCATAATTCAAGGCTGCGAATGGTGTATCGGTCCAATCGGACGAAGCGCTCTTCTTCCACCCTTGAAATCGATTGAATATGACCTAGTTGATTATGTTCGGTCAAATCCATATAATATAGGATGGCACCAGATGCAATAATGCCTGCCTGAAGGTTTTGGATGCCGAAGCCTTTCAGATTCTTGGTCTGAAATTGTTTCAATAGACGATTATTGGCTGAATCTTCATTATAGATCCAATCGTCCAATTCGAATTTGGCACAAGAATAATTGAAATGCTGTTTGTAAAGGTCTTTTTTGCCACGTTCGTAAAGGACTTCCTTAGGTAAGAAGGTATTCAGCAGCTTGTCAACATAATCGAAAGATCCTTCGGCGGCTAAAAATTCACCTGTTGAAATATCCAGGAAAGCAACACCTGCATATGATTTTTCAATATGAAGACTTGCCAGAAAGTTGTTTTCTTTTTGATCCAGAATGTGTTCATTGGTGGAAACCCCTGGAGTAACCAATTCGGTTATACCACGTTTTACCAATTTTTTGGTTTGTTTGGGGTCTTCCAACTGATCGCAGATAGCTACCCGTCTGCCTGCTCGTACGAGTTTAGGAAGGAAATTATCCAAGGCATGATGAGGAAAACCGCACATTTCAATGGGTCCTGCACCGCCATTGGATTTACGGGTCATGGCAATACCCAGTATTTCAACGACTTCCACAGCATCTTTTCCATATGCTTCGTAAAAATCACCGACTCTGAACATAAGAACAGCATCGGGATGTTTGCTTTTCATCTCGAAATACTGTTTGATCAACGGGGTATTTTCAGCTATATTATTCAAGTTGATTTCCTTTTTTGGGTTGACAAATATAGGAAAAAGGATGTTGATAAGTTGTCAACTGCGGTGGATAAGTATGGAAAAATGGTGTGATTTTGTAAACAACTTTTAAGAGGGAAGGTCTTTGCAAAAAACCATGAACGATGTAAACAACGCTATCAACAAAAGTAAAACCCGAAAAGTATGAACACCCGCTTTTTTGTATAAATATTGAAATGAATGAATAAAGTTTGATATCAGATTCTTAGGATATTTTTAATGGTTGATAACCTGTTTACAAAGTATAAAAACTATTCACAACCTGTTTGGATCAAAATATATTTAAAAATCAATCAACAGTATCAACAGTCTATTATACTATCTTTTCTTTTTAAACTTTAAAAACTAAAGAATAATAAGAGACTGTTGTTTGTTTCCTTGTTCAAAGCTTTCCAAGCATTTTGAAAAAAGACCAAAGAACGATACCGGATGCAACAGATACATTCAGGGAATGTTTGGAACCATGCTGAGGAATCTCCAAACAAGCATCACAACTATCAACCACGGTCTGTTGAACTCCTTTGACTTCATTGCCCAAAACAATAGCATATTTATTCAAGGGATTTAAAATGAGATCATTCAAAGAAATACTGCCATGAGCCTGTTCAATAGCATACACGAAATAGGATTGATTTTTAAGTTCCAGAACTGCATCCATGGTACTTTCCATATAAACCCAATCAACCGTATCTTCAGCTCCCAATGCCGTTTTATGAAGTTCAGGATGGGGAGGCGGACACGATACTCCACAAAGTATTATTTTTTCAATCAGAAAGGCATCGGCCGTACGAAAAACAGAACCGATGTTGTGCAAACTACGGATATTATCCAGAACGACGGTCAACGGAATTTTAGCTGTTTTTTTGAATTCATCCTTAGATAAACGATTCATTTCCAATATGCTGAGTTTTTTCATGCATTTTAGTTTTAGTGCTCTAAATTAGGAATAAAATGCCTAATTTTGTGCTGTTAAGTATTTATATATGGAAAAGATAGCACTCATTTCTGAAATAAACCGTCTTAAAAAGGAAAAGAATGCGGTCATCATGGCCCATTACTATCAAAATGACGACATTCAGAATATAGCAGATTTTATCGGAGATAGTCTGGCTTTGGCGCAACAGGCTGCAAAAACAGATGCGGAAATTTTAGTTATTTGCGGCGTTCATTTCATGGGAGAAACAGCAAAAATTTTATCACCCGGAAAAAAGGTGCTGATACCTGATATCGAAGCTGGATGTTCGCTGGCAGACAGTTGTCCAGCAGATAAATTTGAAGCATTCGTAAAGGAACATCCAGATCATAAGGTTATTACATATGTAAATACATCAGCTGCCGTCAAGGCGCTTACGGATGTTGTAGTAACTTCCACCAATGCAGTATCCATTGTACAAAGTTTTCCAAAAGAAGAAAAAATTATTTTCGGACCGGACAGAAATCTGGGTAATTATATAAACAGCCTCACCGGTCGAAATATGTTGCTTTGGGATGGAGCCTGTCACGTTCATGAACAGTTTTCAATAGAAAAGTTGGTTCAACTTAAAAAGGATCATCCAAATGCTAAAATTTTGGCACATCCGGAGTGTAAACAAGTGTTACTGACTCTGGCCGATTTCATCGGATCGACAGCAGCTTTGCTAAACTATGTTCAACAATCGGACAATGAAGAATTTATTGTGGCTACGGAATCCGGCATTTTACACGAAATGAACCGGACTTGCCCCGATAAGAAATTCATTCCGGCACCACCCAATGACAGTACTTGTGCCTGTAATGAGTGCTCGTTTATGAAACTGAATACGCTGGAAAAATTGTATCTGTGCCTTCTGAACGAAACACCATCCATTGAAATTCCTGAAGAAATCCGAGTAAAAGCTGAAAAGCCCATTCGAAAAATGCTGGAGCTTTCAAATAAATTGGCGCTTTAGTCGTTTAGTAATCATGCACAAAATAGTTTTCGCCACCAACAACGCTCATAAGATGAGCGAAGTTTCCGATATACTGGACGCTCGTTTCAAGCTTATCAGTTTGAAAGAAATCGGCTGTTTCGACGATATCCCTGAAACTCAGGATACCATTGAAGGAAATGCGATACAGAAAGCCAACTATGTTTGGAAAAAAAATGGTATTGATTGCATTGCGGATGATACAGGTCTGGAAGTGGAAGCTTTGAACGGTGCCCCTGGGGTTTATTCTGCCCGGTATGCAGGCGAGGATTGCGTTGCTGAAAACAACATCCAAAAGTTATTGAAGGAACTGGACGGTGTTGTGAACCGAAAAGCACGTTTCAAAACAGTGGCGGCTTTGATTCTGGATGGTCAGACGCATTTGTTCGAAGGTATCATCAATGGACGTATTCTGACAGAAAAAAGGGGAACAGACGGATTCGGATATGATCCTGTATTTCTTCCGGACAATTTTGAAGAAAGTTTTGCCGAAATGTCTGCAGAACAAAAAAATACAATCAGTCACAGGGCATTGGCTTTTCAGGCTTTTGCTGAATTCATGAGCCGATGAACAGAATCCTGAAGGTATGGTCGGCTGTTTTTTTAATTTCGGCATCGGCATTCGCCAGTCCGGCAATTGGGGAATGGCGCACCCATTTTTCATACAAGACGACTGACCAGGTTGTCTTTGCAGACGATAAAGTATATGTGGAAGCCAGTGGTAAATTGTTTTCCTACAAGGTCTCTGGCGATGAGATGCAAACATACACCACACTGGATGGTCTGAACGGCCATACGGTAACCTTTCTAGGATGGAGTTCTGATCAAAAAACGCTGGTTATTGTCTATTCGGACGGAAATATTGATTTTCTCACATCCAAGGGTCTGATCAATCTTCCAGATTTTATAAACAAATCGCTGACGGGTGATAAAACCATTTACGGTCTTCGCGTTATCGGAAGTGAAGCTTTTTTATCCACCGGGGTAGGATTGATTGTTCTTGATCTTGCTAAAAAAGAATATGCAGAAAACTATTATCTAGGTTTTTCCTCCTCCTATACGAAATGCGTGGATGCAACCGTGTGGGCCGACTCCATAATGGTTGCAACAGTTAATGGTCTTTATTCGGGCAGAAGGTCTGATAATCTTCAGGATGTTTCCTTTTGGAAAGAGGCTACCTTCGTATTGGGTACAAAAGCCAAAAAGTTGGTAAGGTTCGGTAATCAATTTTTTGCGTTGGCCCAGAACGGTGTTTTATATAAAGGGTTGCCGGGTCATTGGCAAGCATTTGTAAATGATGCAGGCATTACTGACATCTCTGTGCAGGACAGTGCCTTATTCGCATGTTCAGGCATGACGACCTATATGTTTGACAAAAACTTGAACAGAATATCGGTTGAATCAGTAAAAGATAATTCGGTTGCCTGGGATTCTAAGAAACAGAAGTTGTATATGGCTTCCGGTACTTCCGGACTGACTATATTGAAATTTATAAACGACGCTTATGTGCTGGAGAAGGATTCAATCATTCCGGACGGACCTACTCAAAATACGGCTTGGAATGCTTTTTTCCAAGATGGTGTTTACTATGCTACCGCTGGTGCGCGTTGGGGAAATCGTAAATTCTATGACGGTGATCTGATGGTTTTTGAAGACGATCAATGGCGTGGACTCAACGACAAGCAAGCATTGTTTGAAGCCATCGGTTATCAACCTCTGGATTTCATGAACATGGCTATAGATCCTGCCGATAAAACCCATTATTTCATTACGACCTGGGGGGATGGCATGCTGGAATACAGGAACAATTTGTTTTATAAGCATCACAGACCAGGCAACAGCCCATTGAGGAACATTATTCTCGGTAGATTTTGCCGCGTAGATGGTGCTACCTTCGATGAAGATGGCAATCTTTGGGTTCTTAATTCAAAGTATTATCCGGAAGGTCCTTCATCGACTTGCGAATTACCCGATTCCTCCTTGTGTATTTTGAAACCCGATGGTACCTGGCTTCAGCCTTTTTATTCTGAAATGAAGACTGCGCCGACTTGGAACTCCGTCTTGTTCACCTCCAAAGGTCAGATTTGGATGAATTCTGTACGTGTAAAGTTTGGAATTTTTGTGTTGGATACTAATGGAACACCATATGATACATCCGATGATCAAAGACGAGCATTTGACAATTTTTCGGATGCAGATGGTGCAATTTCGGATATTTTTACCATCTGTAGCATGGTGGAAGACAAAAACGGTACAATTTGGTTGGGAACGAATAAGGGTCCTGTCCTTGCTACTGGTGTTTCCCGGATTTTCGACAGGGATTACACCTTTACCCGTGTCAAGATTCCAAAAAACGATGGTACGGACAACGCTGATTATTTGCTGAAGGATACGCGAATCAACTGCATGGCCGTGGACGGAGCAAACCGTAAATGGATTGGAACAGAGGGAAATGGTATTTATCTTTTGTCATCTGATGGCCTGGAAACTGTTCATCACTTTACGACTCAAAACAGTCCGTTGCCATCTGATTACCTTTGGTCCATTGCCATCAACCCGGAAACGGGCGAAGTGTTTATGGGAACCGACGCCGGCCTAGTTTCCTATCGTAGCGATGCGACCGAAGGATCTGTGAACTACAGGGACATTCATGTATTCCCGAATCCGGTTCGCCCTGAATTCAACGGACAAATAACGGTTACCGGGTTGATGGAAAAGACGCAGGTCCGAATCACGGATCTTAGTGGAAATGCTGTAGTGAGTGGTGTTTCTCTCGGTGGCCAGTTCTCCTGGAACGGCATTTTGAAAAGCGGGAAAAAGGCTTCCAGTGGTGTGTATCTGGTCTTTTGCGCTTCCGAGGACGGAACCGAATCCCAAGCCTGTAAATTTATGATTGTCCGATGAGTTCGGATTGAAGCTCCCGTATCGTTTTTTCGAATAACGGATGAATCAGATCTGGTGCAATTTCTGCCAAAGGTGTCAGAACGAAATTCCTAAGATGCAACAGCGGATGTGGAATAGTCAGATCGGAGTTTTCCAACACCAAATCATCGTAAAAAAGGATATCCAGGTCGATCACCCTATCCTTATACTTGCCTGAAACCCTTTCCGGACGCCCCAGCGCTTTTTCTATGCGTTGAAGGCGTCGAAGGGTGTCTGTTGGGCTGAACGCCGTGTCAGCGGCCACGCAGGCGTTTAAAAAAGTATTGCCTGAATCAAACCCCCAGGGTTCTGAAACAAAAAAAACAGAACGGGCCATAATAGATCCGATCTGTTTTTCTATTTGTTCAATGGCTTTCAGGAGGTTCGTTTCCTTGTCTCCCAGGTTGGAGCCTAGTCCAAGGTAAATCCGAGCCATATCAAATAACCAGCATGGCATCTCCGTAAACACCGAAGCGGTATTTTTCCTGAATGGCCAACTCATAAGATTCCATAATCAGATCATATCCGCCAAAGGAGGCCACCATCATGAGGAGCGTGGAAAGTGGCGTATGAAAGTTGGAAACCATCGAGTTTGCCACATTGAATTCGTAGGGTGGGAAGATGAACTTGTTTGTCCAACCGTCGAAACTTTTCAGGTGTCCCATTGCTCCGACGGAACTCTCACAGGCACGCATCACGGTTGTCCCGATGGCACAAATCTTTCTTCCTTCGTCTCTGGCTGTATTGACCGTACGAACGGCTTCTTCGGAAATGAACATTTGTTCGGAGTCCATCTTGTGTTTGGTCAGGTCTTCCACGTCAATTTCACGGAAGTTGCCCAAACCGGCATGGAGGGTCACATAAGCAAAGTTTATGCCCTTGATCTCAAGGCGTTTAAGCAATTCACGGCTGAAATGTAAACCAGCGCTGGGTGCGACTACCGCACCTTCGTTGCGGGCGAAAATGGTTTGGAAGCGGGATTCGTCTTCGGCTTCCACAGGACGTTTGATGCTGCGGGGCAATGGGGTTTCTCCCAATGCGAAGAGGGCCATCTTGAATTCCTCATGGGTGCCGTCGTATAGAAAACGAAGGGTTCGTCCGCGGGAGGTTGTATTGTCGATGACTTCAGCCACTAGAGAATCGTCTTCACCAAAATACAACTTATTGCCGATACGGATTTTACGAGCCGGATCGACCAATACGTCCCAAAGACGCAAGTCCTGATTCAGTTCGCGAAGCAGGAAGACTTCGATCTGGGCACCTGTTTTTTCCTTGTTACCATACAATCGGGCCGGAAATACCCGGGTGTCATTGAAAATGAATACATCGTGGTTGTCGAAATAACCGGGTAACTCCTTGAACAGTTTGTGTTCAATGGTTTTGGTGGCGCGATCAACGACCATCAGGCGCGATTCATCCCGGTTGTAGGACGGATACTGAGCGATCAGTTCTTCCGGGAGTTTGAATTTGAATTTGGAAAGCTTCATTATTTATAGAATCTAATAAAATTATTTCTCATCCAGCATTTCTTTCGTGAAATCGTCCGCGTTCAGGCAGTTATCAAGCCTGATTTCGCCGATGCGTGTGCGACAAAGTGCAGTCAGGTGCGCACCACAGTTCAGCGCTTCTCCCAAATCACGGGCCAATGCCCGGATGTAGGTGCCTTTGCTGCAGACTACCCGAATTTTAACCATCGGAAGCTGACATTCCAGCAACTCGATCTCATCGATGACCAGCACTTTCGGTTTGAGTGTGACCTCATGACCTTTTCTGGCCATTTCATAAGCTCGTCTACCGTCCACCTTGCAGGCAGAGAAGGATGGAGGTACCTGCTGGATACGTCCGACGAACTTAATCAGTGTTTCTTCAACCATTTTTTCGGTAACATGGCTGAAATCGAACCGATTGTCTATTTCCTTTTCCAGATCATAGGAGGGCGTTGTGGCGCCAAGTTCCAGCGTGGCGACGTATTCCTTGGTCTGGTATTGGAATTCTTCAATACGTTTGGTGGCCTTTCCGGTACAGATGATCATCACGCCTGTTGCCAGCGGATCCAGGGTCCCTGCGTGTCCGACCTTCAGCTTCTTGATGTCAAGGTGGCGGCATATACTGTTGCGCACTTTAGCTACCAGCTGGAAGGAAGTCCAGGTCAGGGGTTTGTTGAAATACAGAATTTCTCCTTCAATAAAATCCATTCTGCAGGTTTACGCGTCTTTGCTCTTTTTGACAATGCCGAAAATGACAAAAAGGAATCCAAACAGAGCGACGCCAGGAGCCAGGACTATTCTTCTGAAACTGAAGATATCCGGATTAAATTCGGTCTGACCAGAGGGTGCACCCATCATCAGCAGAAAACCTAGGACCACAAAGGCTACGCCGATGCCGATCAGGATAAGGTTTTGTTTTCCAAGAGCGAAATTCTTGTTCATTTTATTTCAAAAATAAGTGGTTTCTAAACGTAATAAAGGTCGCTGACATTCATTTTGAGATAGCGAGTCACTGCCAGCCAGGTCGCGCTGATGATGATGATGAGCCCGAAAAGCAGCAAGGAAAAGAAAACGATGGCCATGGTTCCGAAATCAAGCAATTGCAGGCTTCCGTTCAGGCGTTGTTCCACGTAAATCATCAGTCCGGTCAGGATGGTCGTAGCCACCACGGCAGAAATGATGCCGGTCCAGAGGTTTTCGATCAGGAAGGGTTTACGGATGAAATTATTGCTTGCTCCGACCAGTTGCATGGTTCGGATGAGGAATCGTTTGGAATAGATCATGAGCCGAACCGTATTTCGGATCAGTGAAAAAGAAATGATGGTGAGGAAAATAGCAAGAACCAGAAGGATAACGCTGATTCGACGGACGTTTTCGTTAACAAGGTGAACGAGGTCTTTTCGGTAAAGGACGTCTTCCACACCTTTGTTCTGCCTCAGTGCCTTTTCAATGACGTTGATGCTGTCGGTATTGGCATAATCGGCCTTTAGGAAAATTTCAAAAGAGGCCAGCAGGGGATTGGATCCCAGCAAATCTTCAGGATTTTCACCAAGGTTTTCTTTCAGGTCCTTTAGGGCTCTCTCTTTGTCAATGTATTCGACCGATTTCACCCATGGAGAAGCTTGAAGGCGTTGTTGAAACATTTTAGCGTCAGGCAAATGCATTTCGTCGTCCACAATGACGGACAGCGTGATGTTTTCTTTGACGTGTTTTGAAAGCCGGTTCGCAATAAGTCCGAGAAAAAGCATGATTCCCGTTAACAACAGCACTAAGCTGATGCTCACAATCGAATTGAACCTTGCATTGAAAACCCTTGTTGCGTTAATTGTCTTTTGTTTGTTCATGAGCGCAGTATCCACAAAATTGGCGCAAAAGTGCGAAATTTATCACAAATATACGATGAAAACCTCCGTTTTTTACATTTTATTTCAAATCAATTCACCTAGAAGCGTTGCTGAGGTCGAACTTGTCACTTTTATCAGGCGGAATTGACCGATATGAGCGTCTTCTTTAGGAAAAACGACGACTTTGTTTTGCTCGGTTCGGCCGAACAGCTTTTCACGGGATCGTTTTGAAAAGCCTTCCACCAGGACTTCAAATGTCTTGCCGATATCGTTGTGGTTGCTTTCTGCCGAAAGTTGGTTCTGCAGGGCAATCAGTTCGTTGATTCGTTGGATTTTCAGTTCTTCTGAAACCGTGTCGGGAAGTTTCTCGGCGGCGTAGGTGCCTGGGCGTTCAGAATATTTGAACAGGAAGGCTGAATCGTAGCCGACTTCCCGCATGAGCGAAAGCGTCTGTTCATGGTCTTCCGGGGTTTCGGAATGAAAACCGCAGAAAACGTCGGTGGAAATGCCGCATTCAGGAATGATGCGACGAATGGCTGCAATGCGCTCGAGGTACCATTCGCGATCGTATTTGCGGTTCATAAGTTTCAGAATCCTGGAGCTGCCGGACTGAACGGGCAGGTGGATGCTGTTGCAGATGTTTTCGTTGACGGCGATGGTTTCCAGGATGTCGTCGGTCATATCCTTGGGGTGGGAGGTGGCGAAGCGGATGCGCATCCCTGGCTGGGCCTGAGCCACCAATGCCATCAGACCTGCGAAGTTGATTTTGATGCCATCGACGTTTTCGTAGGAATAGGAATTGACATTTTGTCCGAGTAAGGTCACTTCCTTGTAACCTTTTTCCCATAGGTCGTTTAGTTCCTCCAATATGGTTTCGGCATCACGGCTGCGTTCCCGGCCTCGGGTGTAGGGAACGATGCAATAGGTGCAGAAGTTGTTGCAGCCGCGCATGATGGAAATGAAACCGCTGATGCGCCCCATGCCCAGGCGGGTCGGAATGATATCTTTATAGGTTTCGGTCGTGGAAAGTTCGATGTTGATGGCTTTTTTGCCTTGCTGAACGGCACCAATTAGGTTGGGCAGATCCATGTAGGCGTCTGGGCCGACTACCAAATCCACGTGGTGATCACGGATGAGCTCATCCTTGACGCGTTCAGCCATGCAGCCGAGTACGCCGACTACCGGCTTTTTACCTTTTTTCTTCAGTGATTGAAAATACTGGAGACGGGAAATGATCTTTTGTTCAGCGTTTTCGCGGATGGAACAGGTGTTCATCAGGACGAGGTCGGCTTCGGCAAGCGTTTCGGTCACTTCGAAACCGTCCATGCCGAGTATGGAGGCAACGACTTCGCTGTCGGCCACGTTCATTTGGCAGCCATACGTTTCTATGAAAACTTTCTGATTTTTTAGAGTCATGATGCTTGGATTACACCGAATAGAGGGCAAACTTGGCCATTACGCGCTCAGTGTAGGTTTTGGATACAGGAATGTCAGGTATGTTTTCTTCGTCCAAAGCCAGATAAATGCCGTCTTTTTCTTTACGCAAGACCTTGACTTTATCAAAATTTACCACGTAGGAACGGTGACAACGGATCATGGGGGTATTTGCGAGGTTATCGTCGAGATTTTTGAGGGAATTCCGGAGCATGAAATGAGTGATTTTCCCTTTGTTCAAGAAATGGATTTTGACGTAGTTATCGGCGGATTCGAGGTAAAGCATCTGATCGGATTGAACGGAAAGTTTCAGTTCCCCCTTTTCGTCGTGGAAACTGAGCATGCCTTTTTTGGTCTGGAGCGGTACGTTGTCCTCCTGATCGATTTGCTCCAGTTTCTTTTTTTTGTCTGCCCAGGCGAAATAGAGCCAAAGGATGGTGTAAGGGAGCAGGAGCACCAAGCTGGTGTTCAGGGTCGAGACTTTCATCAGTTCAACAAAAGGGTGTAGATCATGCAAGGCCAATTTTTCAAACAGGGCAAAGAAGGAAGACATTGCCAGGATTTCGACCAGGACCCAAAGGCCGTAGTAGATAAGCGATAGGGCTTTCTTCTTGCAGTAATAGTACATGATGATGCGGCTGATGACTACAACCAGCACCCCCGTTAATGTGATTAGGCTGGAATATAGGAAAAAGACGGAGGGAGTTGCTTTAATCGATTCGAAAGTACCGAAGGGGTGATATAGGTTGATGAAGCCAAGAGCGAACACCGCCGTGAAGAGTATCAAACGGACAATGTTGCTCTTTTCAGTCAGATAATCAGGAGTTTTCTGAGGCATGGGGTCGTTGATGACGCTAGTGAAATGGAGTATGCAAAAGTAGCTGATTTATTCAGTTAAAGCAAAATGGTTCCCGATTTTTAGTATTTGTTTACCCCGCTGCAACCAATTTCACCCCAGATTGGGGCAAACGCCCCCAAATAAGTGTACAAAAGACCTTTGATTTGGAGGAGATGCTCAGGCTCACCAACTTTGCATCCAAAATACATGCATACTATGTCAAAATCCATAAAAATAAACGTACTCGATTTCGTAAAACGTCAAAAGGAGATGCTGCGGCTCTTTGGAATGGGTAAAAATGTTGCCCTTAAAAAGTCTGGTGTTGACATCCGTTTTTTTCCGTTCGAGTCTTCCTATAATTTCCAACTGGCTACCCAGGTTTCCAATCATGCATTGGAGGATGGAGCCATTGTCGAAAACAATCGTTTCAACTACCCCGTGTTTTTCCCGAAAGGATGGAAAAAAGCGACCAACGTCATCGTATTGCTCCATGGTCTGAACGAGCGGAACTGGGACAAGTATCTTTGCTGGGCAGAATACCTGGCAGAGCACACCCACAAAGCGGTCATCCTGTTTCCCATCGCGTATCACATCAACCGATCACCTGGGCTGTGGAGCGATCCGCGCAGCATGTCGATGCTCGTACGCAAGCGTCAAGCAATTGAAGGGCCTGACAGGTCTTTGTGCTTTGCCAATGTGGCCATGAGCGAAAGGCTTTCGGAAGATCCGGTTCGATTCTATACCTCCGGCCGTCAAACGGTGGAGGATTTGCGCTTATTGGCGACTTCCCTAAAAAACGGTAAGCACCCGAAGTTCAAGAAAGGTACGACGGTCGATTTCTTTGCCTATTCCATCGGTGCCTTTCTGGCTGAAATCGCACTGATGGCCAATCCGGATCATCTGTTCGACCAATCCAAACTTTTTATATTCTGCGGGGGCTCCATTTTTCAGTCGATGTTCGGAGAGTCCCGCTGTATCATGGATAAACCGGCCTATGACAGGCTGTTGAGTTTCTACATGAAGGATTGGATGGAAAAGGAACAATCGTCGGTATCCATCCATCGGGAGGTTTTGGATGAAGCCAGAAGTGCCTTTGACACGATGATCGCACCGGAAGTGGATCGTGAAAAAAGAGAGGGTTTCTTCAAAAATCTGGGAAACAGGATCAGCGGCATCTCCCTTCGCAAGGACAAGGTCATGCCTTATGAAGGAGTGGAGGCTTGCATGGGTAATGAAAATGCCTTTCAGCAATTCCAGTTGCTCGACTTTCCGTTTGAATACTCTCATGAGTCGCCGTTTCCAATGAACTCGAGCATCGAGCCTGCACTGTTGAATGCGTCTTTCAATCAGGTTTTTTCGAGAGCGGCTCAGTTTTTGGCCTCCTGATGTTTTAAATTTGTGTTTGACGGGAGATTGTGTTATTTTTGAAAAAAATCCCGGGATATGGAACACAACAATTATTTTTTCTATCTGGTTGTCGCCCTGTCGGTGGTCGGATCCATTGTGAAGGCGTTTAAGAAGAAACCGGTTGAAAACCAGACTGAGCCCAAAACGTCGGTCGGTGGTGACATCCTCAAAAAACTTCTGCAGGAAATGGGTGAAAAAGACGACTATATTCCCAGGAATCCCGTGCCCGTTCCAGTTGCGAAGCCTGTAGCAAAACAACCCGTGTACAGTCCTTCTGCGAAAACAGCTCATGCCCCTTTCGATCGTTCCAAGAATGCGGAAATGGGTTATGACGTACCAGAGGTAAAAGAACGCCACACGATAGCCACTTCAGCATCTAAAAGTCAGATCTTTGAGCCCGTTGAGGAGTATGTGGATCCGTTTATGGCTACCTTAGACCTTTCCTCTGGGGATGAAATGAAAAAAGCCATCATTTACAGTGAGATTTTTAGAACTAAATTTTAAAGAAATTTCATACCTTTGTGGCGTTTTTAAAACCCCTTGACGTATGTCTTTAAAATTCATTTCTGCCGAAGAAGCAGCAACTTTCGTCCATCACAACGACCGTGTTGGATTTAGTGGTTTCACACCTGCGGGTTCCCCTAAAATCATCCCAAAAGCAATCGCCGAAAAGGCCATCAAAGAACATGAAGCAGGCCGTCAATTCAAGATCGGCATGTTTACCGGTGCATCGACCGGCGACTCCCTCGACGGTGAGCTATCGAGAGCCAATGCCATTCTGTTCCGTACACCCTATCAATCGAATGCGGATATGCGGAAAAGCATGAACAGTGGCGGTGTACCCTATTTTGACATGCACCTGTCCATTCTTGCTCAGGAAATGCGTTATGGTTTCTTCGGGAAACTGGATGTAGCCATCATCGAAGTTAGCGACGTGACGGAAGACGGTGAACTCGTTTTGACGACCGGTGTCGGGATTTCGCCAACGATTGCCCATTTGGCCGACCGGATTATTCTGGAACTGAACACCAAACACCCCAAATTCATTAAGGGCCTTCATGATATTTATGAACCGTTGGATCCTCCTTTGCGTCGTGTAATTCCTGTTTTTTCACCGATGGATCGCATTGGTAGTCCGGTTTTGAAAGTGGATCCGGCTAAAATCGTGGGTATCGTTCAAACCTGCGAAAACGACCAAGTTGGCGGATTTACCCCTGCCGATGCTGTGACGGACGCCGTAGGTGCCAACGTGGCCAATTTCTTGGTAAAGGAAATGAAAGCCGGTCGCATTCCCGCCTCTTTCCTGCCCATCCAGTCCGGTGTAGGCAACATTGCCAACGCAGTGCTTGGCGCCTTGGGCTCCAACCCTGGCATTCCTCCTTTCCGGATGTACACGGAAGTGGTTCAGGATGCGGTGATCGATCTGATGCGTTCCGGCGATGTTCTTTCGGTGAGCGGTTGCTCGCTGACGATTTCTCCAGCGCAGCTGGACGGGATTTATAAGGATTGGGATTTTTTCAAAGACAAAATTGTGCTCCGCCCGCAGGAAATATCGAACAGCCCCGAAGTTTCACGCCGCTTAGGTCTGATTACCATCAATACGGCACTCGAAGCTGATATTTTCGGCAATATAAACTCCACGCACGTCATGGGTACCAAAATGATGAATGGTATCGGCGGTTCCGGTGACTTCACCCGCAACGCTTACCTCTCCATTTTTACCTGTCCTTCTGTCGCAAAAGGCGGCAAGATCAGTGTGATTGTTCCGATGGCTTCACACATTGACCAGAATGAACATTCCGTGAAAGTGCTGATCACCGAACAGGGAGTGGCAGACTTTCGCGGTAAATCGCCTGTTCAGCGTGCCAAGACAGTTATCGAAAACTGTGTGCATCCGGATTACAAGCAAATGCTTTGGGATTATGTGAAGAAAAACAAGGATTCGCATACGCCTCATACGTTGAGTATTGCTCACGCGATGCACTTAGAATTTCTGAAGAGTGGTGACATGCGTAACACAAAGTGGGAATAAGTATTTTTGCAAGTAATTAGCAAAAGTGTAATTTATGGATATTATAATGATTTTGAAGGCGATACTGATTAGTATCGTGGAGGGGATAACCGAATTTCTCCCAATTTCGAGTACGGGTCACATGATTCTGGTGGATGAGTTTTTGAAACTTTCCACGAATAAAACCTTTACCACCGCTTTTGAAGTCATTATCCAATTGGGGGCAATTGTCTCTGTCATCGTGTTTTTCTGGAAAGACCTATGGCCTTTTGCCGGAACGCCAGAACGGCAGAAAGCGACCTGGAGTCTTTGGATGAAAGTTCTCGTTGCCGTTCTGCCAGCCGTGGTGCTTGGCCTGATGTTCGACGATACCATCACAGAGCATCTGTTCAACTCCAAAGTGGTTGCTATCACGCTGATATTTTACGGTGTCGTTCTAATCGTATTGGAACGATTCAATTCTAAAAAGACGTCTTTCAAAATTGATAAGGTTTCGGCCATTCCGTTTGGTCTAGCCATTGCCATCGGATGTTTTCAGTGTCTGGCCATGATACCTGGAACCTCGCGTTCGGCCGCTACGATTATCGGAGCCATGCTGTTGGGGCTGTCCAGAGGTGCTGCCGCTGAATTTTCCTTTTTTCTGGCGATACCGACTATGGCCGGTGCCACATTGCTAACCATCCTGAAAAATGGTTTGGCCTTTTCGTCGTTCGAATGGCTGGTCATTGCCATCGGCTTTGTCGTCGCATTTATCGTGGCCTATGCCGTGATCAAGTTCTTTATGGACTTTATCCGGAAACATGATTTCAGTGTTTTCGGCTATTACCGCATTGTATTGGGGATTGTCGTATTAATCGTCCTTTGGAATCAATAAACGGGCGTATGATCCTAAATAAAAAGAAAAAAGCAGCGAACCTTTTGTGTTGGCTGCTTTTTTTTGTATCATTGTCCCCCCATTTTAACCACTTATCCCTGATTTGAACCTATGAACAACTACTTTTTAATCGGATATATGGGCTCAGGCAAGACCACTTATGGCAAGCTGATGGCCAAAGAATTGAAATTATCGTTTGTCGATTTGGATGCATTCATTGAACAGAAGTTCATGAAATCCATCAGCGAATTGTTCGACGGGCTGGGAGAGGAAGGTTTTCGGAAACTCGAGCGGGAGGCATTGCACGAAATTGCACAGTTTGAAAACACGCTTATTTCAACAGGTGGCGGAACGCCTTGTTTCTTTGACAATATGGAATACATGAATGCGCATGGAGAAACGATTTACCTGCGCACTTCGGTTCGTGAATTGCGTGACCGACTGAAGATGTCTCGTACCAAACGTCCGCTGATTGTCGGAAAAGACGACAAGGAGCTGGAATTCTACATTGCCAAGTCATTGGAAGAACGCGAGGGGTTCTACCTCAAATGCAAATACATCATGGACACGGACGATTTGAACCCCAACAACATCAAGTCCAGTTTCATGGAATTGTTGGAAAGCTAAGCGTAATAGTTGCAAGCTTTTTCCATTATTGTCCCCAATTCCCCCGATCCAGGGCCTATACCATAAACATAGAAATTGTTTGCGAATAATAGTGCTTTGCATTTGTTTTACTGCGGAATAATCATCGAGTTTTTATCTATTTGTATGATTATTACTCAAAAATAAAAACTTTGGCCTATCTAATTGTAAATTATTTAACAATGAACTCAACGAGTAAAACTTTTCTGTTTAGCATAGATTTAGAGGATATCAGACTGAGGCTTTCAAATCCGGAGGACTATCAAGAGAGAGTGCCGACCAATACACATAGGTATTTAAATTGGCTTAAAGAACACAACTTTAAATGTACTTTTTTTGTAACAGGTGATGTCGCAGTTTTGTATCCATCCCTCATTAATGAAATTGTAAGTGAAGGGCATGAAATAGCTTGTCATACGAATAATCATCTACCTTTAGATAAACAAACTCGAGATGAATTTAAAAAAGATCTTGAAAGTAATATAATGGTTCTGGAACGTGCTGGTGCAAAACAAATCGAGGGATTTAGAGCACCAATTTTTTCTGTTACTCCAAAAACGCAGTGGGTTTACGACGTGTTGGCTGAACTTGACTTCAAGTATTCATGTTCAGTATTACCGGCGAAAAATCCGTTTTACGGGTGGGAGGGATTTGGGTTTCAGCCAAAAATGATGAATGATAAAATTGTTGAAATACCTTTGACCATGGGCAAGTTCGGGCCACTTGTTATACCAGCAGTAGGTGGTGTTTATTTTAGGGCATTGCCTCTGATTAGCATCAAGAGCATTACACGGAGATGTATAAAAAATAACGTCCCTGTCATTGGTTATTTTCATCCATACGATATCGATTGGGAGCAGGAACGGTATATGAACCCTGGAATTAATGATAGCATTTTTTACAACTTCTTGATGTATTATAATAGAAAAAATGTTTTCAAGCGCCTGGATAGTCTTCTTTCACAGGGATTTAGCATTTGTACCTATTCCAGTTTCATTAAAGAACATCCTTTTCAGGTTTGAGCTGATTGCATAAATCGGGGCTATTACTTGCTGCCTATTTATGAAGTTTATTAATGGATTCGTTGTGCAGGCACAAAAAAAACGGTATTTTCACAGCTGTTTTACTAAAAATGCAATGATATGGAAATGAACGAGTTTATAAAGAATTTTGCAATTCAATTTGATGATACGGAGTTATCTGAATTTAAAGCTGAAACCAATTTCCGTGAACTTGATGAATGGTCTTCGTTGATCAGCTTGGCAATTCTGAATATGGTTGAAAAGAAATACGGGGTGAAAGTTTCATTTAGTGATTTGCGTGAAATTTCCACTATTCAGCAACTGTTTAGTTTTGTAGAGAAAAATAAAAAATGATCAATAATCCGTTCACCCTTGAAGGTAAAATGATCTTGGTAACCGGAGCTTCCTCCGGGATTGGTCGTTCCATTGCCATCGAGTGTTCCAGAATGGGAGCTCACCTCATTCTTGTGGCCAGGAATAGTCAGAGACTTGAAGAGGTTCTCCATCTACTTCATGGGGTCGGTCATACATATCTATCGATCAATCTGACATCAGAAGATGAACTCGAAAACATGGTTGATGCATTGCCAAAACTTGACGGGGTGGCCAGCAATGCAGGCATCGTCAAATCGCAAGTAAGTCAACTTTCGGACAGGAGCGATCTTGAACAGATCTTTGAGATTAATACCTTCTCACATATTCGTCTCATTCAGCTGTTGCAACAGAAAAAAAGGTTGAACAAAGGTGCATCCATTGTTTTTTTATCCTCCATGTCAGGAGTTTATTGTGGCGCAATAGGAGGAAGTCTTTATGGTTCAACAAAAGCTGCATTGAATGGCTTTACGAAAGCCTTGGCCCTGGAATTAGCACCTAGGAACATCAGGGTAAACACCGTTAATCCGGGGATGATTAATACCGGGATCTTTGACCAAACCGTTTTAACAAAAGAACAATTTGAAGAGGATGCCAAACGCTATCCCCTTAAAAGATATGGAAAACCAGAAGAAATCGCTTATGCTGTTGTATACCTGCTATCCGATGCAACGGCATGGATGACAGGAAGTAGCCTCCTGCTTGATGGTGGTTACTCCGTTCAATAATATTCATATATGAAGGCATTCATTAAATCCATATCGTACCACCTGCCTGAAGAAGTCTTAACCAACGAAAAACTGGTTGAACTGTTTCCAGAATGGACGGTCGATAAGATTGCGTCTAAGATAGGAGTGACATCAAGACATATTGCCGCCGTAAATGAAACTGCGGCGGATATGGCTGTTTGTGCAGCAGAGAATCTCTTTGATGAGCATAAAATGGACCGTTCTACCATAGACTTTGTATTGCTATGTACACAAAGTCCTGATTATTTCCTGCCGACTTCAGCTTGTATTGTTCAGGATAGGCTGAAGCTGTCTACCAACTGTGGCGCGTTAGACTTCAATCTTGGATGCTCTGGTTATGTCTATGGTCTTTCTCTGGCCAAAGGTCTTGTTCTGGGTGGTGTTGCCAAAAATGTGCTTCTTTTGACGGCAGAAACCTATACCAAGCATATACATCCTGATGACAAAGGGAACCGAACTATTTTCGGCGATGGTGCAACCGCAACCATCATTTCAACAGACGGTTTTGCTGAGATTGGTGCTTTCAGCCTGGGTACGGATGGTCGTGGAGCCGAAAGTTTAATTGTCAAGACGGGTGGACTGCGTCAAAAAAAGGCCTTGTGTGATCTTGCTTATGATGAATCCGGTAATCCCATTTCAAGTGATTATTTGTTTATGAATGGGAAAGGCATCTTTGACTTTACGTCTGATATTGTACCAATTATGGTAGAAGATGTTCTGAAAAAAAATGATTTGACACAAGAGCAAGTGAATCTTTTTGTATTCCATCAGGCAAATAAATACATGATCAACTATTTGAGGAAGTTATTGGAAATTGATAAAGAAAGTTTCTACATTTTTCTTGAAACGGTTGGGAATACCGTTTCTTCCACCATCCCGATTGCTTTGTGTGAAGCCCAAAAAGAGAATAAACTTAAAGGGAATGTCCTATTGGCAGGTTTTGGTGTTGGTTTATCCTATGGAGCCACCGTTCTAAAGATTCAAGCCTAATGGAATTTTTGGTCAAGAAAACATCAGAGCTTACAAAAGCGGATCAAAAGGGAATCCTGGATCTATTTAATGACATTTTTCATGAGCACAGGACGCTGAAGGAGTTCCTGAACCAATATCAGAACAATGTACTGGGGTTTTCCTATCATTCCCTTATCGTGGATAATGGGACGATAGTAGGAGCAAATGCATTTGTTCCTGGTTATTACATAGTGCAAGGGGAGAAGCACCTTTTTACGGTTAGTATCGACACCATGATTCGCAAGTCTCACCGAGGCATTGAGAACTTTTACGACCTGGTCAATAATGCTTTTGAACGGTTGAAAGCGGATGGTGTTGTTTTTGTCATGGGCTTCCCAAACGATGCATCCTACCCTGTCTTTACTGCCACGAATCTGATGCCTGACATAGGCAGATTGGATACCTTCTGTCTTCCCTTACGTATTGGTGGAATAAAAGAAAAGCTGCATTTTCTGGACGGATGTTCAAATTTGTTCTGTCGTTGCTGGCTGGCGGTTTCGTCGTTTTTTGCATCAGATGTAATTTACTCATCACCGATTCACAGAGACTCAGAAACCTTCAATCCGACACGATATAAGCGTATGGACGGAGGTTACCGCCAAGTAAACCTTCCGGGATTGGAATTTTTTTACAAACTCAAAACCATCGAGGGGATTCGAACAGCAACATTGATTGATGTCACACAGAAATCAGAGAAAAACTTTTGCAGGGCAGCACGTTACATTGTTCAACATGAAAAACGGAACTTCGACTCCTTGCTTTTTGTCGGGCACCTTTCGTTTAGGAATATTGGAATGATCAAGGTTCCCAAAAAGTTCGAACCCAAAACGATTTATTTCAACGGCATTACGCTGGAAAAAGAGGCCTTTGATTTTAAAACCATTTGTAACATTGACAATTGGGATGTTAATCTAGCTGATTTTGATTTAATCTAAGTCTGGTTTTATGCGGAAATATTTCGAAACATTTTGCGATGCTATAAGAAGTCTCCTGGATTTTCTGTATCCTCCATTTCGCAAATACATGACTTTGCAATTCTTCCGATATGTGCTAATTGGATCCATTAATTTAGTGTTCGATTGGGTGCTTTATTTTTTGATTTACAATTATGTTTTAAAACACCAGATGTTGGAACTTGGGTTTGTGACAATTAGTTCCCATATTGCAACATTGGGAATAAAGTTCCCAATCGTTTTAGCATCCGGTTTTCTATTGCAAAAGCATGTAACTTTCTCTCATTCTGAATTGCATGGTCGAGTTCAATTATTTCGCTATTTAGTCGTGTTTTTTATTAATCTTTCAATTAATTATATTGGGCTAAAACTACTTGTCGATTATTTTAAATTTTTCCCGACGCCATCTAATATGATTATGTCCATCTTTACAATTGGGATCAGTTATTTTTCGCAGAAACATTATACTTTTAAGAGATCAAAAGAATCTCATTCAAGGATAGGGATTACCTAAAATAAAATTTCGCCACTGAATTTGCGACCTTTGTACGCACACGAAATTAAGTGTTAAAGAGTTATTGTCCCCAGTTTCCCCGATCCAGGGTACGGTACTGGATGGCTTCTGCAACGTGCCTGGATTCAACGTGCTCACAACCGTCCAGATCGGCAATGGTACGGGAGACTTTCAGGATGCGGTCGTAGGCTCTGGCGGAAAGATTGAGCTTCTCCATGGCTGCTTTGAGCAGCTTCCGTCCTGCTTCGTCCGGTTGCGCAAAACGGTGAATTTCCCTGGTTCTCATTCTGGCGTTACAGGTCGTATCGGAAAGGATCCCAAACCGTTTTTCCTGTACTTCTCTGGCATGTACGACCCGATCTCGGATGCAATGACTGGCTTCGGAGGGTCTCAGGTCGCTCAGTTTTTCATACGAAACGGGTGAAATTTCGATGTGCAGGTCAATCCGGTCGAGCAATGGGCCTGAAATACGAGTCATGTACCGCTGAATCTGTCCGGGTGAACAGACGCAGGCTTTCTCGGGATGGTTGTAGTAGCCGCAAGGGCAGGGGTTCATGGAGGCGACTAGCATGAATCCGGCCGGATAGTCGATGGAATAGCTTATTCTGGAGATGCGGATGGTGCGTTCTTCCAAAGGCTGCCTCAAAACTTCCAAAACGTTCCGTTGAAATTCCGGAAGTTCGTCCAGAAAAAGAATACCATTGTGTGCCAGCGAGATTTCTCCGGGCTGAGGCTTGCTCCCGCCACCAACCAGGGCTACCGGACTGATGCTGTGATGGGGAGACCGGAAGGGGCGCTGATGCAGGAGGCCGAAGCCGATCGCTGTTTTCCCGGCAACCGAATGGATTTTGGTGGTTTCGAGCGCTTCCTGCCTGCTCATGGGTGGGAGAATGCCTGGGATGCAGTGGGCAATCATGGTTTTCCCGGCACCTGGAGGGCCTACTAAAAGCAGATTGTGGCCACCTGCGCAAGCGACTTCGACCGCGCGCTTGACATGATCCTGGCCTTTCACATCCGAAAAATCTTCTGTGTGGGAAAAGGTTTCCGAGGGTGGAGGTAGCAGGTTGGCCTTGGTAGGGGTGAATGCGGAATCGTCCTTGAGCAATTGAACCAACTCAAGGATAGTCTCCACTCCAAAAACATCAAGGCCTTCTACAACGGATGCTTCTTGTGCATTGGCGGCGGGAAGAATAAGCCGCTTTATGCCTGAATCCTTGGTCAACATGGCTACGGACAAGACGCCCCGAATGGGCTGAAGTCTGCCGTCCAGCGAGAGTTCGCCGATAAAGAGACTGTTCTCGACAGAGGAAACAGGGATGTAGTCTCCTGCGGCCATGATTCCGACCAACAGTGGAAGGTCGTAGGAAGTCCCTTCTTTGCGCAAATCAGCGGGAGCCATGTTGATGACAATCTGTTTGCGGGGGAGGTCCATACCGTTTACCTGCAAGGCGGAAACGATGCGCTCATGGCTTTCGCGGACGGCATTGTCGGGTAGGCCGACCAGTGAAAAGCGGATGCCTCTGGAGAGATGAACTTCAATTTGAACGGGTTTGGCATGGATGCCTTGAATGGCAGCGCTGGCAACTTTGACGAGCATACGAATCGGTATTGGTATGCTGCAAAGTTATTCAAATATTAAATAAAAACAAATAAATAATAAATTAATGTCCTTTTCGGATGCCATCCCGAATCTTGTTTGCCAGGTGGCAATTGCAGGCAGGCCCTTTCAACAGGGCAAGTAGGTCGCTGGTATAGGGGTCGTATTCTTGATAAAAGAAGTCTTGGATCAATACGATGCTGGCAATGGAGGTTGGGTTCTCCATGATGAATTCCTTGGCCGCCCGTTTCAGCAGGAGATTGATTTCAGCCATCCTGACTTCGGAGGAATTCTCTCTGGAATAGGAGCCTTTCAAGAGGTCGAGGCGTTCTTTGTAAAGATCTCTGATCTCCATCTTAAAGCGGTTCAGGTCGTTGTTGACGAGTCCGCCCTTTATCGTTAGCATATCCACATATTCGATATTTCCGCTTAGGGTGATGTGATCGCCGGGTTCTGCAAAGAGGGTGGTCCAGCATTTTTTTCTGGCAAAGTAGATGGTGATGGGAGCTAGGTCATCGCAGGTTCGGAGTTTCAGACTGAATTTCCCGGACATGCTGGATTGTATGGTATCGATGGTTCGCTTAAAATGTGCGTCCATATAGGTGACATAGATTTTGGAGACACTCATTTGGGAGAGTGCACCTTGAACGGTTACCCGCCGGTCTTTTTGTTGCACGCAACTGAAAGCGGTTAAGCCACAGAATGCAATCAGTAAAAGGACTCTTATGCCTCGCATCGGGGAAATGTTAATAACTGTAAAAGTACAAAAAAGAATGGATTGTATGAATGTTGTGTTTTTTATTACAGGGTGCGCATTCTCCGCTGTTTGCAGCGAGGAGCTTCTATGATGAAAATAATGTACTTAGGGCTGTGAAATTCAAAGTTATCTTCTATCTTTGGTACACTTAGAACTGACCGAAAAACAAAGACACTTATGAGATTTCCTTCGCGATCGGCGAATTTGATTGTACATGGTTTTGCTTTGGCGCATGCTGTACTTGCCGCACTCATCTTGAATCAGGGTTACGATCCTGGTATTTACCTGACAATTCTGACCATAGCAATGATCGTTATTTTGGCCAGATTGAATGAATACCCTTTGGATGTTACGGCCGCACTGACATTAGTCTGTATTCTGGGCGGTTTTTTCATGGGTACCAAAGGAGCCGAATGGTTTACCGATTACGTGGGAACCACCGAAACGATGGCGCAGATTTACACAACAGCCCTCGTTACTGAAATTCTTGGCTGGATTACCTATTTCATTGTCAGACGTACTCAGAAGAAAGAGTAGGATGAAGTTCCTGAATAAAACCAGCAAGTGGCGCGAAATTGTGATATTGGCAGTAGCCGTATTGCTTTTTCGCATTATCTATGTGGATTTACTTAATTATTTGCAAACCGATTACCAGTACGATGTCTTTGATCTGATTTTCCAGATATTCAAGAACATTCCAGTCGTATTGTTCCTGTTTATCGCTGGCTTTCTGTCCGTCCATTACATCAACAAGTTTATTTCGTGGGGGCAGAACCCAACCAAAAGGGTACTCATTTTTATACTCTCTTTCCTCGTCATATCCTTAATAGTGACCTTGATGCTTTGTCTGCCAAAACTCAAGGTATATAGTTGGGGGGAATTGATTGCCAGCAGGCAGTTTGAAGCCGTATTCCTGGTGGCAGCCATGCTCAACATCCTGGTGATGGGAGCAACAGATGTCATTTTATATTACAGGAAGTCGCACCGGAAAGCGCTCGATGCTGAAATCACCAAAAGGAATAAAGTCAAGTATCAATACGAACAGCTGAAACGTCAGTTGAATCCGCATTTCCTTTTCAATAGCCTGAATGTGTTGGATTACCTGGTTCATACTGATCCGGACCGCGCCAGTGTTTTCATCGGGAAACTGGCCGGCGTGTATCGTTACTTGTTGAGTAAGGAAAGCGAACCAGTGGTCACGTTGGAGGAGGAACGCGCTTTTGTGAACATGTACGTGGATCTGCTTAAGGAACGCTTCCCGGAGGGGTTGGAAGTGGAGATGAACTTGGACGCTCGTTATTTGAAAACGTATGTGATTCCTTGCAGCATTCAGTTATTGGTGGAAAATGCCACGAAGCACAATGTGATCAGCAAGGAGAATCCGCTTCAAATTCGAATCGATATTCAGGGTACATACATCCGGGTGGAAAACAACCTTTTTCCTCGTACGCAGGATGCGAATTCCAGCAAACTAGGTCTAAAGAATATTGAAGGTCAATATCAGGCATTGTTCGGGAAATCCATTATTATCCGTAAAACCGACGAACTTTATTCTGTAAGTCTACCAATTATCGATAAAAGCGTAGTGTAAGAATATGAAAGTCCTGATCGTAGAAGATGAAATCCCTGCTCAATTGCAATTGGAACGATTGTTGAAAGCCCATTTCCCGGATACGGAGATCATGGCTGTTTTGACTTCCATTGATAAAGCGACCGACTGGCTGGCGGTCAATTCACCCGAATTGATTTTTATGGATGTGGAACTGTCCGATGGTCAGTGTTTTGAGATATTCAAACGGGTGGAGGTGAAAGCGCCCGTCATCATCACAACGGCTTATGACCAGTTTGCCATCAAGGCCTTTAAGGTCAACAGTGTGGATTATCTGCTTAAGCCCATTGAAAGCACTGAATTTGTCAAGGCGGTGGAGAAGTCGTCCCGTGTGAGCAAATCGGGTCAGACCGATCTTAAGGCTCTGGAAGAATTGCTGATGAAATCGGCCCCAAAGGAATACAAGAGACGCTTTATCACCAAACAAAACGACCAGATCATAATCCTTCAGGTGGAAGAAATTGCTTACTTCTATGCGGAAGACAAAGCAACGTTTATGGTCAGTCGCTCCGGCAAACGTTATTTCTCGGAATACTCGCTGGACAATTTGGAAGATCAACTTGACCCCAAAAGTTTCTTTCGACTTTCAAGGGGCTGCATTGCCAATATTCAGGCCGTTAAATCCGTTTCGAAACATTTCAACAGTCGGTTGAAAATTAAGCTGGAACCAGCCCTGACTGAAGGCATTTTGGTGAGCCGAATCCGGGTTCCTGACTTCCTGAACTGGCTGGAGGGTAATTAGTGTCAATTTGACACTTTGCTACATTTTTGAGCCCCTTTAACTATTTATTCGTTTATTTAGTCTGGTAATTGTTCATTTCATAACCCGAATTGTTCATTTCGTCAGAATTTAGATTTTAATTAAGCATTCCTGTTTGATATTTGCGGTTCAAATTACCTTGAACTGGATACCGAATGCCGAATTTAAAATCTGTTTTGACATTTGTTTTGTTTTTGTCATTTTTGAGTTCCTCCACTCATTTGAATGCAAAAATTGCGAAAGAAAACCTTTCGTACCAAGAGCTTAATTATTCCCCTTCATTTTCCATTTTTACGTTATGGGCACCGACAGCGGCGCAGGTTCGTGTGAATCTTTATACCGATGGTCTTCAAAGTACTGCATATCAGACGTTGGATCTTAAAAAAGACGGTGCGTTTTGGTCCGTCAAGGTAAAAGGTACGCTTTCAGGGAAATTCTACACGTTTCAAATCAATCATCAGGGAGCATGGCTTAGTGAAACGCCCGGTATTCAATGCAAGGCGACAGGTGTCAACGGCAAGCGTGCTGCGATACTTGATCTGAAAATGACCGATCCCCAAGGTTGGAGCAGCGAGCACCGACCGGTTTTGAAGAGCTTTACGGACATCATTATCTATGAAATGCATCTGCGGGATTTTTCCGTGGGGCCGCTTTCAGGGATGAAAAACAAGGGTAAATACTTGGCTTTGACCGAAGAGCATACGAAAGCCGAAGGTCTCTCCACTGGAATCGATCACTTGAAGGAATTGGGTGTGACGCATGTGCACCTCTTACCCACCTTTGATTTTGGATGCATCGATGAAACGAAACTTTCAGACAAAAAATACAACTGGGGGTACGATCCTCAGAATTACAATGTGCCTGAAGGTTCCTACGCCACCAATCCCTATACGCCTGAAACGCGCATTCGTGAATACAAGCAGATGGTCATGGCCTTGCATCAAAAGGGCATCCGTGTAATCATGGACGTTGTTTACAATCATACCTACCGTCTGGCTGGTTCGAATTTTGAATTGACCGCACCCGGTTATTTCTACCGCTACAATGCTGACGGAACACCCTCCAACGCCTCAGGTTGTGGCAATGAAACTGCTTCTGAAAAGTCGATGATGCGGCAGTACATGATTGAATCTGTGCTGTACTGGGTGAAGGAATACCATATTGATGGATTCCGCTTTGATCTGATGGGCATTCATGACATTCAGACCATGAACGAAATCCGCAAGGCGCTTGATACAGTCGATCCCACCTTGTTTATTTATGGTGAAGGCTGGACTGCCGGCGGTTCTCCGCTTCCGGAAGCACTGCGGGCCATCAAGCAAAATGGGCTTCAGATGCCTCGGATTGCTGTTTTCAGCGATGATTTCCGCGATGCGGTTAAGGGAAGTTGGAACAATCATAAAGCTCCGGGTTTTGCCAGTGGAATGACAGGACTGGAAGAAAGCGTGAAGTTTGGGATCGTCGGTGCCATTGCGCATCCGCAAGTGGACAATACCAAGGTGAATTATTCGAAAGCGCCTTATGCCAACAATCCGGGTGAAGTCATCAATTACGTTTCTTGTCACGATGATATGTGTTTGTTCGACAAGCTGAAGACTTCAGCTACCGAAGGTGCTACATTGGAAGATTTGATCCGGATGGACAAGCTGGCTCAAACCATGGTTTTTACGGCCCAAGGTGTACCTTTTATGTTGTCGGGCGAGGAATTGCTACGGACCAAATTCGGCGTTTCCAATTCGTTTGAATCGCCCGATTCCATCAATCAGCTGCATTGGGAAAACAAGCTGCTGCAGGCTGACGTGTTCAGCTATTACAAAGAATTGATTCGTTTGCGCAAGGAACATCCGGCTTTTCGGATGAGTCTGGCTACCGATGTACGTAAAAATCTGTCCTTTTTGGAACCCTCCAAACCGGGTGTTCTCGGTTTTTTGTTGAATAACAATGCCAACGGTGACAAGTGGAAAACCATCTTGGTGATTCACAACGGAAATGCCTCTGCAAGGGAGATGGAAATACCTGCCGGAACATGGACCATCGTGGTTTCGGACGGAAAAATTGATTTGAAAGGAATGACGACTATTTCAGGGAACAGGGTGACAGTGCCGCCGGTATCTTCGCTGGTTGCATTTTTAAATTGAGACGAATGACACAAAAACCGAAACTCTCTTTTTGGCAAATCTGGAACATGTGTTTCGGATTTCTTGGCATTCAGGCCGGTTTCGCCCTGCAAAATGCCAATGCCAGTCGTATTCTGCAAACATTCGGAGCTGATGTGGGCACGCTTTCTTGGTTCTGGATTGTGGCTCCGCTTACCGGTTTGATCATTCAACCCATTATTGGGCATTATTCAGACCATACCTGGAATGGTATGGGACGGAGAAAACCGTATTTCCTGGTAGGTGCGATTTTGGCTTCGTTGGCTTTGGTGTTTATGCCCCACTCGGCAGGTTTATCGGCAGTCATGTCGCCGCTTTTGGTCGGGGCAGGCATACTAACGATACTGAATGCTTCTTTCAATGTAGCCATGGAACCATTCCGTGCTTTGGTGGCTGACCAGTTGCCCAGTGAACAACGGACGCTCGGGTTCTCCATACAGACGTTTCTGATTGGCATCGGTGCCGTAGTTGGGAGTTGGTTGCCATACGCACTTTCTGAATGGACGGGCATTGGAAATCAGGTTATTGCTGGTGGAATGCCGCTGAATGTGTTGGTATCCTTCTATATAGGTGCTGCGCTTATGATGGGAACCATTATATGGACTATTATCCGCACCAAGGAATATCCTCCTGAAATGCATGAAAGCTTTTTTGCGGATGAAACAAATGCTGATCCGAAGACCAAGGAAAGCAAGAGCTTGATGGTGATATTCAAGGACATCGCCAAAATGCCCAGAACAATGAAGGAATTGGGAATCACGCAGTTCTTCTCTTGGTTTGCACTTTTCACCATGTGGGTGTATACGACTCCTGCCGTGGCTTCAGCAGTTTATGGAACTACCGATCCACATTCGCAAGCTTTTCAGAAAGCGGGTGACTGGGTGGGCATTTTGTTTGGCGTTTACAATCTGGTGGCCATGTTTTATGCGTTGGCTTTGCCTTGGATTGCAAAGAAGACCAGTCGCAAGTTCACCCATGCCTTTTCATTGGTGATTGGTGGTGCAGGACTGATTTCCATGTTTTTCATCCATGATTCCTATTGGCTGATAGCATCAATGGTAGGTGTGGGAATTGCTTGGGCCAGCATTCTGGCCATGCCTTATGCCATTCTGGTTGGTTCCATTCCGTCCGCCAAAATGGGTGTTTACATGGGCATCTTCAATTTTTTCATCACCATTCCGCAGATTGTAAGCAGTCTGGTGGGTGGTCCCATCATTGAACATTGGATGGGATCTAATGCCATGGGTGGGATTCTGATGGCTGGTGTTTGTCTGTTGCTGGCTGCTGTTTCCGTCGTTTTTGTACAAGACAGGGACTAATCATTAAAAACCATATATATTTTCTTAATTACTAATCTAATACGCTACCAAAAGATGAAAAAAATCAGATTTATGCTTTCGGTGTTTTTTCTTTGTCTGGGGCTTTCGGCCTTTGCTCAGAACAAAACGACCATTCGCGGGACGGTGCTCGATAAGGACAACGTCGCGATTGTCGGTGCCAACGTCGCCGTCAAAGGAACCAGCAATGGGACCATCACGGATGCTAATGGAGGGTTCTCCATTAACGTCACCTCCACTTCTTCAGTGCTCAATGTATCCTGCATGGGTTATGTGCCTGTCGATATTCCTGTTTCAACAATTAAAGGAACGCTCAAAGTGGTGCTTCAGGAATCATCCGTTTCACTGGGTGAAGTCGTCGCCATCGGTTACGGAACGGTGCGAAAGAAAGATGCGACTGGTGCTTTGACAGCGATCAAGGCTGATGAAATCAACCGTGGTTTGGCAGTATCACCAACCGACTTGCTCAAGGGTAAAGTGGCCGGTGTGGCTGTTACGGTTGACGGTGGAGCTCCGGGCTCTGCTGCTACCATTCGTATTCGTGGTGGTTCTTCCATGGACGGTTCAACCAGCAATGACCCTCTGATTGTTATTGATGGTGTGCCTGTTTCCAATACCTCCATTTGGGGTGCTACCAATCCATTGTCCACCATCAACCCCAATGACATTGAAACCTTCACGATCCTGCGTGATGCTTCTTCAACGGCCATTTATGGTTCACGTGCATCCAACGGTGTTATTTTGGTAACAACCAAAAGAGGTGCCAACGGAATCGGAACCAGTATGCCGAAGTTGACCTACAGCGGCAACTTCTCCATTGGCTCGATTGCCAAAAAAATTCGGACCATGACAGCTGGTGAATTCACAACATTGATCAATGATCAATTCGGAGTAGGTTCTGGTGAAGCTAGTTGGCTTGGGACTGCAAAAACGGACTGGCAGAATGAAATCTACCGCACAGCCATCAGTACCGACCATAACTTAAGTGTAACGGGTACTGTCAAGAGCATTCCTTACCGTGCGTCAGCTAATTTCATTTCTGAAAACGGTATCTTACTGAATTCAAATATGAATAGGGGTACGTTTGCCATTGGTATCAATCCTTCTTTCCTGGACAACCGACTGAAAGTGAGCGCCAATTTGAAAGGTATGGTGGTAAAGAACCGCTTTGCCGATCAGGGCGCCATCGGTGCTGCCCTCGAAATGAACCCGACTGTACCGGTCATGCAAGCTGGAACATATGGTAATGGTTATTTCATTTCTCTGAAAACGGACGGAAAACCCAACACGATTGCCATTGCCAATCCCGTGGCTATTTTGAATGAAAAGTTTGACCTTTCCACTGTTTACAGAAGCATTGGAAATGCGCAGTTCGACTATACATTCAAAGCTATTCCTGAATTGAAAGCGAACTTGAATTTGGGCTATGATTTGACGAAGAGTTCAGGCGAAGTCAAAACTGCCGACGAATCCAATCAATCGTACGTTTGGGGTGACGTGAAACAAGGTAAGGGAGAACGGAATCCGTACGGTCAAAACACCCGCAACTTGGTTTTGGACTATTACATGAACTATGTCAAAGACCTTTCTGGCATCAACAGTAAACTGGATGTAATGGGCGGATATTCCTACCAACGCTTTTATAATGACAGTTTCAATGAATATTTCTTTTTGGACGGTACTGCCCGCAAGACGAAGACCATAGATGCCTCAGAATCAGCTCTGATATCCCTGTTTGGTCGTGTGAATTACACATTCAACGAAAAATATTTGCTGACCATGACCTTACGCGATGATGCGTCTTCCAAATTTGCTCCTGGTAACAAACACGGAATTTTCCCGTCCATTGCATTAGCTTGGAGAATCAACGAAGAAGCTTTCATGTCTGATTTCACCAACCTAAGCGACCTAAAGCTTCGCGTCGGTTATGGTGTAACTGGCCAGCAGGATGTGCTTAATAATGAGTATCCTTATCTTGCTCGTTATGAATATGGAACTTCCGGTGCATATATGATGTTCGGTAACCAAGCAATCAGACTCATTCGCCCAATTGGATATGATTCCAAAATCAAATGGGAATCGACGAGTACCTACAACGTTGGTCTTGATTACGGATTTTTCAACGGTCGAATTGCCGGATCGTTTGATTTGTACAAACGTATGACGTTCGACTTGATCAACACCATCCCAGTTGCTGCAGGAACCAACTTCAAAAATGAAATCGCCACCAATGTTGGTGACTTGGTCAACCAGGGTGTGGAATTCAGCATCAACACGAAGCCGGTTGTAAGTAAGGATCTCAATTGGGATCTTGGTTTCAATGTTGCCTATAATAAGAACGAAATCACCAGACTGACTCGATATGCGGATGCCAGTTACGTTGGTATACCCAAAGGAGACGTCTCTGGAGGTACTGGTAACAAGATTCAAATGAACAGTGTCGGTTTCCCGGTGAATTCCTTCTATGTGTATCAACAAGTGTACAACGCCAATGGCAACCCGTTGGAAGGCATGTATGTGGACAGAAACAAAGATGGAAAAATTACGGAGGCAGACCTTTACCATTCTGGTCAGGCCGCTCCCCTCGTGATTATGGGCTTGAGCTCCAAGCTGACGTATAAGGAATGGGACTTTAGCTTGTCTGCCCGTTGCAACGTTGGCAACTCGGTCTACAACAACGTCCGGTCTACCAGGGAAAATCTGGGTGACTCTTATTACTCCGACTTCCTCAAAAACCGTCTGTTTAGTGCTCTAAAAACCAATTTCAACAATGCTCAGTATCTGACGGATTACTACCTTGAAGACGGGTCTTTCTTCCGCTTGGATAATGTGACACTTGGTTATACGTTGGATAAACCTTTCGGAACCAATGCAAATGCACGCGTATTTGGAACGGTTCAGAACGCGTTGTTGCTGACTAAGTATTCAGGACTGGATCCTGAAATTTACAGCGGAATTGACAACAATGTCTACCCGAGGCCGAGAACATTCATTGTCGGTGTTTCCATTAACTTTTAATACAACCAGATATGAAAACTAAAAAGTATTTATTTCTTTTCATTTCGCTGGTGACGCTCCCGTTCATGCTGGTTTCTTGTTACAATGACCTGAATACGGTGCCGATCGATCCGGACGAAGTAACCGCTGATGTCGTTTTCAGCAACGATAGCTCTTATGAAAGTTTCATTGCTAAGATATATTCCGGGCTATCAATATCAGGCCTCCAAGGCCCTGCCGGCAAACCTGATATCGTTGGTCTTGACGAAGGCAGCCAGGCTTCTTACCTGCGTATGCTTTGGAATCTGCAGGAATTGCCTACCGAAGAAGCCGTTTGTGCTTGGAATGACCAGACCATTAAGAATTTCCACGGCCTTGCCTGGACTGCTTCCGATGTGTTCATCAAAGGTTTCTACTACCGTTTGTATTACCAGATCACGTTGGCAAGTGAATTCCTACGGGAAACAACAGATGCCAAACTAGCGACTCGTAACACTTCGGATGCATTGAAGGCAACCATTAAGGAATACCGTGCTGAAGCGCGTTTCCTGAGGGCGTTGTCTTATTTCCATGTTTTGGATCATTTCCGTCAGGGACCGTTTGTAACCGAAGCTTCTATCATCGGCTCCATACCTCCTGGGATGGCTACTGCTCCTCAGATTTTTGATTACGTCGAAACGGAACTCAAAGCCATCGATGCAGATCTGATGACTCCTTGGATTGGTTTTGATGCTGCTAATTACGGTCGAGCCAACAAGGCAGCTGCCAAGACATTGCTTGCAAAACTGTATTTGAATGCTGATATCTATATAGGTACGGCAAAGAATACGGAATGTATTGCTGCATGCGCCGATGTCATTGCTTCCGGTTATACGTTGGAACCAGTTTATGCCAACCTGTTCAAGGCTGATAATCAGAATTCGCCTGAAATGATTTTTCCGATGGTATTTGACAAAGACAACCTGCAATCTTGGGGAGGCATGATGTTCCTGATGTCTTCAGCAGTAAATGCGGACTTGCAGTCTGGAATTGCAGCTCCTGGTGCCTGGCAAGGCAATCACGCAACGAAGAGCGTGTATACCCGTTTCGCCGGAAACGAAGCGGTCGATGAACGTTGTGCTTTGTTGAACATAAGCTACAACAAATTGAACATGACAGATATTGGAGAATTCAAAGAAGGTGTACAAGTCGTTAAATACAGCAACATGACCAGTACTGGTGTGAATTCAGGCGGATCTTTCCCGAATACGGACTTCCCGTTGTTCCGCCTTGCTGATGTTTATCTGATGTACGCTGAAGCTGTTCTTCGCGGTGGAACAGGAGGTAGCACAGCTACAGCCTTGTCTTACATTCAGGCCATTCATGACCGTGCCTATATTGTAGATGCTGTAAACAGGCCTGCTGTGTGGACGGATGTTAGTCTTGCATTCCTATTGGAAGAACGTGGCCGTGAACTCCTCTGGGAAGCACAGCGTCGTACGGATTTGGTGCGTTTTGGCAAATTGACTTCCACTGATTACCTGTGGGATTTCAAGGGTGGTGTTCAGGCCGGAGCCGGTGTGGATGCGAAATACAATATTTTCCCGATACCCTCTGCAGACATCAACGCCAATCCGAACCTTTCACAACTGGAAGATTATTGATCAAACTAACCATTCAATCCAAATTTAATTATGAAAAAAAATAATTTATTGCTTACCCTGATGATTGGAGCAGCTTTGATGGCTTGCGACAAGAGGGAGTTGGCTACTGTTACTGACACGATCACTCCACCGGTTATGGATGCCGCGCCGGTCGCCGCGTTGACCATGGCCGAAGCTGAGAAAGACAGCACGCTGACATTCAGCTGGCAAGCACCCGATTACGGGTATGATGCTGCGGTGTCTTATACGCTCAAAATGGATCTGGCAGGTGCTTCTTTTGCCAATGCAATTGATATTGCAACGGGAACAACGACTTCTGCAGACGTGACTTACGATAAGATCAACACCGCTTTGTTAACCCTTGGTGGTCTCGAAGGTGTGGCTTCAAACGTAGAAATCAAAGTTGTGGCAAAAGTTATTGGACTGACACCTGAAACGATTTCGTCCGATTCAGTTGCTATGACACTGACTCCGTATGAGGTAGTAATAGTCTATCCGCACTTGAATTTGCCGGGTAACTTTACACCATTTGGTGGCGGTGTTTGGAATGGTGAAGGCACCGAATATTCACGTATTTACTCCTTGAAATCGGATGAATCATACGAAGGATATGTGTATATGGTCAATGAAGGAAATCCAGACAATGCCATTCAATTCAAGTTTACGAAATCGGGTTGGGGAATAGATAAAGGTGAGCATAGCTACATCAGCCCAGGTAAACTTGTTGCTGGAGGCGGTGACAATATATCATTGGCAACCGGAGGTTACTACAAGGTAAATGCAGACTTGACCGCATTGACCTATTCAGTGATGAAGATTACCCGTTGGGGTATCATCGGAAGTGCAACGGCAGACGGATGGAATTCGGATCAAGAGATGACCTACGATCAGGCTGCCAACAAGTGGACGGCCACGATTGCTCTAACCGCAGATGGTGAAATCAAGTTCCGTGCCAATGCTGGATGGGACCTCAACTACGGTGATGACGGTGCAGACCTGAAACTCAATGCCGGAGGTGCTAACATAAAAGTTCCAGCAGCCGGAACGTATACCATCACATTGGATCTGGTTGGTCCGGTGTACAAATACAAACTGGTTAAAAATTAACTCCTCCTTTGGTTAACTTCAAGAACCCGGCAGGCAGGCTGTCTGCCGGGTTCTTTTTTCTCCATGCTTAACTTACCAAAACCTCCTCCATGAAACGACCTGTTCTTTTTTTTCTATTGCTGCTACTGAATGTTTATTTTATTCAGGGACAGGTGGTTGTATCCAATCCCTCTTTTGTGACGGAGGCAGACAACTGCGTTTTGACATTCGACGCCACGCAGGGAGACAAAGGTCTAAATGGTTTTACGGGTGAGCTATGGGCGCATATAGGAGTCATCACCAACCTGAGCACCAGCAATTCCGACTGGAAATATGTCAAATCCGCCTGGGCGGTCAATGTTGATGCGACCAAGCTGACTTACTTGAGTGCCAATAAATGGCAACTGACGCTTTCTCCAAATGTGAGGAGCTATTTCGGAATCACCAATACGACAGAGGTTATCCAGAATATTGCGATGGTCATTCGCAATACAGATGGATCAAAAACCGGTCGTGACGTTGGTGGTGCCGATATTCTTCTGCCCGTCTACAGTCCGGGTTTGAATCTGACGTTGAACACGCCTTCCACCGCCATTTCCCTGGTCACTCTTTCTTCTGCCCTTACACTGAAAGCCACTGCTTCTCAGCCTTGTACCCTGAAGATGTATCTGAACAGTACACAAATAGGGACCACCTTATCAAATGCAACAACTATTACAGTTGCACAGACCTTTTCAACTTCGGGATCTTTTTACATTATTGCCGAAGCCAATAACGGGACGACCTCCGTCCGTGATTCCTCTTACGTTTGCGTTCGGCCATCGGCCGTTCCCACTGCTACCCGTCCTATAGGCATCAGTGACGGTATCAATTACATCAACGATACGAAGGCTACCCTGTCGCTATTCGCCAAGGGGCATTCGTATATTTATCTGTTGGGAGACTTTAACGATTGGAAGCCTGACAACAATTATCAGTTAAGCAAAGACGGTGATTATTTCTGGATAAGCCTCAATGGACTGACCCCTGGCAAAGAATATGGTTTCCAGTACTATGTAGATGGAACCATCCTTTGCGGTGACCCGTATTCGGAAAAAATCCTGGATCCATGGAATGATAAGTGGATCAATCAGTATGCGGAAGTCTATCCGAACTTGAAGCCCTATCCGGCTGGCCTGACTGAAAACGTCGTTTCGGTGTTGCAAACCGCCAAACCTGTCTATAACTGGCTGGTAAACAGCTTTACTCCGCCCGCTTATGGCAATCTGAGCATTTACGAACTGCATTTCCGTGACTTCACAACGGAAGGCACCGTGAATGCGGCTACGGCCAAACTCGATTATCTGCAGCATTTGGGCATTAATGCCATCGAGTTGATGCCGATCAACGAATTCGACGGAAACGACAGTTGGGGGTACAATCCCAATTTCTGGATGGCTACGGACAAAGCGTACGGCACTTCGGACGATTACAAGCGCTTTATTGACGAATGCCACCGCAGGGGCATTGCCGTGATTCTGGACGTGGTGTTCAACCATTCTTGGGGACTCAGCCCCATGGCCAGAATGTGGTGGGATGCGACCAACAATCGCCCTTCGGCCACCAATCCCTATTTATTCCCAATTGCCATGCATCCGTACAATGTGGGTTCGGACTTTAACCATTCCAGCACGTATACCCGGGCTTATTTCAAAACCGTAATTAAATACTGGCTGAATGAATTCAAGGTGGACGGTTACCGTTTCGACCTATCCAAAGGATTCACGCCCAGCACGTTCTACACGACCGATGTGGCCGTTTGGGGCAATTTCAACCAGGGACGCATTGATATTCTCTGTGATTACAACCGTGCTGTAAAAGCGGCAAATCCGAAAGCCTACCTCATTCTAGAGCATTTTAGTGCAACAACCGAAGAAAAGGTATTGGCGGATTCTGGCATGATGGTCTGGGGAAACATGAACTATGCGTTCTGTCAAACGGCCATGGCAACGCAGACCGGTAGTGACTTTACCAACCTCACCGCCGCCAGTAGAGGGTGGACTCAACCCAGACTGGTCGGATATATGGAAAGCCACGACGAAGAACGTATGGCCTACAAGGCATTGACGTATGGGGCCAATGGCATAGCAACTGACAGCCTGCTTCGGATGAAACAGCTCGCAGCCAATGCGACGATGTTCCTGATGACCCCGGGACCGAAGATGATCTGGCAGTTCGGGGAACTTGGTTACGACGTCAACATTGATTTCAATGGTCGAACTGGACGTAAACCGGTTCGTTGGAACTACCTGGAGAGCGCCTCTCGTCTGGAACTCTATGAAACCTATTCCAAACTGCTTAGCCTGCGCAATCAGCATCCTTTGATGTTCACTCAACCGACCAGCTGGGATTTCAAAGCCGCTTTTGCAAATTGGGCCGGTGGAAGGCGCGAATATCTTACCGACGGTACGTTGTCAGCTATTGTCGTAGCCAACTATACCGGAACGACCATTACTTGTTATCCACTTTTCACCAAGACTGGGAACTGGTACAACTTGATTACTGGTGAAGCGTTGAACGTCACAGACTTGGCGATGATAGTAAGCCTTGCCCCAGGTGAATTCAGGGTTTTCACGGATCAAGTTATCAATGGGTTGGAAGAGAAAGCAGCTGAAGATAAAATCGTTTTGTTTCCAAATCCGGCTGAAGGCATGATCGGCTTCAGCGGTCCTGAAGTGGTTTCAGCAGAAATCTTTGCACTGAACGGTTCGAAGGTGCTTAAATTGGACATTTTCAACCAACAAGCTGATGTTTCTTCACTTCCTGCAGGTCTTTATATTTGTCGCCTTCAGCAGGCAGATGGGAAAATGTCAATAATCAAACTGAACAAACTCTAATCGATATGGAATTTAAAAAACTAACAACCCTGATTCTGGCAGGGGCATTGTTTTTCAATGTACAAGCAAAGGATGCCCGTGACGGACTGATTGCACCTGATGTCGCAGTCTTTTATCCGTCTGATTTCAATGCAAAAGCTCATTTACCTTCTTTTGCACTGGTGCAGGAACCAAAGGTTCTTCAATCTGTTCCTGAAAACTGGAAATTAACGCCTTTCTTCTACAACAAAGACGGAAAAGCTGTGGTTTCCATCGCTGTCCCCAAAGATGCCAGTTTGTACGGGACCGGCGAAGTGACTGGTCCGCTTTTGAGAAATGGCCAGGACATCATTCTCTGGAATACCGACAACTACACGTATAAGGATTACAATGGCAAGCGGTTGTATCAGACCCATCCGTGGGTGTTGGGTGTCAATGCCGATGGAACGGCCTTTGGTGTGCTTTCAGACAATACTTGGCGTCAGGATTTGGTGCTGAACGACAGCATTACGTTCACTGCTCATTCTCCTGCCGCACGTGTCATTGTCATCCAAAAGAAATCCATCGAAGCATTGATGACAGCGCTCACAGACCTGGTGGGCAAGATGGAGTTGCCTCCGCTTTGGAGCCTCGGCTACCAGCAAAGTCGTTACTCCTACGAGCCGGACAGTCGGGTGCTTGAAGTGGCGCAGGAATTCAGGAACCGCAAGATTCCTTGCGACGTCATCTGGATGGACATCGATTACATGGACGGATACCGCATTTTTACCTTTGACAAGATCAAATTTCCAAATCCTAAAGCGGTCAATGACGGTTTGCACAAAATTAATTTCAAGGGTGTTTGGATGATTGATCCTGGTGTTAAACAGGATTCTGCCTATTGGGTGTATCAGCAGGGACAGGAACATGACCTTTGGGTAAAAGATTCTACAGGAAAGGATTTTGTAGGTGGTGTTTGGCCTGGACCCTGCAAATTCCCGGATTTCACCATGCCGGAGACCCGCGCGTGGTGGGCAGGTCTTTACAAGGAATATATGAACCAAAACATCGATGGTGTTTGGAACGATATGAACGAGCCAGCGGTGTTTGATGTGCCTGACCATTCGATGCCTGCTAATAACTTCCACCGGGGCGGAGGAGGCTTCGAACCGGATTCACACCTGCGCTATCACAATGTTTACGGCACGTTGATGATCCGTGCATCCAGAGAAGGAATCAAAGTGGTGAACCCTGAAAAACGTCCCTTCATCCTGTCACGTTCAGGCTATCTGGGGAGTCACCGTTATGGAGCGACATGGACGGGCGACAACCAGGGTACTTGGAAATATCTCAAATTATCGATTCCAATGTCCATAAACCTGGGACTATCAGGACAAGGATTTTCAGGACCGGATATCGGTGGTTTTGACGGAAATACGGAAGCCGATTTGTTTGCGCACTGGATTGCCCTCGGCGCATTCTATCCTTTCTCTAGAGGCCATGCCTCCAAAGGAACCAACGAAAGGGAGCCTTGGGCCTTTGGTCCTGAAGTGGAAAAGGTGGCACGGGTGGCTATGAACCGTCGCTACCGGTTGTTGCCCTACAGTTATACGTTGTTTCATGACGCATCCATAACGGGGATGCCGGTGATGAGGCCCTTGTTTTTTGCTGATGTGAAAGATACGACCCTGCGCCGTGAAGAACAAGCCTTCCTGCTTGGTGCCGATTTGATGGTGGTGCCCAAATGGGCGGTTTCTCCTGCCCGTCCGAAAGGCAAGTGGAGAGTCGTTTCACTAGCTGGGGAAAACAGCCTGACCGACAAGTATCAACCCGACGTAAGCATTAGGGAAGGCGCCATCGTTCCACTGTGCAATTTGGTTCAGAGCACTGTTGAGTATCGCGCCGACTCCTTAACTCTGTTGGTTTCCTTGAACAAGAAAGGGGAAGCCACCGGTAAGCTTTACGAAGATGAAGGCGATGGCTATGGTTACTTGAAGGGTCGTTTTGCAGAATATACATTCAAGGCTTCAACCAAAAAAGGAATCGTGACGTTCGAATGTCGTTTGATGAAGGGCATGTCCTTTACGACTGAAAAACGCTATAAAATTGTTCTGATCGGCAACAAAGGGAAAACGGAGAGCAGTTGGTTGACAGGACCGTTACTTTCGGTTCCCAAGGCAAGAAAATAACTTAATAATCCACGACTCATGAAAACAACAACAATTTTGATTGGTTGTTTATTGGTGATGTTTACGGCTTGTGAATCCCATGGCCCGCTGAAAGGGGTATGGAAAGAAGCCAATGAGTCGTTGCTGGCCTGTGTCACATTCCATCATGAAGTGGACACGTTGAATCTAAGCAATTGTTTACCTGGCAATAGTTGTCCAGACTCCGTCTTTGCGCCGGGTTTTACCGCATCCCCCATGAAACAGGGTTCTTGCATCTATAGGCTTATTCAGAAAAAGACAAAAAGAAACTTGCATCCGATACGGATTTGGAAAGATGGGGAAAGCATCATACTGATGACAATTGACCAAGCATCTATTGATTCTCTGGCTCCAAAGGACCTGAAAGTCAAAGGGATGTTGAACAACCGATTGTTGTTGGATTGCTCGGGACGTCCGTCGGAATTGTATGTGTTGTGGCAGAACGTTGAGCTTCCGAAGTCTTTTTTCGTTTTCACCAAAGAAGGTTTCGCCACACTGATTCCGAAAGAAGCAAAGTCGATGGAACGTTCGGTCTTACGCATTTTTTCAGTCAATGACAGTCTCCTAATTTTAGATAACAGGGTAACCTTGAACTATGGAGTTCCCGAATTTTGAAACTAAATTTGTAGTATGAAACGAATTCTTCTTTCCCTGGTCCTTCTGGCCTTTACCCTTAGCCTCACAGCAGCCATCCAGATTCGCAAAATGGAACCCGCATTTTGGTGGGCAGGCATGAAAAATCCCGAACTGCAAATCATGATTTATGGGGACCAGATCGATGCTTCCGAGGTGCAGGTGCTGAATCCAGAAATCAAGATCAACAAATTGGTCAACGCCGACAGTCCAAACTACCTGTTCCTTTATTTGGATTTGAGTCAGGCCAAACCCGGGATGATCAATATGCTTTTCACCCAAGGGAAACTAAAAAAGAAAGTCACGTATGAACTGAAAGCCAGGGAAGTGGATCCTGCCAGCCGAATGGGTTTCGACCGTTCAGACGTGTTGTATCTCATGATGCCCGACCGTTTTGCCAACGGCAATCCGGCCAACGACAACCTGCCAATGACCAATGGTACCGTGCCAACCAACCGGAGCGAACCGAATGGACGTCACGGTGGCGATTTGGCTGGCATTTCGCAACATTTGGACTACATTTCAGACCTTGGAGTGACCGCCATATGGCTGAATCCGGTGCTCGAAAATGACATGCCGGGCGGCTCTTACCACGGCTACGCCACCACCGATTATTACAAGGTGGATGCTCGCTTCGGCTCTAATCAAGAATATGTTGACCTCATCCGCCAGGCCCATCAGAAAGGCCTAAAGGTGGTCATGGATATGATTTTCAACCACTGCGGCAGCGAGCATGTCTGGGTGAAAGACATGCCTTTTACCGATTGGATCAACAATGGTGGTAAATTCGTGCAGACCAACCACGACAAATTTGTCAGCTTCGACCCTTATGCAACGCAGTATGACACCAAAAGAATGACCGACGGATGGTTTGTGGAATCAATGCCCGACCTGAATCAACGGAATCCACATTTGGCCGCCTATTTGATTCAGAATAGTATCTGGTGGGTGGAATATGCCGGTATCGACGGAATCCGTCAGGACACGCATCCCTACGCGGATGAAAAAATGATGTCTGAGTGGTGCAAAGACGTGATGGACGAATACCCCAACTTCAACATCGTGGGCGAATCCTGGATCAATTACATGCCGGGTGTCGTTTATTGGCAGGCCAACAGCCAATTGAACAAAAAAGGGAATTCACATCTGAAATCGGTCATGGACTTCTCCTTTATGCTGGAGAGCCACAATGCTTTCCATAAACAAACGGATTGGGACAACGGCCTCACGCGAATCTACGAATTGCTGAGTTTTGATTTTATGTATCCGGATATCAACAACTTGCTGGTTTTTCTGGAAAATCACGATACGGACCGTTTCCTGCTGGAAATGCCTTCCGACCTGAATGTTTTCAAGCAAGCATATACATTTTTATTGACCTGCCGGGGCATCCCTCAAATTTATTATGGAGGAGAAATCCTGATGAACGGGAATAAGAAAATGGCCGACGGAAACATCCGTAAAGATTTCCCCGGAGGATGGGCTGGCGATGCCATAAACGCCTTTACTTCTCAAGGACGAACAGCCCTTCAGAACGAAGCGCATGACTACCTTCGCACTTTGTTGAAATGGCGCAAGGGTAATGAAGTTATTTCCAAGGGCAGTCTGAAACATTTTGTTCCCAGAAACGGCGCATACGTCTATGTGCGTGATTATCAGGGGAAGAAAGTATTGGCGATACTCAACGGGCTGGACAAGGAAAATACCATCAGCCTGGATCAATATCAGGAAGTGCTGGGAGGTCCCGTCAGCGGCCGCGATGTGCTAACAGGCAAAACGGTTTTGTTGGACAAGACCCTGACTTTAGGTTCGCGTGAAACGCTTCTTCTCGAACTTTAACAAAAAAACGCGGTGTCCGTATGGATTAATACGCTAAATTTGTAGGTTTCTAATTAAATCCTCAGAAAATCCCATGAAAAAAGTAGCAATCGGTGTTGATATCGGTGGAACCAATTCTGCCATTGGCGTAGTAGACGAAGAAGGTAATGTACTGGTAAAAGGAAATATTCCCACCCCTAGTCACGGTGACGTCAACAAATATGTCACTGATTTAGCAGTTGCCATCCGGGAATTGATTCACTCGGTCAGTCTGATGAATCCCGAATCTGAAATCCTCGGAATCGGCATCGGAGCTCCCAATGGTAATTACTACAATGGAACTATTGAGTATGCACCCAACCTTTCTTTCAAAGGCATCGTTCCATTAGCAAAACTGCTCAATGAAAAGTTTCCGGAATTTAAAGCCGTTGCTTTGACCAACGATGCAAATGCTGCCGCTTTGGGCGAAATGATTTACGGGGGAGCTAAAGGGATGAAGCATTTTGTGATGTACACTCTTGGAACCGGTGTCGGAAGCGGTATCGTTGTAAACGGGCACCTGTTGTACGGACACGATGGTTTTGCAGGGGAATGTGGTCACACCACGTTGATCCCTGGCGGACGTCTTTGCGGCTGCGGCGGAAGAGGCCACCTGGAAGCCTACTGCTCTGCTCCAGGCATGAAGCGGACAGCTTTCGAAATCATGGCCCGTGACAATGCCGTAAACAGCCTTTTGGCCAATAAATCCTTTAATGAACTCGATTCTAAAATGATTTTTGACGCGGCTGAAAGCGGTGATCCTGTAGCACTGGAGGTTTTTGAACAAACGGGTAAATGGTTGGGTCAAGGCCTTGCCGATACGGTGCATCATACCAGTCCGGAAGCCATCTTCCTTTTTGGCGGCCCTACGGCAGCCGGCGAATACATCTTCAAGCCTACCCGCGAAAGTATGGAAGAGCATCTGCTGCCTATCTTCAAAAACAAAGTGAAGATTCTTCCTTCGCAACTCAAGGCTGGTGATGCTGCCATTGTTGGCGCTAGTGCGTTGGTTTATAAGGAATTGGAAAAATAGTCAGATTTTTTATAAAATGAGAGGATTTCAGGTTCAAAACTGAAATCCTTTTTTTTATCCACGTTTCTGAATATCTATAAGCCGTTCAAGGTCGGGAAGCATGATATCCTTTTCCTGCAATTCAACCAAGCCCTCTTTTTCAAAGTTTTTAAGCAATTTGACCGCACTTTCAGTGGAAATTCCTGCAAAATCGGCCAGGTCCTTGCGTGTCATCAGTTGGAAGATGTTGGGCAGTGTGCTTTTCAGCGCGTTCAGATACAGTAGGGTTCCAGCCAACCTTCCGTGCATCTGTTTGAATTTCTGGTTTTGCAAGACTTCGTGTAAATCTGCATTCTGATTGAAAAAACGTTGAATAAGATGAAAGCTAAAGGTCCCGTTACCCTGAATGATGTCCGAAAGGCTATCTTTCCCGATGAGCATGACCTGGCAATCGGTCAATGCGGTGGTAGAATAGGTGTAAACGCTTTTGGAAAAGACGGACGATAGGCCGATAAAATCACCTGCCTGAACGATGCGAATGTTGAAACTACGATTGTCACTGCCTTCGATGTATTGCTTGACAACTCCGCTTATGAGGAATAGGATATAGGAAGCGAAAGCACCTTGTTTGGTCAACGTATCGCCCTTACGGAAAAGCACTTGTGTCTTGCTGTTCCGTACCAGATCGGCTTCTTCACTGGACAACATTTGAAAGCAGGGTGCCTGAATATCGCAAATAAAGGCTTTATCGTTTTCGGTAATGGTTTTCATTGTTAAATGATTCAGCCCGTCAAAGATAGCGATAAATCCAGAAAATAGGATTAGGACATTATTCCTTTTTCTTGATTGTGCTGATACCAAAGGGCCAGTACAGTGGGCAAAAGCTGATGAGGCTGGTTAGTACAAAAATGCCCGCGAGAACTAATAATACGATTCCAAGTACGCCGGAAACGACGTGGGTAAAGAAAAGCACAACTGCGACAAGAGCCAGTACAATCCGTACAGTCTTGTCAATGGTTCCCATGTTCTTTTTCATTTGATTCCTTTTTTAATTGTTTGTAACAACTGCCCTCATTGGACATTGTCTGACGCATTTACCACATTCAATGCAAAGTTCATCATCAATCACGGGCAATCCATTCCCGTTTTGTGAAATTGCTCCGACCGGACAATTAAATACGATCGGACAGCGGTGGTTTTGCGGACATGCGCGAGGGCTGATAGTCAGTGCCATAAATGTAGTTTTTTTTATTTACAAATGTACAAAGGCAATTTAGAAACTGATTGAAATAGCTGTTCTCGCTGCACAACCTTGTTCTTGACCTTGAACAAGGAAATAATTGTTTTAAATTAATAGGAAAGGCATTCGCCAATAGGCAAAAGGGGTTATCTTTGAAAAAAATGGTAAAATGACTGAGCAAGAAATCGATGAACGAATAATCAGGGCAGTCGATTATTTTAAAGAAGGGTATAATTGTAGCCAATCCGTGGTTATGGCATATTCCGACTATTTCCCGTTTGATTTAGAAACATTGAAACGTCTTTCTGCCCCTTTTGGCGCAGGAATGGGGCGCTTACGGGAGGTCTGCGGAGCAGCTACAGGAATGTTCATGGTTTTAGGCATGGAAATACCAGCATCGAACCCTGAAGACCTCGATGCAAAAACTAAGAATTACGAAGCAGTGCAACGGACGGCTGGTAAGTTCAAACAGCGGCTAGGCAGTTATATTTGCGCCGACTTGTTGGATATTAGCAGAGAACCTCAGTCAGTTACTCCCGACGACCGTAATGCAACATACTATGCCGAACGACCCTGCGCATTGTGTGTAGCCGTTGGTGCGGAAATCCTGGGTAAAGAACTTGCTAAAAAACACCAAGCATGACAGATTTCAATAACGCAGCCCGAAGCTGGGACAGTAATAACATTCACGCCCAGCGTTCAGAAGCGATTGCAAAGAACTTGTTGTCACGGATATCGGTTCAGCCGGAAATGAAGGCTCTGGAATTTGGTGCCGGAACAGGTATTCTAAGCTTTATGCTGGCCGACCGTTTCAGCAGTATCACAATGATGGACGCTGCATCTGAAATGGTGGCCGTGATGCGTGAGAAAGTGGAGGAATCTGCGAATAAAAACCTCCATCCAGTGCTGTTTGATTTGACAAAACAGCCCTATGAAACTGAAACCTTTCATTGTGTTTTTAGCCAAATGGCTTTGCACCATGTAGCTGAAACCCAGGATATTTTAGACCGATTTTTCGAACTCTTGTGTAAAGGCGGATCTCTGGCAATTGCCGATTTGTTTACGGAAGATGGTTCCTTTCACGGTGCTGGTTTTGATGGTCACAACGGTTTTGATGCCGTTGAGCTGGAAGAAAAAATGAAAAAAGCAGGCTTCCTGAGTGTTCAAACGGAAACCTGCTTCATAATGCGGAAAATGACTCTGGAAGGGCCAAAGGACTTTCCGATATTTCTGATGATAGCCATCAAATAATTTAAGTCTTTAATCCGGATGCAGCGCTTTTATCCACGAGCCAAGTGAGTTTTCCTGAAACGGGGGAAACCTTTGCTGCCGGATAATGCACCAATTCAGGAGTCTCTGCAATTTGGGAAACAATACCCGCCTTTGGGGTTCCGGTAACCAAAAAAACCACTTCAGCGGCATGATTGATTACAGTGCCAGTCAGTGTAATTCGATGCTGGCCGCTTTGTGGATGCTTGGCAACGGAGCAGAATTGGGTAGTCGCAAACAGGCTGTCATTGCCAGGGAAAATCGAGGCCGTGTGCCCGTCTTCACCCAATCCCAACAAAACCAGATCAAATTGAGGGAACCCGCCCACCATGGTTAAGTGTTCAGCCAAAAGCTGACTGTAACGTGCCGCCTCCTTTTCGGGCTCGGCTTCTCCTTGCATTCGAAAGATATGTTCCTCCGGAATGTCCAGGGGTATCAGGATGCTCTTTTGGGCACTCCGGAAATTACTGTCGGTATGTTCAGGCGGAACGCAGCGTTCATCCCCCCAAAAGACCAAGAGCTTGTTCCAGTCTACAGTTCCCTTATCGAGTTTAACAATACATTCAAACAGAGCTTGTGGCGTGTTTCCACCGGATAAGGCGACCGACACTGTATCTTGGGCAGCTGTTTTTTCCGTCAACCACTGGAGGGCTTTGAGTGCCATTTCGTCCAGTGATTCAAAAATTAGTATCCGAGGGCATTCCATAGGTTTATAATTCACAGTACTGACCATCGTCAGCTAAATTCTTGCACGGATAGCGCCAGCCTTCGGGACAACCCTTCATCAGCTCATCGGCATTTTCAGGCCCCCAGGTTCCAGCCGGATAGCCATGGATTTTTTGGTCTGGATCCGAAGCCCATGCTTTTTGGATGGGTGCCACGAATCTCCAAGCTGCTTCAACGGCGTCTGCTCTGGCATAAAGTGTAGAGTCACCAATCATCGCATCGTACAAAAGCCGTTCATAGGCCGAAGGTAAATGCATGTCGGACAAATCCGTATAGTGGAAATCCATATTCACCGGCTTCACGTTGAAGCCTGCACCGGGTTGCTTCATGCCAATTTTGAGCAGGATGCCTTCATCGGGCTGAATGCGGATGATCAATTGATTGCTGCGCTGACAGACTTCGTCGTTGTTGAACAGCACATGCGGAGTAGGCTTGAAATGCACCACGACTTCGGTGACACGGGTAGGCAGTCGCTTTCCCGTACGAATGAAAAACGGCACACCACCCCAACGCCAGTTGTCAATGAAAAATTTAACGGCCACGTAGGTTTCGGTGCGTGAATTCGGATTAACACCTGGTTCATCACGGTAGCTAGCCATTGCCTCTCCACGCACTTTAGACTGAACATATTGTCCACGAATGACTTGCGATGCCACATCCTCTTCCTTTAAGGGTTTGAGCGATTGCAACACCTTCAGGGTTTCATTCCGTATGGCATCCGCGTCCATGGAAGACGGCGGCTCCATGGCCACAAACCCGACCACTTGGAGCAAGTGGTTCTGCAACATGTCCCGAAGGGCGCCAGAGCCGTCGTAATAGCTTCCACGGCCTTCCATCCCCAGACTTTCAGCAGAGGTTATTTCCACCCGATCTATGAAGTTCCTGTTCCAGAGTGGTTCGAAGACGCCGTTTGAGAAGCGCATTACCAACAGGTTTTGCACGGTTTCCTTACCCAAGTAGTGATCGATACGGTAAATCTGCTTTTCTTCAAACGCTTCGTGTAGATCCTGATTCAATTGAAACCCGGATTCGAGGTCGTAGCCAAAGGGTTTTTCAACGATTAAACGACGAAAAGTATTGGTTGAAGTCTGTAATCCAACCTCAGCTAGGTTCTTGGCAACAGGACCGAAGGCACTGGGCAAAAGTGCCATATAAAAAAGATAGTTGGATTCAGCATTTTCCCGGACGCACCAGGCATCCATATAGGTTTTCAGTCGATGGTATTCTTTCGGGTCATACACATCCATCTGAAAGTAGGTGAGGTGCTTACTAAAGGCAAGGACTTCATCATCGTGGATATGGTTGCTTTCTGAAAAAGCGCGAATGCCTTCAGTCATTTTGTCCCGATAGGCTTCCTGGCTGAGTGCAGAACGGCCGATGCCAATGACTTCAAATTTTTCTGGCATCATGTCTTGGTCGAACAAAGCGTATATGGCAGGTATCAGCTTGCGGTGCGTAAGATCGCCCGAAGCGCCAAAGATGACCAGTATCTGGTCTTTGGGTTTAATCATAATCTTTTTTTTGAAAGGCATTTCAGCCTTGATTCTGATTACGAAAATACACTATTTTTTCCATTTTGAGGTAAAAAACAATCCCCACTGTCCTCAGGACAGCAGGGATTGCAGAATATACCAGTTGAACTGATTAGATCTGAGGACCGGAGGGGATCAACGCTTTAGCTGCGTCATTGTCGCAATACTGCTTGAAGTTTTCAATGTACATGCCAGCCAGCTTGGTAGCTTTGGTTTCCCATTCCTTCACGTCGGTGTAGGTGGTACGCGGGTCGAGGATGTCTGAAACGCCTTCCAGTTTGATGGGAGCGGTCAGGTTCATGATGGGAATTACCTGGCTTTGAACTTTGTCGATGCTGCCATCGATGATGGCGTCGATGATGGCGCGGGTATCTTTCAAAGAGATACGTTTGCCGGTGCCGTTCCAGCCGGTGTTCACCAAATAGGCTTTGGCGCCGTTTTCGTTCATTTTCTTAACCAGCGTGCTGGCATAAGCTGTCGGGTGCAAAGTCAGGAATGCTTCGCCGAAAGCAGGAGAGAAGGAAGGAACGGGTTCCGTGATACCGCGTTCGGTACCTGCCAGTTTGGAAGTGAATCCGCAAAGGAAGTGGTATTGAGCCTGGTTGTTGTCGAGGATGGAAACCGGAGGCAATACACCGAACGCATCAGCAGATAAGTAAATGATCTTCTTGGCGTGACCTGCACGTGAAGGTGAAACAATCTTGTTGATGTGGTAGATCGGATAGGAAACACGGGTGTTTTCTGTTGCAGATTGGTCGGTATAGTCAATTTCGCCTTTGTCGTTCACGGTTACGTTTTCGAGCAATGCATCACGACGGATAGCGCGCCAGATGTCCGGTTCGTTTTCTTGGCTCAGGTTGATCACCTTGGCATAGCAACCACCTTCGTAGTTGAATACACCGTGATCGTCCCAACCGTGTTCGTCGTCACCGATGAGGTAACGTTTCGGGTCGGCAGAAAGGGTGGTTTTGCCCGTACCTGACAAACCGAAGAATACAGCAACGTCGCCGTCTTTGCCTACGTTGGCAGAGCAATGCATGGAAGCGATACCGCGTTGGGGAAGGTAGAAGTTCATCAAGGAGAAAATACCTTTTTTCATTTCACCGCCGTACCAAGTACCACCGATAATCTGCATTTTCTTAGTCAGGTCGAACAATACAAAGTTTTCGGAGTTCAAACCCTGTTCTTTCCAGTTGGGGTTGGTGGTTTTGGAACCGTTCAGACATACGAAATCGGGTTCACCGTAGTTGGCCAGTTCGAAGTGAGAAGGACGGATGAACATGTTGGTCACGAAGTGAGCCTGCCATGCAACTTCCATGATGAAACGCACTTTCATGCGGGTATCTTCGTTGGTACCGCAGAAGGTATCAACTACGTACAGTTTGGGGGAGGAAGAAAGTTGCTTTGTTACTAGGTCTTTGCAACTGTCGAATACTTCTCCGGAAGTAGGACGATTGATGGTGCCATCCCACCACATGGCGCTATCCGTAACGGCATCCTTGACAAAGAATTTGTCTTTGGGGGAACGACCGGTGAATTTGCCGGTGTAAACTGCTGTACAGCCGGTTTCGGTTAACTTGGCTTTTTCAAAACCTTCGTTTGCGGGGTTCATTTCATCCTGATACAACACTTCATAGGAAGGATTGTGTACGATTTCGAAATTACCCGAAATGCCGTACTTGCTCAAATCTAAGTTTGCCATTTTTAAATAATGAATTGATTTATACTGATTTAACTATCTTATCGAAAACCTTCTTTTGGAAGGACAAAGATAGGGACAAAATTCCAAAAAAAGATGCTAATTAAAGAAAAATTTCTTTATTGCACGAAATATTCATTATTGTGCATTTTTATAAAATATGGAGGAAATCGAAGCGGTCAGAAACCTTTTTTATACATTTGTAAAAACATCAAATTTATGCAAGTCGTCAATCTTTCTCAGAACAATTCCCTGCTTAATCAGTTCCTACTTGAAATTCGAAGTGTCGATATTCAAAACGACCGCCTGCGTTTTCGCCGCAACGTGGAACGCATCGGTGAAATCATGGCGTATGAAATCAGTAAGGTATTGACATACAGCGAGAAGAAAGTAAAGACCCCGCTGGGTTTTGCCCCTGTGAATACCGTTGACGATCAGATCGTCTGTTCTACGATATTGAGAGCTGGATTGCCCTTTCACCATGGTTTCCTCAGTTATTTCGACCAAGCTGAAAACGCCTTTGTTTCTGCATACCGCAAATACAAAGATGCCCTCAAATTCGAAATCAACATCGAATACATCGCTTCACCTTCCATCGATGGGAAAACGCTCATTATTACCGATCCGATGCTGGCAACAGGCAGTTCGTTGGAACTATCCTATGGAGCCCTTCTTTCCAAAGGCAAACCGGCAAAACTCCATTTGGCCACCATCATTGCCAGTCAAGCCGGTGTGGATTATGTCAAGGCTTGTTTCCCTGAAGATACCACGCTTTGGTGTGCAGCCATCGATCCGGAATTGAACGGTCATTCGTACATCGTTCCAGGTTTGGGCGATGCCGGGGATTTGGCGTACGGAGTAAAGGAATAACGATCATTTCAATAATAGAAGTAGGGCAGTTCAAAACGGGCTGCCCTACTTCATTCTAAATGTCAAGACGAGTTAAAATCAATACCAACGCGGATCTCCAGCCGTGCCTTTACCTGCAAAAGCCGCATCTTTAACCGTGAAGATACCGTTCAAAGGATCATTCCACAAGGCAGTGGAGGCTCCTGAATAAGATGTCATTTTACCTTTGATGGAAAAGGAAACTCCTCCAACCGCCGTTTCGTCAATGTAATCGGTGGTGTAGTAACAACCTGACAATGTGACTTTTTCATTGGAGGGACGTATACCTGCTGCAAGGGAAACGCCGGCCGTAGGACCTGTGCTTCCAAACAGGCAGTTTTTGATGGTAATGCCACCGGTGGTACCAAAATCAGCATTGTTGAAATCCAAAATCAGTCGTGTTGATGCCGGTTCCTGAACGGCCTGATTGATGGTGCAGTTTGTCAGGTTTACCTGCCCCATGGGATATGCACCTGTCTTCAAGATCAACGAACCCTTAAAATTGTACATCGTGCAATTTTTAAAGGTAATGTTGGTGATGTAGTCCTTTGTATTCACGTTTACGAGTGCATACGTGCTGCCGAACCCAATTTCATTGATCACGCAATTGTCGTAAATAAGGTTGGTGATCCGTTGCTCTTTACCATCCTTCAGGCGCATTGGCGTCCTTCCGAAATTGTGCATTCTGCAGTTTGTAAACGAGAGGGTTTCCAACGTAAACTTCGCACCATTATTGATTAGGTAATCAATTTTGGTGGCACTTGGATTATTCGTGACATAACCGGTGAAATCGATATTCTCGAACGCAACTTTATCAATGGTGACCGTATCAATGCCCAACATGGCAGTACTGGATGTGGTTCCTGTCGACATGCAGATAACAGGAAGATTGGTTCTAGTACGCCCTCTTACCTTGATGTTTTTATTGAAAAGGAATGCCGCAGTTCCGATGGTATAAACGGCGCCTGAATCAAGTACGATGACTTGACCGGATGTTGCGCTGTTTAGCGTAGAAAGAAGGTCCCCAGTCTGTAAGGCACTTAAAAAGACATCACCTTCCACCAACACCTTGATTGTACCACGGGTAATGGTTCTGTTATAGATTTTAACCGTATAGTTGGCGTTCGGAAGATCCGTAACTTCTTTTTTTCCTGCAAGAGCTTCGCTTGCAGAGATAGTTATTATTGAGTCAGTAATACTGGTAGCAGAATAGACTAGATGCGTGACATTAGCACCTGGCAACCATTTGATTTCCGTTTTATGAATGTCGTTCATATACGATTCATAGCCAGTGAATAGGTTTTCTGCCGGGGTTTTAAAGGTCAGTGTCCCATTGTATTTTGAACTCTTGGTCGAATCACTTGCATTGGCTCTGATCCTAGCAGAGAAGCGGGTTTCGCCAGCTAATTCCACCAAATAGGAAGTGTTTGACGTCGTATCTCTCAATATAATGTTCGTGCTGTCGAAAGCCAGGCTATCCGAATAGATTTCAATCGTATAGTTCGTGGCGTTGCTTACCGTGGACCAGCTAATTGTCGTTTTAACCCCTTTAAATGAAGCATTTATATTGATAGGACGAAACAGATTGGGCAATTCCAAAAGGTTGAAATCTTCCGTACAGGAGGTAAACATCCCCCCCAAACAAGTTGTGGCCATCAAAGCCAGCAACATATAGGTTGATTTTATTTTTTTCATGTTTGTATAGGTTGAAGGATGATTAATTGCCATAACCGTAATTATTCGACAGTTTGCCGTTGCTGTCGAGAATGATACGGTGCATAATGGGTAACAATTGGCGTTTGTCTGGATTTTGAAGATAGAAGTGCGTAATAAAACCATCACTCAGGTAATAATCATTTGGTATGGTTGATTTACCTTTTGTCCATACCTCTTTTGTCCATCCTCCGGTTGGATCGGTAGTCGTTTTTACATCTGTTTCTCCCCGATTTAATCCGTAAATGGCCAAAATGCGTTCTCCAGGAGCAATGGTGCTGTCCACAACGTATTTGGAATATATATTGCTTGGAACCGTGGCATAATTACCTGTTCCGTTCCGAAGGGCTGTCAGGTTGGCTGAAGCTAAATCGATTTTTGCCTTGAGTTCTCCCCAGCGGATCAAATCATACTTGCGTAAATTCTCTCCACAAAGTTCAAAGGCTCTTTCCTGTTTCAGATTGTCCATCGTGAGTGTCAAATCATAGACTGAAGCGGTATTTAGGGGTTGGCTGAAGGCACGACGACGAACCATATTAAAATATTCAGAACCTTCCGTTCCAGTCAGGAATAGATCTGCTTCGGCAAACATAAGCAAGACGTCGGCATAACGCAATACGATCGGAGCAACTCCGTCATCCGTACCGGTAACAGGAACACTAAGCCATTCAGCGCGCCATTTGCCAAGATTGAAGCCGACCACTCCACTTCCGAGCGATTGTTCCATCACATTCAGAGTGGCGTTTTTCATCACTTTGTAGGGTACAACTGTAATGTCACGACGCGTGTCGTTCTTGTCATAATCGTAGAAGAAACTGGGCATTACCTTGAACTGCCCCCCAACTGCGACCGTGTTGTGCGATCCAGTTCTTTGATCTGCTTCACGAGGTAAACCTAGATTATACAACATGCGACCTCGGTTACCGAACTTATAAGGCAGTTGCCAGATGACTTCTCGTCCAGGTGTTACATTGTTCTGACATTGCTGATAGAAAATTGTCTTAAATGTGCTATCTAATTCGTAATGTCCATCGGTGATGATATCGCGGCATGCATTGCGGGCAATCGTATAGAGCTCTGTTTTGCGGGTATCTGAAACTGTAATCTTGATGGCGATGGTATCGGAAACCGTGCTGTCCGGGCGCATGGAGTAACCAGCAGCGGATAGACAAATTCTGGCTAACAAACCTCTTGCTGCATCTTTGCTTATACGCTGAGTCGTAGTCGTAAAGGTTCCACCTGGGCCTGAAAGCAAAGTCGATGCTTCCTGCAAGTCTGCGATGATGTGGTCGTAAATGACATCCCGATTAGTTTTAGGTATGTAGATGTTGTCGGCATTGACAGGAACAAAACGAGCTGGAACATCACCCCACCATTTAATGAGGTCATAAAAGAAAAAGGCTCGTAAGGTCAATGCTTCACCCAACAACTGACCCATATCATTTCCTGCAGCAGGATTTCCGTACGTGCGAATGCCTTCTATGGCCAAATTGGCACGCTCGATGCCACTGTAAACACGGTTCCAAGGATTGGCATCGGTATCGTTAAAGCCCTCAGCAACCATCGAGTTGGCACTATAAAGTGAAAATAAATCGTCCACTTTGGTGTATACCCCAGCAGCCGTCCCTGCCCAACCTGTACGATATTCCAGGTCAGTATTCGTTCCCATTTGCAACCACATACGGTTACGGTAGGAATTATTTTCCACAAAAATTTCATAAATGGATGCGATGCCGATATTGGCTTGTTCGGGTGTCCCAAACACATCTACATCACCATAGTTGGAGGCGCTTGATACCGTTAGAATATCATTACAGGAGGTGAATGTTCCCAAGGCTAATAGCGCAAATAATAGAAGGATACTATATTTTTTCATTGTGGTCCTAGTTTATAAGGTTATGTTAACTCCAACATTGAATGAACGGCTTTTGGGATAAGCCGAGTAATCAACACCTGGGGTTGCCGGTGATGAACGGCGTGAATCGACCTCGGGATCATAACCAGAGTATTTGGTGAGCGTGTATAGATTGTACGCCGTGCAATAGATACGTAGTTTTTGTATATGTAGACTTGACATAAGTTCGGTAGGCAGGGTATAACCAATGGTCAGGTTATTCAATCGGAGGAAAGAACCATCTTCAATCGCCCAAGAAGTTGTAGCGTATCTTCCAGTAGGAACAGCCCAGATGTCGGCGTTTACGTTGGCCGCTTCCAAAAGGGTGGGATCCGTAATTCGTGCACCCGTTGTCCAGTCTACTTGTGAATAAGAATTCTGCATGGTAGTCAACAGGTTCCTATACTTATAATATTCCGTGCACATTTCAATTTTGTTGGCATTATAGATTTGGTTACCATAGACCCAGTTAAAATTGGCAGAAATGTCAATACTTTTATAGTTGGAGGTGAAGTTGAAGGCGCCGTAATGTTTCGGGTTCGTATTTCCGATCACTACACGGTCTGCTTCTGTGATGGCGCCACTTCCGTCTTTGTCAAAAAGCTTCATGGCTCCTGGTCCCCAACTAAGGCCGGTTATGGCACTGTTGTCCACGACTCCGGTGTTGGCAACCCATTTGCCATTTGTCCATGTAAAATCTGTCGCATCATACCTACCAATGTTTTTATATCCGTAGATCAAACCTACCGGCTGACCCGGAGTCACGATAAAGCTGTTGGAGGCTTCTGATAAACTTGTCCATGCTTCGTTGAACTGGTAGGAGCTGAAAGTACCCAGATTGTCGACTTTATTTTGGTTCGCACTTATATTGAAACCGATATCGAGGTTGAAGTCTTTGCTTTGGATCAAGGCTGCATTCACATTAAATTCCACACCTTGATTGGATGTTTGACCCATATTCAACCACTTGTAGGCATAGCCCGAACCGGCTACCGGCAATTGAATCAACAAGTTCTTAGTCGTATTCTTATAGGCTTCGATGGTACCATTAATACGGTTGTTCCAAAAACCCCAGTCCAGTCCGACATTCCGGGTGATGGTTGTTTCCCAAACTAAATCCGGATTAGGCATGACAGCGACCAACTTATCATTAATATACGAACCGACCGTCAAGATGGATTGGGGGAAATCATTGGGCAGCCAATTGGTTGGAGCCAACGAGTAATTACGCATATAGGCGGCATTGCTGATATTATTGTTCCCGGAGGAACCATAGCTGGCACGCAGTTTGAGGTTGGAGAGCCATCCTTTGGTGTCGACCATGAAGTTTTCGTCTGAAATTCGCCATCCCAAAGAGAAGGAAGGAAAATAACCCCATCTTTTTCCTTTGGCGAATTTGCTGGAACCATCCGCACGGAATGTCGCAGCAAGCAGGTATTTGCCTTGAATGTCGTAATTCAGACGACCGAAGAATGAAAATAAGACTTCGTCCGGGAAGGTGTAATCCTGCATTTTTATAGTGCCTGAATCTGGATTTGCCCATGCTTGTTTTGATAAGTAAGCCTGGGGCATACCCTGAATGTCGTCCAGATGGTAATTGGACTTTTTGATGTAGGTTTCCTCACCGACGACGATATTGATGTCATGACCTTCCAGGATGTTGTCCTTTTTAAAGTTGACGGTGTTTGAGTTTTGAAAAACAGTAGTGTATGTATTCCTCAATAAAATGGCCGGAGCAGGCATGTTGCTTCTTTTCCCTGCACCACCGTCTTTAACAAAATACGAACTCAGTCCGTAAAAGCGTTCATCATCTTTCGATGTTCGTTGCCAACCGAAATTGGAGCTTAAACTCCAGCTCTTGGTCGGTGTCACTGTCAGTCCTCCGTTCAGTCTATAATCGTTGGTATTTTGATATCGATTATTATCCTGAGAGTTTACGATGGGAGAATACAAGTTCGAAATGGCATCTTCATCATCATTCTGAGCGACGAGGTTGGTCAGATTGATGGGTTGATAAACCACCGCACTTTTAACGCGGGAGTCATTAGTCGATTTTTCCCCACCGGTTACATCGTTAGCACCTGAGCCATTAACCACTGTATTTGAAAAGCGGGCCGAAAGGTTGACTTTCAGCCACTCAACCGGTTTGATATTGAACTTGGCACTGGCATTGTTTCTGCTGTAATCGGACATGATCATGATGGCTTTGTCGTCTATCCGGCTGAAAGTCGCGTCGTAATCAAAGGTTTTTGAACCACCTGAGACGGAAATGCTGTGATTCTGTGTCGTTCCCGTTCTGCCAAAAGTCTTATCTTGCCAGTTGGTTGCATTCATGTAGTTATACAAATCAAGATCTCCAAAACTACCGAAATAAGTTTCGTATTCACTTGCCACCTTTTTATCACCATATAGGGCACGTTCATATTGCTTCCGGGCAAATTGATAGGGAGAAAGCACGTCCAGTTCCTTAGTAATGTTCTTTATGCCTGCATATCCGGCATAGTTGACCCTTGTTTTGCCTTCTTCACCTGATTTTGTGGTAATGATGAGAACACCGTTTGCACCGCGGGAGCCGTAAATGGCTGTGGAAGAAGCGTCTTTCAGAACGTCGCATGACTTGATTTCACTTGGAGAAAGGTCCTTGATGTCGTCTCTGGCAAAACCATCCACAATGTACAAGGGCGAATTGCTCTGCGTGATGGATCCACCTCCGCGCACACGGATTTTTATTTCGGCATCCGGGGAACCTTCCGTCGTGGTAACCTGGACGCCTGGCATTTTGCCAGTCAGCGCTTCAGCTACTGTCGCTACAGGGATGTCCCTCAATGATTTCTCACTGACGGAGGAAACCGAGCCTGTCAGATCTCTTTTCCGTTGGGTGCCGTAACCAATGGCAACGACTTCGTTCAAGGAATAAGCATTATCATTAAGAACGATAACCATCATTCTATCCTTGATTTCCACTTCTTTTTTATCCAGGCCAATCGATGACACAAGAATAGTCTTGGCTGTAGTCGGTACACTAAAGCTGAAATTTCCATCGACATCCGATATGATACTCTTGTTTGTTCCTTTTGCTACAATGGTAGCTCCAATGACAGGTTCTCCTCTTTCATCTTTCACATTGCCTTTCACCGTTCTCTGCTGGGCGAAGGAAAAAAATGAAAAAGCAAGAAACGCAATTAGTAAGAAAAGTCTGTTTTTCATTCGATCAAAATTAGATTTTCAAAAAGGTGTGTTTTGAATGACAATTATACGCTGCTTTTTTTAAATAAAGGTGGAATAAAACCAATATTTCTGTCGAAAAATTGACGTTTTTTATAAAACCAAAAAGGGCCACCGTACGGCAGCCCTTTTTCAATTTGATTAAAAAAACAACTAAAGGATGGCTTTAATGTTTTCAGTTCCGATTTTAACAATGTAAATTCCCTTGTTCAGGCCGGAGATTTCATTGATGCCTTCGTTTACTTTGACTGAACGTATTATTTTGCCCAACAAGTCATAGACGAAGACTTGTCCGGCAGTTGTTGCTTTTACAAACAAGCTGCTACCTGAGGTATACACCGTATTGATGGTTTTCACCTGATTTTTGATAGCTGAACCTCCGCTGGTATATACAAATCCCATCATACCCATTTTGGAACCTTCACTGAAGAAATAATAGGAACTTCCTGCTTTCACAGAGATGGAATAGGTCGCGTAGGTCTTGACGGTCACTTGAAAGTTGCTGTATCCAGCCATGGCCGTTGTGTTCTCAACAATATAGGAAGGTTTGTTCGCATTGATAATGATGGCAGCATCGAGTGTGCCATCGTTAGTCACATCAAATTTGTAGAATGCTCCATTGGTTGGAGGTGTACCACCGGCTGCTGAGAATTTCTTGCCTGCAGCATCCACTGGATTACCCGTCCCGTTCAAGGTTGAAATATAGGTTGCGGTACCAAAAGTAAATGTAGTGTCGATGGTCGTCCAAACGTTGGTTCCGCCACCCAAGGTCAATTTAATTCCGGGAACCGATGTGATTTCCTGACCAGTGGTATAGCTTTCATTCGGATTCACGCGCCAAGAGGCACCTCCCATGTCCAGGTCGGCCAAAACGACGATTTTGGAGATGTAGGCATATTCAAACTTTTTATCGGAAGAAGGGACTGCTAAGAGGGGGCTGGTCGGATCGGAAATCCAACGCACCCAGACGACATCCTTGTCTTGTGCTTCAACAGGCAGGTTGCCTTGCAATGTTTTCCATTTGCTCCATAGGCTGGCACTGTCGGAAGGCATGGAATCGGTTACAAACGTCGTGTAGTTGATGCTATCCAAGGAATATTCGATTTTCTGAATCTTATGGATGTTATTATCTGAAGCGATTGCAGAGGAGACCTTCAAGCCGGTTTTACCTTTTGTGGAAAAATTGATGTAGAGATAATCCGGTTTGGCTTTTGCATTGAAACTCTTACGCAAGGCACAATAGTTCACTTCAGCACCGAGGAACTTGTTGTTGCGGGTTCCGAAGTTCGCAGCCAACGTATCCGGGCCGAGTGTCAAGTTCATGACTCCCTTATTGGTGGGGTCAAGTGCAACATTAGAAGCAAGGCTTTTATAGGTTGCATTATTGGTTGTCAGGTGTGAAAAATCCCAAGCCAACATATACGGTTGTTGGGTGAACTTGGCTGTTAGGAGTAAGTCCACGCTGAGGGTATCTACACGAACCAGGGTTGTCTTACCGTCACTCCATCCAAGGAAAGTATTGATGGCATGAGTGTTCAGCGTGGTGGTGATGATGTCACCGGCATAATACGTCGTCCGGGAAGGAACAATGGTATAGGTTGCGGTATTGGTTCCCTTCAAGATGATTGATACGGTTTTGGTCAACAGCGCTTCATAATGTGCTACCAAGTTGGCGTTGGCTGTGATGTTGAATGTGTAAGGATTTGCCGTAGAAATAACATTACCCAAGGTGTCACGCCAGCTGACAAAGTTAAATCCAACGACCGTGGAAGCAGTTACCTTCACCGATGTTCCGTCTTCGTAAACATCTTTGATCGGAGTGACCACTGCCTGCGCATTATCGGCAGATACATTTAGGAATCTAGGAGTATTATATCTCAGAACCCAACGTGGATCACCGATGGGGCCACCTGTAGAGCTTGCTGTTGCCATGGGATTCGTAAACAAATAGGAATAATTGCCTGCCTGAGGATTGGCAAAATCTTCCCATTTTACGCCTAAGCTAGCCATTGTATATTGTGGAATGGTGTCACAAGAAACAAAGGCACCCTGTAGTTCTGCATCCAGTGACTGTCCTGATAGCCAGTTGTTATATCCTTGAACAAGGTTGTTGGAAGCAGTAACCAATCCATAACGTGCTATCACGATTTTGGGATCGGCATACAAGGTATCATGCAAATTGGTTGCATTTACCCAATTCGGAACCAGGAAAATATTGTTTTTGATGTTGAATTGAGCCTCTTGGCCAAGAAATGTTCCTGTTGAGATGATACCACCTGTGGGACCCGACATGCATACCGTATTGTTCTCAAAATTGATGACGGCATTGCGTCCCGTATTTGGATCTGCGTAGTTCATCGTGAAGATACTTTTTAGGTAAGACATGTCGTAAAAAGTATTGTTTTTGAAATTGACTTCTATGGGCAAATGGCCAAAATAGATCAACGGATAGTTATTCGTTATTGCAAAGGAATTATGTGCTTTACAGTTAGTCATTTCAAAGTATTCAACGTCACCGCAGCTGGTGTAAGGCAAATTTGTGCTTGGATCCAGAGTTGTTGCTGCTGGTTTCGAGCTACGGAAAAGACTTCGTACAGTTTTGGAAAATTCACATCCTCGAAAAATAAGTTTGGAGATATTGGCATATTTAAGATTGTAGTAGATCACCTGACCCGATGTACCATCCGGAGAACGGTATTGTAGGTGAAGGTTTTCAAAGATCAGACCAGTGGTCACGGTATTGGCCAGAGTAACACCTTGAAATTCAATTTGAAGCGTAGGGATAGAATCCGGATATTGAGCCCTAAGGGTTATGACACCTCCTGCAGCAGGCATAGTAACAGCGCCGATGTTCAAGGCAACTCCTCCCATGTAACCTACAGTTACAGTATCACCATCAGCCGCAATGCCCCATGCTGTTGTGAAAGCGGTTTTGGTGGAGACCAATGTGTTCTTTGCTTGCAGGACAAACGAAAGACACAACACAATTAAGAGTAAAAGATGTTTTTTCATACAATTTAAATTAGGTTAGTAGTTTCAAAAAAGTATTATTCATTATCTCCCTTCAGATCCCAATCAACCCAGTATTTACCGGATTCAATGATGCCACGTATTTCCGATTGTTTGTCAGTGGGATATTTGGGTACAACCCGGTCGGCGATGATGGAAGCTGAATGATGACGTTCTGCCATTTTGATCAGGTAGCTGTATGCTTTGCCTTCGCCAGGATATTCCAGCAAATATTCGTCGGCCAGAGCCAGATCATATAGGCGCATTCTTTCTGATTCCAAAAGGCTACTGCTTGAATCAGGTAGGGCATGACTGGCGCCACGCACACAGCCCACAATGCCGACATCACCATATCCACCGCTTGGACCCCACCAGGTGGAATAATTTGGATTCCAGCTCCTAGGCATGTAACTGGCATAAGTAAATTCATTGGTTACGCCCTGATTCAGGATGCATTTGGCTTGCCTCCAGTGTCCCAGATGGTTTTCTGCCTCGGCCAGCAAAAAATGGAAATCCATTCCGCGCTGCAGGATGATCGTTGGCATAATTTCAAAGATCTTCGATTTCAGATAAGCCCCTCTAAAATAGTAATTTTTAGTGAAGGATGTATTTCCATTCAGCGTATTCATGCAAATCTTTTGAGTGAGCCCGCGAAGATCCGTTTCGATGTATTTGCCGACAGCATAGTCGGAAGGTCGTAGATAATATTTCCCTGGATATTCCGGACAGAAATATTCTACCAAGCGGTTGGTCTGATCGTTGGCATAATCGTACATGATACCCGAAACCATCTGATATCTGTTACCGATTTGTTCCGTAAAGAACTGTTGATAATAAGTGCCGGTCAGGGGAATATTACATGCATACATGGAATTCGGCACGTACGTGAGATCCACTACCGACTGTGTATCATAAAGGAATTGCAGGATGTTGTCACTCATCCATTGCCAATCATCGTGGGTCCCTCGCCAGGAGAGTAATTCACAACGTAGCAAAAGCCAGTTTGGAGTCAAATAATTCCAATAACGATAAGCGTTTTGATTGGCACTTTCCGGATCAAGCCATCTCGACCAATTCATTTCCAGATCAGCGGGAATACGTTGATTTTTATACACGACTACACCTTGGTCAAGTAAATTCACGCATTTGTCAACGATGGCATTCATGTCGTTTAGCGGCGTAAATACAGCAGAATTAGTTAAATTACTTAGATCTTCGAGGGGATCATCAAACCAATAGGCTTTGCCATAAATTCTCCCAAGGGTATAATAAGCCCAGACCTTAATACGTAAAGAGCTGCTTATAAGGCTGTTAAAGTCTTCTGCTTTGTTGTCGTCCAAATTATTCCCCACTTTCTCATGGTATATACGCATTTTACTGATAAAGTCGTTGCAGGCAATAATCACGGCATAATAACAAAGCGGATTGGCGTATGAATTGCCCTTTGTGTCCTTGTAATTGTAGATGTCTTGCAATTCAACAGGAGCATTACCTGTCACTTCCATATAATCAGCCCGGGTATCCGTCAGAAAAATGGCTTGGTCGCCTGCCTGTTGTAGTTTGGTCAAAATACCTAGATAACCTTTATACATTTCGTCGTCTTTAGAAATGTAGTCTTTCGAATTGGTGATGTTGTCAGGGTCCGTATCGAAAAACTCAGTACAGGCTGTTAAAGTAAGGATACTCAGCAAGAAAAAGCACTTGAATAGTCGTTTCATAATCATTAGAAGTTTAAGCTGACACCCATTTTCACGGTTATAGGCAAGGACACTTTGGCATAATCGACACCTTGCATGCTCTCGTTGTAGGAATAGGAGAATTCTGGATCGCTTCCCAAATAATTGGTCAGCGTATACAAGTTTTCAGCGACAAGGTACAAAGAGCCCATTCGGCAAAAATTGAGCAACCCATTCTTGAATTCATAGCGCAGGGTGAGGCTTCTCAACTTGAGATAGGAGGCGTCCTCAATCCAGCGATCGGAAAACAGATTATTACCGGATGGATCACCATAAGCTGCGCGTGGCATGTTGGTTTCCTGACCTTCAATTTGCCAACGGTTGAGTACCGAACCCGACTGATTGTAGAAAAACTGCATGGATTCCAAGTCTCTTCTCAAAGCGTTATAGGCTTTGTTACCAACCGAGTAACCAAAATCGGCGAGTAAGGATAGTTGCTTGTAGCGGAAAGACAAATTCATCCCCCCATATACATCTGGAGTGGCACTCCCCAACAATACTTTGTCTTTTGCATTGATGGTACCATCCGCTACATGATCCACAAACCGGATATCTCCAGCCTGATAAGGTTTGCCGTAAATATTGGCTAACGCTCCATCAACTGCTTGATCGGTGGTGGAATAGACACCGTTGGTTTGGTAACCATAGAACTGATAGGGCGATTGACCTTCGCGTAACAGGATCATGGCATCATCCCCGTTGAAGGTTTTTAAAGAAGTAATCAATTCCGTGCTGTTGCCCAAAGATTTCACTAGACTGGAAGCCCCTGAGGCAGAAGCGCCGAAAATAAGATCGAGGTTCTTCGTATGAACAGGATTTATTCGGAAAGAGACTTCCAAGCCCTTGGTGGTGATTTGGCCCACATTGTCGTAATATTGACTGGACCCATAAACACTCGACACATTTCTGGCAAGGAGCAAATCGAAAGCATTGGCAGAGAAAGCATTGACTTGAAGGTTTAACTTGTTGTCAAACATAGACATATCGATGCCCAGATCCAATTGATCTTTCTTTTCCCACTGAAGTTTGGTGTTTGGGACATTGGAACGCGTGATGGTTCCCAGATTGAAGAAATTGGAATTCTGATAATAGTTTTTCGAGTAGTTGGAGGAAAAACGGCTATTACCAGTTCTGCTCACTTCAGCCGTTACATTAAGCAACGATATAAATGTAGGTAGAGCTCCTGTGTTGGCAGACATGAAAGTCAGACCCAGAGAGGGGAACAATCCAAAACGGTCGGTTTGCACACCCGATACGGATGTTCCATCCACGGCTAGATTGAAAGTCGTTTTCAGCAAATGGTTGTAGATGTAATCTGTATGAAGGTGGTAGTTAAGCCACTTCCATTCATTGTTGTTTCCAGAGATATCTTTGTCGTCGGATGCAGTGCCCAAGGTCTGATTGTAATCGTTGGGAGTGTTGTATGCAGCAGAGCGGTCGTACTCAACAGATCGGCCCATATACCGAACACCGGCATTGGCTAAAACCTGATGAATTTCGTTAAAAGTGCGTTTGTACAATGCGCTGAGCCCGTAGTAATCCGTTGAATTTTGGATGATACCTTTACGCACCGTATTTAAGCCCGTGTTGAAATATTGAGGTACAATGGCATGATCGGTTACACCTGGGATAAAAATGCCTTCTTCCGTGTAATTATAATACAGGTTAATCATTCCAGTGAATGTCAGATAACGGTTAGCCCTGTAATTCAGCCCCAACTGAATGTTAGCATCGTAAATCTTGTCGGTAGCATCCACGGTATTGACAATGGCTAACGGATTGCTAACGTTGTCATATCCGAAGGTAGGATAGCCAACGACGTTCCAGCCGTTGTAGGTAGAATACCCTTTCAGAATATTGCCACTGGGTTCTTTTTTGAAAGGACTGAGCATTGGCATCATGAGATAGGATGAAGTAATGGCATTTGTCGCCGTTTCACTCCCTTGTTCTTGGAGTTTGCTGCTGACATAATAAAGACCGACATTGGTAAAGATATCCACGTCCCGACTTACCATGATGTTGGAATTGATCAGCGTATGGTAGCGGTCTGTCGAGGTATTTCCCAAAACGCCACCTTCCGAAGAATAGCCGAAGGCAATATTGTATTTGGCAATTTCATCTCCTCCTTCGACCCGAAAAACATTGTCGGTAACAAAGGCTGGCGTTTGAATTTGTTTATTCCAATTGGTGTTGTTGTTGAAAAGATACGAATAGAAATTGTCTGAATTTTGCAGAAATGGATAATCGGTATACAGCGATGAGATCAAACTGTAACGGGTCATGCCGATGTCCTGAAGATAGGTCTTGTAGTCTGAAACACCTAGAACCGGTATGCTCCGGCTGGGAGTGCTGAAGCCATATTGACCGTTAAATGAAATCCGTGTTTCGAGGTTGTTTGACGTTGCCTGCTCTGTTTCAATTAAGATGACGCCGTTGGAGCCAAGAGAGCCGTAGATTGCAGCGTCAGCACCCTTCAACACTGTGATGTTGCGGATATCTTGTGTGTTGAACCCAAAAAGTGAACTTCTGGAATAACCGTTGATGACATCAGAAAGCTCTTCATTGCCAAAATGCGGTACCCCATTTACAACGATGAGTGGCGTATTGCCTGCAACGACAGAATGAATGCCACGAATGTTTAGGTATCCACCTTCACCGGGCATGCCACTTTTGCGGATTACTTTTAAACCAGTGACTTCATCCTGCATGGCAAGGTCGATGGTAAAATCCTTTTTCAGATCCAACTTTTTCACACCTTGGGTACTGGCACTTTTGCTTTCCCGGAGTTCGGTAAAATCTGGAAACCTCACGGATCCGTTGTATTTTACTTCCGTTAACGGAATCAAAACAATGGTTTTTGGGATAATGTTCTCATTCAAGGGGTATTCTTTATCATAAAAGCCCTCTGCAACGATTCTTATGGTGTAATTCCGACTGGTGATAGGTAATTGAAAAGATCCATCTTTCGCTGAGATGGCAGATGATTTTCCATCGGAAACGGAGAAAATGGCCCCTTCAATAGGCATTCCATCCGTACCCTTAACTTTCCCTATTAACAGAGTGCTTTGAGCCAATAAGTTGAAAGACAACAAACAGGAGAAAAGGAACAGTATACTTGTTTTCTTCATCATATCCTCATTCATTTAATAGTTATTCCTGGTAGGTCTTAGGCACCAGTGGTACATCATCAACTGGGTGACATTGTTTTTTGTGCGGAGATTGGTCGGATCGTACAGATAGGCGTCGTCGTTTGACTCGATGGTGATGGTAAAATTGCCACTTCTGGGAATGGTAACAATGGCCACCTGATACCCATCCGTATCGTAGGCAACAGACTTCGGATCTTTTTCATACCAATATCGCCAGTCAAACCCCTCAGGATAACAAATGGAAGAACTGCCGTAATAATCCAGGTCACTGGCTGAACCACGGTCGAAATGGAAATTGGAGCCGGTAGCCTGCAGCAACATATCATCCACTACTTTCCGATCATTGAACCAGATATTGATGGAATACCGTAAGCTGTGCTTAAATCCCATTCGCAGATAGTATTCACCTGCAGGCAGAAAGGCTTCTGTCAACTTATTGGTGGTAGAATTGTATAGTAATCCGTCGTAGTTGACGCTACAAACCAATGAATCTGCTCTGGCCTCTGGGCTCGGAATGGCGGTCAACACATGATAATACATGGTAGGTAAGGTTCCTGAAAGGGTGAAGCTGCTTTGGGCATCATTCAATATATCAGGCATGATCCAGTTGTTCCAACGGAAATACGTTGCCTTTTGATCAGCGGTCATAGCACTCCAGAGTTCATAAAATCGAGACTTTACGCGATAAATCACTACATGATTGGGTATTTTCAGATTGTTCAGGTAATAGGCAACTCCATTGCTCAAAGGAACGGTATTGCTCGAATCAACTTTCTGTACGGATGGCCTCCAGCGTGCCGGATCAATAGGGAGGAAGGTTTTCGCATCCTGGGTTTTGTCAATGATTTGTTGGTAACCTCCAACACAATCAAAATCGGGACTGGAAGCAGCAACATCTTCTGCCGCCAGTCTTTTGTTAATAAAACAGGCACGGACAATCCATTTTTCAAATTTGGTTCGGTCGTCTGCAGTAGCCACTCTGCCCAACCACTTGGGAATACTGTCCAATGCAGCTGTGATGGCATGTTGTACCAGATTATTGGAGGGGATAAACATCGTGCTTAGATAGTTTTCGGAACGCATGTCCCACATTTTCAATCCCTCAGCCGTATACCTGTCCATGAGGGTATTGCGTACGGAAATGATGGAATCATACGTTACATTGCCCTGTTTATCCACGCCGGTTGGGGTGCTGTTTTCCTGATCGAAATACGATTCCTCGTATTTCTCCACCAATGAAACAAACTGAGAATAATTGCTTCCCAATCCTTTCAGCATGTCATAGACAGATTTTCGGATGGGCACTACCTTCTCCACGTAGTACACATAACCATTGGTGGCTTTTACTTTTTTTGTTAGCTTGAAATTATCCAGATAGGTGGTGCTATCAATCTCATTCACCCAAATATTCTTATTCAAACGGGTACAGATGCCGAAGCCTTTTACCAGTTTAGTGGGAGATACAGAGATGTCTGATACGCTGTTCAGGGCAAGATCGGCATCGTTGGCTGCAATTCGGTCCAACATGGCGGCATTATCGTAAACAAGATAGGTGTATCCATTCGAGATTGCCGTCTGTGCATACATTTCCTGTGAGGTAAGCAAGGAGTCAATCCGTGTAAGATTGTCCTGAGCCTTGATGTAACTCTCTATGTCGCCCGACCAGATGACCAGGCTTTCCGATTCCAATGTTGACTGAGAATAATGGTCTTCCCAAGCATTCTGGCAAGAGAGTAAGCCTCCAGCCATCAGGCAACACATGACAAATGCACGTATAGTTACTGTTTTCATTTTGCTTATTCTGTAATCGGTACAAACTCTATATAATCCCACATCTGACGATACGTGGCATTCGTTTTGGCATTGATGTCCATCAGTGTTACCTTAAAAGTGTGGCTCTCTGATTTCTCGAACTGAACGACATCCCAAAGTACATCTTTGGCGATGCCGCTAGCATTGATATTCGACTGTTTGAGTGGTTCCGTAAATTTCCCAGGGAGCCCTTGCCATATCTTTAGTGTTTTTTGATAATCATCCATGCTAATCTTAGTCAGACTTCCGGCGGGGTAATAACTCTTTAAGCTGGATGAAGAGCCATAGTAGAAATACACTTTATATTTCCCTTTAACGATGGTCGGTGTTTTGAACTGGATCCAACCCGCATAACCCAAATTAATAACCATCAGGTTGTTCATATAAGCACCGTACATGTTGAGGAGCGGGTATGTTGAACTTAATCTGGTACATTTGATGAAGCCGACTTTTCGATACGTGCTAGTAAGCGATTTGGCCGCGTTGGCTTTGTAAATAAAGGAAGTAATGGAACCCAAATTCCCTTGACGGAAATCGTTGCTCAGGTCAATCATGATTTCAGAAGAGGGCGGGGCATTTGAAAATACTTCCCCTCTATTGTTCAATGCCCCCCATGCATTCACAAAGGACTGGATGTCGGAGTAGTTGCAGAAGTCCCAGCGTACAGCGACCGGACTGGGCTCATAAACGGGCATGATGTTGTCAATTTTGTGGATCAAACCATTACGCGCCTGGATACCGCTTCTCGTGATCCCTGCTACACCATTGATCAGATCGGCACCATTTAAATGTTGAACAGTAATCACCTGGCTGGTCAGTTTGGTATCAAACAAAACAACTTGTCCGGATTCTTGAAACGTGAACAGTTCCGCTTTGGTATAACTTTTTCCAAGGAAATGATAGGCAATGTATTGATTTAGCGCATTGGTAGAATCGGTATAATTGGCGTTTGCATTCAGGTGCGTACTCAACTCTTCGAAACTGTTGATGTTGGCTTGTTTGTAAATGGTGTCGGGTACTGCAAAACAGGTAAAACGAACATCATTTACAGAGAAACTGCCATCCAAATTATAAGTAGTGTCTGCATAGTGTGAAACGACTTTGTCGAATCCTGTTTTTTCAATCGCTTCAATGAATATGGAATATTCCTTATAGGTCTGAAGCACTTCCAGGATGGTTTCTGACAAGGGATGAATGACACCACCTAAGGTATAGACCTCACCATTGGAGGTCGTTCGGGCAAGTGCTTCCACTTTCGCCTCATTGTTCAAATAAATTTTGAGAGAGTCCTGGATTTTGACATTAACCAGTTCTGCATCATCAACGTCTTTATTCAGGAAGCCATAGGAGGGTTTCAGATACGTACCAAAAATGGTGGGAATGGGTATGCTTCCTGCGTCCACATACGTAATAAAGGACGATTCTCCCAAATCAAAATTGAGAATGTGTACCTGAGCCACATATTTGGCATAATTCTTACTGAGTTCAGTGACAGAACTCACCCCTTTCCACTCCAGAAAGGCGGTCATGGCCTCATTGTTCGGGGCAAAAACGGTGGAAGTTGTACTGGCGTCATTCAGTGCGTTGTACATGTCAGCGTACTTCAAAAGCTCAATCCATAATGAAAATTCAGCTGTATTCTTTTTCAGAAACGAAGCATTGGTCAATTCCAGATCAGCGTTTGTTTTTTCCACATACGTCTGGTTTAAGAAGGGATCGCTACAAGCTAGAAGGACAAGCAGCACTATTGGTAAGGCTAATATAGACTTTTTCATAGTAGCATCAATAATAATAGGGGTTTTGAACGAGCAAGCTATTGGCTTTCAATTCGGATTCGCTGACTGGCAAGAAAAGTGCATCGTCATTGCTCATCACGGAGATCAACCAGGACTCACCTGCTTGCCTGTTGTAAAGTGTTACGTTATCAACCAGAAAAGTTGTTTTGTATTTGTTGTTGCTTCTTCGTCCGAAACGAAGCAGGTCGTACCAGCATTTCCCTTCACCAACCAGCTCCATTCGACGCTCATAAAGAATCTTCTTAAGCAGGTCTTCTTCATTGTAATCATCTGAAAATCCCCATTTTTCCAGATTGGAACGTTGCCGAATGCTGTCGACCAGTATAATCGCTTCCTTCCAGTCGGCCTTTGAATCGCTTTTAAGTACAAGAGCTTCCGCTTTCATCAAAAAGACGTCAGCCATGCGATATAGGATGAAATTTGGGTCGTAATACGTGGCGGTACGTTTATCGGTAAGGGTTTGTGAACCGCAATATTTCCATACATAGCCATTGGTGGCAGATTCCCAAGTTAGAGGGTTCTCTGTGAAAAATCCACCATAAAGGGATCTTACGGCTTCAAGTACATTATCCTGGGTATAAACATATTCCAACTTGAATTCTTCAAGCAATTTGCTGGATAACTGATATTTCTTATTGGTGTTGATATTATCAAACAAGACAGGCAGGGTATTGGTCTGATTTTCCTGATATTCCCACTGGAGTTCGAAAATTGATTCGTTGCTATTGCCGGGATTGAACATGGAGAACCATTTGGCATGGGTTGCTGTGGTCATCAGAGCCGGAGCATTGCCAGAATGGGCATTCATCAAGTTATCGCAATACTGGATGGCTATCGAATAATCCTCGGACCAAAGACAAACATCAGCCATCAAAGCATCCAATGCCCATTTGGTAGCACGGCCTTTGGTTTCCCAAGTGGTATTGTAGGTTTCTTTAGCGGCGCCCGTGTTCAGAGCGGCCAGGATGTCGCTCTTGATTTGTTTGATGATTTCAGCCTCCGATGACTTAGCTACATTATACGTATGAGAATCGTCTTCGTAGGCGGTAGTGATCAAAGGAACTTCTCGCCAGTTCCGGACCAGATAGAAATAACTAAGAGCCCGCAAAAAATATGCTTCGCAATAATGGGCCTTTAATTCTTCGTCTTCGTAGGTATCATCCTTTTCCTGAGCTTTTTTTGCATCGGCCAACACGACATTGGCAATGTTGACGATCTGGTAGAAAGGCCCCCAGTTGCACAAGGATTCGTCGGTGGGTTTCACCTGAAAGCTCTGCAATTTGTTGGTTGTAATGCTATAGATGGAACCTCCACGTAATTCACCCAATGGTATCAGGTAACTGATCGTCATATTGCGAAGGTATAAATAGCCGGAGGTCAGCACAGCATCGACATCTTCCTGCGAATTCCAGTATGCATCACTGGTCTGCTTATCCTGTGGGATCACTTCGAGCCAACCGTTGCAAGAGGAAAAAGCAGCAAGCAGCAAAACGGTAAGAAGAATATGTTTGATAGATTTCATACGACGCTTTTTAAAAGTTAACCGAAATACCAGCAGCGAAACGTCTGCTTCTTGGTGTTTGCGCATTATCAAACGCTAAATCCTTAATGCCTGTAGGTAGGGAAACTTCAGGATCCTGACCCGTATAGTTTGTCCAGGTAAACATGTCGTAACCGGTTAGGAAGATATTGATGCTGTTGGTGTAAAGTTTTTTACAAACGTTTTTGGGCACATTGTAACTCACCGACAGTGTTTTCAAACGTAGAAAAGAACAATCCTCCACAAAGCGGTCGGACCCTAGGTAGTTTAAGCCATAGTTCCACAAAGCTCTAGGAATGGTCGTGTCGTCTCCTTCATTTCTCCAGCGGCGTAATACGGCTTTGCTCTGATTGTCTGTTCCATACATAGACTCACTTTCCATGCGTGCTTTGTTGATGATCTTTTGACCCAGACGGTAATGAAAGAAGGTGGTCACCGACAAGTTTTTGTATTTTACGTTGAATCCGCCGCCTCCGGTAACTAATGGCATGCTGTTGCCTATGTAGATGATGTCTTTTTCATTGATGATGCCGTCATTGTTTAGGTCTACATATTTGGCATCCCCAGGATAGCAGGTGTATTTCCCGTTTTTCATAACAATGGGATCGTCAAAAAGGTTGACCATGACGTTGCCTTCAGCATCTCTGGCGTAGGTTTCTTCGGTATTTTGATAGACTCCGTCATATTTATAACCAAAGAATGAACCGACCGGTGTTCCTGCAATCAGTTTCTGAGCATATTCTCCATTACTGAATTTATAGACGGACTCAATAAGGTTTTCCGGTAATGTCTCAATCGTATTGATGTTGCGGTTTATATTGAAATTGGAGCTTAACATCCAGTCTTCATTTTTGAAAATTTCATAATCGATGCGATATTCCCAACCACGATTGCTCAATGCACCTGAATTGAAATACGAAATCTTGTTGCTTTGGTCGTTGTATCCAGCCGAAGAAGGAATAGTTACTTTCTCTTGCAGCAAATCATCGGTGTATTTGTAATAATAATCGAAGGTCATAGTTAGCTGGTTGTTGAAAAAGCCCAGATCAACACCAAAATCCGATTCGGTGGAGCTTTCCCACTTCAGCTTGTTGAGTTGCATGGAATAGGGTGTGATAGCTTCGCCTGTAACATACTGCCCAATTGACTTATACGTTCCAACATAAGGAGCCGTTCCGCTGGGTGCCTGACCACTTTGGCCGATACTGGCACGAAATTTCAATTGTTCAAGCCATTCTACATCTTTCAGAAAATCTTCTTCTTGGGCGTGCCAAGCAAAGCCAAGTGATGGGAAAAGCCCCCAGCGGTTTGCATTTCCAAGACTGGAATTCCCTTCGTAATTGACGGTTCCATTTAAAATATAGCGGTCCATCAACGTATAATTAAAATTACCGATACCTGATAATGTTCTAACCTCCGAATTGCTGGATCCAAGACTCTTAATGGACCCTCCAGTGACGGGGTCTGACATCCCGGCAGAAGACGCACCATAAATTTCCGTTGAGTAGTTGGAACTGACCGATTGAGAAGTGCGCCAAAGTACCGTCGCAACGATGTTGTGCATTTGATTCCAGTTCTTACGGTACAACAGTTTATTTTCGGATTGTAGGGCAAGGTTGTTCGAATAGCCATCCGAACTAAGGTTGGCATACGTGTTGTCGATAGTAACGTCGGTTGCCGACTGTGGAAGGAAGGTGCGGTATTTGGCCGTATTGAACTTCATGGAAACATAACCGATATAGGTTAAGCCACTCAAGATATCATAGTTCAGCCGGAAGGTCATGTTTTCTTCTTTCTGCTTGGTATTGCTGTAACTTTCGTTGGCCATGATGATGGGATGGTAGTTGGAAGAACCACTAGAACTATTAAATGCGCCCTGAAACTCCTGGCTGTTTTGACGTGTAAAGTATTTGTCCGTGGCCAAACCTGTCTGATCATCGATCCAGAACGGGCTTTTATTTGGCATTTTGCTGAGTGCCTCCGCACGTACGGACGAAGTCCAAGGGGCTTTTTTATCCGCATCAGAATAGGCGAAATCGGCATTCACCTTGAGCTTGTCCGAAAAGCTATAGCCAATGTTCAGGCTGGTCGTAAGACGTTTCAATTCAGTGCCCACAGTCGTTCCCCCTTCATTCAATTGAGCGATAGAAAAGCGATAGGTTGCTTTATCACCACCTCCAGACATGGAAAAACTATTGTCGGAGATGAAGGCATTCTTTTTTATATACGAAAGCCAGTCGGTATTCGCATTGTATTCATCGAAATAGCGCCAATCGGGATTGTAGTTGATTTCAGGAGTGTCAAAAAGCTTTTTGAGATAATCAGCTGAATTGGCAATACCTTGTGCATTCGCGGTATTCCAAATGGCATCCTGGATAAACGCGACATATTGGTCACCATTCAGCATCGGTATGGCATTGGGTTCAATCTTTGCTGTTTCCTTGGACGAAATAGTGAAATGCGTATTACCCTTGACACCCTTCTTGGTCGTGATCAGTAAGACACCATTGGCTCCGCTCGTACCATAAACAGCCGTAGAAGCAGCATCTTTCAAAACTTCAATGGTTTCGATGTCGGTTGGACTGATGTTCAACATGTCGGCGTAATCTTCCTGATTTGCTGTCGAGAAGTTAAAAGAATCGTTGATCTTGGTTTTATAAGGAACGCCATTGATGACGATGAGCGGGTCGGAATTGGAATTGAGCGTAGCTGTTCCGCGGATTCGGATGGAACTTTTTGCACCGGGGTCACCACTGGCAATAATGTCCACACCGGACATGCGTCCTTGTAGCGCTTCTTCAACAGACGCAACCGGTAAATTCTTCACAATCTCATCCATATTGATTTTTTGGGTGGCAGAAGTCTGCTCCCTCATGGTGATACCCATTTCGCTCTTTACCTGACGTTGCTCTGTGATGACCACATCGCTGAGCGAATGGGCATCCTCCTCCATGGTCACGTTCAACTCAGTTTGCCCTGTATATCTGAACGTCTGCGGTTTCATCCCAATAAAGGAAAAAACAACCTTGTAGGCATCGTCGGCAGGCACTTTCAGAGAATATTCCCCCATAGAGTTGGTGATCGTACCGATCAACAATCGATTTTGTTCGGTCGAAATGACGACATTAACGCCGGTGCTGGGCTCTTTCTTATTGTTGATGATTTCGTAGACCTTGCCCTTTATATAACGGACGCCTTGCGCCTGAAGCACTTGAGATGCGAGTAGAATCATGAAAATCATTAAACCAACTATCTTCCTATTCATAGTATCGATTTTTCTTACAGTCTTTATAGAATACCATTAATGAAATGGACACAGCCATCCTTGAAAATGAAGGGGAAATAGTGAAAGTCACTGATTACATCGACTTTAGAACCAGTTAGAACACCTTCATTGGTCATCGACTGAACACTTAGCTTGCTTCCATCATCGGTTACATTCATCTTGGTTGTAAAGGTCGACGCCCTACCATCGCTGCTTATCACATCGTACGATTGCAAGGTCATCAGCCCGCCAGTTGTGACTTCATCCCAACCTACATACGGATAATTGGAAATGACCGCTGTACTTTGTGGAATGAAATAGTGCTTGAGATAATACTGTAAGGAATCGGCATTGGTTACCGTACAATTCGCAAAGAAATTTGCATCGGTGACGGAAGTGTTCGTTGTGGTGAGCCCGGGAATCTTATCCACTGTTTTATCATCAATAATGGCTTGTTTCAGAGCCTCACTCGTTGGCAGAAACATCAGGCAACCCTCAAGGACAGCATTGATGGATTGTGTTTCAATATCAAGCATTCCTGATTTGTCAAGCAATTGGACAAAGCCATAATACAATTTGGTTGCGTCGTTTCTGTTGTTGATCATCATGGGGATAAAAGATCCATAAACGGCATTGTCCAGTGAGCCTTCAAAAATAAAATTCTTTTTGGTATTGGTATAAGCATAAGACTTTCCGTTCGTCCAACCATTCCGGAATTCCAACTCTTCGAGATCACAGAACACATCCTCCTCGGTGGAACCAGGTGTGGTCAGCATGTCGTTGAATTTTACACTATTGGTGACTCTTCCATTGTGCATGTACCAGTAGATTGGGAACACGCTTGGAGACAGCGTACGAAGCACATGGTCGCCGGAGGCAGGGAGCGAACTGTACGTGCCTGTAATCCCATCTAAGCTGACAACATGCCCATATACGTATGCTTGCTGGGCAGGACCGTTTATCGTTGTTGCCCCGCGTTTCAAAAGGTCTCCTGACAATGTAATACCATCCGCGTTCATGACATCGTTGGTTGGATAAAGCATAAAAAAGTTAGTCGCATCCGAACACAAGGTCAACACAAGGTCGGCAGTCGTCATCATTTGTAGAAAATAGCTGAATTTCTTGTATTGGAAGGCGGGGCCAGTCACCGATCCAAACATTGCAGGGGGTGTCAAAACATCACAACCATAGAATGATCCGTTTACGCACATTTTCCTGTTTTCGACAGGAACCTCATCCACATTGAATTTGATGACGGTTCCATAGCTGTTCGTCAGTTTGCCTTTGGTGATTTCCTCCGGAAAAACGACCGAAGAGAAGGTGGGGTCCGAGTAAACGCTGTTATACAAGAGGTATTGGATGGAGTTTGGGCTCACATCTTGAAGCGAATCGTAACCTCCAACTTTCCAGTAGTCATTGAAGAACGTACTCAATGCTGAATTGCTTGGTGCAAAAACGCTGTAGGAAGTATGGGTCAGATCAGAAATCCTGGTGTAATCTGTTACTGGCCATTCAGATGCGATATTGGGCAAGGGAGATGTGTAATAATGTTGGTACAGGTCCATTCCATTGCCGTAATTCAGCGTTAAATTGTCATCTTTCTGATAATACTCATATTTGTCGTACAACTTCTGAAAATCGGAATACTGAGGGTTTGAGGCAATTTCCTTATAAATGGTTTCAAGGGGTTTGAGAACTTGGTCAATCAAGTACAGGTAGCCATTGTCTGCAATGACGGAATATTCATCCACAGCAGCATTTGAAACATTAAAACCAGCATTATCCTGCCATGAAGTATTTGGAAAGAAGTATTCGTAGTTGAATTTTGGGTCAATCTGTTTGGTTTGAAACATCCGATAAGAAAAAACCGGAAGGAATCGTTCGAGATGATACAAGTGGACAGGATGTCCGGCAGTATCTAACTCCATAGAAATCGTGTCTTGGCTTTTGGTGCGGTGCTTGTAATATAGGCCGGCATTCAGGTCATTTTGTGCATCAGTGGCAGCATCACCCTCATTGGGTCTGAAATTGATTAGTTTTTTTCTATCAAAAGCATAGTACATCAGGTGGAAACCAATTAATTTTTTCAGCTCTTCTTTTGAAAGGCTCTCGATTGTAGTACCCGCGCTATAATTTTCGTTCAGGTACGTGGTCAGGGATGCGTCAGTCGGTGCCATCACTGTCAGAATGCTTTTGCCGTTGACCATGGGTTTGAAGCCAGCCAGATCAATACCTTTCAGAAATTGAGAATAGTCACCCCGGTCTTCCAGAACCTGGTAAATGCTTCCCTTGAGCCATTCAGGTTCTTTATAATAATCCTTCATGTTGTCGCTGCAGGAAACCAGCATTGAAATACCGAAAAACAACCAAAGAGCCCGGGTATGGGTGCGAATGTGTTTCATAGTTGAGAGATAGATTAAAGTTGGTGAATGCCAGTTGGCAATGCCACACTAAACGTCATCATACAAAAATACGTGTTACAGATGGAAACCAGATAGGTAATAATACCAAAAAAGAGGGGTCTAATTCCCAAAATTAGCACAAAAACCTACTAATTTACTTCGTCGGAGAATAGGAATTGCTACAAATTTCAGAAACTTGAATTTCGGATGCGCATTCCCCGCTGCTTGCGGCGAGGAGCTTCAATTACGGCTTTTTTTGGTAAAAACAAAAAAGGTTGTGCCTCGTTTGGGGCACAACCTTTTTAAATGTAAGAAAGTTGGTTACTGAATGAAAATATAATTCAGCACAAACAGAATTGCCAGAATATACATGGCGACTGAAACCTTCTTGAACTTGCCACTGATCATGTTAAGCAACACATAGCTGAGCAGACCGAGAGAGATTCCTTCGGCAATGCTGTACATGAGCGGCATGGCAATGATGCAGATGAACGCAGGAACAGATTCCGCATAATCGTCCAGATCTATATCCTTGATGGGGGAAAGCATCATCAGACCAACCAATATCAGGATGGGAGCTGTTGCAGCACTAGGAATGGAAAGGAACAAAGGTGCAAAGAACAATGCCAGAACGAAGCAACCGGCAGTAACCAATGCGGTCAGACCTGTACGGCCACCTTCGGAAACACCGGCTGCACTTTCCACGTAGGTGGTAACAGCACTAGTACCAAAAATGGCACCAGAAGTCGTACCGATGGCATCGGCGTAAAATGCTTTTTTTACATTGGGAATTTGTCCCTTTTCATCGAGCATTCCAGCCTTGGAGCAAACACCGATCAGCGTACCAACGGTATCGAACACGTCCACAAAAAGGAACGTAAAGGTCACGATGAGCATGTCGAAAGTGAAGAACTTGGAAAAGTCAAATTTGAAGAAGAGCGGAGCGGGGGAAGGAGGAACATCCATGATGCCACCAAAGGTGGTGATACCCATAGGAATACCAATCACCGCTGTAGCTAGAATGCCGATCAGCAACGCGCCTTTAACTTTGCGGATAAGCAGTACTGCCGTAATGACAAGGCCAATCAGGGCAAGCAAAGGAGTACCTTGGGTGATGTCACCTATTTGTACTAAGGTAGCGTCATTGTTGACGACGATGCCCGAATTTTGCAATCCGATAAACGCGATAAACAACCCGATACCCGCACTGATGGCGTTTTTCAGAGTAGCCGGAATGGCATTTACGATGGCTTCCCGAATGTTCAGCATATTCATGATAAAGAAAATGACGCCTTCAATCAAGATGGCAGTCAGGGCGAATTGCCAGGAATAGCCCATACCCAATACTACCGTAAAGGCAAAGAAGGCGTTCATTCCCATACCTGGGGCCTGTGCAAACGGCAACTTGGCATACAAAGCCATGGCCAGTGTACCAACGATGGACGCAACAGCTGTTGCGGTGAAAAGGGCATTTTTGTCCATACCGGCAGCTGCCAGGATATTGGGGTTCACAGCCAGAATGTAGGCCATGGTCAGGAATGTGGTTATCCCTGCCAGAACTTCTGTTTTAACAGTCGTTCCGTTTGCTTTGAGTTGATAGAATTTTTCAAACATGGCACCAATGTTTTAGAAGTTCCATTTGAGAGCTAAGGTGGGATTTACCATAAAACCTTGGTTACCTCCAAAATTGGTAGAAAGTTCCACTTCGCCACCCGCAGACAGATTATCATTGAAATTGTACCACAATTGGGGTTCAGAAATAAAAACGGGATTGGTTTTGTTGTCCGTATAATTGAACGTATTCTTTTCCAGCCAGATATCGGCGAAACCGGTGAAACTGATTTTGCGATCCATGAAATGGAGACCCCAGACAGCGGTTAACTGAGCGGATTCCTGTTTGCCGACTATGTGCTTGTACAGCGCTTTCAGATTCAAGGTTTTGGAATAATCTGCGTTGTGAAAACCATAATCAACTCCAAGCAACCAAGCGTTATTAATGGCAAAAGAGGAACCATTGAAATCAGCGCCTCTACCAGGACTTCCACCAATACCTCCATTGTATTCGATTTGCAAACTAACTGGTCCTCCCCACGTGTTGATGCAACGCGCTATTTCCATGTAGGACATGTTGGGATGTTTGTCGTTACCGTAATTGAAGTCATAATCCACAAAGAAAAACGTGTTCCCCCATTTGTCGGGTTTGAACATTTCCAACGTAGTGGTCACATACTTACGGTTCTGACCAAAGTCGTAATGAACCTGAAGGTTGGTTTGGGCCTGTGAGCCTATCGCGGCAAACAGAAATAAGCCTGTCAAGAGTTTTTTCATAAAACAGATGTGGTTTTTAAGGTTAGTATTTAGATGCCTTCAACAGGCAACACGAATGCAAAAGAAACAAAAAAAGGTAATAATGGAGACTTTGAATAGTAGATAATGGGTATCAGTAATACAACACTTCATTAGCTTTCCCAACGGTATACAGGACTATTCGATTTTTTTTAGTATGAAATTAACACCCCAAGTGTTTTCAGAAGGTAACTTCCCTGTTAGGAATTCTTCAGCTTTCAGTAATTCAAATCCTGTGAGTTTTGCTAAAAGGCTGATTTCCGGGATTGAGAAATGACGCATTGGATGCTTCTCCTCGAATTCAATCCAATGATCGGTGCTCTTATTTTTAACAAGTATGGAGTAATTGACATCTACCACATTCGAGTTGACATGCATTTCAGGTTCAGCAAAACGAATGACACTTATTTCCTCATTTTCCACTTTCTTTATCCGAGTTTCTGGTTTTAAAGAATATACTGCAGGTGAATACCAGATGTCAAAAATAAATAATCCTTCTTGTTTCAGGCATTTTGACGCATTTCTAAATGTTTTCTCCAACGATTCATTGTCATTGAGATAGCTTATCACATGAAACAATGCAATGACTACATCAAATTGTCTGTCCATTTTAAAATCAACGATATCAGCCTGCATACATGGGTAATCGTTCAACAAAGCCTGGTCAACCATTTGTTGGCTTCGCTCAATACCATAAATATCATACCCCATTTTCTGAAGAATTAATCCGTGAATACCGGTTCCTGAGCCAAATTCAAGGACTTTTTCGGCATTGGGATGATACTTTTTTATACATTCAGAAATGTATTTTGCTTCTTCGTTATAATTTTTGGTAGTATATAGTAAATCGTAATACATACTATAGAAATTGAAATTTGATTCCATTATACGTGTTTAAAGTTTCAAACAAAGTTATATAAAATTGACTTCTGTTGAATAAGATTTGATTTTTATGTAAACAGAGCTTCGAGCTCGTGAATCTTTCGTTCAACATCATATTGTTCCGCTTTCAATTCCAGCACGCTGACCGGGTAAGGTTCCTTAACCCCTTTTTCAAGCAAGGCTGCAAATTCTTCTGTATCAACAAACGATTTGGACAAGTACCCGAACTTACCATGCTCCAACAGGTCAAGTGCACCATTCGTCGGTGTCGCGACTATGGTTTTACCCAGTGCAAAACTTTCAAGGATGACGGTAGGCAAAGCCTCTGAGAAGGAAGGCAAAACCAATGCAGAGGACATTTTTATGACAGGGAATGGATTCGAAAGCGGTCCGATAAAATGGATCTTGTCTTTCAATCCAATTACTGAAGCCATTTGCTCAAGTTTTTCTTTCATAGGCCCTTCCCCAAGAAAAACCAAGTGAATATCAGGGTTCTTATGCGAAAACAAGTGGAATGCATCGATCAGGAACGGCAAGTTTTTAACTTCTCCCAATCGCCCTAGAAACAATAGATACTTTTCGGGAAGTTGAAAATCCAGTTTTTCATCAGCCGCATTTTTGATTTGGACAATGTTAATGGGATTGTAGATAGTCTGTAATTTAGAACGCTTCACATGTCGTTTCAGAAGCATTTCAGTGATGCCTTCCGATACGGAAAAAATGCGATGGGCCTTGTTATATAACAGGCCGATAATCAGTGAGGGCAGTAGGCTCTGTTGTTCAATGTTGAAATGATTGTGATGCGAAATGATGATTTTTGTTTTGGATCTTGCCAACTTGCAAAGTAGAATACTCAAAGCGTTCGCAATAACGAATCCTGAAATGAAGTAGTCGACGGGGTTCTTTTTAAGATAGCGGTACAGTGGGATGATGGAATGTCTGAGCTGCCTGTCTCCCAATGAAACAACTTTCAATTCAGGCGAGAGTGCTGAAATGAAAGTCCCATCGTCTTTGCATATCACATAAGATACCTCATATCCCTGCCGAATAAATTCCTCAGCATAGGTGATGAAAACACGTTCAATACCGCCGATTTTAAGTCCTGGAGTAAAAAAAGCTATTCTTCGCATTCGGATTTATGGAATAATTTTTGAGACAATGATTTATTTAAGACCCCTATGATTAAGCACCAGACAATCAGTTTTGCCGGATGGGTGTATGTTGTTCTGACTAAAAAAACGGAGTAGGACATCAAGGAAGCATATATAATCATATAATAGTAGTTCAGCATCTTGGCCTCCGCTTGACTCTTGTTTATAAAATAGCCCAATATAAACATAAATAGGATGACTCCGAAAATGTCGAATGAAAGGAACAGATCCGCAATGATGTTGGTCCCCAGACCTACATATGGATCTGGCCCGAGTGTGAAGTCGGTTAAAACTTCTGCTGAACCCATTGTCCTGGAATCCATTCCAAAGGCCAGCACCAAAACCCGTTCAAGCGAAGGAACTATTGCAATAAGCCCCCCCGTCATATTCCTGCCCCAGGTATGGCCGTATTGCTCAATATATTCCATACAGGAATACGTACTTCTTGTCGGTATAGTTAAATCGCGAATCAATTCAGAACCTTTTTCGATGGATTCCACCTCCATTCCAACACGCGTGAACTGAATCAACCACATGAAAACTGTTGCAATCAATATGAAAATAAAGAATTTCAATTTCCCGATATCTTTGAAATACATCGTATACAGCCCAATGATGGGTAATGCCAACTGGGAAGACAATGTTCTGTTTCCGGCATACAACATCAGCAAAATGACGATGCTAATGGAGATGATCAGAACAGGACTGATTAGATGTTCTTTATGGATCAGTTTATTGAAAAACTCCGTTACAATGGCTGTAATGGCAAAGGAATGTAGTAGTGACATGATTTGAAGTGTCAATCCAGTTTCAGGTGCCGTATTTTTGTAGAAATAAATGGAACGGTAATACTGGACACCACCGGAAAGGATGAACGCAATGCATAGTAAAATGACGATGATAGACAACGCGGTGTTATTAATCGGCTCAATTTTAGATAGTTCTAACACCTTCTCCTTCAATTTGTTTTCGCGTATCGCAATGGAACCCCAATAATAGAATTGAATGCCGAGTGTAAAAAGAATGGCTCCGGTAGGTATGAATTTGGTATCGAAAGATAAGCTGAATGCGATGTTGTACGGTTCGTTTTCATCATAAAAAAAGACTGAATAGGCAAAGCCGACGACAGCATACAGTAAGATGAAGAGGGTGTCAAAATCAAAATAGTTCGTTTTTTTCTTGTAGCCATAATAGATAAAAGTGGACAGCAGAAAAATTGTAAAACAGCAATAATTGAAGGACATGGACACTTCCATTGGCCGAAATAGGTACATGACTAATGACGTCAATGTAAGTAGTCCAAGGAGCAGCAACCGGTAGATTTGCTTTTGGTCGCGTTCCGCCCTTTCCATAGGTAGTTTGGTGTTAATGGATTCCATGTAGACTATTTTTAAATCAGAATCTTAACAAAACTCCTCAAGCTCAGGAAACGGAGCTGAAACAGCGTTGAGCTGAAAAATCTGAACACGTTCTTTCTTTTGAAAGCGAAATTCAAATAGCAATATAACCATTCAGAATAAAGTGTTTGCTCAACAATGAAGGTGTTTGACGAATCTAGGTCCGTTAAAAAGGTTTTGGTCTTTAGTAGCAAATCTTCGGCGTCCTTTAGTTGTGATTGTAGAGTCAGATGCTCCCTATTGGCCAGGCTGATCATCAATGATTTTTCATCCTCCGAAAGACGAAGACCTAATTTCTCAAGGGTTCTTAAACGAATGGTGCTAGCTACTGTGTTCTGACTCTGTTTCAGAGCGGAACTGATCTGATTTTCGGAAACCCTGTAGCGGAGTAAGACGTTCTCTATGTTAGCCAAATCAATAGTGTGATTCAGTAACTTTTCCCAAAGCAGATAATCTTGAGCACTTCTGTACTTTTCATCATAGAGCGGCTCAAAAGGTTCAATGACCGATTTCCTGAAAAAGGATGTCGGATGGATTATGGGATTGTAAAATGGTAATGCGGATTTAATTTGCCTCGGTGTTAAAGGTACTTTATATACTTTTTTAGATAAAAAACGAAGATTTCCGAAAAATTGGACCCAACTTCCGCAAACGCCGATATCCGGATGTGCTTCCATAAACCGGAATTGTGTTTCCAATCGTTCCGGAAGTGAAATATCGTCACCGTCCATCCTAGCAATATAGGTGCCATGAGCCTCCTTGAACGCTTTGTTAAGGGAGCAGGTTAATCCAATGTTATCCGCATTTTCAATGAGTCGAATCCGAGAATCGATGTCCATATAGCGTCGTACAAGCGAACCATTGAGCTCCCTTTCCGGATTATCATTGACAATGATGAACTCCAGGTTAGTGAATGTCTGATGTAAAATGGATTCGATGGAATCCTTCAACCATTCTTCAGGCTCGTTGTAAATACTCATTACAACTGAAATCGTTGGGCTTCCCACGTTCGACTATCGTTTTAAGAGTTTCCGCTTTATATTGTTGAAGAATATGTTCGAGGTGTAATAGTGGAACCGGACGAAAATCTTTCGTCTCAATCCATGGAAATAGAGCTTTCTTTTAAGCTTCTGAACATCAATGGCCGAAACGTCTAACTCTTGATCCGCGTCCAAAATGGAGTGGATGCCATCGTTATAGGAAACGTCTCCCAACAGTCTTTCCTCGTTTCCAAGGATGTGATTCCATATTTCCACATGCTTGAGCGTATAGTTCGTCCAGGTCCAGTCACTGACCGAACGAATTCTTTTTGCTTTTTCCTCAAAAATCTCATCGAATATTTTGAGTAAATCTTTGCTGTCAATGAAAGGGTGTGTGATTCCGTCCTTAACATCCAAGTGGTAACCTTGCGGTGTGACGATTGTTTTGCATCCGGCGGCAAGCGCGTCCACAAAACCCATCTGACCTTCGTCCAGACCTGTGTACAGATAATAATCGATTTCTGACATCAGCTTTTTGTAACCTGTCAGGTCGAAATCGGGGAAATAGTCAACCTCAAAACCTTTTGAACGGAACAGGTTTATGATTTTGTCCCAGCCACCGCCCATGAACTTGAAGGCAAAGAAGCGACTGTCCAGATGATTGGCCAAATCTTTGAGCAGGTACTCTCTTTTCCGACCATCTGCATACCAACGACTAGTATAGCCCACTTGAATCTTGCGGGGTACAAAATCTCCGTCCTGAGCAGGGTCTACAAAACAGAGATGTTCCTTGGGAAGTCCGAGTGCAACCAGCTTTTGCATGGTATCTTTTGACATGCAGATGCCATAACAGACTTTGTTGATAACCGCTTTCAGATGATTGAGCTTGTCGCTGCTGTCGATGTGAGTAATCATCAACGTGTCATGATTGGTTATAATTCCATTGAATTGTTCGTAGATGATGTGATGGTTGATATCGGCAGTAGGATCCGGGACTTTGGCTATATCGGCTTCAATGCCCATTTTGAGCAAATCATCCTGCATTCTTAGGACAAATTTGCCCAGAATCCATTCGTTTACATCTTCGTAACTGATTAATCGAACCCGCATTGAACTGAAATTATAGAGATACTTATTGTTGGAATGCTCTGATGATCCGACAAATTTCGGATATTGTTTTTTCGGTCAGGTTACTGCCTGAAGGCAGGTAAAAGCCATTTTCCGTCAGCCAATCGGTGACCGGATAGCTCCCGGTGCAATCGCATCCGAATTTATTAAGTGCAGGTTGTCTGTGCATGCCGACAAAAAGCAAACGGGTGTCGATGTTGTTTTTCTTCAGTTCTGCGATCAGTTCGTCTCTTGTCCGACCGAATGCTTTTGGTTCAATGACCAAACTGTTCATCCAATGTACGTTGAGTATCTGTTCTTTTGTTTTTTGAAGCATCACTCCAGGAATATCCTGAAGATGTGTTTTGTACAAGCTGGCATTCCTGATTCTCAGGTCCCGGTACTCATCCGCTTTTTCCACCTGTGCCAGGCCGATGGCTGAATGAATATTTGAAATACGGTAATTGAAACCGATGTCTTCGTGCATGTAATTTCTGGGAGCATCCAACGGGAAGCACAGATTTTTATGGTAACGGCACAGGTTGTACAGTTTCTCATTGTTGGTTACGACCATGCCACCTTCACCTGTTGTCAGGTTCTTGTTGGCAAAGAAGCTGAAAGCAGTAATGTCAGCCAGGTTACCTGTCCTTTTTCCTTTGTATTCCGCTCCATGAGATTCGGCAGCATCTTCCAGGACCTTCAATTGGTATTTGTCTGCAAGTGTCTGAATTCCATCCATGTCACAGGGGTGTCCAAAAATGGAAACAGGCATGATGACTTTCGTTTTCGCTGTAATTTTCGCTTCAATTTTGGATACATCGATGTTCCAGCTGTCCGGTTCTGCATCCACAAAAACTGGGATAGCGCCTGTATAGCACACGGCAAATGCTGAGGCGATCATGGTGAAATTGGGAAGAATAACCTCGTCACCTTCTTTGACGCCCAAAGCGACCAGGGCCAAATGCAATGCAACCGTTCCGTTGCAAACCCCCACCGCGTATTTAACACCACAATATGCTGCAAAATTTTCTTCAAAAGCTTTCACGTATTTGCCCGCAGAAGATATCCAGCCTGTGGTCAGGCAATCATCCACATATTCTTTTTCTTTTCCGTTCAAGAACGGTTCACATACGGGTACGAATTCCATGTTCAATTATTTGATAACGATTTTTGACTCATCCACTCCCTCAAACCGGATTTTATCCTGATCACCAGCATACGGACCTTGCTTGACTTCAATCATTTCCAGATTTTCCATCGCTACAAAACCATGTCCACCCGTAGAAAGCAGAATGACATCGCCACTGCTCAAAATCCTGCTTTCCAGATAGTTCTGACTGTCGTCATAAAAGTCGACCCGTAGTTTCCCACTTTTGATGAAAAGCACTTCTTTGGTATAATGCACTACCCGTTCTACAGGATTATGCACATGTGGATGGATTATTTTGCCTTCCGGATGTTTCATATAGGCCAATTGTTGTGAGAAATCGTTCGGTGTAAAAAATGCGATGCCCTCTTTCGAAAAATCATTGCGTACAATGATGGCCAGAATTTCGTCGTTGTATTTGATTTCTTCAAACATGATCGTGTATTTATTTGTGGATTAATAGTTTAGCTAATTTTTCTTTTAGAAAAAGGAGCTCTTCAATTTTCAGGAAAATACCACCAATATAGAATGTGACTCCTCCCAACAGCAAACATACAATCAAATAAGCGAAACCCGAAATGCCCGCTATACAATTGTAGGTTAAGTAGACCACCAGAAGGCTTATCCCGCTGGCTAGCAGAATCTTGATCAAATCAAAGGCCAGAGAGCCCAACTTCATCGGAATTAGTCTCTTATGTATGTAAACGATGGACAATAAAATGTTCAACATGCTAGAGACGGACAACGCTATGGATAAACCAACAAATGAAACATGTGTCGACAGAATATACCCGAGCGATATATAGAGCAAGAGTTCAATACTTGCTATGATTGAAATGGCTGTGGTTCTGGAAGAGATGTAGAATATTTTTGTCACGACATTACCCAAGCCCTGAAAAATGAATGCCCCCATGGACCAGGCCAATGCCTGGCTTACTGCCAGCGTCACGTTATGATCGAAAGCGCCTCTTTCAAATAGGATCTTGACAAAAGCCTCTCCATAAAAAATGATGACTATCGAAATGGGAATGGAAATCAGTAATAGGATCCGTATGATTTTGGTAAAAAAAACATTGAACTCTGATTTTTTGTTCTCAGCCCATAACCTTGAAAGAGTCGGATAAATACTGACGCCAATGCCATTCGCGGTAAGGGTTGCCATGATCAACAGAATCTGGCTGGCATAACCAAGGAACGAGATGCTCCCTTCCTCCAGGCCGGAAGCAATGGAGCGCTCAAAAATGCTGGTGGAACGGAACACGATACCAGTGATAAGCAGCGGTAAGAACGTCCGGACGAACGTCAGGAACTCAGGGTCTTTGAATTGAAGGGTGAAGCGAATTTTATACGTTCTTAAAATGGGCAGCAAATACACAAAAGCTAAAACTGAGCCAACGAGGAACCCCCAGGCCAGACCCATTATTCCCATGGATTTGCTTAATAACACGACAAACAATAAACTAATCGCAGAAGTTAGTATAGGTGCAAACGCAGGATACAGGAAGCGGTTCTGAATCTGATACAACGAACTTAGCAAATTGCTGAGGATGGTAAAGACAAACGCAGGAATGATGATGAAAAGGATCTTCGAGGTAAAAATAGTTTGCTCATCGTTAAACCCACTCGCTACGAATTCAAGAATGTTTTTCGAAAAAATGAGGCAAATGAGCGCAATTAAAGCTGAAGCCGTTGTAATACCCCAGAAAACCGTACTTAGAAAACGCGTCAGTTCCTCTGGGCTGTCGTTTTGGATTTTCACTACTTTGGGCAAAAAAACCATACCGATGGAACCGACGATAATAGCCGACAGATAGGTTGGAATAGTACTGGCTACGAAATAAGAATCCCGTTCAAATTTTGCGCCGAAAAAGTAAGCAATGATCAACTGTGATATAAAGCTGATTGCAATACCCAAAATGGAGCAAAAGGTGATGAGTAGTGTGGACTTTACAAGGCCTCCATTCCGATTTCCCATGTAAGTTTAATCAAAAATAGTTTTTTGTTTTATACCCATTGTCCATCAGGAGTTTTTCTCCCCGGAACAAATGGATATCCGATTCAACCATTTCCTTGACAAGTTCCTCTACGGAATATTTAGGAGTCCACCCCAGCAAGGTTCTGGCTTTTGTGGCATCACCCAACAAAAGGTCTACTTCGGTCGGACGGAAATAATAGGGATCAACTCCAACCACCATATCACCTGGTTTCAATTGACATTCAGAATTGATGCAGGAGGCGACGTAGCCCTTTTCGTCAGCACCTTCACCTTTGAATTCCAGTTCAACACCTATTTCACGAAAGGCAAGTCGAACGAACTCACGCACTTCAGTCGTTTTACCGGTGGCAATGACGAAGTCTTCAGGCTTATCATACTGAAGGACCCTCCACATGGCATCCACATAATCTTTGGCATGCCCCCAGTCGCGCTTAGAGGATAGGTTGCCAAGGAAAAGATTTTTTTGCATACCCAAGGCAATTTTTGCGACAGCTCTTGTGATTTTCCTGGTCACAAAGGTTTCTCCCCGAACCGGGCTTTCATGATTGAACAGAATACCGTTGCAGGCAAACATGTTGTAGGCTTCCCGGTAGTTTACAGTGATCCAGTACGCATATTGTTTGGCTACTGCGTATGGACTTCTGGGGTAAAAGGGCGTATCCTCGTTCTGCGGGGTTTCACGCACTTTGCCGTAAAGCTCACTGGTGGACGCCTGATAAATTCGGGTTTTGTCAACAAGATTCAGCATCCTTACTGCTTCGAGTAGCCGAAGTGTACCCAATCCATCTGCATTTCCAGTATATTCGGCAACTTCGAAGCTGACGTGTACATGGCTCATGGCCGCCAGATTGTATATCTCATCAGGCTGTACTTCCTGTACCAAGCGAATCATATTGGCTGAATCGGTCATATCTCCGTGGTGGAGGTACATGTTGGTTTTTTCCAGTAAAGGATCCTTATATAAATGATCAATTCTTCCTGTATTCAGCAAAGAACTTCTCCGCTTGACACCATGGACTTCATACCCTTTACTCAGCAGTAGTTCGGCCAAATAGGCTCCGTCCTGCCCGGTAATTCCAGTAATTAGTGCTGTTTTCATTTCAATTTTCTTTTTTTATGAAAAGGCCCTGCAAGTAAAGGCTTGTCAAAAGGTAAATTACAATTAAGAAACCCCCGATCATCCCGCCGATGACCATGCCTTTTGCTTTGCCTAGCCGCTCTTTATCAAGTGGTAGGATGGGCGAGTCAATAATCTGTACCAATGGTGTTTGACGTGCCAGGTCCAGTTTCAGTGTTTCAAGGTTCTTCAGGACTTCCGCATAGACCGCAGCATAGAGTTGGGCATTGTTTTCTTGTTTGATCCGCGGAACAGCTGCTGTCTGTATGGCAGCATTGATGTTGAGTTGTGAATAGGATGCACCCCTTGTTAATGCCGATTCATAAAGCTGTTTGATGGAATCTGCAGTGACTTCCATCATTTCAATGTTGGCTTTGCTTTGAGCCGTTCTAGTGTCCTTGTAGAACTTGTAGGTAACTGTCATGAGTTTTTCTACGAAAAGTTTGGAAAAAACTTCATCCTTGCTGGTGAAATCAACATTGACAATACCTGTTTTCTTGTCTTTTTTGGCAACAGTCAGGGCACCTGTTTCCATTATACCCCGATAGAAAACGTGCAGGACACTGTCCTGAGTCCTGGTAAATGATTTTCTCTTCTGTGCAATGGGAAAAGTCAGCGTCCTGAGTTCTTTGTTCTTTGCCTTTTTCCAGGCATTATGCAGCTCATTGGTCTGAATGTACACTTCGACCAGATTCATGTGCTTATCCTTGTAAAGGACAGGTGCCAAGAGCGTCTGTTCAATGGCGTAGCGCGATTTTAGGATTTCCAGCAGATTGTCTCCGCTGAATGCATCATCGCTGGAACTAAGCCCGCCAAGTCCGAAGGATGAAGCCAATGCGGCAAGACCCGATGAACCACCTGTGTTTTCAATCAATGCAAATGTAAGATGTGCTTTGTAATCAGGTTTCGTCATCAGGGAAGCGACCAATCCCAGTGCACTTCCTCCCAGGCCGAAAATCACAATGATCACCCATTTGCTCAGCAAGTATTTCCAAGACTTCTTGAGCACCTCTGCAGACTTTGTCAGTATGACTTCCAGGTCGGTTGGCTTATTCGCTTTTTCAATCATTGTATGGTTATTTAATAACAGAAATGACAAGTACAGCGACTGTTGCGATGGAACTCATGATGGAAACAAGTTCGGCAGTCGATATTTTTTCTCTTAGCTCAGTCGGTTTCTCAGGAACAACGATGTGTGAACCAGGTTTGATTGGTGGATACGACCTGAAGCCAAGGAAGCTGCTCGTACTTTTGGCAGAACCGTTGGCATACAGCACGAAGGTCTTGTTTTTCTGTGCGCGTTCTGAAAAGCCCCCGGCATTGCTGATATAATAACGCAATGTCAGGCCCTTGCTGTAACTGACGTAGGTCGGAAACAGGACTTCGCCCAGTACCCGGACGGTCTGCAGTTCGCGTGGTACATAAAGTATATCACCTTCTTCCAGGAAAAGATCTTGTCTGGAACCTGGCTCTGTCATGATTTCTTTTAGGTTGATACCTACAATGCCTTCTGTTTTCAACAATTGTTCTACAGACTTTGTACCTGAAAGCTCTTTTTTCATTTCGTTTAGATTTTCAACTCCCCCTGTTTCTTTGAGTAATTTCGCATCGATGTTGGCAGATGATTTTGTTTGCAATTGCCGCTTGGCGTTGTCAACCATTTTTTGTTTCAGAATACCTTCGACACCACTGGTCTTTTCGGTACGGATCAAATAAGCTCCGACAGGATAGGCATATTTGGTAAGCCCCCCGGCACGTTTCAGCAAATCGGACAAGCGTTCTGTTTTGTTTAGTATGTTATAGGTGCCTGGCTGAATGACTTCTCCTTCAACCTTGACCATGCGGATTTCTTCGTAACCTGGAATGGTTCGTACAATGACCTGATCCCCATTCTGAAGCAGAAACTCCCCTTCACCATTGTTAAAGTTCAGGTTTTTATCCAGATGAAATTTCATGACGCTGGTTTTTTCATCTGTATACAATAATTTCTTTGGATCTTTGATGATTCGGATCAATTCCACCGAGTCTGTGGAAGCCATTTCCGTGAAACCTTTGGCCTTAAAGACTAATTCCTTGATGGAGATGTTTTCCATCAGTTTGTATATGCCAGGTGCCTTGACAGCCCCCAGGATGGAAACGGTTTCCACTTCGCGATAATTGACCAGGTTGCTGACACTGATTGAGTCGTTCTTTTGCAGCAGGAGGTCCGGTGCATTGTCTTTCAATATAGCACCCAAATTGAAGCCGATTACTTCAGGAATGGAATGTTCCATTTGGCGATAAATGACAGCCATGTTCAGATAGGCATCATCCTCTAGCCCGTCCGCTTTGGTAACGAGTTGTTTGATTGTCATACCAGGCTCTAGTGCGTATGCCCCTGGGCGCATGATGGATCCAGTAATGTACACTCGGTTGTCAAACTTGTCGTATGTAGTGGTCACGTTAAACTGGTCACCTGATTTCAGTTCAAATGTTGCAAATTGATCTTCACTGACATCCACCACCGTTTTTTCGCGTTCTGTCAAACGAAATGCAGTGATTAGAAATTTGGATGCGTTTTCGGTGAAACCTCCGGCAAATCGGATCAGATCTTTTAGTGTTTCGCCTGGTAATGCTTCAAAAATGGCAATATGTTTGATGGCACCGGTGAAAGTAATCCGTTTTTGGTAGGGCTCAATTTTTACGACATCTTCATCTTGAAGTGCGATGTTGTCAGTAGCAATACCATCCACTAAAAACCGGTACATATCTATATTTGCAAGGACCTTGCCACGTCTGATAACCTTAATGTCGCGCATGGAACCCATTTCGCCGGGTCCACCACAGGCATAAAGTGCATTGAATGCAGTTGCAAGAGATGGCAGGGTATAGGATCCCGGGTGAGCTGCTTCACCGACTACTGTAATTCGGATGCTTCGGATATTTCCGAGTGAAATGTTGATATGTGTTTCACCGGAACTTACCCCCGAATAGACTTTTGACATGCGGTTCCTTATATTTGACGAAGCGACTTCAATCGTTTGCCCACTGACTTTGACCAATCCGATAGCAGGTATACGTACAGTACCATCAGGTGAAACTTTCAAACGATAATTGGCTTCATAAAGACCTGAAATATCAATAATCAGTTCATCGTTGGTCCCTAAAATGTAGTTCGTGGGCGTCGGTATATTTAGTTTTGGTTCGAAAGTCAACTTTTGGTCCTTAAAAAGGTTTGTTCCAAAAACTTCCGGTATTACAGGCCTGTTTTTGGCCAGTATTTTGGCTCTGGCAGCCTGAAGTTCCTCCAGAACTTTCATGTCCAGTGAATCCAGTTCCAAGATTTGAAGATCCTTTTTCTCTTTTTTTGGCTGAATCGTTTCATCAGTTGTCGTTCGTTCCGGATTTTCAGTTTCCTGAGTTGCAGATGTCCCGTTATTTGTGCTTGTAGTTTGGCCTCCTTTGTATTTCTTATACATCTCGAGTTGCTCAGGAGTAAGGCTGTTAAGGTTCTGAGCGTTCAGAAAGCCCACCATCACCAGGGAAATTAAAGCAATAAAGAGTCTCTTCATCTCAATTTAAATTTCATACGTAAATTATTAATGATAGCATTTCTGCTATGTATTTCTTTTTCAATATATTATATATTCCACTTTTCAGTTCGGACAAAATCCAAAAGAGCACTCATCTTAATTATTCAAGGTAAATTAAGATGCGCAAAAATACGATATAATATCAATTGATACAATCAGCCCCCCCAAAACTTTAGTCAGGTATCGCTTCCCATTTTTGGGTGATCTGATTATATTTCTTAATTGGCTTTGCAGGGGCTCCTACTGCAATTACATAAGGCGGCAGAGATTTGGAGACTACGGAGTTGGCTCCGACGATTGTCCCTTTTCCAATGATAACACCTGGCAAAATGGAAACCGATTCTCCAATCCACACATTATCTTCTATCACAACAGCTTTGGCCGTCAACGGACGATCTCTGGGAGGAATGTCTGGATAATCGTGCTGAACATTTCCACTGTAAGTGCCATGTCCAATATCGGAAATAAAGACTTTGCTCGCTATGAGCACATTATCACCAATTATTACAGATGAAATGGCGGCGATATGTACATAGTCATTTATTTCAATATCCTTGCCAAATCGAATCATTGTTTTCTTGGAAAAAAAAGGAATGGCCTCTATTCTGCAGCCTATGCCGGTTGTCAAGTTTTTCCCAAAATGGATGAATTTTTTACCTCTGATATCTATAGGGAGGCGTATGATCCGGGCATCTGGGAAGAACATTTTGGTGTATAGGAGGGACCAAAGCATCTTTATAACCCCCAGAAGGCCGTACGTTTCTATTTTATTATATTTTTTATGCATTGTGATCTGCTTTCAGGAGATAAAGAAAAATCTCATTCCAGTTTCTGGCGTAAGGAGAATCAATTTCTACTACACTGTTCCCATCAAATTGTATGTTCTTCTTCAATACATTTTCCATTAGGCCTGCTAACTGTAAAGCATCTTCGGGGTTGAAAAAAGATACTTTTGTATATTCTCCAACGGTTTCATGTGCATATGGTAAATCCGAGACCAGAATGATTCTGTCAAATATTTTCGCTTCAGAAAGAGGCAAACCCCAAGATTCAAGTTTTGATGGAAAAACCAAGGCTTCTGACTTTGCCAAGATATCGAGGACTTGATTCCTTTTCAAGGGCCCGATAAATTTAATGTTTTTCACAGCCCCATAACGACTTACTATTTTTTTGGAATATGGATTTTCTTGGCCTGAAATAGTAATGCACAATTCAAAGTCGTAGTTTTTTTTGTTCAATAACATTGCAGCTTCGCAAACACATTCAATATTTTTGAAAACTCTTGGAAAAGTAGGAAAGAAGAACCGTTTTCTGTCATCATAGGCAGAGTCTGGTGCTTTAATATCAGGAAGACTGACTTCTGGATTGGCCACAATTATTTCCGATACAGTATTTAGCTTCTTTTTGAATTCTTTTCGTATCCAGTCTTGTTGAACAACAATAAAGTCATTTTTTGTGGTATTGATTCGGTAAAGATATTTATAGAAAACGTTAAAAAAGCCCAGCTTCGGTTCCATGGTGAATTCTCTCCAGGAAAGTTTATAAAATGGACTCGCATTGTGGCAATAGACCGCTCTGATACCGGCTTTTACATTTGGCGTAATGTCATGAAAAGAAAACCATAAATTAGGTTTTATTTTTCTTGACTGAAAAAAAAACCAGATATATTCGTAATAGAGTCTATACAGATAGCATTTCCTGGATTTGGGTAATTCTATAAGTGTCAGTTTTTCTGAGTTGAAATTGCGTTTGTCATGGACAAAAACGATGATTTCGTATGAATCAGAGTAATCTGAAATCAGAATATTTAAGCAATCTTCCAGAACGGAAAGGGCTCCCCCTTGAAATATATTGATTGCTGAAATAACTATTTTTTTTTGCATCTGACCGGTTCGTTAACGTTACATATGTTAACGGTAAATAGGGCCGTTTCGTATGTGTGTCTGTTTTTTACCGGTTTTTAAGGGCTAAAACAGATGAAAAATAAAGGTTTTAATCGACCATTTTCTTATGTGACATGGTAGATATCTTTTCGTTGGTTTTCATTTTGGCGATTTTAAGAATATTTCTATTGATACGGTATCTTTCCCAATCAAAAATCCAACCATGTTTGTTAAAATATCGGATGGCAGAAGTACCGAAAATGACAAAAAGCTGGATGTTTTTGGCCGCTCCTCTTTGATGCGCGTGTTCAATGGTTACTTCAGGAAAATAGACGGTTTTGTATCTGCAATGTATCCTTCTGGATATGTCGTCGTCTTCAAAATACATGAAAAACCGCTCATCGTATAAACCAATTTCTGATAAAACACTTACGCGGAACAGACTGAAACAGCCTGTAATGATGGGCAGATTCCATGTTATATCCAGATAGTTTTTCATGGTGTAGTCTTCGTACATCTTTCTGAAGAGTTTTCGAAAGGGTTTGAAAGAACTGAATAAGACATAAAATGGAGTTGGCAGTAATTTTGGTGAAAGTTGAACCGAATGATCCTCATTCAAGACTTTAGGCATGATAATGCCAATGGACTTGTCTTCTTCCATTTTCGCAATAAGCCGATCAATAATATTCGCTTCAATCTTTAAGTCGTAATTGATTACTAAATGATAAACGACTTGATCTTTTAAGGATTCTCGCATGGCAATATTGTGCCCGGCTCCAAATCCTATATTTTTTCCAACAAAAATGTAATGAAGATGATCCCCTTTATAGTCTGTTGTTTCTGTTTCAGAATTGTCAATCAGATATATTTTGTTGAGATGTGGGTTGACGGTCAAAGAGTTAATTAATAACTGTACTTGAATGCGTGGTGCATTGTAGAGTACAATAGAAATGTTGATCATTATACAAAGATTATTCTGTTGTTACAACATATGTACAATCTGTTCTTTACTTCCAATGGTAGAGATGATGAGCAATTTTTCAAAATGGAATAACAAATTTACATAGAAAAATTAGAATGATTTCTATCAATATGCTCTTTAAAGAATTATTTAATTTCCCACGTCTCCAATGTTTTCAGGAAATCTCCAAGTTTGCGGTTGGGTGATTTGGTTTGGGCGTCCGAAACCTGTTTGGCAAGGGCCTGATCGTAGACGGAGGCTTCTACATCGCGGATGACGCCCATTGCTTTTGGAAGATCGAGTCCGGTCATGTTGCCGAGTTTGAAATGCAGTGTGCGGTCCTCACAATGAGCATCATGTACCAGAATGTCTTTTTCAGTTATCCCGTTTTCACCGATGGTGACTGCTTTCAGGTCGAAGCCGTCAATGATGAGGCCTTTATCCTGGTTCTTTCCGTAGATCATGGGTTGACCGTGGCGAAGCACGACGGTGCGATCGGCGCGGAAATCTTTATCGGAAAGGCTCTTGTGGGTTCCGTCGTTGAATATGACGCAGTTGGTCAGGGCTTCCACCACAGAGCAACCTTGATGCCTGGCAGCGGCCAGCATGACTTCCTGAGAAGTCTTCAAATCGACGTCAAGGGTACGTGCAAAGAAGTCGCCGCGTGCGCCGAACGTGAGCTGTGCAGGACGAAATGGCTCTTCGACTGTGCCGAAAGGTGAAGTCTTGGATACAAAACCCATTTTGGAGGTTGGTGAATACTGTCCCTTGGTCAAACCGTAGATTTCGTTATTGACGAGTATGATGTTTATGTTCACGTTGCGACGAACTGCATGGATGAAATGATTTCCTCCGATGGCCAAACAGTCGCCGTCACCAGTTACCATCCAAACCATGAGTTCAGGATTGGCAGTTTTAACTCCGGTGGCAATGGCTGCGGCACGACCGTGAATGGTATGCATGCCGTAGGAATTGATGTAATAAGGCAGACGGCTGGAGCAACCGATGCCGGAAATGACGGAAGTCATGTGCGGCGCCACACCCAGTTCGGCCATGGCTTTCTGAATGCTGTTCAGGATGGCGTAATCTCCGCAGCCAGGGCACCAACGTACTTCCTGGTCACTTTTGAATTCAGCTGGGGTATATAGTTTGTTTTCCATCATTTATGCGTTGATAATTGATTTGACATAATCCTTGACTTCTTCTACCATAAAGGGTTGACCTTCCACTTTGTTGAACTGAAGCGGAGCGATTCCTGCGATTTTGGCGCGAAGATAGCCGGCAAACTGACCCATGTTGAGCTCACAAACCAGCACTTTTGGGAAGCGTTTCAATACTTCTTCGGCATTGCGAGGCAGGGGGCTGATGTAGTTGAAGTGGGCAAGTGCGATTTTGAAGCCTTCAGCATTGAGTTCTTCAACGGCCGAATACAGATGCCCGAAGGTTCCGCCCCAGCCGACAAGCAGCAAATCGGCATCCTGAGCGCCTTGAACATCAAGAGTGGGAATGACGTCGGCGATTCGGTCGATTTTGGCCTGACGCAGGTCGGTCATGCGTTGGTGGTTTTTGGCATCAGTGGAAATGGCTGACGTGCAGTGGTCTTTTTCAAGACCGCCAATGCGGTGTTCGAAGCCTTCCATGCCGGGTATGGCCCAGTAACGGGCGCCGTTATCCTTGTTCCGGAAATAGGGTTTCCAGGTTTCCTGCATGTCGGCGTGTACAAACGGCGGCACAATGGGCGGATAGTTGTTGATATCAGGCAGGCGCCAGGCAGAAGAGCCGTTGGCCAAAAAACCGTCTGTGAGTAAAATAACGGGTGTCATATGCTCTACGGCTAGCTTGGAAGCCATGTATGCGTAATCGAAACAATTGGCAGGAGTGCTGGCAGCCATGACCACCAATGGGCTTTCGCCGTTGCGTCCGTAAAGAGCTTGATATAAGTCGGATTGTTCGGTTTTGGTGGGAAGGCCGGTGGAAGGGCCTCCACGCTGAACGTCAACAACCACCAGCGGAAGTTCTGCCATAACGGCTAAACCGATGGCTTCACTTTTCAGTGCGAGGCCTGGACCGGAGGTGGAGGTGGCCGCAAGATGACCCGCAAAGCTGGCACCAATGGCGGTGCAAACACCGGCAATTTCATCTTCGGCTTGAATGGTTTTTACACCCATATCTTTGCGGGCTGCAAGCTCCTGCAATATTTCGGTGGCTGGTGTGATGGGGTAACTTCCCAGGAAAAGAGGCAATCCCGATTTTTCAGAAGCGGCAATGAGGCCGTAAGCAGTTGCTTGGTTGCCTTTTACATCGGTGTACGTGCCCTTGGGCATATCGGTGGCATCGATGTGGTAGGTGGAGACACTGGCGTGGGTGTTGTGCCCGAAATTGTAGCCATCCACCAAGACCTTGAGGTTGGCGCTCAGGATGGCGGGTTTCTTTTTGAATTTATTTTCCAACAAATGCATGGCTGTATCGACAGGGATGTTGAACAGCCAGCAGAGCAGACCCAGTGCAAACATGTTCTTGCTGCGAAGAATGCTCTTGTTGTCCATTTCACTTTCGGAAAGGCTGGCTTTCACCATGGTGGAAATGGGAGCGGAAATCAACTGGATGCCTGTCATACCCAGTTCCTGAAAGGGATTCTCCGTTTTAAAATGGGCTTTGTTCATACCCGCCTTGTCAAAAGCATCTTCGTCGACGATAACGATTGCGTTGGGTTTGATGTTCCTCTTATTGACTTTAAGTGCTGCCGGGTTCATGGCGATAAGCACATCAGCCAAATCACCAGGAGTATAAATTTTTGTGGCGCCTACATGCACCTGATAGCCTGAAACGCCGCTTGTGGTGCCTTGCGGCGCTCGGATTTCGGAAGGAAAGTCCGGAAACGTGGCGATTTCATTTCCATAAATGGCGGAAAGGTTCGAAAAAAGGCTGCCGGTAAGTTGCATGCCATCACCAGAATCGCCTGAAAAGCGAATGACCACTTTTTCAAGCGAAGTCATTTTAGCAGTATCTGACATAATTTTCTATTGAGGATAAAATTAGAAGTCTGATTGGATACTACAAAGGAACATAAAAACCTTTGTTTTCGCAAGGAAATTACTCACAAACAGCCTATTTGTGCATCTTTATACACTACTGATGTCTCATAAGCAGCGCCTTGACCTTAGTGCTCTTTTGAAACATCTTTCCACATATTTTAGATTATTCTTGCAGAAAGCTTAAAAATCGCCTTCCCCCCCGCCTGAGTTTTCTTGATCGTTGCCCTTGCCTTCTTTCTCCTTAGGCTTCAGATTCCCGAAGTTCCAAGTGACATTCAGCCGAATGGTTCTGCTAAAAAACTGATTGGAAGTGACTTGTGAGAATCCCGGGCCGCTTGTGGTGTTTTCAAACTTGAAGGAGTTCAGCAGGTTTTGTCCGTTAAGAGATACTTGCAAGTTCCGGTCCCAAAAGCTTTTGCGAAGTCCCAAATCCAGCGAATAGGCAGCTTTCATTTCACCTTGGGCTACAATTCTGGGGGCGGAATAGAAGGCAGAAACCTGCCCCATCATTCCCAGCGGCAACAGGATTTGTCCGTTCATCCGAACATTCCAGGAAAATCCGTTGGTTCCGTTGTACGTTTCTCCACGATAAGTGAATGCATCCATGGTTTGCTGATAAAGGTTCAGCGTGGTGGTCGTTTCCAGGATTTTGAACAATTTGTCTTTGGCCACAAGTTCCAAACCGGATGAAGTGGAATTGGTCACGTTTTCGGGCGTTTGCTTCATCACTCCGTTATCCAGGTAGCGGATATCCTGAATGACTTGTTCGCTGATGCGGTGATACAGGGCTGCAGAAAGCGTATGTTCCGTCCAGGTTTTCAGGAAGTTTATCTCGAAATTATTGGAGTATTCCGGATTCAGGTCGGGATTTCCCACCCAAATATTGGAGGAGTCGGAAATGTTTACAAACGGGTTTAACGAATGGCCATGGGGACGGTTGATGCGGCGGCTGTAATTTAGCTGCAGGTCTGTTCCTTCAGAAAACGTATAATTGGCGAAAATGGTCGGGAAGAGCTTCAAGTAATTTTTTTCATGAGGATCAACAGCGTTTGTAAGCTGATTGGTCGAATTGAAATTCACGAAGGTCTGCTCTGCCCGTAATCCCAGCTGGTAACCCAATTTTTGGGTGAGTTTACCAGTAAGCGTCCCGTAAGCGGCATGGATCTGTTCGGTGTAATCAAACAGGTTTTTAGAATTCGTAATCCAGTTGGAACCGTTCAGATTCCGAATCATGTCGTCACCAAGGCGACTTTCCATGGACGATTTCCAGCCGGCTTCCAGCTTCCATTTATCCGAAAACTTCCGAGAATAATCCAGTTGGAAATCCATTTCGTCTTCGTATTCGGAGCCACTGCCGTCTTGTCTCAGGCTGCCGGTCTCTATATTGCTACTGTTGAAGTCAGTTTGGGTGAAGTTGCTGGTTTGAGGTGAACCTCCCGTACCTGCAGAAAAGATGGCATGCAGGTTGTGCTCCGGCGCGATTTCCCATTGGTAGTCGAGCTCCATCTCGTAGTTGTTGTGACCGCCGTTTTCAACCGAATTACGTTGACGCTTTGAGTACAGTTGCTTCATGTTGTCAAAGTAATTATACTGAATGGAACTTTCGGAATCCCTGTTCCCGTTCATGCCAAAACCGCTGAGGCTGAGCGTATGTTTATCGTTGAAGTGGTAATCGGCACCGGCACGGAAAAACAAACCACCGCGGGACATGTCGCGTTGGGTCAGCGAATTCATGTATTCTTTTGGATCGATACTGGTGGGCGAGGTGTAGGTGGTACGGTTGGTGCTGCCGCTGCCTTCTCGCACATCGGCACGTGTTCCAAGATTGGCATACAAATCCCATTTCGGCGAAGAATAATTGTAGTTTCCTCCAAAATTGTAGCCGAGCGGCGAACTGACGCCTGCGCGCAAACTCCCGTAATAGCCTGCTTTTCGGTCCTTTTTCAGGATAATGTTGATAATGCCTGCAGAACCTTCGGCACTGTATTTGGCAGAAGGGTTGGTTATCACCTCAATGCGGTCGATGCTTTCGGCAGGCATTTGTTCCAGTACCTGCGCCTGGTTGTCGGAAGTCAAACCGGAGGGTTTCCCGTTGATCCAGATGATGACGTTGGTACTGTTGCGCAGAGACACCGTTCCCTCTGCATCCACTTCCACCGAAGGGAGGTTTTTCAGGATGTCGCTGGTACTCGCACCTGCAGCTGCAACAGACTGGTCCACAGAGAAAACTCGTTTGTCCACTTCCAGTTTCATGGTCGAACGCAAACCGGTCACTTCCACCATTTTCAGCATTTTGGAATCGGTTTTCAATGGAATTTCACCAAGATGGGTTTGTTGATTGGCCAGGACCTGAATTACTTCTTCGAAGGGCAGATAGCCCAAAAAACCTGCTTCCACCCGATATTCGCCAGGAAGGACGTCGCTGAATATGAAAACGCCCTTTTCGTCGGTATTGGCGACCTTAAAAGGTTTTGCACTGGCACCTTGATAGATGAAAACAGTCACATTGTCCAGGGGAGATTTGGATTCCTGGTCAAGGAGTTTTCCGCCCACGGTACCGGTTGGTACTGGGTCGGGAGCTGCAAAAAGTGGGATACAGGAAAACAGGAAAGCTACGAATAGCAAGGTAAGTGATCGAACATTCATAAAACTTGATACCAAATGGAAAACCTATTGAAAAGCATGCAATGATAATTAGAATGCCTTTCAATCAAAAAGTTTAATCACTTCGGGTAAATCCCCCCTTGGGACAGAATCAGGGTCTAGGGCTTGCCTTGGGGTTAAATGTTTTGTTATAGACTAAACGTTTCGTGCGGTTCCGGAATGACCACGTCCCGAAAGCCCTTTCGGATCAGCTTTTCGCGGAAGGAATCTTGGGCGTCAGGTTCACCATGTACGACGAAAACACGTTTCACTTTGTCGGGTTCAAGCGTAGACAAATATTGGCAAAGATCATTGTAATCGGCGTGTGCTGACATGGATTCAATCTGACGGATGTCCGCCCGCACTCGGAACATGGTGCCGAAAATGTTGACCTCAGACGGATGTTCCTTCAGCCTGGCGCCTAAGGTGTTTTTTGCGCAGTAACCCACCATCAGGATGGTATTTTTTGGATTGCCGATGCTGTTGGCAATGTGGTGTTTTACACGGCCGGCTTCAGCCATGCCAGAAGCGGACATGATGACGCAAGGGTCTTGTATGTCGTTGAGTGCCTGAGATTCCCGTTTGTCTTCGATAAAGTGAAGGCCACGAAATGCGAAAGGGTCATTGTCGAACTTCATGATTTTTTGGATGGCACTGTTGAAGCATTCTGGGTGCTTTTTCACCACATTGGTGGCGGCTAAGGAGAGCGGGCTGTCCACGTAGTACCTGACGTTCGGAAGCCGGTTGTTCAGCTCCAGTTCGTTCAACACATACAGCAATTCCTGGGTTCGGCCAACACTGAAAGCAGGAATGATCAGTTTGCCGCGTTTGTTGATACAGGTTTCCACAATAAGTTCCCGCAAATGCTCCGGCGTTTCTTCAATTTTGTCGTGCAAACGGTTGCCATACGTGGATTCGATGAGCATGTAGTCCACCTGAGGGAATGCCTGCGGCGATTTCAGAATGGGGTCGTTATACCGACCTACGTCTCCGCTGAAACCTATTCGGGTGAGTTTCCCATCTTCTATGATTTTTAAAAAAACCGTCGCACTTCCGATGATGTGGCCTCCATCGAACAATTCCAACTCAATGTCCTCATCAATGGTGAAGGGCGTTTCATAAGGCACAGGTTCAAACTGAAGAATGGCATCTTCCACGTCGTCCGTTGTGTAAAGGGGTTCCACGAGTTCGCGGCCTTCGGCGAAACGCTTCTTGTTGACGAACTTGCTGTCCGCTTCTTGAATATGTGCTGAATCCTTTAGCAGAATGGCTGTGAGGTCTAGCGTAGCCTCCGTTCCGAAAATTTTGCCTGTGTAACCATATTTCACGAGCATCGGAATGAGCCCTGAATGGTCGATGTGCGCATGCGACAGAATCATATAATCCACTTCCCGCGCATCGAAGCCGAATTCCCTGTTCAACGGGTAGGTTTCTTTGCCCATGCCTTGGAACATGCCGCAATCCAGCAGGAGTTTCTTGCCGTTGTTCAATGTGATGAGGTGCTTGGAGCCGGTGACAGTACGTGCTGCGCCGTGAAAGGTGATTTTCATTTGGGTAGTGTTATTAAGTGAGGTTCAATTACATGCGGTCAGGAACCCGAACGCCGAGCAAGTCCATGCCAGTGCGGATCACCTTGCCTGTGGTGGAAGCCAGCAGCAGGCGGAAACTGCGAAGGGCCTCGTCGGTTTCCTTCAGAATGGTGTATTCGTGGTAGAATTGGTTGAATTCCTTGGCCAGTTCGTAGATGTAATTGGCGATGATGGCTGGGCTGAAGCCTTCAGCTGCATCTTTTACCGTTTCGGGGAAACTGTCGATGAGTTGGATCAGGTATAATTCCTTGTCGGAAAGGCTCTGGGCAACAGCTATTGTCGCTTCTGCTTTCAAATCTTGTTCTTCAGCCTTGCGAAGCACCGATTTGATGCGGGCGTGGGTGTATTGGATGAACGGACCGGTGTTCCCGTTAAAGTCGATGGATTCCTTGGGGTTGAAGGTCATGTTCTTGCGCGGATCTACTTTCAGAATGAAGTATTTCAGGGCACCCATACCGACCATATCGGCAATGTCCTCGGCTTCTGCTTCCGTCAGGCCGTCCAGTTTACCCAGTTCGCGGGAGGTGTCACGGGCGGTTCCCACCATTTCATCTACCAGATCGTCTGCGTCCACCACCGTACCTTCGCGCGATTTCATCTTGCCTTCGGGCAGTTCCACCATGCCGTAGGAGAAATGGACCAGGTCCTTGCCCCAGGAGAAACCGACTTTGTCGAGCAGAATGGAAAGTACCTGGAAATGGTAATTCTGTTCGTTTCCTACCACATAAACCATCTTGTCGATGGGGTATTCGCTGTAACGTAGGCTGGCCGTGCCTATGTCCTGGGTCATGTAGACCGACGTTCCGTCACCACGGAGCAAGACTTTCTGGTCCAGCCCGTCTTCAGTAAGGTCTGCCCAGACCGAACCGTCTTCCTGGCGGTAAAAGATGCCTTTTTCAAGTCCGTCCAAAACCACATCTTTACCAAGTAGGTACGTTTCGGATTCGTAATATATTTTGTCGAAACTGACGCCCAATTTCTTATATGTTTCATCAAAACCGGCATACACCCAGCCGTTCATGGTTTCCCAAAGCCGACGTACTTCGGGGTCGCCCGCTTCCCAGGCCAGTAACAACTCACGCGTTTCAGCCATCAGGGTGGAAGCCGCTTCCGATTGCTCTTTGGTCATGCCTTTAGCCTGCAGTTCAGCCAATTCTTCCAAATAATGCTGGTTGAAAGCAACATAATAATCACCAACCAAATGGTCTCCTTTTTTGCCGGAAGAAGCCGGGGTTTCGCCGTTACCGTATTTTTTCCAAGCCAGCATCGATTTGCAAATGTGGACACCTCGGTCGTTCACGATGTTGGTTTTCACCACCTTGTTGCCGTTGGCTTCGAGGATTCGACAAAGGCTGAAACCCAACAAATTGTTGCGGACATGGCCAAGGTGCAAAGGTTTGTTTGTATTCGGCGAGGAGTATTCCACCATTACCAGCGGTGAATCGGCACCAGCTTTCGTGATGCCGAAATCGGGTGTGGCGGCTGCCAATACCAATTCGTTCAGCCAATAAGCAGGAGAAACGGTCAGGTTGAGGAAGCCTTTGATAACGTTGAAATTACTCAGTTCAGGCGTGTTTTCAACCAACCATTTGCCCAACTCCTCACCCGTTTCTTCCGGTTTCTTTTTGGAAACGCGCAGCAAAGGAAATGTCACCAGTGTAAGGTCCCCTTCGAATTCTTTTTTGGTAGGTTGTAATTGAATCTGGGAAACGTCCACGGTCTGGCCGTAGAGGGTTTCAATGGCCTGTAGGGCTTTTTTCTCAAGAAGTTGGCTGATGGTCATGTAGTGATTGGTTAGCGAGCCGCAAAGTTACGGCAAAAAAGACACAAAAAAAAGCTACCCGCAGGGGCAGCTTTTTTTATAGTGTCGTAAAAAGATTTTAAATCTGACCGGCCAATTCAGCACCAGCTTTGAATTTAACAACCTTTTTGGCAGCAATGGTGATGGGTTGTTTGGTAGCGGGGTTAATACCGGTACGTGCGGCTTTATTAACAACGGAAAATGTTCCGAATCCAACCAGCGCAATTTTATCGCCAGCTTTCAACGTTTCGGCTACACTACCCAAGAATGCGTCCAGGGCTTTTTTGGAGTCCACTTTGCTCAAGCCGGATTTGTCGGCAATGGCACTGATAAGTTCTGCTTTGTTCATAGTACGTTTTGAATATAAAGTTTAACAAAAGGGGTTGATGCAAAGGTTGATAGGGTGTTAATTTTGAGAACACCGAAGCAAAAGTATGCTTAAATTTCATTATTGCAAGAAAAAATGAAGAAAAAAACACGTTAAGACTCATTTTTTATTAAAATGCGTCAAAATATAGTCGGTATGCACCGATTTTTATACCTTTGTCTCAGTCGGAAGGTAGGTTCCATCGGCTTTCCCTTACAAACTAAATCCTTTCTATGAGTGGTTTTCGTTCTTCTTCCGGGTTCATGTCCTCCGTTCCGACGGTCACTAAAAATTTGATCATCATCAATGCCCTGATGTGGGTGGCAACATTTGCCCTGCGTAGCTTAGACATTCAACTCGAGCATTATCTCGGTTTGCATTATGTCGGCTCTTCCCATTTTAATCTCAGTCAGGTCATCACCTATATGTTCATGCACGATCCGCTCAATCCGGCGCACGTGTTTTTCAACATGTTCGGTGTCTTTATGTTTGGCCGGGTTCTGGAGCAGGTTTGGGGGCCCAAACGTTTCCTGCTGTTTTATATGGTGACCGGCATCGGTGCAGCATTGATGCAGGAACTAACCTGGTACATCGAACTAAGGCCGATGCTGGAAGCGGCTTCCCATTTCGCGACCAATCCGGACATGACTCCTTTCCTGAAATACCTGCAGGTGACACCTGGTTACGTTTTCAGCCCGGAGGCTGCTCTGCAGGCGAAGGATATGATTTTGAGCAACCCGAATATGATCACGGTAGGAGCTTCCGGAAGTGTGTTCGGCATCCTGCTCGGATTCGGCATGCTCTTCCCCAATACACCTTTGTACCTGATGTTCATTCCAATTCCGATCAAGGCCAAATACATGGTCATCGGTTATGGACTGCTGGAACTCTTCTCCGGAATATCCCGTTTCTCGGGTGACAATGTGGCCCATTTCGCCCACCTCGGGGGCATGCTGTTCGGTTATTTTTTAATTCGTTATTGGAAAAAGAAAGGGATAGGCAATGGCTTCTTTATGGGATAACATCGCATCAAAATTTCAACAGGGGACCATAGTCACCAGGCTTATTTTTATCAATACTGGCATTTTTCTGGTGTTAAGGTTGACATTGGTTCTGCTGAGCCTGTTCAAAGTGGAAGGGGACGGGTTCATGCATTTTCTCGAAATGCCCTCTTCTTTTCTACAGTTTATTGTAACTCCCTGGACAGCATTCACCTATATGTTTGTTCATTTGGATTTGATGCACATCCTGTTCAACATGTTGTGGCTGTATTTCTTCGGCGGCATGTTCCTGCGTTGGTTCAGCCCCAGGCAGCTTGGCGGGCTGTACATCATCGGCGGACTTTTCGGTGCGCTATTTTTTGCATTGTTCTATAATTTACTGCCTGCATTTGAAGGTGTGAATGCTAGCTTGATGGGTGCTTCCGCCTCCATTCTTGCCTTGGGTATCGCGGTGGCGTTTTACCGTCCAGACGAACCTGTTTCTTTGTTTATCCTGGGCACCATCAAGCTGAAATGGCTGGCCATCATCATGGTTATCATGGACGTTTTAAGCCTGAACGGTAGTAATGCAGGCGGTAGCATGGCCCATTTGGGAGGAGCTGTGGCAGGATTGGTGTTCGGATGGACGCTGAGGCGAAACATCGACATCACCCAGTGGATCAATCCGTTCCTCGATGGGATCATCACCCTTTTCCGCCCTCGTCCCAAAATGAAAGTGACCTATCAGCGATCCAAATCTGAAAAAACCAACAAAGCTCCCGATGTCGATCAGGAATACAGGGATATGAAGAAAGCTGAAATGGATCGCTTGGATACCATTCTGGATAAAATAAAGAAATCAGGTTACGACAGTCTCACTGCTCAGGAAAAACAGCAACTCTTCGAGTCCAGCAAAAACGGACGAAACCATACATAATACAGCTCATGAAAGGCTTCTGGAAAATACTGCATTCCTTCATCGTGACCATCAATTTCGGGGTGGTTTTGCTGTTGATTTTGTGCGGCTATATCCATTTGATCAAACCGGAGCATTCCGTTCTTACTTCATTTCTTGGCTATGCTTTTCCGCTGCTGGCGCTGGTCAATCTCTTCTTTGTTTTCTATTGGGCCATTCGGCTGAAACTTTGGATTCTGGTATCTTTGTTCGGCTTCTTCCTGACCTTGGATTCTGTGCGATCCTGGTTCCCGATCCATTTCAAACAGGAAGAAGTGACGGGAGAAACACTTAAGGTGCTTTCCTACAATGTTGAATTTCTGACCCATGCTGGCAAGGAAACATCCGATAGTCTGAATCCTATAATCGCCTATATCCGCGATTTGAATCCGGATATTGTCTGTCTGCAGGAAGTCGGTGCTGATTTTATTCTGAAAGGGCGTTTCGAAAAAGAAACAAAAAAGGCACTGAAAGCCTATCGTTATTTTGCTTCCGGTGAAAAGGAGGAACGCTACTCGGTGGTTTGCATGTCCAAGTACCCCATTTTACGGTTCCACCGAATTGAATATGAAAGTATGTCGAATTCTTCTTGGGTGTATGACATTAAAAAAGGTGACGATACGATTCGTGTGATCAACAACCATCTGGAATCCAATAAGTTGAATAGGGAAGAAAAGGATCAATATACCGAGATCATTCAAAAGAGGGAGTCGGCCAAAATAACGAAAGTGGCTGGTCTGCTGGGCAGTAAAGTTGGTAAATCAACCCGGATCCGTGGAAACCAGGCCGATGCAGTTTCAAAAGCCATTCATGAGTCACCTTATGAAGTCGTTGTTTGTGGTGATTTCAACGATGTCCCTGGTTCCTATACCTACCGAAAAATCCGTTCGGACATACTCGACTGTTGGGTGGAAAAGGGTAACGGCTGGGGTCATACCTTTCACGAAAACCTCTTTTTGTTCCGCATCGACTATATTTTGCACACCCCAGCCATCCGTTGCGTGGAAACCAACGTGGAGCACGTGCACTATTCCGACCACTATCCCCTCTGGGCCAATCTTCAATTGCCATGACAACGCCGGAGGTTTTTGCCGACGTTTTGCTTCCACTGCCTCTGAACCAAACCTTTACCTACTCAGTACCTTCAGAGATGGTCCCACTCGCCCAAGTGGGTTGCAGGGTCATTGTGCCCCTTGGAGCGCGAAAGCTCTATACGGCCATCATCTTGAAGATTCACGGAGAAACACCTGAGAAATACCTGACAAAGCCCATTTTGAGCCTGCTGGACGAACAGCCGATGCTGCGTGAAACCCAGCTAAAGTTTTGGCAGTGGCTGGCCAGCTATTACCTATGCGCTCCGGGAGAAGTCATGAAAGCGGCCTTGCCCTCCGGGTTGAAACTGGAAAGTGAAACGTTGGTTTCACTGACCGAAGACTTTGAGGCAGAAACGCCCTTGAAAGAGCGGGAAACGCTTTTACTCCACACCTTGATTCCTGGAAAAGAAATGAACATTCTGGAGTTGAGTCGCATCACCGGAATTGCCAATCCGTTGCCTGTTGTGCAGGAATTGGTCGAAAAAGGGGCGCTGGTTGTCTCGGAAGGGCTTCGTGAAACGTACAAGATCCGAACCAAATCCTATGTTCGGCTTACAGCCAAATACCTGCTTGATCCGGAGCTGTTGAAAGGCTTTATGGATGAATCAACACGGGCAAAAAAGCAACTTGATGTCCTGATGATTTACCTCCAACTTTCCGACTTCTTCCGGAAATCAGTCCCCGAACTAGTCGGCAAGAAAGAATTGATGGAAAAGGCAGGAGCCTCTACTGCTGTTTTACTGGGCTTAATAAGCAAAGGCGTGCTGGAAGTATTTGACCTTGCCATAGACCGATTGGTGGGATCAACCGAAGCGGTTTCCCCGATTTCAACACTCAGCGACAAACAACAGGAAGCCTTGGATTCGATCCGAACATCCTTACTTCAAAAGCCGGTTTGCCTCTTGCATGGTCAGACTTCTTCCGGGAAGACAGAAGTGTTCATCCACCTTATAAAGGAATGCATCGCTCAGGGAAAACAGATACTGTATCTAGTTCCCGAAATTGCCCTGACAACCCAACTTTCCAATCGACTGAAGCGGGTGTTCGGCAGCAAATTGGGCGTTTATCATTCCAAATTCCCCGATGCCCAACGGGTAGAACTCTGGAAAAAGATGCTCCAGGAAGACGACTATCAGGTCATACTCGGCGTTCGTTCCTCCATTTTCCTGCCTTTCCGTGACCTGGGCCTCATCATCGTAGACGAAGAACACGAAACCAGCTACAAGCAACAGGATCCGGCTCCCCGCTACCACGCCCGCAATGCTGCTTTGGTGCTGGCTTCCCTGCACGGGGCGAAAACCCTGCTCGGCACCGCCACGCCCAGCCTGGAAACCTATTCAAACTGCCTGAACGGAAAGTTTGGCCTGGTGGAACTGCAGGTTCGGCATTTCGACATGCAAATGCCTGAAATCATCGCCGTGAATACCAAGGAGTTGAAGCGGAAGAAAATCATGAAGACGTTGTTCTCTCCATTGTTGACCACTAAGATCGGGGACGCCATTTCCAACGAAGGGCAAGCCATTTTGTTCCAGAACCGGCGCGGTTATGCTCCGATGTTGGAATGCAAAGCCTGTGCCTGGGTGCCTAAATGCGAGCGTTGCGATGTTTCGCTTACCTATCATAAATACCATCAGAAACTCACCTGCCATTACTGTGGTTTTGAGCAGGTGCTCCCTCGCAAATGCCCATCCTGCGAATCGGAAGACCTAGCCTTGTTGGGTTATGGTACTGAGAAAATCGAGGAAGAAGTACGAAGTTTATTCCCCGAAGCCTTGGTGAGCCGTATGGATACGGACACGACCCGCAGTCGAAAGTCTTACGAGCAAATCATCAGCGATTTCGAATCGCGCAAGACCAACATCCTCATTGGTACCCAAATGGTTTCCAAAGGTTTGGATTTTGAGCACGTGCGTGTAGTGGGCATTCTGAATGCCGATCAAATGCTCAATTTTCCTGACTTCAGGGCACACGAACGCTCTTTCCATTTGATGGTTCAAGTGAGTGGTCGCGCCGGTCGTCAGGGCCGACGAGGGTTGGTGGTGTTGCAGACTTCAGACCCCGATCAACCCATCATTCAGGACGTCATCCAAAACAATTTCAAGGGCTTTTACCAACGGGAGATGGCCTTGCGCGAACAGTTCTCCTATCCACCATTCACCCGCCTCATTCAGATTCGTTTCAAACATAAGGATATAGCTGTGGTGCGCAGTGCCGCCCATTATTTCGCTGATGCGGTGCGCCCCATCCTGGGAGGTCGGCTTTTGGGGCCAGACCAACCATCCATTGCCAGGATCAATAATTTCCACTATCAGCAATTACTCCTAAAAACCGAAGTAACAGCTTCTGCCTCCAAGGTCCGTGAAGTCTTGCTTTGGGCACAGGATGCCCTTCGGCAGGAATCGGCTTACAAGAGTGTACAGGTCCTTTTCGATGTGGACCCGTTCTAAAGTGTTCCGCTGAATGTGAAAAATATGTATAATTCGAGTAAATATGAGGTTTTGCAAGTTGATTTTTCCTACATTTGCAAGCCTTGGCACGCATTCGTGCCGTCCGTTAAAAGCAAATAGACATGAAGTTCCCGAAGAAATCCTTATTTTTTATCCTCGCAGCCTGTATTGGCCTGGTTATCACCTCCTGCAAAGAAGACATCACCGTTTCCCTGATAACCAACAGTGTATACGATGTGACCAATACGTCCGCCGCTGTAAACGGTTCTGTTTCAATTGTGGGTGACGACATCGAGGAGTCGGGCTTCCTTTTTTCTACGAGACCGACACTTACCTTAAATTATTCGAACAGCACTCGTTACCAAAGCAAGGGTTCCCTCACTGATGTCAGAGTGACCTTCAACGATTTGTCTGCCGATTCCAGTTACCGCTACCGTTTGTACGCCAAGACGGACGACTCCATTTACTATGGATCCACGTATAGTTTTTATCCCGGAAGCGTAATTGTCCCTACTGAACTCGTTGATGGTGGATCCTTCCAGATGGGTGGCACAACTGAACAATCCGCTTACGCCAAAGAAAACGAATTTCCGATTCATGGTGTTACCCTCAGTGCATTCAGAATCGGGACGACGGAAGTCACCAATGCTCAGTTCCTGAAATTTCTTGTAAGCCGAAAAATCATATTTGGAGGAAGCGGACTGACGGCAAGCGGTGTGACAAAAACACTCTTGTATTCCAATCTTCATGGTCTTCATTACGATACGGAAAATGCTGCTTGGATGATCGAGCCCGGATTTGAAAACCATCCGGTGGTTCGTGTGACTTGGTATGGAGCCAACGAATTCTGCCGTTGGGCTGGTGGTCGTCTTCCGACTGAAGCGGAATGGGAATGGGCTGCCCGTGGAGGCAAGGTCGGTCAGCTTGCTGGCTTCCCAACTTTGTTTAGCGGCGGCAGTCTGGCGGATTCTACTTCTGTTGCCTGGTACAAATTCAACACCAAGATTTTACCGGAAGGGCACAAGGATACACAGCCCGTTGCAACTAAAACCAAGAATAGCCTGAATCTGTACGATATGAGCGGAAATGCTTGGGAATGGGTGGCCGATTGGTACAATCTGTACTTACCTCTTTCACAAACGAATCCCAAAGGTATGAGCGATGCGGATGCAACAGAGTCCGGTGTAACGGAAAAGGTGCGTCGCGGTGGTGGCTGGGCTGATGAGGATGTCAATGCCCTGCGCGTTTCCCGTCGGGATCACAATGTCCCTGATCTGAATCTGGGTTCCTGTGGTTTCCGCTTTGCAAAAGAGTTGTAATCCGAAATCTTAAGCATAAAAAATCCGCAATTATCAGTTGCGGATTTTTTTTTCAATCGGATTATAACTGTGACCTTATATCTGCGGCAATCCTCTCCATTTCTTCCTGCGAAAGTTTCAGTTTGGGGTTTGAAAACAGCATGTCTCTTTCCTTCTGAATCGGAATCAGATGGATATGCGCATGAGGCACTTCCAATCCAATGACGGCTAAACCGATGCGTTTACAGGGTACAGCCTTACGGAGGGCTTCCGCCACTTTTTTTGCAAATATATTTATTTCAGCGATTTCCACATCGTCCAGATCAAACAAATAGTCCACTTCCCGTTTGGGAATGACCAAGGTGTGACCTCGTGTCAGCGGACTGATGTCCAGAAAGGCGAAGTAGCGTTCGTTCTCCGCAATTTTGTAGCAGGGTATTTCGCCGGCCACGATTCGACTGAAAATGCTGGCCATGGGTTTCGATTATTTAGCTAATTCGATTTTACGGATCTCGAGGGTGATAGCTCCGGCTGGAACGATGATTTCAGCGATATCGCCCACTTTCTTGCCAAGCAAACCTTTGGCGATGGGGGTGCTTACGGAAATCTTTTTTTCCTTGGAATTGGCTTCCGATTCAGATACGATGGTGTATTGAAATTCTTGCTTGGTCAGCGTATTATAAAGGGTGACGCACGTCAGGATCTGGACGGAATCGGTGTTGATTTTGCTTTCGTCCAGAATGCGGGCATTCAGGAAAAGCTCTTTCAGTTGGGAAATTTTCATTTCCATCATACCCTGTGCCTCCTTGGCGGCATCGTATTCGGCGTTTTCTGACAAATCACCTTTATCGCGGGCATCCGCTATCTGTTGTGATATCTTGGGACGTTCGATGGACTCCAGATGATCAATTTCTTTTTCCAATTTCTTGTAACCGTCAACGGTCATGTAGCTCACTGACATAAAAAAGTATATTAGTAACGATTTGACATATAAAACAAAAAGAATTCCGGCCGGAACCGGAACTCTCATCTAGTAATTGCAAATGTATAAAACAATTAGGCGAAAATCAAGTATTAGCCAGTTGTTTTAAAACATGTTTTTATAAAAGCCTCAGTATCTCCTTGTTAAGGTCGTTCACTTGTGCATCTCGAATGGCAATGTCACCGTTTCGGTCAATCAGGAAATAGGTGGGGATGGATTGCACATTGTAGGTGCGAAGGTATTGGGACTGAGCACTGTTCTTGTCGCGGACACAAATCCAGGGCAGATTGCTGGCGCCTGTTTTCCAGAATTGTTCATCCGCATCCAGTGACACTTGGTAGATTTCAAATCCCTGTTCCGCATAGTTGTGATACAACTCCCTGAAAAACAGGTTTCTGGAGGGTGAAAAATCGGCTTGGAAGACGGTGAAATCCAACAGGACCACCTTACCCTGCAACGCACTTAACGGGATGGTCTTACCGTAGAGATTGGGCAATTTTATTTCAAAAAGCGACATTTTTGATTTCTCCTTAATTTCAATTTTACGGGCGTCTCGGGTTTGCCGGATTTCCTTCATTCCCTGAAGCGTAAGCAGTTTCAAGTGCTTGCTTCGCAGCGAGTTCGGAAAGTACGTGTCCCAAGACGTGGCGACGGCGGCATAGCTTTTGTTGTCAGTGGCATCGTAAGGATCAAAAATCAGGTAATTGTGCAGGCGTTGGAACAAGGCAAAATAGGCGGCCGGTGATCGGGGATTTTCATAAATGATTTTCCTGGCTTTATCCCTGTGTTGGTCGAATACCAACATCAGTTTATCCTGGAATTCAGCACTGGGAAGATTGCCGGTATTGAACAAGTTGCTTAGGGAGTCAACGCTCATCAATGTATGTCCTTGAAGGTCGGAAAGGTAACGGATGTTTTCGCAGCATCTGGATCCGCTCACCTCATAGCTGTTCCCAAAATCTACTGCGTCTGCATGCAGCTTGATGTTTGCAGCGGAATCGGCTCCGAGATGAATGAATCGGTTGTCAATGCGTAGTCTGTAAAATTCAGGAGCTCCCGGTAGTTTGGTCTTGAATTTGAAATGACCGCCCTTGTCGAGCTGGACAGAATCCAGTACTTGAGCCTTGTCTATACCGAAAAGTTCGAAATACAACACTTTTCCGACGGCGTTGGTAATTTCCCCTTCCACTTCAAGTTTCGGGCTGCGGCTGCATCCGGCGACAAGTACCAAAAGGCAGATACTTAAAATATAGGTCCGGTTTCTCATGGATTTCTGGGTATGAACAACAAAACTACGGATTTCTGTTGGAAATGCCAAAAAGCATGCCTTTGGAAAGCATTATTTAACGTCCTGTACAAAAAAACCGGGTTTTGAGCTCTTGTGCGTCTATTCGTGCAAGAGTCAAAGCCCGGTTCAATAAGGTTCATAGACTTATTCCGAAGCCTTAACAAATTTTGAGTTTTGGACCACGCCATTGCTGTACCAAGTCTTTTGAATGTAGAGGCCTTTTCTCAGGCTTGCAAAATCATGTCCGGCAACGGTACCGCTCAAGCTGTAGTAGACAGTTTTAACAGGAACTGCATTGAGCGTGGGGGTTGAAATACCTGTGGAAAGAGGGTTCACGGCAGGACTACCTGGAGCTGAAACAGCAATGAGGCGGAAGTGAAGACCGGCCGTGGTGGTTATTGGAACCGTACCTGCAGCTGTTACGGTAAACACGTTGATAAGGGAGTCTGCAGATAAATCAAGACCAGAAACGCGAACAGCGTTCGTAACTGTGACACCACGGGCATTACCGGTGGTTGCAGTTTTAGTATACACCACCAGCGTATCACCGGCTGCACAGTCAGGAACATTGATGATTAGGCCACCACCGTTAAGCATTAGCCTTCCTGGGTTGGTATTGAAGTCAATTCTTAATTTGCCTGCGCCAAGGGTTCCAAAGGTCAAACCGGAGATTTCAGAAACGACTATTCCATTAGCAGTAATGACTGAGCCAGCAGTAAATGCCACTCTATTGCTGAAGCGGGTTATTGATTCCTGTTTCCAGTTGACGATGGTGTCAGCTGCCATGTTGGACAGCGTGGTGGCGCTCCAATTCATAAAATTCCAAGTTCTGTCAACCGCGAAGGTCGAAGTGCTGAATGCAAGTGAAACGATGACTGTTAGGAGTACAATTTTTTTCATACGATTGGGTTTTGAGGTTTATAAAAGTGAAATTGGGTTTCAGTACCCCAAAGATAGAATGTTTTGCAAGGATTTATCCTGAATTTTGTCTGAAAACGACACTTTTAACCTAATTTTTTAGGTTGAATTTGATAAAACGGCAATATGTCTACGCATTTGACAATTATTCCACATGGCAAATGGGTCATGATGCTGCCCGTTTCCTCCTTAATTTTTCATAGACAGGCTTTTGGTACTGTTATTTTTACTAACTTTGCACGATTTTTTATATAAGAAACAAAAACGACAATTTTAAAAGACGCTTTTTTATGATTAACCCGATTGTCAAAACAATTGAAATGGCTGATGGCAGAACCATCACCATCGAAACCGGGAAACTGGCCAAGCAAGCTGACGGATCCGTAATGGTCCGGATGGGGGACACGATGTTGCTCGCCACGGTTTGCTCCGCACAGGACGCCACCCCCGGTACTGATTTTATGCCTTTGCAGGTAGAATACAAAGAAAAATTCGCTGCTATCGGCCGTTTCCCAGGAGGATTCACCAAACGCGAAGGCCGTGCCGGTGACTCCGAAATTCTGGTTTGCCGGCTTGTAGACCGCGTATTGCGCCCTCTTTTCCCGGACGATTACCACGCTGACACCATTGTAAATGTCATGCTTTTCTCTGCCGACGGCATCGACATGCCGGATGCTCTGGCCGGTCTTGCTGCATCTGCTGCCCTGGCTGTTTCCGACATACCTTTCAACGGCCCCATTTCTGAATGCCGCGTTGCCCGCCTCGACGGTAAATGGATCATCAATCCTACGTTCCAACAACTCGAAAAAGCCGACATGGACATCATGGTTGGTGCCACCATCGAAAACATCATGATGGTAGAAGGCGAAATGGACGAAGTACAGGAAGCCGATTTGCTGGAAGCCCTGAAAGTAGCGCACGAATTCATCAAGATTCAGTGCCAAGCGCAGATTGAACTGACCGAAATGGTTGGCAAAACTGTCAAACGCACCTATTGCCACGAAGTAAACGACGAAGACCTGAAAAAGGACATCTGGGCCAAAACCTTTGACAAGGCTTACGCCATCGCCGTTTCCGGAAACACCGACAAGCATGCTCGCATCGACGGTTTCCACAACATCGTGAAAGAATATATTGAAAGCATTGATCCCGAAGTGGCCGCTGCCAAGAAGGAAATGATAGGCCGCTACTACCACGCTGTGGAAAAAGAAGCGATGCGCCGTTCCATCCTGGATGAAGGCAAACGTCTCGATGGTCGCAAGACCACCGAAATCCGTCCCATCTGGAGTGAAGTGGATTACCTTCCAGGTTGCCACGGTTCCGCCATTTTCACCCGCGGTGAAACGCAGTCGTTGACTACCGTCACGCTGGGTACCAAGATGGACGAAAAGCTCATCGACGATGTCCTGGACCACGGTAAAACCCGTTTCCTGCTGCATTACAATTTCCCCCCGTTCTCCACCGGTGAAGCCCGCGCATCCCGCGGTGTCGGCCGTCGTGAAATCGGTCATGGAAACCTGGCTCACCGTGCCCTCAAAGGCATGCTGCCCAAAGAGTATCCCTACGTTGTACGTATCGTTTCCGATATCCTCGAATCCAACGGTTCTTCCTCCATGGCAACTGTTTGCGCCGGCACGCTGGCTCTGATGGATGCAGGGGTGACCATTAAGAAACCGGTTTCCGGTATTGCCATGGGTCTGATTTCTGAAAAGAACGGCACCAACTTCGCCGTTTTGTCCGACATCCTCGGTGACGAAGATCACTTGGGCGACATGGACTTCAAGGTGACCGGTACCAAAGACGGTATCACCGCCACCCAGATGGACATCAAGGTTGACGGCCTCAGCTACGAAATTCTGGAAAAAGCCTTGCTGCAAGCCCGCGACGGTCGTTTGCACATTTTGGGCAAAATCATGGAAACGCTGGAAGCACCGCGTCCCGACCTCAAACCCAACGCTCCCCGTATCGAAGTACTCTGGATTCCGAAAGAATTCATCGGTGCTGTCATTGGCCCGGGCGGAAAGATCATTCAGGGTATTCAGGAAGAAACCGGTGCCATTGTAACCATCGAAGAACTCGAAGGCAAAGGTCGCGTCGAAGTATCTGCCAACAACAAGGCTGTCATTGATGCCGCCATGTTGAAGATCCGTTCCATCGTAGCCATTGCTGAACCGGGTGAAACCTATCGTGGTAAAATCCGCACCATCATGCCTTATGGTGCCTTTGTAGAATTCATGCCTGGCAAGGACGGTTTGCTGCACATTTCCGAATTTGACTGGAAGCGTCTGGAAACAGTTGAAGAAGCCGGTTTCAAGGAAGGCGACGAAATCGACGTGAAGTTGCTCGACATCGACCCGAAGACAGGCAAATACAAGCTTTCACGCAAAGTGTTGTTGCCCAAGCCGGAAGGTTATGTGGAACGTCCGGAACGCGAACGTGGCGACCGCCCCGAACGCAGCGACAGAGGTGATCGTCCGTATGGCGACCGCGGACCCCGTCCCGAACGTCCGAAACGCAGAGAAGAATAGTCTCAAACGATTATAAATTGGGAAATCCCTGTCGGTACTTGTTGCTGGTGGGGATTTTTTGTAAAAACCGTTGCGGCTATTCAGCTAAAAACCACTACCTTTGCACTCCCTTTTGGAAAAAGGGGTTTTCAATCATTCGGCTTTGCGAAAGGCCTCTAAATTAAGGTAGTTAATAATGATCACAGTCAGCAATCTTCAGGTTCAGTTCGGTAAACGTGTCTTATTTCAAGACGTCAATCTCAAATTCACTCCAGGCAACTGCTATGGTATCATTGGTGCCAATGGTTCAGGCAAATCCACCCTTCTTCGTGTTTTATCCGGCGACGTGGATCCTGTTCGCGGAACTGTACTATTTGGCGTAGGCGAACGCTTGTCCGTATTGAAGCAGGATCACTTTGAATTCGATGCCTATACGGTCATGGATACCGTTCTGATGGGGCACGACAAACTCTGGGCAGTCAAGACCGAAAAAGATACCATCTATATGAAGGAGGATTTTACGGATGCCGATGGACACAGAGCTTCTGAACTCGAAGAAGCTTTTGCCGAAATGGATGGCTGGAATGCCGAAAACAACGCCGCCTCCTTACTGAGCGGCTTAGGCATTAAGGAAGATTTGCATTACATGCTCATGGGAGATTTGGGCAATAAAGAAAAAGTCCGGGTGTTGCTGGCACGTGCACTTTTTGGTAAACCCGACAATCTATTGCTGGATGAACCGACCAATGACCTGGACGTGGAAACCGTGATGTGGCTTGAAAACTACCTGGCCAATTATGATAACACCGTATTGGTTGTTTCGCACGACCGTCACTTCCTGGACTCCGTTTCCACACACACCATCGATATCGATTTCAACAAGATACAACAGTTTGCAGGCAACTACAGCTTCTGGTATGAATCCAGCCAATTGGCACTGCGTCAGCAACAAAACCAGAACAAGAAGGCTGAGGAAAAGAAGAAAGAACTGGAGGAATTCATTCGCCGTTTTTCTGCCAACGTGGCCAAGTCGCGTCAGGCAACCAGCCGTCGCAAGATGCTGGAAAAACTGAATTTGGATGACATCCAGCCTTCCACCCGCCGTTATCCGGGAATCATTTTCACGCCTGAACGCGAACCCGGAAATTCTGTTTTGGAAATCAGCGGATTGGCCGCCAGCATGGACGGAGATATCTTGTTTAAGGATGTGAACTTCAACGTAGAAAAAGGGGACAAGATTTGTTTTGTATCCAGGGATTCCCGCGCCATGACCGCATTTTTCGAAATCATCAGCGGCGAAAAACACGCGCTCGAAGGCCATTATACCTGGGGCATCACCATTACGCCGGCTTATTTGCCGGTTGACAACAACTCCTTTTTCAATTCTGATTTGAATCTGGTGGAATGGTTGGGTCAGTTTTCGGACGATACCAGTGAAAGCTACGTCCGCGGTTATCTGGGGAAAATGCTTTTCTCCGGGGAAGAAATCTTCAAAAAAGTCTCCGTTTTGTCCGGGGGTGAAAAAATGCGTTGCATGATTTCACGCATGATGCTCAAGAGTGCCAATGTTTTGGTACTCGATTCACCGGCCAACCACCTTGATTTGGAATCCATCCAGGCGTTCAACAATACGCTTACTGTATTTAAAGGGAATGTGTTGATGGCATCGCATGACCGTGAATTCATTCAGACCGTCTGCAACCGCATCATTGAATTGACGCCGAACGGCATCATCGACAAAATGACCGATTACGAAAGCTATATTCTGGATCCGATGGTCAAGGAGCAGCGTGAAAAAATGTACAAGGTTTAATCGCCGACTTCGTCCAAATCGGCTTGATCCCAAAGTTCCTCGTCATCTTGGGCGGAATTGAGAAGTCCCATCAATTCATCCGCCTTTTCCTTGTCTTTTTCAAAGATATGGAGGCGGACACCGATCAAATCTGTTAGTATGCCTCCTAGGTAGGGGCTGTTTTCGTTGCTCAGGAAGCAGGGTATGTTGTTCGAGTCGAGGGCCCCTTTAACGATGGATGCTTCTCCCGAAGAGGGGAATTCCATGAAGACGATCGTTCTATCTTGTTCCATAGTGCGTATTTTTTTCAAATATAGTTCAAAAAACGCCCTTTTGGTCAAGTCAAACCAATAAAATTTGAATTCCGGTAGCGTAATTCCCACTGCTTGCAGCGGGAGTTAGTGCATTCATTTATCTACTGTTCCTTTTTCCCTTAAAACCGCCGCCTTTGCCTTTTCGGCCAAAACTGCTTCCGCGATGTTTGGAAGGCTCCCATTCAGGGCCTTCACCGACTTCTACCGGTAATGGAAGTCTGTAAATGGGTTTACCCAGAAACTTTTCAATCTTTTCAAAAGATTCCTGATCATCTTCGGAAACGAAGGTCACAGCCAGCCCGTCCGCACTGGCACGTGCTGTACGGCCGATGCGGTGGACATAATCTTCGGCATCGTTGGGTACGTCGTAGTTGATGATGACGCTGATGTCCTCAATATCAATACCGCGGGAAACGATGTCGGTGGCCACCAGAATGTTCACTTGGCCGCTCTTGAAAGCATACATGGTCCGGTCGCGTTCGGATTGGTCCAGGTCGGAATGCATTTCAGCCACCGAAAGGTTCATGCCGCGTAAGGTGCGGGTTACTTCTTTCACTTTGATCTTGGACCCAGCGAAAATGATGACTTTATCGGGTTGCGATTCTACGAAAAGCTGTTTGACCAACCAAGCTTTCTGTCGTTCGAAGCAGATGTAGGCGGATTGGACGATCTTGTCATTGGGCCTGGAAACCGCGAGGCGGATTTCTTCCGGTTCAATCAGGATCGTCTTGGCCAGTTCCCGGATTTTGCCAGGCATGGTGGCAGAGAAAAGCATCGTTTGCCTCCTTCTGGGCAGCTCGTTGACAATGAGCATGATATCGTCGAAGAAACCCATGTCCAGCATGCGGTCGGCTTCGTCCAGAATAAAATATTGTACTTGTGTGAGGTCGATGAGGCCCAGTTTTAGGTAAGACAAAAGCCTGCCCGGTGTGGCAATCACGATATCCACACCCGCTTGAAGGCCTTTCTTTTGTTGCTCCCACATGATACCGTCGCTTCCACCATAAACGGCAACGGAAGAAACAGGCAGGTAATAGGCGAAACCAGCGACCTGCTGGTCAATTTGTTGGGCAAGCTCGCGTGTCGGCACCATGATGACGGCGTTGATGGCGTCTTCGGGATGGTCGGATTTAACCAGGTGGTTGAGAATGGGAAGCAGGTAGGCTGCAGTTTTGCCGGTGCCAGTCTGGGCGCTAGCGATGAGGTCTTTCCCTTCAAGTAAAATCGGTATTGCAAGTTCCTGTACTGGTGTGCATTCCGTGAAGTTCATGGCCCACAAACCATCCAAAACCTCTTCTTCTAAATCTAAATCGTCAAATATCATACGCTTTTGGTCATTGATTCAGCATGATAAGCTGAAATCGAATGCAAAGGAACGAAAAAATAAGAGATAGTCGGTATAAAAATGCGGAATCTTCTTTATATTTGGGCATTAACTCAGGATTTGGAGCGTCTGTGTGTAAGAATTTCTGTCTCATTTTTAATAAGCATTATGTCATTTTTTCAAGTATTAACAATTTCAACTTGTGTACTTTTGACATTGCCTTTTCATGGAAATTAAGCCTGAATCTAACAATAAATTGAACCTATTTATAAGGGTGTCGATTCGTTTTAAAATAACACCATAAAAATACGAATATGAAGTATAAGATTTTTTTGTGCCTCCTACTTACTGTATTTTTCTATCAATGCAATGATATTGAAAAGTACTATGAAAGACCGGGTTGGTTGGAAAAACCAATTTATGAGGTATTGGAGCAGGAGGGTCGTTTTAGCAACTATCTGCAATGTGTGGATAGTACTGAGTATGCATTGGTATTGAAAGGTGCTGGCCTTTATACTGTTTTTGCTCCCAACGATTCCGCTTTTGCTGCGTATCTTACCAAAAAATCGTATGCATCCGTTGATGACATTCCTGCCGAAGAGCGTAAGAATATAGCAGCTTATTCCATTGTTTACAGCAAGTGGACATCCGAACATTTGGGAGACTATCTGGACCAAAGATTGTATGTGACCGGTGCCTTCAAGCGTAAAACCAATTGTTACGCCTTACCTTATAGGGATTCGGAAAACAGCAACAAATGGTCGTTCAACCAGACAACTACGGGTGGTATTTCAGCATACAGTACTAATTATCAGTTGCGTTTGTCTGATAACAATTACAAATATTTGCCTGTTTTCTCAAATGCGTATTTCAACTCATTCCCCGAACCGCTGGGTGCGAGTGATTACAATACCTTCTTTCCCAATTCGGTCTATACGGGTAAAAATGTACAGGAAGGAACGATCCTCCATGAAGATATCATTGCCGAGAATGGCATCATACACGAAGTATCTACCGTAAGCGAACCCTTGAGGAACATGGATGAGATTTTGCGGGATACGTCTTATTCCACTTTCAAATCACTTCTAGAATTTAAAGATACCAAAGGCTCACCTATTTACAGAAAATATTTCGAAATCCCTGCCAATTGGCTGGATATGTTCCAAAAATTGCGTCCGGGTGAAAGCATGGATAAAATGTACCTGAAATACTACGAGTTACTGGCATTCTCTCCCATCTTGGAGAATATCTTTTCTGATGCCTCCAACACGTATGAAACCGAAAAGATTGGCAACTCCCTTTTTGTTCCTAAAAACGAAGCTTTGCAAGCATATATGCAAAGCAAATTGCTGAAATATTATAATACCATTGACAAGTTGCCTCAGGATGTTGTTACAACACTTATTAACACGCAAATGGTGAAAGGTTTGGTATGGCCCTCCCAGTATCGGGGCAGCATGACTTCTACCGGAGAATATGTAAATGGTGAAGGAACTTATGGCAAGTCGTTCGAAAATGCAGGGATTACAGATAAAAAGTTGGCTAGCAACGGTTTTGTGTTTTTGACGAACGACGTGATCAAAAGCAGGTACTTTGAAACCGTTTATTCAGAAATTTTTCTAAATCCAAGTCATGCTTGGTTAAATCAGGCTTATGTGAATTTTTACGGTACCGGTTTGCGCGAAGACTTGATGAAGAGTATTTTAAATGGGTATCCATCCGAAAAATACACCATGCTGAATTTCTCCGACAATTTATTGAAGACCGATGGGTATACGCTTAATTCTTCTGCAAGCCCTCCCACTTTCTCCAATTCGCTCGTTTCGGGAGCTAGCACCGACGACCGTCTCAAACGGCTCATTCGAATGCATTATTTCCCCGGACTTAAAAACAATGAAGTAAATTCAGAAATAACCGGATTTACAACTGCTCCCAATACCGTTTATGGAGGCTGGGGATTTTTGGTCAATGGTTTTGGTGATTTGGTACGTTACAAAAACAATCAATTGCAGGCAGCCGGAAATATCGAGGACAATACGATGGTTACGGTTACTAAAGTGACAGATCCTTACAACAATGGCCAAGTATTTAATGTGGACAGGATGCTTCAATATTCACCTCGTGAAAGTGCTATTGGTGAAGCTCGTTGGAAAGAATTAACCCTTTGGCAGTATCTTTTGAGAGCAAAAACCGAAAATTCAGGGGTGTCCATGTTTGTGAATTATGTCCAAGCTTGTTTAAAAAATCCAGATACAGACGATTTGGACGGAATCAAAACAGAAAATTTTTATACTGTCTTGATGGTCAACAATTCTGCCATGACGCAAGCGGTAACCAGAGGTTTTCTTCCCACCTTAGAAATCATCAATGCAGGAGATTTGATCGCTCGTGCCAAGGCTACGCAGTTCCTAAATGCGCATTTCCTTCAAGGTACGGTGCTTCCAGATGATGGCTATACCTTCATTTATCCGGTCAATCCCATGTCTCCCAACCGCATTTTATCGCCAACCATTTTGAAAATCACAAGTGAAAGGCTGGGCCTGACCAGTGCGTCGACGCGAGTTGATATCTCCAAAACCACAACAGGACTCATTACATTCATGCCTCAAAACATTACGCTGGGAACCCGAATCTTGGTCACTGCAGGTTTTGGTTTAACTTCAACCATGCGTGTTCAGAGAGGACCTGTAACAGGAACAACCATACCGAACAATTATAGAAGTAACAGGATAGCTTGCAAGGCGGTGCTCCACGAAGTAAACAACTTCTTTACGTTCACCCTGAGTAGCAATTAATTGAATAACCTTAAATAGAATATAACAACATGAGACGACTGGTCCTAAAATTATGCTTGTTGTACGGAATCCTGCTATTTTCTTCTGCAAGTTTGTTTGCTCAGGAAAAAATCTTGGTCAGAGGGACCGTTATATCCTTCGATGACAAGCAACCGATCATACAAGCTTCCGTTATCGAATCAAATAAAGACAATCGAGTTGTGTCGAGTACGATAACAAACCTGGACGGCAATTTCAGCTTGTATGTGACCGATGTAAAGAACAACTTGACGATAAGTAGTATCGGTTATAAGAAGGTTGTGATTCCGATCGGATCGAATACGGCGATCAAAGTTTCCTTGGTCGAAAATACGACATTGGCCGAAGTGGTGGTTTCGTCGAAACCCAAACGGACGGTCGGAAGCATGTCCATTGACGAGCGGGACATCTCCATGTCGATTTCCAGACTTGATGCTTCGGAAATTGCAGATTTGCACGCGGCTTCGGTGGATGAAATGATTCAGGGACGTATGGCAGGGGTGGATATTACTGCAAATGCAGGTGATCCAGGTAGTGGGATGGCTATCCGTATTCGAGGGATAACCTCCTTTTCGGGGGATAATCAACCCATGATCGTGGTTGATGGTATTCCTTTGGAAACAGCCATTAGTTCCGATTTCGATTTTTCCACGGCAACAGAAGAAGAATTTTCCCAGTTGTTGAACATTGCACCTTCGGACATCAAAGAAATCATGGTCTTGAAAGATGCAGCCGCTACTGCTATCTGGGGTTCAAAAGCAGCCAACGGAGTTTTGCAGATCACGACTCAAAGAGGTACCATTTCAGCACCCAAAGTATCTTTCCGTGTAACCAATTCGTTTTATCCCAAACCCTCTCACATACCAACCCTGAGTGGTAACGAATATACATCGCTCATCTTGGAATCGCAATTGAACAGAGGTATTATCCTGAATCCGTTGGAATATCCACAGTTCGCTTATGACCCGAACAATCCGGAATTTTACTACAATTATTCGCAAAATACGGATTGGGTGGATGCTGTTTCTCAAAATGGTTCGGCTCAAGATTATTACCTGTCGGTACGAGGTGGTAGCTCCAAAGTACGGTATGCCTTTTCTACCGGTTATTTCGACCAAGTTGGTAACACCATCGAAACCGGACTGCAACGAATTAACACCCGATTGAATCTTGACTATTTCGTTTCAGACAAACTCCGATTCAGTGCGGACATGGCTTATACACATTCGGATATTGAACGGAATTACGTGCCGAACAGCAACAGTGCCAATGCCGATGTTCGCTCCCACGCCTATACCAAAGCACCCAATCAGAGCATCTATTATTTCAACGAATTCGGCCTGCAAACTCCGAATTATTTTACGCCGGTAAACAATCCGCAGGGTAGTTATCCCAATGTATTCAATCCAGTGGCAATGGCCAGAGACGGACAGAACAACATTCTCAGCGAAACGGTTTTGCCGAAACTGACACTTCAATATCAGCCAAACCTGATTTGGCGCTATACGTTCGATGTGTCTTTTCAAGCACTGAACGAAAAAAGGAAAAAATTTCTTCCTCAATCGGCCACCGGATTACCTTGGTCGAACGAACAGACCAACAGTGCTTCCGACAGTGATGGTGAAAGTTTTACCATCAATACGTTCAATAAATTGTATTTCACACCGGCTTTTGCAAATTCAAACATACACCGGCTTGTCAGTGTGGCTGGTATTCACACCTACGAAGGCAGCAGCTATTCCTACAATGCCAATTCTTCCAACCTTGCCAATCCGCAATTACAGGACCCATCGATACCTTCCCGTATCTATCCTTCTGGCAGCGGCAGCTCACCATCTTCGCGTGAACGATTGGTTGAATCCTTTGTCAATGTGAATTATACGTTCATGGATAAGTATACCGTCTATGGGAATTTGAATTACAACGGTAGTTCCCGTTTTGGTAAAAATCACCGTTTCGGCTTATTTCCCGCCATATCTGGACGCTATCGTATTTCCGGTGAAGAGTTCATGAAGGACCTGAAATGGTTGGACGATTTTTCTTTAAGAGCATCGTGGGGATATTCGGGTAAAGCTCCCAGCAAGAACTACATGTTCTACAACAACTACGATACGTACGACTGGACGTATATGGGAGGCAACGCCACCTATCCCGTAAACCTCGAATTGAAAGAATTGCGTTGGGAAAAGAGCACCCAACAGAATTACGGCCTGAACTTCGTTGCCATGGATTATAAGTTCAACCTCGAGTTTGACTATTATATCAAAACAACGACGGACCAATTTACAGAAAATGTCCGCATTCCTTCCTCTTCGGGCTTTAGCTCCATGAGCATGAACTATGGTACTTTAGAGAACCAGGGTTGGGAGTTGAGCCTCAATTATAAGATACTTAAAAACCGTGAATGGAACATCGACTTGGCGTTCAACCTAGCACGCTATGAAAACGTGGTGAAGGAAGTAAATGAGTATGCCAATTTGTATGGCGGTACCTGGGATGCGAACGGTTCATACCTGACCCGTATCATGCTTAATCAACCCATCGGCTCGTTCTACGGGTACAAATACGATGGTGTTTATCTCAACGAAGAGCAGACCATTGCAAAAGACAAGAACAACCAGCAGATTTACACGGTCAATGAACAAGGGGAACGTGTCCCCGTCTACATGCGCTTCGGATATCCGACTGTCGACTATACGTTTAAACCCGGTGATGCCAAATACGTGGATTTGAATAATGATGGCAATATCAATTATCAGGACATAGCCTATTTGGGTGATTTCAACCCCCTCTTTTATGGTGGCTTCGCCCCCTCCATCAAATACAAGCAATTCTCGCTCAATACCGTTTTCCATTTCCGTTATGGTAACGATATCGTCAACATGACGCGTATGGAATTGGAAAAAATGTATAATTACGACAATCAAAGCAAAGCGGTACTGAAACGTTGGCGTCATCCCTATAGTGATGTTGCCCAAGCTCCTGCCGACTTGTTGCCCAGGGCATTGTATGGGGAGGGTTATAACTGGCTTGCTTCCGACCGTTTTGTTGAGGACGGTTCGTTCATGCGTTGGAAATCGGCCACTTTCAAATACATCGTCCCTAAAGAATGGCTTTCGCAAAACAAAATTTCGGAACTGTATTTCTATCTGACGGTCAACAATCTATATGTGTGGACCAATTATTCCGGACAAGATCCTGAAGTGTCCTTAGGTAGTGGTAAGGATTATTCTAGGGCACCAGTTGCAAAATCATACACTTTTGGTTTAAACATTTCATTCTGATCCATAAAAACAACTAGAATTACATGAAAACTAAAATAAAAACAGGGTTGTTGCTTTTGATGGCATTGGCATCGTTGTCGTCCTGCTCCGAATGGCTTAACTTGGAACCGGAAGACGGTGTTATTCGCAACCGCTTTTGGAAAACAAAGGAAGAAACACATTCAGCCGTCTTGGGTTGTTATGCTTCCTTAATGGAAAGCAACATGATGGAACGTTATTTCATTTGGGGGGAATTGCGTGCAGAGATGGTTGTACCGACTCCTACTGCCAATGAAGACCTGATAGCCATCAATAACGGTGAAATTGTAAGTTCAAATCAATATACCGATTGGAGCTATTTTTACAGAACGATCAATCAGTGCAATACCGTACTGGAATTGGCAAAATTGGCCCAGGAAAAGGATATGTCTTTTTCCACCACCTTACTTAAACAATACGAGGCGGAAGTTACCTGTATCCGAAGTCTGGCTTATTTTTACCTGCTGCGCACCTTCCGTGATGTTCCGTACATTACCCAGGCTAGTATTTATGACGATCAGAAATTTGCTGTTGCGGCCACCCCTGATTCGGCCATCGTCGATTCCCTCATCGTGTCACTTCGAAAAGTGGAAAACGACCTCCCATACAGTCATACGGATCTGGCATCCAACAAAGGTCGTTTCAATGCCTTCAGCCTAAAAACGTTGCTGGCAGACATTTATCTTTGGAAGGGTGATTACGATAATTGCATCGATCTAACCACGCAAGTCATATCATCCGGACAGTATTCCTTAGTTCCAGTGGGCAGGCAGCAGGTATTGGTGGATGGTGAAACGCCTGGAGTACCCGACACGGTCTATTATGTAAACGAGGGCGACGTTTCTTCCTATTTTATGTCTATGTATGCTCAGGGCAATAGCGTTGAAAGCATTTTCGAACTGCAATTCGGCTCTGACAAGACCAATCCTTTTTGTAGCATGTTCCTGCCCGGTGGTTACGCCAAGCTGCAAGCTAAAATGGAAAACTTAAGTTCGGAATATTTCGTTACCTCCAGTTTGGACCGAGGTTGGTCCGACATGCGTGGCGAAGGAGTTTCCTTTAAGCAGGGTTATATTTGGAAATGGATCGGTTTATCGAAAGACGAATATATCTATAGGCCTATCGGTAGTTCGTACAGCAATTGGATTTTTTACCGTTTGGCCGATGTCATTCTGATGAAAGCTGAAGCATTGACACAAAAGGCCATTATCGACAACAACAATCAGGAGTATTTGACAGAAGCCAAAACACTGGTCAAGCAAATACGCGACAGGGCGAATGCTCCCGAATCGACAGATATGTTGTATAAACAAGTCGGTTCCCTAGCGGGCAGAACCATGGAAGAGTTTATTGTAAACGAAAGGGCCAGGGAGTTCACTTTTGAGGGGAAGCGTTGGTTTGACGTCTTACGACATGCCAAAAGAGATCATTACAGTGAGGAAAATGCACATTATCTGAAGCGTTTGGCCATTCTCGCTGCTCCACCGGAAAAGGCATATAGTTTGCTGGATAAATGGACGAGCAACGCAGGTAGCCATTATTTGCCTATCAACATAAGTGAATTGGAAACCAACAAGAAACTTTTACAAAATGAGTTTTACCGATAATACTATGTCTTATGAAAAATAAAATAGTTCGAAAAAATGTTCCTTTTGCCATCAGGATATTTTTCCTGTTGGTTGGAACAATGTGGTTGACTTCCTGTGACAGCCTTTTCGTGAAAAGCATGGAAGGTGAAACCTACAAGGTTTATAACGATAGAATGATTGATGAAATCATGGTGGATAGTGGCCTGACCTCTTTTTTGTCCATTGTTGACAAAGCGGAGTATCGAGGGACGATTCATGCTTACGGTACGTATACGTTATTCGCTCCTACCAACGAAGCGGTGAATGCTTATTTGCTGGAACGTAATATTGCCAGTTTAAATGACTTAACCAAAGAAGAAGCCGTAAGTATTGTCAAATATCATCTTATCAGCGATACATTGAGAACGTCTGACTTCATTATCGGACGTTTGGCTTCCCCCAATTTTGCTAAAAAATACTTGACCACACAGTTGGATGGTTCATACATGGTTAACAGGGTGTCAAAAATAACAGCGAAGGACTTAAGCGGTGCTAATGGAATCTTGCATGTTATCGATAAGGTGCTGACACCTCCCCAACAGACCGTTACGGATGCCATCAGAGCATTACCCGCCGATTATTCGCTGATGAAAGAAGTATTCGAACGTTCAGGGATGGCCGATTCGTTTTCGGTTGTCAGGGAAGGTTTTTGGTATACGTTCTTCATTCAGGACGACAACGCCTTTATTGATGCCGGCATCCATTCGGTGGATGAATTGGTGGTGGAACTCCGCAAGAATACCCCGGCCATTGAAAACGCGGACACCTTGTTGCGCAATTTTGTTGCCTACCATGGTGTGAATTCGCTCATGTACATCGCCGACCTGCTCTATATTTCAAGCATGCAAACGATGTCTCCCAAGCAAGTCGTCACTTTTAAAAGAAACCAAGACACCATCTTGATTAATGAAATGAATCAGGGCAAGAACTTTGAAGCAGGTGTTGTGTTGGATAGAGGAAGCGAATTTTCCGATCTGAGTTGCTCGAATGGGGTTATCCATGACATCAATGGAAACATCCAAATAAAAAACCGCACGGCATACCGTATTTATTGGGATGTTTCAGAGCAACCTGAAATCATTGCCCTGAAGAATTTCCGCAAGCAAGGAGCCAATGCGAACTTCAACCCTGGAGATTTGTCGGAAGTGACGTGGGGTGGTAGAGCTCCCACGTCGATCAATTACTGGTGTAGCGGAATACCAAGCGTTTTGGACGAAAAATCACAATATGTTTATGCGGATGCGCTGCGTTTCAATTTGTACAGCCTTTCGAATCAGTGGATTGAATTCAAGACGCCGGTACTTATAGAAGGTAAATACAAAGTATGGCTATGCTACCGTAGGGAATTGGAATTGAAATTGAAATCCGTTTTTAAACAGACAGGTTACGACGACCAAGTCTTGCCCTATATTTTTGACATGGCTGCCTACATGCCCAATCCGGAAACGAGCGGCGAAGAGGCCATTGAGATAGATGGCTGGAAACAATACAATGCCAAGAAATACAATTCGGTGGTGGTTTCGCATTTACTCGGGATAATCGATGTTCAATCGACCGGGCGACATGTCATGCGATTTGAAGCAACGACTGGAGGCCGTGGTCAGCAAGCAGGGAGCTGGGATATGATTCAGTTCATTCCCATTGAAGAAGATCAATTGTGGCCAAAAATCGATATAAAAGGCAATTGGATTGGACCTGAAGTACCTAATTGTAAAGTATTTCCGGAGGATGAATGCCCACCTGACACTACTGTTGTTGGTTAATGGTGTTGCATAAATATCCAATGTATTTGTAACCGGCTGACATTACAATAATAGGATGGAAGCAATGAATGAAACGTTAAAACGATAGTATGGAGTCAATGCCATGCGACCTTAAAATAAATGTACGTATGAAACAAACATTGTTTAAAATCGGGCTTTTCATAGCACTAATAGCTTTGTTGGAAGCGTGTGATGCCTGGCAAAATGATATCAAGTTAATGGACAACGCGCGGTCCAAAAACTTGTATGAGGCAGTTGTTTCCAATTCGGATTTGTCCGTATTTGCCAACATCCTGCAGCTGACCGGTTATGATGAATTTTTAAAGAAAGAACAAGCGCTGACCGTATTTGCTCCCAAAAACAGTGTTCTGGCTGGAGTTGATCTCACCGACACGCTCAAATTGAAAGCGTGGATACAGAATTACATTGCTTACTATGCCTATTACGTTGACAAGGCCGGCAATTTTGAAATCGCAAACATCCGAATGATCAACGATAAGGACGTTCCGGTAAATACAGCGGGGATTTCCGGTGCGGGAATTGTCGTATCGAATCAGGCAAGCGCCAATGGTGTATTGCATGTCATCGACAATATGATTGCAGACCGAAAAAACATCTTGGAGTATCTTGTCGATCAAACTGGATACGAACAGGTTGACTACATACTTTCAGAAAATAAGGAAATCATGGATATGGACCGGAGTGTTCAGACCAGAGTGGATATTCACGGGCGTCCGATTTACGATACCGTATGGACCATTCGCAACGAGTTTCTGGAAAGCTATCCCTTGGGAAACGAAACCAAGGCGTTTAATGTGCTTCTTCTTCAAACGGCTGCGTTTGAAAAATTGAAAACCAAATATGCCAAATACATGAAACAAGACGATGCTGAAAAGCAGGCAAGGGAAATTATACGGCATATTACTAGCGATATGATACTTTATCCGGAGAATATAACCCAAACAGGTCGATTTCTTTCTATGAATGGCGACTCCTTATGGGTAGACGTAACCCTGTCTTCCATTGTCGAAACCTATCAGGCTTCGAACGGGAAAGTCTATACGGTCAATGATGTGGATGTGAAGATGTATCAGAATAAGATCAAGACGAAAATCATCGAAGCTGAAAACTATACGGAACGTTGGGATGGCCAAGACGGTTGGGAAGTTCGCTATCGTTCCTGGGCAAGTGGCGGTATGGATGTTGTTCTGAAGGGGCAGACAAGATCCATTTATCAATATTATATCTGGAATGATGTTGCCGATACCGTGCAGACAATTTCTGAAACAAGAACGTTCAATATGATTCACCGTTCCAATGAAGGTTTTGTTAGTAAAAGCAATAATTCCTATTTGAAATACGAGCCGGAGATGTTTTCTGTTCCTTATGAAATTTACTGGCGAACCTACGATGATAAACCGGGTCATATTTATTCGGTAACAGGCATGATTTATGCTTCAGGTGGAGCGAATGCAGTTCCTCTTTACACGATGAATGGCCTAGAGGTTATCCCCTACACGCTTCGACTTCCTATGAAGATGGAACAGAAACTTCTGATTAGTTTTCCGGGTAAGCCCGCTTTGAGTCGTGGATCCGATGCCACCATCACCAATAATTTCAACGCCTATTCCATGATGGCCAGTGAGTCTGTTGCCGGTGTGTCCGACGAAATCCAATTGACGCGCTACAGGGCAACAGCTACCGATAATTTCTTCATGCTGGCGACCACTTTGACGGCGGCGCTGTCACCGTATACGTCTGCGGATGATTACGGACAAAACACAGTACTGAAGTGCCCAACGTACGGGAAATCCACCATTTTCGTTTCCAATACGGTCAGGGAGAAAGATACGAATGCAGGTGTCATTTTCTTGGATTACATCCGATTGGTACCGTTGGTTGACCCGAACGATTAAGCTCGCCCATAATAATACAACACTATGAATACAAATAGAATAAACATCTACATCGTTGGTTGGATCTTCCTGTTATTCGGATTATTTTCATCCCCTGTACTTGCAAAATCGGTCAAACGCAACCTTCCTTTTACGGTAACAGGGATCATTACGGATGCCGCTACCGGAAAACCGCTGCCGGGCATTCAAGTTGATGTCGTCGGAATTTCGTCTACCATATCGGAGGATAATGGGATGTACACGCTTCGAATCCCCACAAAAAACGTCCTAATCAAAGTCAGTGGATTTGGTTTTGCTGACAGAGAACTATCCGTAAGGGGACGTGACCATATCGATATTGTCCTTTATGAGCAAGATTACAAAGGAGCCCAAAAGGAAGTCTATATGCCCATTGGCGATGTATCTTCCACGCAGTTGGCAACATCCTTGAGCTTCATAAAGGAAAACAATGATTTAAGTGTGGCCCTTTCACCGGATGCACTGATTCAAGGGTCTGCCAGCGGGTTGAACACCATCTTTCGTTCAGGTATGCCAGGTGCTGGCACCAATATGTTCTTGCATGGGTTCAACACGATGAATGCCGGTTCCATGCCGCTTTTTGTCGTTGACGGCATGCCTTACGAAAATTCCGTATACGCCACTTCACTAATTGGTAACTATAGTACCAATCCCTTGGCTTCCATTGATGTGAAGGATATCGAAAGCATCACTGTCCTAAAAGACGGAACATCACTCTACGGGGTTAAGGGTGCAAATGGCGTCATTCTTATCAAAACATTGAGGGCTAATCAGTTGGCAACAAAGATCAATGTTCATGTACATACCGGAATCAATTTCGAGCCTGAAAATATGCCTATTTTGAATGCGGCCGAACACCGGAACCTGCTTTCCGACCTATATAAAAGTCAGAACTATTCACCGTTGGAAGTGGAACAATTGCCTTTCTTCAATAGCCAGTTACCGGTGAAACAGCCTTGGGGTTACGATGGAAACGTGGATTATTACCGTTACAATCACAATACCGATTGGCAAAAAACCATCTACGACAGCAAATGGAGTCAAAACTATTATCTGAATGTGGAAGGTGGAGATGAAACGGCAAAATACGTACTTTCACTCGGTTTCCTGGATCAGCAAGGAACGCTGAAAAATACACATTTCCAGCGCTTCAGCACGCGTTTCAATTCGGAGGTCAGGTTGTCCCAGAAAGTTGATTTCAAGTCGAACATGAGTTTTGTCTATGGAAATAAGGACATGATGAACGAGGGTGCAAACAGCAAACTTAACCCCATTTTAGCTGCTTTGTTGAAATCTCCTTTAACGACTTCGCATATTTATAATGAAGAAGGCAAAATTTCTCCAAACGAAGAACCGACGGATATCTTCGGAAATAGCAACCCTTACGTGCTGGCAAATAATCTACTTTTGGCCAATATCAATTACCGTTTTATGGGAACCTTTGAATTGGCTTGGCACATCAATGACAAACTGAGTTTGAGCGGTTCGATCGGCGTGAATTTCAACAAGGAACGCGAACGAATTTTTTATCCCAGCGTTGGCGTTGCTTTTGACCAAACGAGTGAAACACTCATCACGAATGAAATGCAACACCGTACGGATCGACTTTTTTCACTGTTTGGAGATGTTTATGCCAATTACCGCGCATCTTATTCTTCCGATCATAGTCTAAACCTGCGATTAGGGACTCGTTATCAGAGCAACAAAGCAGAAAATGATTTTGGAACAGGATATAATTCGAGTTCCGACGATTTCAAAACGATTGGATACGGCATACCTTTATTAAGACAGATAGGTGGAAGCATTGGTAATTGGAATTGGTTGTCGATTTACGCTGCCGCTGATTACGCTTTGCAAAACAAGTATTTCTTAAACGTTTCAATGTCCTCTGATGCCTCCTCACGGTATGGAAGGGATGCCAAGGCATTGTATACCTATCCTTCTGTTGCTGGTGCATGGCTTATTAGCGGAGAAGATTTCATGAAGGATGCTTTTGCTTTTGATTTGCTCAAATTAAGGCTTAGTTACGGTTTATCGGGCAATGACGATATCGGTAATTACAACGGAATTCAATACTACAAACCGCAAAACCTTTTAGGAAATTACGGTCTAATCAGAGGGAACCTGGTCAATACTGAATTAAAACCCGAAACGGTTGAACGGATCAATACCGGCCTTGACTTTTCCTTTTTAAACGAAAGGGTCAATGTCAGTATGGATTTTTATTCGAACAAAGTTAGAGACATGATTTTGGTGACTACCCCAGATCGGGTTTCCGGCTTTGATCACTATATAACCAATGCTGGCTCAATGAGCAATAATGGTGTTGACTTCAATCTGAACAGCCGTATCCTTAATGGTCCGATCATCTGGGATTGTGGCTTGATGGTTTCAAAGAATAAGAATAGGGTACTTGATTTAAAGGGTGAAGAGTTTCTTACAGAGGTTTCCGGTGCTACCATTCAGACCAAAGTTGGACAACCATTGGGCCAATTCTACGGTTATCAAACGAATGGTGTCTATTCGACACAAGATCAAGCAAATGCAGATAACCTGTACGTATTGCAAGGCTTGGTCCCCGTGAGTTTTGGAGCAGGTGATGTGCGCTTTGTCAATCAAAACGCCGACAATCTAATCGATGAAAACGACCGTGTAGTCATTGGGGATCCCACTCCTGACTTTTTCGGTTCCTTGACAAATACGTTCAAATACGAGAAGTGGTCCATCAACGCCATGATGATCTATTCGGTCGGCAACGATGTTTACAACTATACGCGTTCGCTTATGGAAAATCTTTCTACGTACAACAACCAATCTCAGGCAACTTTAAACAGGTGGAGATACGAAGGTGATATTACCAGCGTGCCCAAAGCAGTTTACGGTGACCCCATGGGCAATGCTCGTTTTTCCGACCGCTGGATTGAAGATGGATCGTACATTCGCTTAAAATCATTGACGTTGGCATACGATCTGGATTTAAACATGAAAATGATCCAAAACTTTACGGTATTCGTTACTGGAGAAAATCTATTGACATTGACGAAATACAAAGGTTTGGATCCTGAGTTCGCACCTGGACAAAGTCCTTTGTATTATGGTGTTGACCCCTGTGTTGTTCCTCAACCGCGTTCGGTAACCATCGGAGTTAAAATTGCCTTGTAATTAATATCTAAATCAGCATATAATGAAAAAATTAGCGATACTTCTTTTTCCCGTATTCATCTTTTCAACATCTTGTGTTGAAACCATACCGGAAGAAGTGATAGACCACAAGGATTATTATACCGGGGTAGACGATGCGGATAATGCTATTTTAGGCTTATACGGACAGTTTATGGACTTGGCAGGGCAGGTAGTCGTTCTGAACGAATTAAGAGCCGACTTACTGGATGTAACGTCCAACGCAACGCCCTACTTGCAGGAAATCAATTTAAATGCCCCTTCCCGTAACAACCCCTGGTCCGACGTCTCCAAATTTTACGGTGTCATTCAAACCTGTAACGACATTCTTTACAACTTTGACAACATGTTGGAGAATAATAGATTGAAAGAAGCTGAATACAATGAACGCTATTCCGATGTTGCGGCTTTGCGTACCTGGATCTATTTCCAACTGGGTATCCATTTCGGCAAGATACCCTACATTACTCAACCATTAGTGACGATCGATGATTTGAATCAATATAAATCCAATGAATTGACACTGGATGAACTCATTCCAGAATTAATCCGTTGCATGGAAAATCTTCCAACTCTGGAGAATTACCAGGAATCCAAATTGGTACAACAAACCTTGGACGGTTATTCCTTGGCTCCTTATTTTATTAATAAACGCTGTTTGCTGGGAGATTTGTACCTTTTCAACAACGATTATGAAAAATCCGCTACGGTATACAGGGAAGAATTGGCCATCGGCGAAGATTTGGATGCCACGGACAGGAATTGCTATCGCAAAAACCGATTATACACTTATGTTTGGACCAGTGGTACGCCAGATTGGTATCAAATACTCTATCGGGACGGCAAAATTGATGACTTCAATTCTTTATACAACGCATGGAGGAACATGTTTGCAACGACCACCACAGGACGGTCCGGTCTGGAAGAAATGATTTGGTTTATTGCGTACGATTCTAAATTTAAACCGAAATATCCATTCTTAGAATTGTTTAATCCCCTTGGTAACAATGGTGGAAAGTACTATTTGAAACCCTCGAAGTATGCGGTCGATTCCGTTTGGGGCAGTGAAACACAAGTCAATGGTTTCCCGTTCGATGCCCGTGGTCTGACAGGTGCTTATCAGAAGGCAGGGGACGAGAACTATGTGTGGAAGTATTCTTATTACGGTGAAACAACGACGACTACAGCAGGTTGGCCTGAAGGAAGTTGGTTCCTCTATCGTGCTGCCACATTGCACCTGCGTTATGCAGAGGCAGCCAATCGTGCTGGATACCCGAAATTGGCATGGGCATTGGTTAACGATGGACTCGCTGGAGGAACATATGTTTATAGAAAAGCAGATGGAACAGCGTATCCCGATGATTCCATCAAAATTACTGGTACTAGCCCATTCGATCCATATCCTTTCCCCTACTCGTTTGATTCGCGCTACAAAACGACGGCTCCAAGAATCACAACGGCATGGAGAAGCAACGGTGGGGTGCGTGGAAGGGCCAATTTGCCCAATAAGCCCTTTCCAGCGACGTGTACGAACTTGGAGGATTCCATTCAGTTTGTGGAACAGTTGATCATTAGCGAATCGGCCAAGGAATTGGGCTTCGAAGGTAATCGATGGCAGGATTTGCTGCGTATTGCCCGTCGTTTGAATAAAGAAACACCAGGTAAAGGAACACACTTCCTGTGGGATGAAAACATAAAAAAGAAATATGAACTGTCAGGTGTTACTGGCGTAGACATGAGTTCGGAAGACAACTGGTATTTACCGTTGTATCGATAACCAATGAAAAAGGTCATGGCCTTGCTGCTGATTTTATCAGGCTTATACGGAAATGCTTACCCACAGCTAATCCCCAATTATTCCCCAGATATTCAAATGGAAAATCTGGGCAGGGGAATGGTAGCATACCGTAGCGGCGCGTACATGATCTACTTCAGTTGGCGATGCCTTAAGACGGACAGCATCCATACCGGTTTCAACATCTATCGGGCCTCAATAAACGGTAATACGGAGGGTACGCGTGTCAAAGTGAACAGCACTCCCATTTCCAAATCAACCTTTTACTCCGCCTATCTGCCAATTACTTCTTCTTTGAAGTTTTACCTCAGGGAAGTACGTAATGGAGTTGAAAGCGCTACCGACTTGGCTTCGTATGTACTTAAAGGCACGGCAGAAGGTGGAGGATATCCTTATTTGGAAATTCCAATGAAGCAAGTAGCAGGTGATACAGGTTGGAAATATGCACCCAACGATGCCTCCTTTGCCGATCTGGACGGTGACGGAGAAATGGAAATCGTTTTGCATCGGGCAGGTAACGGACAGGATAATGCCAATAGTGGGGTAACCGATGCTCCTGTATTTCAAGCATATAAATTGAACGGCACCTTTCTATGGGAAATAAATCTTGGAGTAAACATCCGTGAGGGTGCCCATTATACACAATTTCTACTGTATGATTTAGATGGTGACGGAAAGGCTGAATTTGTCTGTAAGACTGCAGAGGGAGGAAAGGATGCGGCTGGCACGAATATTGGTGAAGCGTATTTCCCGACCTACAAGGCGAAATACAATTTTACCACCAATTACAATGCGAGTGCAAGTTATCGCAACGGCAGCGGTTATATTCTGACAGGACCTGAGTTTTTGACGGTTTTCAACGGGCAAACCGGGAAGGAAATTGTCACGACCGAATACGATCCGCCACGCTATAGTACGATTTATAACAATGGCAACGAGGTTCCTGAACTTTATCCAAGCAGTGCCAGTTTAAATACGCGTTGGGGTGACAATTACGGAAATCGAGTAGACCGTTTCCTTGCTTGTGTAGCCTATCTGGATGGGGTGCACCCAAGTATTGTCATGTGTCGTGGTTATTATACACGAACGGTGTTGGTTGCATACGATTTTACAGATGGAAAACTGACCAAGCGGTGGAAATTTGATACCTATAACGGACAAACGACTAGCCCATGGGTATCGTATAAAGGGCAAGGCAACCACAATCTCAGGGTAGGCGATGTCGACGGTGATGGTTTTGACGAAATCATTTACGGTTCATGTGCCATAGACCAGGATGGTCGAGGTCTGTATAACACACGATTGGGACATGGAGATGCGCAGCATTTGACCGACTTTATTCCTGAACGTCCAGGTCTTGAAGTCCTATCCGTTCACGAGGATGGAGTAGACGGAACAACGCTGCGGGATGCCGCCACTGGAACAGTCCTTTATCGGGTGCCCTCGACCGATGATGTCGGACGTGGAATGGGTACGGATGTTTCCGCTGAATTTAGAGGAATGGAGTGGTGGTCTGCACGATCGGGCGGTGTTCGGAATTCAGTAAATGGTGAACTGATTAGCGATGGTGGTACTTCCATGAATATGGCTTGCTGGTGGGACGGTGATTTATTGAGGGAATTGCAGGATGGAACTGATGTAACGAAATATGAGAACGGAATTGCCACAACGTTGCTCTCACCGATTGATGTTGCGTCCAACAACGGCTCCAAGAGCAATCCATGCATCGTGGGAGACCTAATCGGAGATTGGAGGGAGGAAGTCGTTTTGCGTGGAACCACGAATCGTTTTGTACGCGTTTATATGACAGATAAGTCCACAAACTATAGATTTTACAGTTTTCTACAAGATCCTGTATACCGTATGGGTATTGTTTATCAGAATGTAGCCTACAATCAACCGACACATACCGGTTTTTATTTCGGCAGCGATCTGGAAAACATATTTGTATCGAAAAAAATTGAGACGTCGGAAACCGAATATGCCCTCGATCCGGTTTTCAATGCCACCGGTTACAAATGGTCCACTGGAGAAACCACGAAAAAGATTGTGTTGAAAGGGGAAGATTATCCCGAAGATAAAGCCTATCCTTTTTACTTGGATATGAGTTATCTAGGTTATATCTTTACAGATACAGTCTATGTTCAGTTTACTCGGAATGCAGGCTTGGCAACAGACTTTAAAAAAGAAATGCCTGTTGAATTGGTAAATACGCAAATCGTAAAAGACTTGTCCATTTCATTCGAAAACCCTGGTGTGTATGAATGCCGATGTTACAATTTGAGCGGAGCCTTGCTTTTGAAAACAACCCTCGTTGTAAGTGGAAAATCTATTCATACATTGGATGCATCCGGTTTGCCATTAGGCTTAGGAATTGTAACCATTGAGAATGGGATCGTTTCTTACAAGAAGAAATATCAAAAAGTACAATGAAAAATATTACCATACCCTCTAATTTTATTGTTTAATTTAAACATTTATATCATGAAGAAAATTTTTACTCTTTCAATTTTGCTGGTTTTAATGGCAGCAAGCAGTATTAATTTACTGAAAGCTCAGGTCCCCGACGGGTACTATAAAAAGTATCATATCAATCAAGATTTTACTGGATTGGAAGCACTCCCATCCGGTTGGTCAATTAACTCCAGTACTTCTTCAGGAACAACTGCAATTTTTAGAAGTGGTGGAGCCTCTGTATCTGAGGGAGTTGTGAAGACTACGGGTGGTGGCTCTGGGTCCAGAGGTGTCGATGTTGTATTCCCAAGCCCATCAACGAACACCATTATTGGTCAACCAGTAGACAGCATTTGGTATTTTGAAATGGATTGGATCATCAATGGTGCAACACTAGGAAATAAAAATGCTCTTGGCTTGCTGATATCCGGAAGCAAAAGCAGAAATATTGCTGTTGATGCAACCTATTATTGTGATGCCATTTTTGGATTGTATGTATTTGGTGATGGTTTTTTGCACTACATGAACATGGATCAACAAGGCCCTCTGAAGTTAACAATCGATCCAGCTTGGACAGGCGACCCCAACGAACGTTTTGGGCCTGCTATTACTACTGGAGCAGGTGCATCATTTAGAAGAGCAGGTACTTCTGCAGCCTTGGCAGCAACAACCAACGCATCCACATTGACCACCGTAACTTATGCCGCAGGTAAATCGTATCATCTTACAGCCATACTGAACTTTTCCACCCAAAAAGTGATGAAATTGATTATTACAGATAATGCTAATCCTGTAAATGCGGATACCATTGAGGGTCAAGCATTCCTGGCTCCTTCAATGGCCGGTCCGACATCTATCGTTCCTCTTGAGCAACGAGTTGTTACTGATATTGCTGTCATTTCTGGTGATAATACTCGTTCAACATGGGGTACTGTCGGTAATGGTAGTAATTCCAATCTCAATGTTTATTACGATAATATTCAGGTTTACCGTCCTGAATTGTCGTTGGGACAAGCAGATGTCACTGTTAATTACAAAGATCGCCAAGGCAACGTTGCTAAGACAGCAAGAGTCGCACCCAGTCAGGAAGCTTCCACCATTTACAACCTGCTTTCAACGGATAAGGTCGGCTTCATTGAAGGATCCGATTATTTTGCCTACGATGCAGTGGCAACCCATACCGCCAATGCAGGCAAAGGCAATAACGATGGTGAAAGTGTGGTTGTCGGAACCAATGCAAGCATTGATGTTGTCTTCAAAAAGTCACCGATGACAATCGGAACGTATTCATGGACTGGTGAAAACGGTTTTAACTGGAGTGAACTGGAGGATAATTTCAGTGTTGCTGGTATTGGCGGCGCTTTGAGTTTCCAAAACGGAAACGGAGTTGCATTCTCAAGTGCAGATGTTACTAATAAGGAAATTCAAGTTCCTGCAAACCTCAATTTAGGTGTTGGAGACTTTGCTGTTTCTGCCGCTGGTTATACCTTTGGCGGAACTGGAAGACTCGAAGGTACTGGCTCATTATTGATTAACGCACCTACCACTATTGGTATAGACAACCGTCTTGTAGGTGGCGCAGTGATCAATACATCAGAACTGATTCAGATCAATCACGCATCTGCTGCTCCAAAATATGCTACCACTTTGGGTAATATTTACCTTAAACTGAATCCAAATGCAGCATTCACAGCTCCAATAGCAGGAAACGGCGGGGTTCTAAATCTGGATTTAATTTCTGAAAACACTTACTCACCAGCAATTACGGGTTTCGCCACCATTAACCTTAATTTGGGAAATATTGGTAAAGCCACAAGCAATAATTGGTCTAATCCTTTTACAACTGTATTTACCGATTCCAATACAGTTATCAATGTGAGAGATATCACTGGTCAAGATACGCTGCCTATGACATACGCTGTTGCTGCGACCTCACTTGCAAAGGTAAAAGTTAATTTGGGAAACAATACACGTCTGATTTTCAATGGCACACCGGGTGCAAATGCCACCACCAGTGTCAAAATTGGTGAATTGAGTGGAATAGCAGCTTCTTCGTTGGAAGGCAACTCTGTATCAGGAGATCTTACCCGTATTATTGAATATGAAGTCGGTGGTTTAAATACGAATGCTGTATTTAATGGACGTATTTTGCCACAACTGACGAAGTACCCGTCCAGACATTCAGGAACTGAATTGTTTTTTGAATCCAAAACTCCTGGTGATACCACATGGTACATCCCTTCTACTTTGAAACTGAAAAAAGTGGGTAAAGGCTCATTGACAGTCAATGGAGAAATGCTATTTGGCGGAGATATCACCGTTCTAGGTGGAACACTGGTTCTCGGAAATAAAGTGGCATCTTCTGTCACTCAGATTAAAGTAGATACACTCGCTATGTTGGTGGGTAAAAACATCAAAGCTGAAACAGGTATAGCCGTGAATATTGGTACACTTGCTGGTTCAATCACCGCCAATAGTATCTCTCTGACCGGTTCAACATTGAAAATGAATGTCAATAGTTTTGCAGAAGGTGACTACGATAAGATTGTAACGGTTGGTGACATGTCGACCATTGCTGCCCTAAGTCCTGAAAACTTGAACATTCTTGACATCACCGTCAAGTCTGCTACTGCCAATGATACAATTAATCTTATCGAAGTACTTGGCAGTAATGCCGACGTTACGTTCGACAAGGTTTTGGTCAATGGTGAGGACATCAAAGCCAATACTCCTGAAACGGTAGGTGCAAAATTTGTCTATGTTTGGGACGAAGTAGCACTCAGAGGACAACTGATAAGTTTGACTACATTCACAGGTTTGAATCAGGTTTCGACCGATAAAGTAGTTAAAAAAGTACTTTATTACAACACTGCTGGTCAGCTTGTTGGTAAGGACGCTCAAGGGTTCATCATCCGGAAAACAACATTCACAGATGGTACTCAGTTGATTGAAAAAACGATTAAGCACACTCGTTAATTTTATCAGATAAATCTTAAAGAGCTTGTTCGTTTCATACGAACAAGCTCTTTTTTTTGCACCATCATGGTTTATCACATGACGCTGCAAGCACAACTTCGGCCTAACGATTGAAACAGCGTAGAGTTTTTATGTTAGAAGCATGTGAACATTGCACTCGCGTGTTTAGTTGAGGCTAAGTGCCAAAAAATGAACATATAATATCAAATCTATTCTTTTAGAATGGAGTATTCAGTTTAGTTTTGTATCTACAATGATCCTAAAAATCCATGAAACACTTCTGCATCTTACTGTTGCATAAAAACAGTTGCTTTTTAATCGCATCCATAATGATGGCACTGCAGCTTTCTGCCCAACAATCCTTCAAATTTGATTTCGGTTCGGGAACCGTGCAGAAAGGATTCTTAAAAGTGGATGATAAAACCCTTTATTCCAAAGGGTTGGGTTACGGTTTTGACTTTGTGGCCCCACCCAAAGCAGAAAAATTCGGGAAAGATCCGCTTAAAGGCGATGCATGCGTGAGTGATCACGGATTGTATTTCTCTGTCGATGTTCCTGAAGGCAATTACCGGGTAAAAATCTTGCTTGGAAATGGTTTGAAACCTTCATTAACCACCGTGAGAGGTGAGTCCAGACGGCTGTTTATCGAAAAACTAGCCACCCAAAAAGGGGAATTCAAGGAAGTCGTGTTCACGACCAATGTGCGGTATGTGGAAATTGATTCCACCGAAAAAGTACGGATTAAAGAGCGGGAAAAGAACAAGGCCAACTGGGATCATAAGCTGACCATTGAGTTCAATGACGCTGCCCCTTCCGTTTGTGCAATGGAAATAGAACGGGTGGAAGATGCGGTCACGGTTTTTCTGTGTGGCAACTCCACCGTGGTCGATCAGGACAATGAACCTTGGTGTGGTTGGGGGCAAATGATCCCTCGTTTTTTTGATGATAAGGTGTGCATTGCCAATTACGCAGAATCGGGCGAAGCAGCCAATTCCTTTGCTTCAGCAGGGCGATTGAAGAAAATTATGACAAAGATCAAGCCTGGCGATTATGTTTTTGTAGAATTCGGTCACAATGACCAGAAACAAAAGGGGCAAAACGACGGGCCGTGGGCATCGTATACAATCAACATGAGGCGGTACATCACCGAGACGCGCGCCAAGGGTGGGATACCAGTGTTGGTCACCTCCATGCACCGTCGTAGTTTTGACTCCGAAGGTAAGGTGAACAATACGTTGGGTGAATATCCGGAGGCTGTTCGGAAATTGGCTTCGGACGAAAAAGTGGCTTTGATTGATTTGAATGCGATGAGCAAGATTTTGTATGAAGCCTGGGGACCTGAGGAATCCGTCAAGGCGTTTGTGCATTATCCGGCAAACACGTTTCCCAATCAACCGAAGGCGTTGGCAGACAATACCCATTTCAATTCGTACGGTGGTTATGAGCTGGCAAAATGCATTCTGGAAGGGATTAAAATAGCCGTTCCTGAGCTGGCAAAACACATTCGGTCGGATTTCAAAGGTTTTGATCCTGCCCATCCGGACCTAGCAGCTACTTTTTCCATGCCGGCAAGTCCTTTTGTAGAAGTTGTGAAACCGGATGGTAATTAAAAATAGATGTTACGTCTGAAAAACGCATTTCTTTCTGATTATTATACTTGTAAAAAAGGTGTATATTTGATTTAGTAACGAGCAAAGTATGAAAACGATAATACCCTTCATTGCACTACTTTTCTGGATGTCGACAGCTGTACAGGCTGCCACGCCAAGTACGACGGTACTCCGGAATGCGGCCGACCGAACGATGGTACTTGCTCAAGGAGGCACCGATTTTGGATGTTTCATGCCCGAAACCGGCGGTTATCTAAAAACGGGTCTGATGGTCGGTGAGAAAAGTCTTTGGTTCAAAGAGGCCAAAAGCCTTCAGAGCAAATCCAGCAACCGAGGCTGGGAATTGCGCATCAAGGATCCCATTTTGGGAACCGGCGAACTTCAGTTTCAGGTTCAGCCACTGACGGATTGCAATGGATTGATTCTGCAGGTGAGTGGTCGGAATTTGCCAGAAGGTTTGAAGTTCCTTTGGGCGTATGGCGGGGGATCTTCCGATACCCTGTCTGCTGAGAAAACCAACTTCCTGCAGCCGGAACAATGTCGCAACAACGTTTTCAGCCGGGAAATCAATGCGTTTACCATGTATTACGGTACCACAACCAAACTCAGGGTGATGGTGGGTGTGACACCGCTTCAGACGGAAACCAGGCTTTCGGATGCCAGGCTTATGACTACACCGCTCGCTTTCTGGAATTCAGGAAAAAAAACAAATGTACCTGCGCTGGCGGGGAGCAATGCCTTGCTGAACGGAGAATCCTATTACTATTGCATTTACCGTCAAAACAAACTGGCGGATTATAATTACTACCTGCTGCCGGCCTTATTTGTTAAAGAGGCAGCCCTTAAAACCACGACCACGAATGAAAAAGCAAAGCCTAGTTCTGATTTCGGCCCTGATTTTCATCAGCAGTGAAGTCTTTGCGGGCTTCAATGTCCGTGATTTTGGTGCGAAAGGCGATGGCAAGACCATCGATTCCCCTGCCATCAACAAGGCCATCGAAGCGGCGGAGGCGCAAGGTGGCGGCATGGTTGTGTTCCCTGCAGGAACCTATCGCAGCTATTCGGTTCGTCTGAAAGACAACATTGAGCTGCATCTTGAAAACGGAGCAATGCTGGAAGCAGCGCAACCCACCGACAAGGATGGTTTTGATGCTCCTGAACCCAGCGAGTTCACCAAGTTTCAAGATTTCGGCCACAGCCATTTTCAGAACAGCTTGATTTGGGGCATCGGCTTGAAAAACATTCGCATCACGGGTTTTGGAACCATCTCCGGATATGGACTGACAAGGGAGGAAAGCCGCATCATCGGCGTGGGGAACAAAACAATTGCACTCAAAGAGTGCATCAACGTGGACATCAAGGATGTCACACTGTTTCATTGCGGGCATTTTGCCTTGCTGGCCACAGGCGTTGAAAACATGACCCTAAGCAACATCAAAGTGGATACCAACCGCGACGGCTTCGACATCGATTGTTGCAGGAATGTCCGGATTTCGGACTGCTCCGTGAATGCGCCCTGGGACGATGCCATCGTTTTGAAAGCGAGCTATGCGCTGGGTCGTTTCAAAGACACCGAAAAGGTGACCATCACCAATTGTTTTGTGAGCGGATACGATCAGGGAACCATGCTGGACGGTACGTTTCAAACCGACGAGCCTCAGGCACCTGACCAGGCGTACAACACGGGCCGCATCAAGTTCGGAACCGAATCGAGCGGTGGGTTCAAAAACATCACCATTTCCAACTGCGTGTTCGAAAACTGCAGAGGGCTGGCGCTGGAAACCGTGGATGGTGGCTTGATGGAAGACATCAGCATCAGCAACATCACGATGCGGGACATTGTCAATTCACCAATATTCTTGAGGCTGGGTGCTCGCATGCGAAGCCCCCAGGGTACACCAGTCGGAGCCATGCGTCGCATCGACATCAGTCATGTGACATGCTTTGACGCCGATTCGCGTTTCGGCTGTGTCATCAGCGGCATTCCCGGAAATTCGATTGAAGACGTAACGATGAGCGACATCCGCATTGTTTATAAGGGTGGTTTCAATAAAGAAACAGCTAGTATCGTTCCTCCCGAAAATCCTAGACAGTATCCCGAGCCCTCCATGTTCGGCCAGATTCCTTCGTCCGGCTTTTTCTTCAGGCATGTCAAAAACATCGTGTTGAGGGATGTGCAACTCAGCTTTCAGAAGCCAGACTTCCGCCCTATATTCTATTTGGAAGATGTGCAGGGTGCCGATTTCCTACGCGTGAATGCACCTCTCCAAAGCGGAGTGGAACGGATGATCCAGAAGAATGTCAGTGATTTGAAAGACGTGCAGTAAGCTATAGATTTTCTTTTTTAAGCAGCTTTTCCACCTCTTTGTCTTTCCCGTTCAGTGTATTCCGGACCTTGGTCCAGAGGATATAGCTGATGGGCAGGATGGAAATGCTGTTGGAAAGAATAAGGGGAAAATCCTTACGAAGAATTCCGTAAAGAAGCCAAAGACAGGTAGCGAACCAAACCATGATGTACATCCAGAGCGACAGGCTGTGGGTGTCTTTGCTGCGGATGGTCTTGTAGGCCTGAGGCAACTGGTTGACCGTGGAAACGATGGCAGCCAATACACCGATGATGGAAATAAGGTTCATAAGGAGCCTCCTTCTTTCCAAACAAGCACGTCGGTTGTCGACAACGGATTTTCACCGATCAAGATTTTCGATTTCGCCGGAATTGGGAACACATAGTCCTGATCCGAGTAATTCATCGCGATGCCAAAACCGTTGCGGTATTCCACTAAAATACCTCTAGGCAGGTTAAGGACAGGGACGTTAGCTAGCTTGTAAACTTTCCGCAGAACCTCTTTTTCCACTTCGCCTGTTTTGGTATCGACACCAACGTAAGTGACGGAGCCTTTTCCATACGCACGGTGCAGTATGGCAGGCTTTCCAGTGTAGAAATCACCCTGGTACGTTCCCCATACTTCAGTTCCTTCATAAGCCTTAAACACTTCTCCCCAAGAGAACCATTCGTAGTCTTTCTGCCCAATGCGTACTTTGTCCGGACGGGTGGCCTGCAGCAAATCATAGAATTCCATTTCGCCACCGATCAAATCGAACATCTTTCCGCCGAATTTCATTTCGAACAATCGGCCGAAACGGTCCTTATGTCCGGTACGGCACGTTAGGATGAGGTGTCCGCCAGCATTGGCATAGTCTTTCCAGCGTTGAATCAACTGGTCATCAACCAGTTGATAGGCGGGAACAACCAAAAACGGATACTTGGAGAAATCCATTTTTTCAGAAATGACATCCACCGGTGCACCAAACGATTTCAATGCGCCATAATACCAAGCAATGTGATCTGCCGTGTTCCAATATTTGTTCTGCTTCTGGCGATCGATGCTCCAGGCATTTTCAAAACTGTACAGAATGGCAGCTTTACGGGCAAGGTATTCAGCAGGTTTTTGATTTTTTGGGCTGAATTCCTTACGCATCGATTTGACTTCACTCATATATTGACGATACTCTTCACCCCCGGCCGAAACGGTCACGCCATCTGTGCCAACGATGCCGTTATGATACTGTTCCATGCCGGAAAGCGGTTGACGAAAGCGGTAGGTGCACAAGAAATCGCTGCCTCCTGCAAAAACATTCCAGCACCATAAACGGACGGCACCTGGCAAGGGCTGGGTATTCACTTCACCCCAATTCACCTGACCTGGCTGGAGTTCCATCACACCGTAATAACCATCGATGGGGCGAAAGAAATCATTGGCGAAACCGATGCGAAGCGGGTCGCCTACACGGTAACCCTTCAGGCCAACGCCGGTTCGGTCCCCAAAGACCATGTAGCGAGTATAGCTGTTGAAATCAATCTTTTTGCACTGACCAATGGTTCCTTCGTCGTAACTGGGGATGAAATTAGTGGTGACGAATTGTTTGTCGGAGATGTATTTTTTAAGCATTTCGGCCTGTTGATCCAGAAATTGAACGGTTTGAAGTGCTGCAAATCGGCGATAGTCCAGAATCTCATGCGGATTCATAAACATCATATCGGTTTTTGGTAGCGTTATTTCGTTGAAATCGCTGTAGATCTGACTCCAGAAAGCGGTGCCCCAAGCATTGTTTAAATCGTTGATGTTCGGATATTTCCCACGAAGGAACTGGCGGAACTGAGTCTCAGCAGCCGGACTGTAATCGAATTGAACTGTGGGTTCGTTGTCTAGCTGCCAGCCCATGACGCGGCTGTCTTTTCCGTAATGACGCCCAAGTTCAGCAATCATTTTCATGGAAAGGTTTCGGTAAAGCGGAGAGGTAAAAGAGGCATGCTGGCGGGCGCCGTGATCGAGTTTTATGCCGCTCTGGTAGGTCAGCAGAATCTCCGGATATTTGCGCGTGAGCCATACCGGGGGAGTCGCGGTGGAAGTGCAGAGAATGCATTTCAGATGGTGCTTATCTGCCAAGGCTACCGCTTTGTCCAACCATGTGAAATCGTAAACACCTTCTTTCGGTTCGAGTTGTGCCCAGGCGAATTCACCCATGTGGACATAGTCGAAACCTACTTCAGCAATTTTCTTAAAATCTCTGTCCCACTGACTTTCGTCCCAATGCTCGGGATAATAATAGACACCATTGATGGTCAAGTCTTTGTCCTGGAAGTATTTTGACTCTTGTCCTACTGCAGTCAAAGCAAGTAGAGCGAACAAAAAGATTAAAATGCGTTTTTTATCCATTGGGATAGGGATTTTTAAATTCCAATTCTGTATTTTTGCGTGGTATTGATAGATATAGGCCTTTTCACAGGAATGACAAAAATAAGCTATTGTTCCTACAGATACTTTGTAAAATTGATATAAAAACATACGATTTTGACCGTCAATTATGGCAATAAAGGATATCAACCATTTTAATTACCTAACTGTTAATGACAAGGACAGGGAATGGGGTTTGTATCTGACCACCTGTGGTTTCCAAAGTATACCGCCATCCAAGGTAAACCCCTTTCTGAACATCCATCCAAGTCTGTATGGCTTCAATGCCAAGCGTGGACGCATTTTGGATGAATTTCAATTGCTATTTATTGTAAAAGGTTCAGGACACTTTGAATCTGCCCACCATTCCCGGATTCAAATTGACGCTGGTACCATCATTCTACTCTTCCCCGGAGAATGGCACAATTACTATTACAATCCGGATACCGGTTGGGATGAATATTGGGTGGGTTTCGACGGAATCAATGTCCAGAACATGATAAAATCCGGTTTTTTCACTGTTTCGAATCCGGTGTTCAAGATAGGCATCAACGACGAGTTCATTTCGTTCTATAAATCCATCATCTCTTATGCCGAGCAGGAAGCGGTAGGTTATCAGCAAGTGGCATCCAGCATCGTTCGTCACATGATGGGGCTGCTCTATTTTAAAAATCAGAACAGCCTTTTCTCCGACAAGGAAGTGGTGGAAAAAATCAATCAGGCCCGTATCTTGATTCGTGACAACATTTCCAATTCGGTTTCCCCTGCGGATATCGCCGACCAGCTTGGACTGGGTTATTCCTGGTTCCGCAAGGCATTCAAAAAATATGCCGGTATCTCTCCAGCCCAATTCCAATTGCAAATTCGCTTGCAACGCGCTAAAGACTTATTGCTGAATACGAACCAGTCGGTTTCGGAAATTGCGTATGAACTGACTTTTGATACCCCAGGGCAGTTTTCCACCTTTTTTAGGCAGAAAGCGAACATGACGCCCAAGGAGTTCAGAAAGACGGGGCGTGCCAATATGGAAATTCTGCCCGAATAATTGGAGAAAACGTTTTTTCGTTATCGCTTCAGCATGTACAACGTATTGCTTCCGAACTGCATGGCGTGAAATACTGCGAAACCTTTCTTTTTATAAATTTCCACATTCCGGTGGTTTGCAGTTTCAAGATACAAGGGGATATTCTCCCTTTCCATCCGCTCTATCATAGGGTTCATCAAGGAGCTTGCCAGTCCAGTGCCCTGACTTTCGGGCAATACACCGATCATGTATAATTGGAAATAACGTTGGCTCTTTGGATAAAAGTCGTGAATTTTTTTACCAGCCGTGAGGGCTCTGATCGTTGATCTAAGCCCAACATGAAAAAGGAAAGATAAATTCCTGACAATAAATCGAAATGAAAATTTTTCCTTCTTGTCGGAGTTCCATAAAGCGGCAGCTTTGTTATCGTCGCTTATATAGATTTCACCCCTTTCCAACGATTCACTGAATACATATTCTACCAGCGTTTTCAGCTTGTTTTTCTTCTTGCTTTGTGCTACTAGCCAATTGACGTGCGGGTCTTTCTTAAAAGACGCTGTAAGAATTTCAACAACAGTATCCTTGTCATTACGGTTTGCTTTTCTCATTGTACATAGCTCATTAGGAATCACCCTGCAAAGGTGTGGCATTCCAAACATGATTCCTTTGACAAATGTCAAAAAGTGCAATGGGTCAAGCTTTTGTTCTAATTCGGCTAAGGGTTTCCTGAGAAATTCCAAGGTAAGAAGCGATAGGACCTAAGGGAGCTCTCTGAAACAGTTTCGGTTGCTGACTGAACAACTCATGGTAGCGCTCAGTTGCCGTTTGGAATTGAAAGGACATGGTTCTGGCCATCAGCTCGACATAGTATTTTTCTGTCAGTATCCTGCCTAATTTGTTGAATTCGGGAAATTGTCGGTAGAGATTCTGCAGGTTCTCATAGCTAACAGCATAGAGCACACTGTCTTCCATTATTTCAACACTTTCATAACTTGGCTTTTGGCTGACAAAAGAATAGAAGGGTGTTGCAATGTCATTTTCCATGGCGAACCATGAAGTGATGTCTTTGCCATTTTGGTAAAAGTATCCTCTGGCGAAACCCTTAGTCACAAAATACATGTGCTGGCATATTTCTCCCTCTTTCAGAAGTCGGGTACCTCTTTTCGGTTTAATCGGAATAAGTATTTCAGCCAATATTTCTTTAGCAGAGTCACTTATTTTTACATATGCATTTAATCTATCAATAATGCTTTGCACGTTTTTGTCCTGAATTACGAGCCTATAACCTATAATGTGTCTGTGCATCAAATATATAAACAAAATCAACAAAAAAACCTGCTGAAACCAATAAAAGTTGAGCAGGTTTATAGTAGCCTCGCCGGGAATCGAACCCGAATCTAAAGTTTAGGAAACTTCCGTTCTATCCATTGAACTACAAGGCCATCCATTTTTTTGGAGGAAAATGCTTTCTGGGAGAAAGCGGGGGCAAAAATAGCGTTTTTTTGCGTTACTTTGCACCCTTATAGCCTTAAAATATGAAACATTTCGGTCTTGATGCAACGGATTTGAAGAAAGTCCTGGCAGCGGCACTCGAAAAAGGCGGCGATTATGCCGACCTGTATTTCGAACATGCTTTCAACAATTCGCTCGGTTTGCGGGATGGTGAAGTCAACTCCACATTTTCCGGCATCGATTACGGCATGGGCGTTCGGGTGCTTGCGGGTGACCAGACTGGATATGCCTACGTGGAGAGCACCGAACTTCCCGAGATGTTGAAGGCGGCAAAGACAGCTGCCCGCATCGCCAATACGGCGGTTTCAGACAACAAACTCAGTCTTGGTTTTAAAGTCGAACCGAAAAATCATTATCGGATTAAACAATCTTGGGAAGACGTCAGTCTGAAGCAACGCATTCCGTTTGTACAAAAACTCAACGACCGCATTTTTGAAATCGATGAACGGGTGGACAAAGTGATGGTGAGCCTTTCCGACAGTTCCACCCACGTGCTTTTCGCCAATTCAGAAGGTGTCTGGTACGAAGATTTCCGCCCCATGGTCTCTCTTGCTGCCGTATGCGTGATGAAGGAAAACGGGGTGTATGAAAACGGTCGTGCAGCTCGTTCGTTCCGGATGGGTTTCGAGTTCCTTAATGATGCACTAATTGAAGAAATCGCGCAGGAAACCATTGCTGAAACGGCCATCCTGTTCGATGCCATCAAGCCCAAGGGCGGAGAGATGGCTGTCGTTTTGGGTGCAGGTGGTTCGGGAATATTCCTGCACGAAGCCATCGGCCATGCTTTCGAGGCCGATTTCAACCGAAAAGGAACGTCGATTTTCTCCGACATGTTGCATAAAAAGATTTGTGCCGACTTCATCAACGTGGTGGATGACGGCACGATACCCTATAACCGTGGTTCGCTGAACATTGATGACGAAGGCGTGGTGGGGCAGAAAACCTACATCGTGCGCAACGGGGTGCTGGATTCCTACTTGCACGACCGCATCAGCTCCAAACATTACGGCATCCAACCCACGGGCAACGGCAGGCGCGAATCGTTCCGACATGCCCCATTACCGAGAATGCGTGCCACCTATATGGAAAACGGGAATTCCACCGAGGAAGAAATAATTGCTTCCGTGAAAAAAGGCGTTTTCGTAGACTCGTTCACCAACGGGCAGGTTCAGATCGGTGCGGGTGACTTTACGTTTTTCGTCAAATCCGGCCGCCTCATCGAAAACGGAAAACTCACAGCGCCCATCAAGGACATCAACATCATCGGCAACGGGCCCAAGGCTTTGGCCGATATGATCCTGGTGGCCAGCAACTACAAAATGGATGATGGGACCTGGACCTGCGGCAAAGATGGGCAAAGCTGCCCGGTCACCTGCGGAATGCCTTCGGCACTGGTTCGTAAACTCACTGTCGGCGGCGACAATTAAACTTCGAAAGCCATGATATCCAACGAATACAAGGAACTGGCCCACTGGGCTATGGACGAATGCTTGAAACAAGGTTGCCAAGCCGTCCGTCTGTTCATTTACTCCGGCACGAACACAGATTTCGAGGTCCGCGACAAGCAACTCGACAAGCTTCAGCAATCGTCTGAGAATCAATTGGTGTTTAATTTGTACCTAGATGGCCGTTTCGGCTCCTTTTCCACCAATCGGATGGAGAAGGCAGAAATTGGAAAGTTCATTGAAAACGCTGTAGAATCGGTGCGTTTTCTGGCTGCCGACCCTTGCCGCCAACTGCCCGATGCCTCCAGGTATTATAAAGGCGGAATGCCCGACCTGGATCTCTGCGATACGACCTTGAACGCGATTTCACCCGATGACAAACTTCGTCTGGCCTACGATGCCGCAGAAGAAATTCTTGGTACGGACGAACGCATTCTTTCGGTGCAATCTTCGTACAGTGACGGTGATTCGTTCAGCTATACCTTGGCCAGCAATGGGTTTGAGGGAGAAAGTGCGCACAGCTATTTTTCCCTTTCCGTCAGCGTTTCGGTGAAAGGCGAGGGGGAGGTCCGACCCGAATCGTACTGGTACGACCAGGCGCTTTCGTGGGATGATTTGCAAAAAAAGGACATTGGGAAAATTGCATTGGAACGTACGTTACAGAAACTGGGGCAGCAGAAAGTGGCTACGGGAACCTACCCCATGCTGGTGGACAACCTGAATGCAGGGCGCTTGCTCGGTCCCGTTCTTTCTGCACTGAACGGCAATGCGTTGCAGCAAAAGAATTCCTTTCTGATGGATAAACTTGGTGAACAGGTTTTGTCAGAAAAGGTGACTATTTTGGATAACCCGCACCTTCCGCATAGTTTTGGTGCCCGCTATTTTGACAACGAAGGCGTGGCCACCCAAAAGCGGTATATTTTTAATAAAGGGGTGCTCGAAATGTATTTTTTCGATACCTATAATGCGCTGAAAATGAACGTTGAGCCCACCATCGGTAGCATTTCTCAGCTTGTTTTGGAAAATGGAGAACGGTCCATGGAAGAAATTTTGGCTTCGATGGAGCGGGGCATTCTGGTGACCGGGTTCAACGGTGGAAACAGCAACAGCACTTCGGGTGACTTTTCGTTCGGTATCGAAGGCTTTTTGATTGAAAACGGAATGCGGGTTCAGCCGATTTCTGAAATGAATGTGACCGGTAATATGTTGACGCTCTGGCAGAAACTGGAAGAAATTGGTAATGATCCGCGCCTGAACAACGCGTATCAGATTCCTTCCTTATTATTCAACGATGTGGATTTCAGTGGTTTATAAAAATTGAACACGATGAAATTTAGGCTGCTATTGTTTTTGTTGTTCACCGGAACGATGCTTAACGCCAAGTCCAACGAATTTGTATTGGTCGCTCACGAAAAAGCGTGTCCGGTATTGTTGGTGAATCCGACCAACCCGGTGAAACAAGCTGCTGCCTTGCTTGCAGGCGATGTGAAGGCAGTTACGGGGATTGCACCGATGGTTTCAGAAGATCTTTCTATACTGAAAAAAGCGCCTTATGCTGTGTTGGCCGGAATTCCGGGAACCAGTAAGCTGTTTGACAAATTGCTCCTGAAAAACAAGATTGATGTTACTACGCTGAAGCGTTCCTGGGAAGCCTTTCGGATACAAACGGTTTCTGCCGGTCGGAAAAATATCTTGTTGGTAATTGGTTCCGATGCGTTGGGTACGGCGTACGGTTTGCTGGAGATTTCCCGTCACATCGGTGTTTCGCCCTGGATCTGGTGGGCAGACGCTCAACCACTGCCTCAAAAAACACTGACTTTTCCCGAAAATTACCGGGTGGAAGACAATCCATCGGTTCAGTTTCGCGGTATATTCTTGAATGACGAAGACTGGGGCCTCATGCCCTGGGCCACCGAAACCTTGGATCCGAGAAGTGCCAAAGGAGCCATTGGACCAAAGCCCTACGAACGAATCTTTCAATTGCTGCTGCGCCTTCGGGCAAACACGATTTGGCCGGCCATGCATGAGTGTACGGCTGCCTTCTATTCGGTTTCAGGCAACGCTAAAATGGCTGCCAAGTACGGTGTCTATGTGGGTACGTCCCACTGTGAACCGTTGATGCGCAACAATGTAGGCGAATGGGATCACGGCACCATGGGCGATTACGATTACACCACCAATGCGGAGAAAGTAAAAAAATATTGGACGGAGCGGGTGTTGGAGACGATGGGCACACCCTGTATTTATACCGTCGGCATGCGTGGCATCCACGATGGCAAGATGGAAGGAGCCAGTTCGCTGACCGATCAAAGGGATTTGCTTCAAAAGGTGCTTGCCGACCAACGGCAGCTAATGAGCGATGGGCTGAAGAAACCCATCGCGGAGATTCCGCAGGTGTTCATACCGTATAAAGAAGTGCTGGATGTCTATGATTCAGGACTTAAAGTGCCCGAAGACATTACCATGATGTGGTGCGACGACAATTACGGCAACATCACCCGTTTAAGCGATGCTGAAGAACAGAAACGAAGCGGTGGCGCAGGGATTTATTACCACATTTCCTATTGGGGAAGGCCCCACGATTACCTTTGGTTGGCTACCACCTCACCGGCTAAGATCCAGTTTGAAATGTCCCGTGCTTGGGAGCAGAACGCCCGCAAAATCTGGGTGGTCAATGTCGGGGACATCAAACCTGCTGAATACTTGACCGAATATTACCTGGATTTGGCCTGGAACATCGGTAAACCTTTAAAACCTGCTGTTGCCACGTTGAAGGAACCGGCCTACGCGGACCATTTGCAAACCTTCATGCAGCGGGAATTCGGTTCTGAGAACGCCGTTCGCCTTTCGCACATCATGCAAACCTTTTACCACCTAGCCAATCAGCGCAAGCCCGAATTCATGGGTTGGAGCCGAGTGGAAGAAGCCGGTGCTCCAGCCGGAAAAACGCCGGTCATCGACACCGAGTTCAGCCAAGAGGAAGCTGAAGCCCGTATTCAGGCATACGCCAACATCGAAGGGCAAGTGCGCTCTATCAATGAAAGTCTGACCGGGGCACAAAGGACCTCGTTTTTCCAGCTTGTTTTATATCCAGTGGTCGGTGCCTCCATGTTGAATCAGAAAATTTTGTATGCTCAGTTGGCCCGTCAGGCCGAAGCGGCCAACTTGCCTGAAACGGCTGCCACGTATGCTGCCGCGAGCATCTTCGCCTATCAGGAAATTAAGAAACTGACGGCTCAATACAACTCAGATATTGCCAGCGGCAAGTGGTACAAAATGATGAGCGACCATCCGCGGGATCTGAATGTTTTTAAAGAACCTTTATTGCCTGAACGTCTCAAAAATGGGACGCCGAAATCGATTTTGCATACAAGTGTCGTTTTGAGGAGTGCCACCGTGAACAATTTGCAGGAAAATGACCAGCACGTTTCTTTCCCGGCTTCCATCGCCAGACCCGACGCAAGGCCTTCCGGATTAGGACACAGTCTTTCGGCCATTCGTTTGAAAAAAGGCGATGTGTTGGATTATTCGTTTACCACCACTTCTGCCGGAGAAGCAGAACTTTGCGTCTGCACACTGCCCAATTATGCCCTCGACGGAGGCGTTTTACGCTACGAACTCATCCTGAACGATGGCAATCCAATTCGGATAAACACGCAGACGAAGGGCCGGAGTGAAGCCTGGAAGTTGCGGGTGATGCGCAACCAGTCGGTGGTTCGCATCAAACTCAGCGACTTGAAGCCTGGGGTTCAGCAGTTGAAACTGATTGCCCTGGACGATGACGTCATGCCGGATCAGATCATGCTGGATTTCAATCCGGACCGAAAAGGGTATTTGCTTCCTGGAATTCCGTTGGTACAATAGCAAATGGCGCATTCAGACATACGGACCTATACTTTTGCCGAAGCTTCCAACCATCCGGGAGGTTTTCTGCTGAAGACGCTGGAGGACGTTTACAACGGCCCCGCGCTGGAATCGGAACGCCCGCACCGTCACGATTACTACGCCATCATGTTCATCGAAAAGGGGAACGGCATTCATTACGTGGATTTTCACGAGTACCCGGTCAACGACGGACAAGTGTTTTTTTTGATGCCCGGTCAGATGCACCAGCTGCTTTTTTTCGCGCAACCAAAGGGTCAGCTCATTGCTTTTACCGAAGAATTTCTGGTAGCCAACGCCATTTCTCAGAAAATGGTGGACGATCTGTATCTGTTCAATGAATACGGCATTTCGCCGCCGCTAGCACTGAATGAATCGCAACTGCCTGCCTACCGAAACATTTTTGACCAGATGCAATACTTTTCTATGACTGCCGAACGCTATAGTACCGAGGCTGTTGCATCTCTGGTTCAGCTGTTTTTGGTACTGAGCAACAACCATTGCTCCATCCGGAAGGCGGATAATACGCAACTGATGGAAAGCGGGAATACGCTGTTGCGTACGTTTCGGAACCTGCTGAACAAACGCTTTGACCACGAACATCAGGTTTCCGGTTATGCCGATGAAATGGCCATTACAGCCGATTATCTGAACAAGGTTGTGAAGAACCTGACCGGGGTTTCAGCCAAGGAGCATATTCAAAACAAGTTGGTGCTTGAGGCCAAAAGGACATTGATTTTCAGCGAAATGAGCAACAAAGAGTTGGCATATTCGCTCGGTTTCGAAGAGGCTGCCCATTTCAACAATTTCTTCAAGAAAATGACGGGCATGTCGCCGGGAGATTTCCGTTCAGGAACACGTTCCAAAGACATATAACGGATTTTTGCATTTATTCCCCCGATTTCTTTACTTCCAGAAGGAGGGTTGCCCCGTACTTTTGCAATACAATTTAAACGTCTTGCAAAATGAAAACTATTCTACATACTGCAAAATCCAGGGGACACGCCAATCACGGTTGGCTGGATACCCACCATACTTTCAGTTTTGCCAATTATTACAATCCCGAACGGGTTCATTTCGGCATGCTTCGGGTGCTGAACGATGACCAGATAGACGGTGGTGAAGGTTTCGGCCAACATCCGCACGACAACATGGAAATCATTACCATTCCGCTGGAAGGTGTGATTGAGCATAAGGACAGCATGGGTAATGCCACGCAATTGCGTTCAGGCGAAATTCAAGTGATGAGTGCCGGAACAGGTATTTTCCACAGTGAATACAATCCGGATCCTGAGAAACGTCTAACGCTTCTGCAAATCTGGGTTTTACCCGCAAAACGGAACACCAAACCGCGCTATAGTCAAATATCGCTGGAAGGTCTGGCAAAACCCGATGCCTTGTATCAAATTGTTTCCCCGAATGCCGATGACGACGGTGCCTGGATTGGCCAGCAAGCCTGGTTCCATTTGGGAGATTTGTCTAAGGGCTGGGAAGGCGAATACATGCTGAAAGGTTCCAACACCGGCGTCTATGCTTTTGTCATTGAAGGCAAAGTGACCATTAACGGACAAAACTTAGGTCGTCGCGACGGACTGGGCCTTTACGAAACAAACAAAATCGATATCCGTTCGGAAGAACCCTCCAGAATCTTATTGATGGAGGTCCCGATGGATGCAAACAACAACAAATAAATAATCATCATTATGAAATGAGCATGTTGCAAAAACCATCAGGTTAGCATGCGAGTTCCATTAGTCATTAATTTAAAAAACTATCTCTAATGAAAGCAATCAAATCTTTTTTCGCAACGGATTCAAAATCCCTGGCATTGTTTCTCGTTCGTTTGGCACTGGGTGTGGTCATACTTCCTCATGGTATGCAAAAAGCATTGGGCATGTTCGGAGGTTACGGCATTGAAGGAACCCTCGGATTTTTCGGATCGATGGGCATGCCCGTGTTCCTTGGTGTTTTGGTAATTTTGGCTGAATTCGTAGGCCCTATCGGTGTTCTTTTAGGTCTTGGAACCCGCTTCATGGCCTTTGCTATCGCTATTGAAATGACAGGCGCCATGATTTTGGGTGGTCACATCCACAACGGTTTCTTCATGAACTGGTTTGGCAACCAACCCGGTGAAGGCATCGAATATTTTATCCTGGTGATTGGTTCAGCATTGGCGCTGATGCATGGTGGCGGAGGAAAATTCGCACTGGATAACCTCATTTCCAAGAAGCTGAAAGCTTAACCGAACACTTCCTGCAAGACAGCCAGCGATTTGATGGTGGGGAATTCGCTCAGGTGCATACGGTAATAGTTCATCATCTGATTCAGAATTTCCAACCGTTCGCGGTGGTCGAAACGAAAAGCTGCCAGATTATCGAAATTCATCCGCATCAATTGGGCGAAATCCTCCGCCTGCTCTGGACTGAGCCAGGCATTGTGAAAGGGCCGCATCTGAACGAAACAACCTCCCTGGAGGTCGAAATACCAGTTCGGAAGCTGCCCTTCAACATTGGGATAAAATCCCAAGTAGCGGGTCAGTTTGATGAGGAAAACGAGGTGAAAGTTGGCCAGTCCTTTGTCGCACAAATCCAATAACTGAACGGAACGAATCAGGTAATCAAACAAAGCCGGGTTTTTTTCGGATTCGCGCAGTGAACGGTATAAGACCTCAGCCAAAAACAAAGCGATGGTATTTTTGACAGCATCCGAAGGAATGCCGGTGAACGGGAAGATGGAACGAACCTCCTTGATGCGCTGCAGCGAACGGTTCCCGTGATGATCTGCCTCGATTTCAACTAGTGAAAGGGGCTGAAAAAAGGCGCCCCTAAGTGAAGATCGCTTGCTGTGTGAATTGGTGACCAAATAGCTGATGCGTCCGAAATCTTCGGTGTACAAATGTACGATGTTTGTCGAATCGTTGTAGGATTGGCAGTGCAGAACAATGGCCCTAACCTTGATCAGCATGGTGTTCAGAAGGAAACAGAGCCGCCAACAAGCGCTGTGAAGCCGTGAACCGGATAGCCGTTATAAACCTGATAACGCTGATCCAGCAAATTGTTCACGTGTATGAAAATGCCCACTTCCTTGCTAATTTTGTAATTGGCACCGAAGCTCAGGTCGTTGATGGGGTTCATCATCGCGCTGAAAGCGGTGGCAGTAGGTGCATACCGAAGCGCTTCCAAGCGGTAATCGGCAAAGAGCGTCAGCTTGTCCACCGGGCGCAAGTCTGCCCGCAGGCGAGCTTCAACGCCGGGCTTGTACCAGGCTTTCCGGCCGTTGGCAGCCAATTGTGCATTGATGGTGGCATTTTCACTCGTGTTCGAATAGACATTGTACCGGACACTCCCCAAGATAGTCAGTAGATTTTCTACGGAATATTCACCGTTGATTTCCGCATGGGCTTGGGTGGAGGCCATGTATTCCACCGTAAAGAGGTGCCCGCAGGCATTGTTCACGCCAGCCGTAAAAGGCATAACATTGCTGAAGAACGGTGCATCTTGGGTGTTGTTCGATCCAATCTCCGCGCTTAGGCGCAGGTTTGAGAGGGGTCTGAAATCTAGTCCCGCCGTCAGATCGTAGAGTTTCCAGGTGGATCGTAGTCGGATGGAGGGGTCCAGCCAGGGATTCAGGGCGATGCCTTCACGGTAGGAAAGTGGTTCGACTCCTCCATCCAGAACGAATCGCAACACTATTTTCCGACCCAACGGTGTAATGGCCGAAGCGATTATATTTGGCCGGACCGATTCACTGATGAGTGATGGAATGGATAGTTTCACGCCACCTTTGAACCTCCAGTTCCTATAAAACAGCGTCGCGTTGGGTGAAAGCTCGATATAGTCCCTGTTTTCAAATTCAGTGGCCAGACTCGGGGGCGTATTAGGCGTGGTGGCATCAATGTCATAGGAAGTCGGCAGGCGGTAAGTGAAATTCCTGATTTTGGCATCCACTCCAAATCTGACCCGATCATTCAGGTCATAATTTAGTGAACCGGTCAGTTTGATTTCGTTTTCAGCACCCCCTTTGCTGACAATAGGTTTGTTGTCGGAAGAGCTCACCCCGTTGCCCAATCGGAAAAGGTGTCCTTCGGATTTGACGGCCCAGGAAACCGGATTTTCCAAATCTTTCGACCGCAGGCCAAACGTGAAATATCCATCCGTTGACCACTGACTACCCGGATATTTCAGGGTATCCATGCCGACGGCAGCCACTTTTCCGTACATGTTCCAGAAGTTGAAACGCTCACCCAAACTCACTTCCAGAACGGTTTTAGCCATCGAGGCCCTGTAATTCATCACCGCATGATTTTCGGCATTGTACGCCTCATCGATTTCTCCCGAAGGGAAAAGGACTTCCCCGAAAATGGAACGGTGCACAAAGTTGATGTCGAACGATTGCGTAGGTGCACGCAGTAAATTCAGCTGAACGTCACCCACGAATGAACGGTGATTCCCGACTCCCAAACGCGCATAACCAACCTGTTTGGCGGAAGGGAACTCCTGTTGAATGCCTGCTGCTGGCAAGGGATTGTATTCACCCTTCAGGGATGCCGGGCTTTCGGCAATGGAAAAGATCATGGGTTGCTTCGTTTCAATCTGTTGCTCCAGGCTGGGAAGGACCAGAATACGGTCCACGGGTTCCAACACTGGTTGGAATTTCCGATCGACGGATCCGTTGGAGTATGGAATGCTATCCTTGGCCGACGTCGTGGTTTTGGGTTTCGTCTGTTTGGCCGCTGTTGCTGTCAGGGAGGCAAGAAGCAGACTGCCGGTCAGTGCGAGTATCGTATAGGTTCTCATAATCAATTGCTTCGTTGGGCCAGGCTGTTCAAACGGCTGACAATCATTTCTTGCACATCATTCTTTACGGTGTAATTCTGTTTCAGGCTGTTCAGGTATTGCCTGGCCTGCACATCGTTTCCACGTTTGATGCAAATGTCCGCCATCAGAATGGAGGAACGCGCCAACCAGTAGGATTGCGAGGATCCTTCCGTTAAGAACTCCTGAATGGCTTTTTCGGAGTCCTTGTCGTTGCCTTCGGCGAACAGGCATTCTGCCAGACGGAATCGGGCTTCTGCTCCGAAAGCAGTTTGAGATTCCGCTCCCAAGGTTTGAAGATCGACTTTGGCTTGGTCGTTCAGCCCGTCATTCAGGAGGGCCATACTTCGGTAATAAAGGGCTTCCCGCTGCATGTCCGTGCCCGGATTCTCATCGTTTAGCATCTTGCTGGCACCGTCAGCGGCTCCTTTGTACAATTCCAGAAAGTACGAGCATCGAATGATGCCCATGCTGGCGGTCAGGCGGGTTAAGCGGTCTGAGGCCAGTGTCTCCATTTGTTGGTAGGCATTCAATGCTAAGGCATATTCCTTGACTGCATAACAACCTTCAGCCATCAGCCTTGCTGCTGGAACTTGATACCGGTTGCCAGTTATGGAAATGACTGAATCCAGTTCGGCCATACCTTCGGTTGTTTTTCCTGTGATGAACATCAAGCGCCCCATCTGATAGTGACTGTCCGTCCGGAAGGCACCGGAAGGAAAATTCTTCAGATAAAAAGCATAACCTTCAATGGCTTCCGTTGGCTTATTGGCCTCCCGTGCAGATTCCGCGGTCTGAAAAGCCAGTGAATCTTCTTCGCCGGTTTCAATCTTCACGATGCCGCGGAGGCCAGCCGTGTAGTTCAGGTAATTGCTCACGGTGTTGTTGGTGATGAAAATTGATTTCAGCCCTTTCAGTGCAGTTTGTGCTTCTTCACTACCAGGATACAGTTCGATCACCTTTTTAAAAGCTGCGATTGCTTCGTCCGTTTTTCCCTGTTCTTGCAGTATGGTGGCCATTTCCAGACTTGCAGTACGAGAAAGTGGTGATTCTCCGCAAAGTTTCAGCAGTTTTGCCAACGTGTTGGCGGCCTGTTCCGTCTGTTTGATCAGCATGTACGTATGCCCCAATTCAAAAAGGGCTTTGTCCAGAAAGACAGACTGGGGGTATTTTTTTTCGAAACCGTTCAGGAGTTCGGTTTTCCCTTTGTACAGTTTTCTGGCGCCTTGGCAGATGGCCAGTTGGTAGGTGGCGTAGTCATTGCCGGCAGTTTGGCTCCATTGGGCCGATTGATAGGCCTTTTCAGCCTTTGCAATCTCTTTGCCCTGGAAATAACAGTCTCCGATACGGTTTAACGCGTCGGTATAGGTTTTCTCTTTTTTGACACCGACCTGGGTGGTGTATTTTTCGAACCAGGGGCGCGCTTCTGAATAGAGACCCTGTTTGAAATAGGCGTAGCCCAATTGATAGGTCACGATGGGGAACGCTTTCATTTTAACGCTGGAGGGATCCAGTGCGAAGGTCTTGAAATCTTCGGCGGCTTCATTCAGGAAACCAAGTCGGTAGTTGCATTCGCCCTTCCAGTACATCGTTTCATTCATGGGTGTGTTCAATTCCAAGGCAAGCACCGCCGATTTGGTGAAGAGTTGTTGGGCCTCCGTGAAATTCTGGGCATTGTATTTCTCCATTCCAGCCAGGAACAATATTCGACATTTGGTCTGAAGCATCTTCGGCCCCGGATCTGGAAAGTTTTCAATAGATGCCAGTGAGCCGGCGTAATCTTTGGAGGAAAGGTAAACCTCAGACAGGAAGTTATTGACCGAAGTTGAGAATTCTGAAGTCGGGAATTCCGTCAATATCCGCTGAAAGGCTTTGGCCTGCTCGTTGAAGGGTGAATAGGAGTTCTGGTAACAGAGCAAGGCATAATTGTACAATGCCTTTTCCTGGGTGGGCTTGTCGTAGGTCATGTTCGCAGCCTGCTCAAAACTCATGCGTGCCTGATCCTTTTTATCTTGTTTCAGGTAACAGAGGCCGATGTGATACGTGGCACTCTGAGCAATGGCGTCTTCCACTCCGGAAGCCTGAGTCAGGTAATTGATGGCTGAAGGAAAGTTCCGTTGGGAATAGTAGTTGATGCCGATCCGATACAAATCCGAGCGATGGATCTGCGTGGTCATAGCCATGTATTCCTGGTAGTATTGCAGGGAAAGGCTGTAGCGTTTCTTGTCAAACCATGCGGCACCCAGCAATCGAACCAATTCCATTTTCTGTTCGGGCGTTGGCTTCATCCGAAGCATGGAATCGGCCTGAACCGTCATTTCATCGAATTTCCCATCGATGTACAGGAGCTGAAGCTTGAAATAATCGGTCACATTTTGGTATTGAGCCTGATCGTTCACTTTCTCAAACCCTTCCCCTGCTTCCTGAATCTTGCCGTCAGCATAATTCATGTAGGCCAGGAAATAGGTGGCTGAAGGCACATACCTGTTTTCTCCTTCGGTGATTTGAGTGAAGATGTTTCTTGCGGTGGTATAGTCTTTCAGCTGCAAGGAAGTGTATGCATAGCGGAAGCGGTATTCCTCGATTTCAGCCAAGGTCAGGATGGTTTCCGGACAGCGTTTGAAAAAAGACAGGGCGTCTTCGTACTGTTCAGCGTTCAGAGCGGTGCAACCCAGCAGGTAATAGGCTCTGGGCAATTTCACCGACAAGGGAAAATCTTTGATGAAGCGGATCAGCAACAGGCTGGCGTCCCGTTTGTCAAGTTCAAAGGAAACCGTGGCCAGCAGAAAACTGGCTTCTTCCAGCAGCAGTGGATTGCCAGGTTGATTGAACCAATTGGAGATAGTTCGGTAACAGGCCGGAAACTCATTTTCCCGATACTGTTCGTTAGCGAGAAAGAAAAGTTCATCGGGATCATCCTTTGCACGGATTTTCTGCGAGTAGAGGGGACCCGCTGCCAGCATAAAAAGCAGCACTGCCCAAAAAATACGATTCATGTAGTTGCCTTTAAAAATGCAATGATACCCTTTTTTATTGAATCCAGCCCAAAGTCATCCGATGAAATAGTGTTAAGTTTCATGAAAAAGGCTTCCTTAACATCGTCTGCGGCACGTAAAGGAGTCAAATCCACTGCTTGAGCCGTAAAGAGTAAATCCAAGGTGTGGATGACCATTCCCGAGTATTCATAGAGGTTGGGGATGGACTGAAAAAATTGGATGTCGGTGAGTTCGAGGTTCAGTTCCTCCTTGATTTCGCGCTTTAGCGCCTCTTCGCCCGATTCGTAAAGGTCCACGAAACCTCCCGGTAAGTCCAATGTGCCCTTGGCTGGATCGTGTGCCCTGCGGCAAACCAATAATTCACCTTCCTTGTTCTGAATGAAACAGGCAACAGCCGCACTTGGATTTCCATAATAGGTGAAACCGCAATCCACACAATGCTTCGACTTGAAATTGTTGATTTCCCAATGTGCTGAACCACAGACAGGGCAGAATCTGAATTTTTGGAGGGGGTGTGTTTCCATTTTTTTTAATTGACGATTACCTTGCAGGTCGTTTTTTTCCTGTTATCAATCAGCATCCAAGAAACGATGTAAACGCCGGGCTTTACGGGAATTCGGGTATAGGAACTTTGGATTTCCTTCTGGAACAAAATGGTGCCTGTGAGGCTGTAAACTGTTGCAATCGCTTTGATGTCAGGCATTTTCAGAATTACGACGGCATGTTCCGCCTCGATGACACGCACTCCATCCTTCGTTTCGGCTGAAGCCAAGGCATTGGGGTTTTCTGATGACCGATTCCCCGGAGGTAACACGAACATCCACTGCCGGTGACTCACAGCCGGATTTGATCCGTAAGCGTAAAGTCCTACTTGGGTGCCCGCTGCATTGCTTTCGCCTGTGAGGTCGAGTGCATTGCCCGTTCGTTGCGACAGCACGCTGTAACAACCGTCACCCACACTTTCGATGTTGAAAAGCTGTCCCGAAAGGTTGGTCAAGGGGGAAGCGACCGAGTTGTAGACTCCTGCGTCGGTGAGTGTTCTGCCGGCAAGGTTGCGAATGGAATATCCGGTTGCGCCAGCTGTCAGAGTCCAGAGTTGGCTGGGGTCCCCGTAAACGAATGCATCAATGGTCACATTTTCTTCCGTTGACCGCAAGGGCAGGCTGGCTGTTCGTGAAAGGATGAGGTAGGGCGTTCCAGTTCGTATGTCATTTTGAGCGGGAACAAATCCCGACAAGGGAAGCACAACGGTGGTTATGCTGTAAGGTGGCAGCGTGAGGGTCAGGTTGGAATCATTCAGCACGTAATTGGAGCTTGCACTGTTGTTTTCGGTTTCCGAGGTTCGAGTGACGTTGACTGGTTGTCCGGATAAGTTAAACATGCGCATGTCAATCTGATGGCATACCTTCATGGCAGAACTGTTCAGCGTCACTATAATCAACGAATCGCCGGATGGGCTCAGTGCCGCAAGCATTTGGTCATTGGGAACCGACAAGAATCTGGAACCCTTTATTATGTAACGACTCAACTGTTGGCGGATGTAGAAATTCTTCACCCGTTGGTAAGATTGTGTGGTGAAATTCCCATTGACCATGCACCACTGGTCGTTCCCTTCTTCCATATATTGCCAATCAATCCATGCTTCAGGGCGGATGTACCGGATGTCATCCATCAGTTTTTGCGCCAAAGACAGATTTCCGCCGATTCCGCTTCCACCTGCCCCAACTTCGCTCATCCAAAGCGGCATGTCGTATGCCGTGGAAAGAGCACGGAGGTTGGCTCTGGCTTGATTGGTTGCCGTATAGGAATGGGTATTGACTTGTCCGATCAATCCGAGTGCCGTGCCATCGGCTATAAAAGCCTTGAATCCTGTTACCGCTTGAGCCACACTGGTTTCGTCGGATGCCGAGATAACGGTTTTTAGGCCTGAAGCCTTGAGAATGGGTGAAAGGACTTTCAGAAACTGAATTTGCGTGGATATGCCGAAATGACAACCCTCCTGCCCTCCATTTGCGGACCAGTAACTTGTGTTGGGTTCATTGAAGGGATCCAGTGTTTTAAACTCCAGATTGAACGAATCTTTGTAAAATCGGCAGACATCCACCAGATATTGGGCAAATGCCTGATTGAATTCAGGTTTCAAATTATCGGACGAACCCGACGTGTTGCCAGCACAGCAACCGCTGTAGGTCATATAATAAGGTGGAGAGTTGCTGAACGCTTCGAAAATAGCATCCGGCCGCTTTGCTTTGATTTTCAGCATGATTTTCCGTTGGGCTGCATCTCTGTTCCAGTTGTAATCCGCATTGACTGAATCCTTGAACCCTTCCATTTCGGCCCGTAACCCTTTTCCGCTTCCCATGTGGTGCGGTGTGCAATTCCTGTTCAGCGGATCGTCACCACCGCCGATGTTGTAGCGGAAGATCGAGTAGTTCAGGCCTGTGGGACTGACCAACCAATCCACGATCTGATCGATTTTAGCGTCACTCCACTTGCCACACATGTTGGCCCACCAACAGAGCGATACGCCCCAGCCGTCAAAGGTCTTGCTGAAAGCCGCATTCGGATTGATACGATATTTTGCCGTATCGACTGGGATGGAAATTGCCTTTTCGGAAATGTACCAGTAATGGTTACTCTCTGTTCCTGACTTGTCCGAATATACAAAGGATCCGGACGTGGTGTTGTCCGTTCCGAGGTATTTTCCGTTGGATTTGCATTTCAGTCTGACGAATGTGGCTGACACTTTTTCAATAGCATATTTTGATGCATTGGTGGTGGAGTCAGCTATGAAATAGGTGTTCCAACTGCCGCTCAGGGCCAAGTATTTCTGTTGGTCGGCCTGTTTGACCCAGTAAGAACCTGCTCCATCAGAAACAAACTGTAAGCGCTGAGTCTGATCGCCAAGGGCTACCTGAAGCGTTGCTCTCCCGTCCACCGCACTTCCCAGTACATTTCCGGAAGAATGGAAAAGGTAATACTGTGTAGCAGGATTGGGGATTGAAACTTGCGACCGGGCCGTCATAGACCATAAGGCAAGCAGTACAATCATCAGGAACCGGCCGGTGTGCGTTGGAAACATTTTGTCGGAGTTTTTTAGATAAAACAAAAGTACGACAAAATTTGGAGGTGTGCCAAAACCCTTCAAAGAGAAAATTATGAGCAATTTAAAACTATTTGATAGTAAGCAGATAAGAACGGTTTGGGATGAAGATACTAAGCAGTGGCTCTTTGTGGTGGCAGATGTCATTCAGGTATTGACAGATACAACCAATCCTACTGATTATATTAAGAAGATGCGAAAGCGTGATATTTTGCTTTCGCAAGGGTGGGGACAAATTGTCACCCCCCTTTCAGTTGAAACACTTGGAGGTAAACAAAAATTGAATTGTTCAAATGCACAAGGATTGTTTAGAATAATTCAATCCATACCTTCTCCAAAAACAGAACCATTCAAATTGTGGTTGGCACAAGTAGGATCAGAACGTTTAGATGAAATTGAAAATCCGGAATTAGCAACCCAACGTACTCGTGAATTGTATAAACTGAAAGGGTATTCCGATGAATGGATAGAAAAGCGAATGCGCAGTATTTCCATTCGAGAAGAACTCACTGAAGAATGGAAAAATAGAGGCGTTAAAGAAAAACCTGAATATGCTATATTAACTGCAGAGATTTCAAAAGCGACATTTGGTATAATTCCATCATACCTTCTTGCAGATTTACTCAAAAACGCAGATTGGAATTCTGTCAATAGTTGCACAAAAGGAAAGAGGGTATCTCAAAATGTTACTTTTGAGACACCCTCTTCGTTGAGCTCTCCAGGTAGGACTTGAACCTACGACCCCCTGATTAACAGTCAGGTGCTCTAACCAACTGAGCTACTGAAGAATATAATAAATAGGTTTGGGCTCTCCAGGTAGGACTTGAACCTACGACCCCCTGATTAACAGTCAGGTGCTCTAACCAACTGAGCTACTGAAGAGTGTAATGCACTTCTCGCAAAATGCGGGGCAAAAGTACACGTATTTCTCGAATAATGCAATATCTTTGTCAAAAATAAACGCTATGATACGTCTTTTAGGAATGGGAAATGCACTGACGGATGTGCACATGTCCATCGGCTCTGAAGAGTTGCTCGCTGAATTGGGTTTGCCCAAAGGAAGCATGCAGTTGATCGATTCTGTCGGATTTGTAAAAATCATCAACCGCACCTCTGATATACCAAAAAGTATTTCCTGCGGTGGTTCCGCCGCCAATACCATAACCGGTGCTGCCAGACTGGGTGTTCCTTCCGCATTCATCGGCAAAATTCATGCCGACGATGAAACTGGATTGCTCTATCAGAAAGATATGGAGTCGTATCAGGTGAAAGCCCTGATGCTTCGTGACCAGGAAGCTTCCGGTCAGGCCATCGCTTTTGTCACACCGGACGGCGAACGTACGTTTGCCACCTATCTGGGTGCGGCGGCCAACCTTCGGACAGAAGAGCTTCAGCACGCTTTTTTCAAAGACTTCGACCTATTTTATATAGAAGGTTATCTGGTGTACAACCAAGATCTGATCCTTTCTGCCGTTAAAATGGCCAAGGAAAACGGATTGAAGGTGGCTCTTGATCTTGCCAGCTACAACGTGGTGGAAGACAACCTGGCATTCTTAACCGACCTGCTCGAAAAATATGTGGATATCGTCTTCGCCAACGAAGAAGAAGCCAAAGCGTTGACAGGTTTGGAACCGGATGAAGCACTGGCGTTTTTAGCCACCAAGGTTGAAACCGCAGTGGTGAAGATTGGCTCAAAAGGCGCTCTTGCACAGCGGGGCGCAGAAAAAGTCCACGTGCCTGCCATCCAGGCCAACTGCCTGGATACGACAGGAGCCGGTGACCTGTTCGCCGCCGGATTCATTTACGGTTTGCACACGGGCAAAAGCCTGGAAGAATGCACCCGTTATGGCACCATCACCGCAGGAAGGGTCATCGAGGTCATGGGCCCCAAGATGAGCTCTGAAACCTGGAGCGAAATCCTTTCCATCCTTTGAATTCATTGATTCAATACAATCCTTACATGCGCAATCGCCTTTCCTCCATCCTGCTCTGGATTTTCCTGGCAGTGCTCCCATTATCGCTTTCGGCCAATACCCCTGACGGGAAGAAAGATTTCGAGATATCCAAGAACTTTGACATCCTGCATGCCTTGTTCAGGGAGTTGGATCAGTTTTACGTGGATAGTGTCAAACCCGAGAAGGCTTTGAAAAACGCCATCAACGGACTGATGTCTTCTTACGACCCTTATACCAATTATATGGCTGAAACCGAAACGGATGAGCTCAAGTTTCTGACGACCGGTGAGTATGGCGGTGTCGGGGCAATGATTGGTCAGCGGAACGGTAAAGTAGTGGTATTGGAACCTTATGAAGGTTTGCCTGCCCAAAAAGCAGGGCTCATGTATGGTGACATTCTGATCGAAATTGGCGGTGTCAAAATGAGTGTCGAAAATATGTCTAGAGCCAGCGAGCTGCTGAAAGGCCAGCCCGGCACCACCGTTAAAGTTCTGTACACCAGGGAAGGTTTGAAAACACCGGTTGAAAAAACGATTCTAAGGGAGCTGGTTGTGATCAATCAAGTTACCTGGCACGGCTTGGTCGACGACAAGACCGGCTACATCAACCTGAGCGGTTTCACCGGAAAATCAAGCCAGGAAGTACGCGCGGCACTGCTGGATCTTAAAAAGATGGGCGCTGAGAAGTTGATTATCGACCTTCGTGGAAACGGCGGCGGCCTGCTCGATGAAGCCGTGTCCATTTGCAACTTGTTCGTCCCGAAAGGTCAGGAAATCGTGAGCACCCGTGGCAAGGTGCGTCAGTGGGACAAGACCTACAAAACCACCCGTGAACCAGTCGATACGGTCATGCCCCTTGTGGTAATGGTGAACAGCGGTTCAGCCTCCTCGTCTGAAATCGTGGTCGGTGCCTTGCAGGATCTCGATCGTGCCGTCATCATGGGTACCCGTTCTTACGGAAAAGGACTGGTCCAGACCACCCGAAGTATTCCGTACAATGGCTTGCTAAAAGTAACCACCGCCAAATATTACATCCCCAGCGGTCGATGCATTCAGGCCATCAATTATTCCAATCGGAACGAAGATGGTAGTGTTGGGCGAATCCCGGACAGTCTCACGAACGTGTTCAGCACCCGTTCCGGACGCAAGGTGCGCGACGGTGGTGGAATTTCACCAGATATCGAATGCAAAGATGAACGTGGTTCAGACATCACGTTTGACCTGATGGACAGCCTCTACTTTTTCGAATATGCCAACCAATATTACCGCAAGCATGAGAAAATTGCTTCGGTGGCCGATTTCAAAATATCCGATGCCGATTATGCCGATTTTCTTACGTTCATCAAAAGTAAAGGCTTCACTTACATCAGCCCCAGTAAGAAAATACTGGAGAAACTGAAGGAAGCGATGGTGAAAGACAATTTCACCACTTCGGCAAAAGCAGAGGTTTCAGCCTTGCAAGCCAAGCTTGACAGAAGCCTGGATGAGAATTTCGCAACCTTCCGAGAAGAAATCGAATTGATGCTCAGCACCGAGATTGTAAGCCGTTATTACTTCCAGAAAGGGGAGTTGCAGCAGTCTCTGAAGTTCGATCCTTGCCTGAAGCGGTCCATAGAGGTACTCAAAGACATGGACCTGTACCGTAAAACGTTACGTCCAACCCCTTCAACCAACTGATTATAAGGGCATCCGTTGTGGTTTGTTGTAAAAAACCCCGTATCTCGGTTTTTTTTTACTCAAAACGTTTGCCAAAATAAAAAAGCGTCCTATCTTTGCACCCGCTTTAATAACCAAGGCCAACGGGTCATTTGCAGTGTTAAAGTGTAACAGGCTGGCCCATTCGTCTATCGGTTAGGACGTAAGATTTTCATTCTTGAAAGAGGGGTTCGACTCCCCTATGGGCTACAACAAAAAGAAACTAAAACTAAGATTAGTCGAGATGGCAAATCACAAATCCTCCCTGAAAAGAATCCGTCAGACCCTGACCAAGCGTCTGGTGAATCGTTATTATGCAAAAACTACTCGTAATGCTGTTCGCGACCTGCGTGCAACGACCGAGAAAGAAGCTGCAGTAGCAATGCTCCCCAAAGTTTCTTCCATGCTGGACAGACTGGCTAAGAAGAGCGTGATCCACAAGAACAAAGCTGCAAACTTGAAATCAAAGCTCGCCCACGGCGTCAACAAGCTTTAATTCAAACCCTACATATTTAAAGAGGGCTGTATCGGAAGATGCGGCCTTTTTTTGTTCGTCTTTTGTCAAAAAAAGCTTGCAAATCCTGTTGCTTAAATGGGGGATTTTTCCTATATTTGTTCGATTTTCACGGGAAGGCTCCTATAGGGTTCAGCCCCGAATGACACTGAGTTTTAACCATTACGAAATAAAGAAATCCATTTATGAGCGACGAAGAAAAACTGGACGCCACGCAAAGCTATTCCGCGGACAGTATTCAGGTGCTCGAAGGCTTAGAAGCCGTTCGCAAGCGCCCCTCCATGTACATCGGCGACACCGGTGTCAAAGGTTTGCACCACCTGGTTTACGAAGTGGTGGACAACTCCATTGACGAAGCGTTGGCTGGATATTGCACCCAGATCGACGTCATCATCAACGAAGACAATTCTGTTACGGTGGTTGATAATGGCCGCGGTATCCCAGTGGGCATCATGGAAAAGGAAAAACGCTCCGCGCTGGAAGTCGTACTTACCGTACTGCATGCTGGTGGTAAGTTTGACAAAGGCTCCTACAAGGTCTCCGGAGGACTTCACGGGGTGGGTGTATCCTGTGTGAATGCGCTTTCAGAAAAATTGCATGTTGAAGTCTGTCTCGACGGTAAACGCTATGTTCAGGATTACGAACGTGGCAAACCCCTGTACTCTGTCAAAGAGGACGGCCCTTCCGACAAAACCGGCACTTCCGTTACCTTCAAGCCCGACGAAGAAATTTTCTCCGTGCTCGAATTCAAGGCTGAAATCTTGATCGGACGTCTCCGTGAACTGGCATACCTGAACACGGGTATCACCCTGAACCTAACCGACCGTCGCAATGTTTTGGAAAACGGTGAATTCAAAACGGAAACCTTCCATTCTACTGATGGACTCCGCGAATTCGTGCGTTTCCTCGATGCTTCCCGCGAACCTCTCATCGAAGACGTCATTTATATTTCCACCGACAAGTTCGGTACCCCAGTCGAAGTAGCCATGATGTACAACCAGTCATACAACGAAAACATTTTCTCGTACGTCAACAACATCAACACCATCGAAGGTGGAACGCACTTGGCTGGTTTCCGTCGCGGACTCACCCGTACGCTCAAGAAATACGCCGAAGATTCCAAAATGCTGGACAAGGTGAAGATAGAAATCACCGGTGATGACTTCCGTGAAGGACTTACCGCCGTTATTTCTCTGAAAGTGGCTGAACCCCAGTTCGAAGGACAGACCAAAACCAAACTTGGCAACAACGAAGTGATGGGTTCTGTGGATATGGCCATCAGTGAAGTGCTGAAAAACTACCTGGAAGAGCATCCCAAGGAAGCCAAGATCATTGTGGACAAGGTCATTCTGGCCGCTACGGCCCGCTATGCTGCCCGTCACGCCCGCGAACTGGTGCAACGCAAGAATCCGCTGTCCGGCGGAGGACTCCCCGGCAAACTCGCCGACTGCTCCGATAAAGACCCTTCCAGATGCGAATTCTTCCTGGTCGAAGGAGACTCTGCAGGAGGTACGGCCAAACAAGGTCGTTCCCGTCTGTTCCAGGCCATCATGCCGCTCCGCGGTAAGATCCTGAACGTGGAGAAAGCCATGACCCATAAGATTCTGGAAAACGAAGAAATCCGTAACATTTATACCGCCCTTGGTGTTTCCATCGGCACCGATGAAGATAGCAAGGCGCTGAACATCAGTAAGCTGCGTTATCACAAGATCATCATTATGACCGATGCCGATGTCGATGGATCGCACATCGACACGCTGCTGATGACCTTTTTCTTCCGCCAGATGAAAGTGCTGATTGAAAACGGTTACTTATACATTGCCACCCCGCCCCTTTACCTCTGTAAAAAAGGCAAGGTTGAAGAATACTGCTGGAACGAAGTGCAACGTCAGCAATTCATCGAAAAATACAGCAGTGGAAACGAAAACGCTGTACACACGCAGCGCTACAAAGGTCTTGGTGAAATGAACGCCGAACAACTTTGGCACACCACTATGGATCCCGAGCAACGTACCTTACGCCAGGTGACCATCGAAAACGCCGCTGATTGCGACCACGTTTTCTCGATGCTCATGGGCGATGACGTAGCACCGCGCCGCGAATTCATCGAAGCTAATGCGACCTACGCCAACATCGATGCTTAATTTGAAGTCTAAATAGGAAGCACATTACAGCGTTACTGCTTGCTTATCGATCCTCACGTACCTTAAGTACGTTCGCGCTTAGGCGCAGTCGTTTATCGCGACTCGGCAAAACGAAGTAAACTTCGATTTGCTCTCGCTGCTCAAAACGCTCCGGTACGATTGCGCAATCAGTGCCTTGTACTGCACTCCCTATTTAAACTTCAAAATTGCAAGAAAATAGAGGCTGCAACCGATACACCCTTTTCTTTATTATCTGCCGTAATCGCAATTGATGATGTCATGAATGGTGATGAGCCCGATGATGTCTGAAACGTCTTTTGGGTTGTGTACGGCGATGGAGGTGATCTTGTTGGTCGTCATGAGTTCCAGGGCGTCGTTGATTTGGGCAAAAGCGGAGATCTTTTTGAATCCCTGCGTCATGACATCGACGGCACGGTGGGAGAGGATATCGTCGTAACGTTGGATGGCGCGACGAATGTCACCGTCCGTTATGATGCCGGTAATGATGCCTTCCGTATTGACAACCATGGTCATGCCTTTGCGGCGGTCGCTCACCACGTAAATCACATCCTTGAACAAATCGGATTCCTTCACTGTAGGAATGTCGCGGCTCATCAGATCTTCCACTTGCGTCAACAAACGCCTTCCCAAGGCACCACCCGGATGGTAAACGGCATAATCTTCAATGTTGAAACCCCTGCGCTTCATCAGGCAAACGGTCAGGGCATCCCCCATGACTAAGGTTGCAGTGGTCGAAGTCGTTGGCGCAACACCCAACGGACAGGCTTCGGCAGCGACGGCTACATCGAGAATGAGGTCCGCTTCCCTTCCCAAGGGGGAATTGGCGTTGCCTGTCATGGCGATGATGGAGGCGCCGATGCGGCGGATCGGTGAAAGGATGTTTGTGATTTCCAAGGTGCTGCCGCTGTTGGAGATGGCAATGACCACATCGTCGCGGTGCACCATGCCCAGGTCGCCATGAATGGCATCCGTGGCATTCATGAAAATGGCCGGGGTTCCGGTAGAAGCCAATGATGCAGCAATTTTCTTACCGATGAGGCCGGTTTTGCCGATGCCGGTCACCACAATCTTGCCTTGGCATTCGTAAATGAGCTCCACCACCTCGCTCATTTCCTTGCCGATACGGGCACTGACTTTTTCGAGTTCGGTGATTTCTTGGTTAAAAACGGAACGGCTTATTTCGATGTAATTCATTGGGCGTATTTTATGGAGGCCTGTTTCGGCTAAAATTGTTTTACTAAGGTATCGATGGCCTGTGCTTGGCGCAAAATTTCGCGGATACCTTTAAGATAGAGTTGGTTCGGACCGTCGGAAAAGGCGTGGTCGGGATCTGGATGGACTTCGGCGAAGATGGCATCGACACCAGTCGCTAGAGCTGCCCGCATCAACGGGGGCACCATTTCACGGTTTCCACCGGTAGAGGAACCCTGCCCGCCTGGCTTTTGTACCGAATGGGTGGCATCGAAAACGACCGGATAACCGTATGAACGCATTTCAACCAGTCCAGTCATGTCCACGATCAAGTTGTTGTAGCCGAAGGTGCTGCCTCTTTCGCAAAGCAAAATCCGTTGGTTGCCAGTTTCTTCGAGTTTGGTGATGACGTTTTTCATGTCCCAGGGCGCCATGAACTGGCCTTTTTTCACATTGACGATTTTGCCAGTCTGCGCTGCGGCCACCAATAAATCGGTTTGACGCGAAAGAAAAGCGGGGATTTGGATCATGTCCACGACTTCACCGACCGGTTTGCATTGGTAGGATTCGTGAACGTCCGTGACGATTGGCAGCTCCAATTCCTGACGCACTTTCTGCAGAATGCGAAGCCCTTCGTCCATGCCGACGCCACGAGGTGCATGGATGGAAGAACGGTTGGCTTTGTCGAAGGAAGATTTGAATATCAGGTGAATGCCCAGTTCCATGCAGGTTTTTTTCAAGGACTCGGCCACGGTCATGATCATTGCTTCGCTTTCGATGGCGCAAGGACCTGCAATCAGGACGAATGGAAGCGTTCCGCCAATGGAGAAGGTTGAAGAAACGGGAATAATTTTGGTTGGTGTCATCGATGTGGGACTATGGATTCAACATTTATTCAAAAGGATCAAAGCAGCATTGGCAAACCTGTTTTTAGCAAATAAGCCCTGCCGGCCTATGCTGAACTGTACTGACCCTATGCTGAATAACCCCCGCAAAGGTATCTTTTCCTCCGAAAAAAATGGTTATCTTTGCAACAAATTTTCAAAGACTAATAGAATGAGCACCAACATACAAGAGCTACTGAAACACCGCATCCTCGTCCTGGACGGAGCTACCGGTACGATGATCCAAACATTCGGGCTGACTGAACAAGATTTCAGGGGCGACCGCTTTACCGATTTCCCTAAGAATCTGAAAGGTCACAACGATTTGCTATGCCTCACCAAGCCCGAGGTAATCAGCAAAATTCATACCGCTTACCTCCAGGCAGGAGCCGATATCATCGAAACCAATTCGTTCAACGCCAATGCCATTTCGCTGGCCGATTACGAGATGAGTCACCTGGTGTACGAAATAAACCGCAGCGCTGCCGAACTTGCAAGAAACGCTGCCGATCTTCAAACGCAGCAGACGCCCGAAAAACCTCGCTTCGTGGCTGGTTCCATGGGGCCGACCAACAAAACCGCTTCCATGTCGGCTGAAGTCACCAATCCGGCCGCCCGGGGAGTCACCTTTGACGAGCTGGTTGCAGCCTATAGAGAACAGGTTCGCGGTCTTCGTGACGGCGGAGTGGATATTCTGTTGGTGGAAACGATTTTCGATACGCTCAACGCCAAAGCCGCTCTTTTTGCCATAGCCGAAGAAGCTGAAGCAACCGGCATCAGCCTACCTGTGATGATTTCCGTCACGGTGGCAGACCTGAGCGGTCGTACCCTTTCAGGTCAAACGCTGCAGGCTTTCCTGACCTCCGTTTCCCATGTGGACGTATTGAGCATCGGTATGAACTGCGGATTCGGTGCCACGCAGATGCGTCCGTATTTGGAAGAACTTGCCGGTTCCACCCATTTCCGAGTAAGCCTCCACCCCAACGCCGGCCTACCCAATTCGTTCGGCGAATACGACGAAACGGGCGAAACCATGGCCCATACACTGGAAGAATACCTGCAGAAAGGCTGGATCAACATCATCGGCGGTTGCTGCGGCACTACGGCGGAGCATATTGCTGCCATTTCAACGATTGCTTCAAAATACAGCCCCCGTGTACTTCCTGCCCGCAAGCATGAAACGAAAGTCAGCGGCCTGGAAATGTTGGTCATCCGCCCGGAAAGCAATTTCGTGAATATCGGGGAGCGTACCAATGTGTCCGGTTCCCGCAAGTTTGCCCGCCTCATGAAGGATGAGAAATTCGAAGAAGCCCTCTCCGTAGCCCGACAACAAGTTGAAAACGGCGCGCAGGTAATCGATATTTGTATGGATGACGCCATGCTGGATGCACAGACTTCCATGGTCCAATTCCTCCATTTGGTAGCTTCCGAACCCGATATTTCCAAAGTGCCCTTAATGATTGATTCCTCCAAATGGGAAGTCATCGAAGCAGGGCTGAAATGTACGCAGGGTAAGTCCATCGTGAATTCCGTCAGCCTTAAAGAAGGGGACGAACCTTTTCTGCAGAAAGCCAAACTGGTGCATCGCTACGGTGCCGCCATGGTGGTGATGCTGTTCGACGAAGCCGGTCAGGCTGATTCATTTCAGCGAAAAATCGATGTGGCTAAGCGCAGCTATGACCTGCTGGTTGCGAACGGTTTCCCCGCTGAAGACATCATATTTGATCCCAACGTACTGGCCATCGCCACAGGGATTTCAGAACACAACAATTACGGTGTGGATTTCATCAATGCCTGCACTTGGATCAAGGCCAATTTACCCCACGCCAAAATAAGCGGTGGCATTAGCAATTTGTCCTTTTCCTTCCGCGGGAACGACATCGTGCGTGAAGCCATCCATTCGGTGTTCTTGTATTACGCCATTAAGGCTGGGCTCGATATGGGAATCGTGAATGCGGGGCAATTGCAGCCGTACGACCAGATCGATCCGAAACTGCTACAACTTACAGAAGACGTGGTGTTGAACCGTCGTGCGGATGCCACCGAAGAAATGCTGACTTATGCGGAAGAGCTGAAAGCATTAGGCGGTGAAGTTGGTTCCACCGGTTCAGCCGATGAAAAAAATGCCTGGAGACTGCAACCTGTTGAAGAACGCCTCAAACACGCATTGGTACGTGGTATTGCCGATTTCCTGGTCGAAGACATCGAGGAATGCCTGCAACTCTATCCCGCAGCCATCGATATTATTGAACAGCCGCTCATGAACGGAATGAATGTAGTAGGCGACTTGTTCGGCAGCGGCAAAATGTTTTTACCTCAGGTGGTCAAGAGCGCCCGTGTCATGAAAGCCGCTGTCGCCTTGCTCGAACCGACCATTCTGGCCCAGAAAAAGGAATCGACCACCAAACCCATCAAGATTTTAATGGCTACGGTGAAAGGCGACGTCCACGACATCGGTAAGAACATCGTGAGCGTGGTTCTATCCTGCAATGGATTCGAAATCATTGACTTAGGCGTCATGGTGCCTGGCGAAAAAATCATCGCTGAAGCAAAAGCTCACAACGTCGATGCCATTGGCTTGAGTGGTCTGATCACGCCTTCGCTCGATGAAATGAAGAAGGTGTGTATCGCCTTGAGGGAACAGGGGTTCGACATTCCTGTATTAATAGGTGGAGCAACAACCAGCGAACTCCATACGTCCATCCGCATCGAACCCGAATTCGAAGGCCATGTGTATCACGTCAAAGATGCATCGCGTGCAGCGCCCGCACTGAAGAACGTAACCGATCCGTTGTTGCGTGATGCTTTCCGAGCTGAAACCAAGGCGCGTTACGACATCGTTCGCAAACTGCACGAACAAACCAAGCGCAAGTCCGATTATCTGAGCCTTGCCGAAGCACGCAAGAATGCCTTCGTCATCGACTGGAAAGAAGAAAGCATCGATGTTCCCGTTCAAATGGGTATCCATACCCTGACCGATTTCCCCATCGATGAAATCATTCCCTATATTGACTGGACTTACTTTTTCTACACCTGGGATATGCGCGGAACGTTTCCAGCTGTTCTGGACCATCCGGAAAAAGGCGTGGAAGCGCGAAAGCTTTACAACGAGGCAAGGGAGTTATTGACTGAACTGTCCATCGGGAAAAAGCTGAAAGCAAAAGCCGTTATTGGTCTGTTCGAAGCCAATTCCGTGAACGATGACATCATTGTCAAGTACGAAGGCAAGGAATGGCCGTTTTACCAGCTTCGCGACCAACGCAAACGTCAGGTAAGCGAGTCGAACCTCTGTCTCTCCGATTTCATTGCACCCAAGGGCTCTGGTGTTCAGGATTATTTGGGAGGCTTTGCCGCATCTATTTCGCAGGAACCGGCCGAATTGTCCAAACTCGCACGTGAGGCGGGCGATGACTATACCGCGCTTCTCATTGAAACGCTCTGTGACCGCCTAGTGGAAGCCTTTGCTGAACTTTTGCATCTGAAAGTCCGTCAAACCTATTGGGGTTATTCCCCCAACGAAGTCGGCCTGCCTGCAGATCTCACCGCCGAAAAGTTCCGCGGCATCCGCCCGGCCATCGGTTATCCGTCCTGCCCCGACCACAGCGAGAAAGAACGTCTGTTCAACCTGCTGGAAGTCGAGCAGCGCATCGGTACGACCCTGACCGACAGCTATATGATGATGCCGGCTTCCTCTGTGAGTGGCTTCTACATGGCCAACCCCCGCGCCAAATTCTACAATATCATCCACATCACCAAAGATCAGGCCGACGACTACTTCAAACGAAAAGGCCGGGTATTCGAGCCGATGAGGCAGTTGATATTGTGATGAATATTTGAAAAGATATTCAAATGAGTATCTTTGTTGAATGTTAATCCAGTTTAACATGAAGTATTCAGAAGTTGAAAGAAAAGTTTCTAAGAAAGGTTGTTACTTCATTAGAGATGGAAAAAAGCACCCAATTTGGTTCAGTCCAATCACAGGAAAAGAGTTTCAATTAAGTAATCCTAAGGGTGAAGAAGTTAAAACTGGAACATTGAGAAGCATCAGCAGAGACTCTGGTGTAAAATTGTAAAGTAAAAAAAGTTATGGAAGTAGATGTCATTATCGAAAGAGGTTCAGATGGTACATATTCCGCCTATATGGATACGAACAAGGTCAGTTTTGGGTTGATTGGTGAAGGATCTTCTGTAAAAGAAACGATGGACGATTTCTCGAATTCATACAAAGAGATGAAATCGTATTATCAGGAAACAGGGAAGGTATTTATTGAACTGGAATTTGTGTATAAATACGATGTGTCTTCTTTTCTCCAGTACTATTCAGGTATATTATCTTTAGCTGGACTCGAGAAAGTCACTGGAGTAAATAAGGGTCAATTAAGTCACTATGTAACCGGTCGTAGAAGACCTAGCCAAAAAACAGTAGAAAAAATTGAAAAGAAGCTACATGTTTTTGCTAAGGAATTAAGTCAGGTGCATTTTGTTTAACCTCTTCCCGACCTAACTACCATATCCTTGACCTTGGCATTGAAAACCTTGGCCTTCATCAATTGCTCCAACGAAAGGTGCATGCGGTAGCGCCAATAGTGCTGCGGGTTGGACGGAATGTTGATGCGTTCCGAGAGCGGGTCCGGATTACGGAGTTTCTTGTCGGTTGCCATCCAGTCCTGCCAGGGTAAAATGACCCAGATGGCGGGTGCGGCAAGATGGTTTTCCACCACGTTGGTTGCCAATTCGGGGTTGCATTCCCAAGGCGCTTCACCGCTTTTCCACATGATTTGGTTGAAGTATTGCTGAATGGCAGGACGATCTTCCAGCCACCAAGCCCGAAGCGGACTCATGTCGTGGGTCGAAGTAGTGCAGACCGACTGGTAGGGAATGTTGTTCAGGTTTTCGAAAAGCGCGCCTGTTGTTTTGGGCATGCGCTGGATTTCGAGGCTAAGGATTTTAAGCTGGTGCATCACGTCGGGCACACAGGAGGGAATCATGCCGAGGTCTTCCCCGCAGGAAAGCATTCGGGTGGACTGCACCAGTATAGGTAGTTTTTCCAACGCTTTCTGCCTCCAGAATTCCACATTGCGTACATAATAGAAATCGTTGTACAACTGTCCGAAGGCGTGCTTTTGTTCATCGGTCAGCCAGCGGAAACGTTCCGTACCGAAGGCTGAAATCCGGGGATGGAAATATCCGATCTGATGGGGGTCGGGCACGAAAAGGACTTCGCTGCAGAGGGAATACAGTTTGTTGCGCAAAGCACTTTTTTCTGGTTCCAGAAAACCGTCTCCGAAGGCAGCCTTGATTTGTTGTTGCGTTTCAAAGGCTGGTTTCAGCTGATAATGGCCGTCTTTTTTCTTTTTCAGGTAGGTCTTGATGACCATAGGTGCATCCGTTCCGAACAAATAGCCGATAAGGTTTTCAGGCAGGAAAGGCGTGGTCATGCTTTCTGACTCGAAATGGAAACCGTAGTTCATCATGTCTTGCGCATGGAGCGACAAGGCAGGGTTGAAGTGACCAAGCAGGCCTTCCACCGAATGGACAGGAATTTCCCAGATGCGGAAGAAGCCGAGAATATGGTCGATGCGGTAGGCGTCGAAATAATCGGCCATTTTGCTGAAACGGCGTTTCCACCAGCGGTAATCCTCGGCTTTCATGCAGTCCCAGTTGTACGAGGGGAAGCCCCAGTTCTGACCAGTCACAGAGAATCTATCGGGGGGCGCACCCACCTGGGCATCCATGTTGAACAAAGCACTTTCCGACCAGGCTTCCACGCTGTTGCGGCTGATGCCGATGGGAATATCGCCTTTCAGGACGACCGAATGCTTGTGCGCATAGTCACGGGCTTCCGTCAATTGAACGTGAAGCAGGAACTGAATGTAATAATGGATGGCGATTTCCAAATAATGGGCCTGAGTGGGATTCGACAAAGCCTGAATCTTGGTGGCATCGTATTCCGCCCATTCGCCCCAGTTCCTAAAATCTGTCTGGTTGGTTTTCCAACGCAAATAGCAGAAAGCGGCGTAAGGTCTCAGCCAGTCTTTATTGCTTTCAAAGAACGCTTTAAACTCGGAGGAAGCCAAAACTGTTTGACCTTCCTGGTTGAACAATTCCTTGAAGTACTTCCATTTGAGTTGCAAAACCTGTTCGTAATCCATCTGCGGAAGGCCATTGAGTTTGATTCTGGCGGCTTCCAAACCATCCATCAATTTTATATCCTTCAAATCTGGCAAATCGTGCATGGAACAGTACATGGGATGCAAAGCGTAATTCGAAATGGCGGAATACGGATACGAGTCCCGCCAGGTTTCAGTCAGGGTCGTATCGTTCACAGGTAGGGTCTGAATAAGCTGTAAGCCTGTTGTCGCAGCCCAATCCGTCAGTTGAAGCAGGTCGCCGAAATCGCCGCAACCCCAGCTTTCTTCCGATCGGAGCGAAAATATGGGAATAGTTACACCTGCACCTTTCCAGGGAGCTTCCTGAAAACGGAAAGTCATACCAGTGTACTGAATCAATTGATTTTCCGTGTCCTGAGGGATGACCAATGTCCTAGGTTCACCCCATTCATAATGAAGTATTTTCCCGCTCACCTTATCCAGCAAGACGAATTTATAGTTGCTGCTTAAAGGCAAGCTATTGGCATCCAGTGAAATAACCCATTCTGGAAAACGTTCCGAATGCATTTTCACGGCCTTGTCCGTTTTCCAGCCACCAAACAAACCACAGTCCCCGGATATTCCAAGGCATTGATTTTTACGGACAAAAGGCGCATGAACTTTCAGAATGATCCTATTGCAGGCATAAAGCACCTCCGCCTGTTCATGCTCCACCTTCAGCAGGCTGTCAGTATAGACAGCAGTGTATAGGAAACTCATATCGGGTTCGGCCTGCCAGAAATCGTACACAACCGTATTCTCTAACCCCTCGGATAGTGCAACCCTGTGATTATCACCCCACTCCCGACGATCAGTCTGCCCGTTGCTGCGGATCAGATAGCGGTATTCCAGCATGCCTTTCTCTTGGACATCGAGTTCCAGTTTCCAGAAACCTTCCCCGGAAGGGGTCAATTGAATCGCCTTATCTTCGTTGAACATGCCGGTTTCCGGCGTGCTACCGATGAGCATCAGTACTTGACTGCCGTACGTGATGTAGTGAATGTTGAGTTGTAACTTCATAATCGTACGTTTTGAAGGTTACTAGTGTTCAGAAGCCAAAGCTATCAATTTTGACTTCCTTTTTGTTGGTATCGACAAATTGCTGGGCTTTAAGATGAACCGGATTGCCTTCCACATAAATGGCCTTGGCAGGTTTGGCCGGGCAAACATATTCGCAGCCGCCGCAGCCCACACAAATGGCCGTGTTTAGCAGCGGTATGGTCAAATCGCCTTTATAGGGAACCATGGAAACCGCTTGCGTCGGACAATGTTCGGAACAAGCTCCGCAAAACGTTTCGTCGGTATACACCACACAATTGGTTTTTATAAACTTGACAATCCCCATCTGGGTGGCATGTTTCTCCTTCATCGTCAGTTTTTTCAATGCTCCGTTGGGACAAACCTCCGTACAAAGGGTGCAGTCATAGTTGCAGAATCCATGGGTGAAGTCCATGACCGGCTGCATCATGCCTTCGACACCGTATTCCAAAAAAGATGGTTTCAATATTTTGGAGGGACACTGAGCCACGCAAAGATGACAAGCCGTGCAATGGATGTTCAGGTGCTCTGTCGAAAGCGACCCAGGAGGACTCAGCGGGCTTTTGCGGGTCCAGGGTTTGTTGGTGCCCAAGTGCATGCCTTTTGCCCAGGCATGGCTGCCGGCTGCTAGAAAGGTAACGCCCAGCGTCGTCAGAAAACGGCGACGGGAGGCCACTGAATCCTCTGCTGAACTGTCCGTAGAAGGACTACTTTTCTTCCAACTGAATTCATACTTGATGGCTTTTTTCTTACAGACCGTTGTGCAGTTGAAACACGTGACGCAGCGGCTGTTGTCCACCTTTTCCTGCTTGCTGTCGATGCAGGATGCTTTGCAGGCTCTGGCGCAAAGACTGCATTGGTTGCAGATTTCATCGTGCACCTTGAAACGGAACATAGAAAAACGCGAAACAAAACCCAAAACGGTTCCGACCGGGCAAAGGGTGTTGCAAAACGTTCTGCCGTACCGCCAGGCCAGGTAGCCGATGATCAGGAACGTCAGCAGTGCAACCACTAGGGAAGAAGTGCCAAGCAGAAAGATTTCCGTATGGTAAAACGTATAGTGGCCGAAATGATTGAATACGCCTGCCAATAGATTGTTCCCAGCCATGTAGAGGGGACGCAGCAGATGCGTGACCATCCGTCCAAAGGCGCTGTACGGTTCGAGCAGACTGAGTATGACCGTCCATCCGGCGATATACGTTCCGAGTACTGCCACCAGCGTTCCATAACGAAGCCAGCGTTTTTCCGGACTGAACGTGTATTTGCGTCGCTTCTTAAAAATTCGAGCCACCCGCCCCGTCAAATCCTGAAAAAGCCCCATCGGGCAGAGTATGGAACAATAAATGCGACCGAAAAGCAATGTCAAAAGGAGCAGTGCTCCGACAATACCGAAGGAATGAGCCAGTAAGGCCGGTACAAACTGAATGTCGGCCAACGGTACCTTTTCCGCTGGAAGCAATCCGGCAAAATCTAGGAACAGAAAGGTCAATATCAACAGGGAAAGAATCCCAAGAACAAGGCGTAATCGTTTAAGAATCATAGTTGAATCTTCTTCACTTTAAGTTTGCTGAGGTCCATGGTCCCCAGTTTCAGATCCTGTGCCAAGGCGATGTGTTTCACACTTTCAAGCGGCATGGCTTCCAATTGGCCGAAGAATTTGGTGGCAGCAGTGTCTACCGCCACGATATCGGCAGAAACAAACATGGCTTTGGCATTGGCCACGTCACTCAGCGCGCGACCTCTTGGTCCATTGGTCTTCATGACGCGATAGGCATCCACGACATGCAATACGGCCGGTTTATTCAAAGTGCAAATATCGGCGATGCATTGCTGCAGGTCGTTCCGGTGAAAGAACCCGCGGTCCCAAACAATGCCCATGTGATTTTTCATGGCAATGGTCATCAGGGCGCCTTCATGATTCTTAAGCACGGGCACGTTGATCCAGACGTCGCTTTCCAGGATGGCTTGATGTACCTTGGCGGTTTTCAGTTTGACTCCTCTGGGCAATGTAATATCCCTATAATAGGAAATATCTTTGACTGGAAGCATTTTGGCTCCGGCTGCGGTTGCGGCTGCCTCGATTCCGCTGTTTTTATACGCTTTCCGCCAGTCATCGCAGGAATTGTCGAAGACCACCACTTCGGAAGCTCCGGCCTGAAGGCATTGACGAACGATTTCAGCCACTAGTTCCGGATTGGTATTGCTAGCCATTTCAGGCACTTTATCCCAGCCAATATTGGGCTTGATACAGACTTTCTGTCCTTTTTTAACGTATTTGCCCATGCCTCCGAGTTCAGCGATGGCTTTTCGGAACATTTGGGCAGGTTCTCCACCCATGACGGCGACTAGATCCGTACCTCCGGTTTTTACAGCTGTTTTGGCAGATTTTTGGGCCATCAGGTCCATGCCTTCGGTTAATTTGAACGTGGTGGCAAGTCCGGTTATGGCGGCAGCCTTGAGAAAATCTCTACGTTTCATAGGTATTGGTCGTTATAATTCTAGAATCCAAGGGAAACGGAAACATAATTCATCGTATAGACAATAATCGGCCTTTCCGTTTACCGCAAATGTTTTAATGGTTTTAGCTCCGGCCTCCAGAAGCAAATTTTTAGCGAAATTCAGGGTGTTGCCTGTTTTGACGCGGTCTTCCACGAGCAAAATCGTTTTCCCTTTTACGTCGAATGAGATTTGTTCCAGCAGCAACGGCTTGTCATAGAGTTGACGTTGATTGCTGTCGCGAAGATTGAGTTTGAGCAGTTGAAGATCCAGGCCGAGCCGTTGGTTCAGCAGCGCGGCAGGAACAATTCCCCCGTTGGCCACTGCCACAATCAGGTCGAAGGGCTCTTCGAATGTTGTTTCCTCAAACCGTTTTTTTACCGCTTCAAAAGACTTATCGCTCATAGTTGGCCATTGCTTTCAACACCATCCAACCGCCCAGTATCTGAACCATCAGCCCTGGGAAACCGATTCTGAAATCCTGTATGCCAGCCATCAGGTTCTGAGCCATCAGACCTTCGATAACGCCTCCAATTAGTTGATAGCCAAGCACTACCAATGCCAATAAGAGAATGGAAACCGATTTGCTGCGACGGGCAACGATGGAAGCCAAAACGGCCAACAATACAGATTTCGTCAGTATGATGGGAAGCATAGCAACGATGGGCATGCCAAAAAGCAGGCTGTTTACCAGGGGTGAAAGTACAGCGGTGAGCAGTCCGACTTTTAAACCAAACTTATAAGCTGCAATCAAAGTGAAGAAGTAAATGGGAAGAAACATCAGGCCGCCGTTCGGAATGAAATGACAAAGTTGAGGCAATAGGAGGTTGCCAACAATAAAAAGCGTAGTGAAAATCCATGTTCTCAATTCTTTGACCGAAAGGTTCAGCTGAATGAAAGGGGTTGCAAGTGTCATAATCTGAATAGTTAATGTGTTTCCCAAATGTATAAACAAATCCGATTACCGATGCACTTTGGAACACTATTTATTCATATAAATGCTTAATTTCGACCAAACATAGACAACCATGCCTAAACACCACCTGAAAATCCGAATGATTCTGACCTTTTTGCTGGTCATGCCCTCGCTTTGCATGTCACAAAAGGGTTATTGGCACAACCTGGAGCGCGAAGTCCGGTATAAGCCGGTCGGTGAGGAATTCGTCAATGTAAAGGGTGACAAGCGCTTTAGCAGAGCCATTTATGGCACCAACACCGGTTTCCGTTGTGAAACCAGCGATTATCCGGAGTTTGGAATGTACATGCCCAATCTGGGGGGCAGCGTGTATCTGGCTGTTAAACGGGGCGAAAAGGCGGTTTGGGTGAAAAATCTGGAGTGGGCGGAATCTCGTTTTGTCTCCGGCAAACGGACCTATACGCTTAAAGACAAGCTTTTTCTGGAGAATGGAAGCCTGATTATCACTGCGTTGGCGCTTTCCGATGCCGACGGTTTTATGTTGAGGACAGAAGCGAAGGGTCTATCGGCCGATGTTCAACTGCTATGGATTTATGGAGCGGCCAGCGACAAACGGTTCTCCAGGAACGGAGACATCGGTGCGGACCCGGAAGATTGTTTCTGGATTGCCGCCTCCAAATGTATAGGCAATCAATTTGATATTCAAGGCAATGCGTTTACTGTAAATTATGGAAAAGGAAAAAAGTTAAATGGCCTTTTCCCGATAGGAACGGTTCTTCGAACGGCTGATGCAGGAAAAATCAATGATTTGGAAGGGTTATTACGTTCTGAACCTTCAGAAACTCCAATATTGATCGCTTCACAGCCTGTTCAAAAAGGCATCGGTTACTGCGTTTTTTATAATCCGACCACCCATTCTGCCTTTACAGATGCCCAGTTGGCAGAGGCGTTCGCCAAAGGTGAAATCTTCCGCAGCTCCATTGCCAATCGTGTAAAGATAGAAACCCCTGATCCGTATCTGAACACCCTTGGCGGTATCCTTTCGGGTGCTGAAGACGCCATTTGGGAATCGCCTTCGTATCTACACGGTGCCATTGGCTGGCGCGTTCCGCTGACTGGCTGGCGTGGCTCCTACCTGGCTGATGTGCTTGGTTTTCACGACAGGGCGAGGACGCATTTCAACGGTTACGCCATGGCGCAAGTCACCAATGTGCCGGTTACACTGCCTCCCACACAGGACCCGAAAAGCAATTTGTCCCGTGCGGAGAAAACCTGGGGAACGCCGATGTACAGCAACGGTTACATCAGCCGATATCCCAATAAGACAAACGATATGAACCACTACGACATGAATCTGGTTTACATCGATGAACTACTCTGGCACCTCAATTGGACAGGCGATTGGAAGTATGCCCGTGCGATTTTCCCGGTCATCAAGCGGCATCTGGCTTGGGAAAAACTGGTGTTCGATCCCGACAACGACGGTTTATACGACGGTTACTGCTGCATCTGGGCCTCGGACGGCCTGCAGTACAACGGTGGTGTGGCCACGCATTCGACCGCTTACAATTACAGGGCGAACAAAATGGCTGCCATGATCGCCGAGAAGTTGGGGGAGGATCCGACTCCTTACTTGGAGGAGGCCAAACGCATCTTCTTTGCGCTGAACCTTACCTTGTGGCTTCCCGAAAAAGGCTGGTGGGCCGAATTCAAGGACAACATGGGCTCAAAAATGCTGCATGAAGATGCCGCTGTATGGACCATCTATCACGCCATCGATTCCAAGGTTCAGAATACGTTTCAGGCGTATGAGGCAACCCGATATGTGGACAACAACATTCCGCACATTCCGGTGTTGGCCAAGAATCTGAAGGACACTACCAACTACGTGATTTCCACTTCCGATTGGCAAACGTACAACTGGTCCATCAACAATGTGGCCTTGGCTGAAATAACGCATACGGCACTTGCCTTTTGGCAGGCGGGTCGCAGCGAGGAGGCTTTCAAAATGTACAAGGGCGCATTGCTCGATGCCATGTATTTGGGTTCAGGCCCCGGAAACATCACGCAAATATCTTTTTACGATGCCGCCCGCGGGGAAACCTACCGCGACTTTGCAGACCCGATTGCCACTACTGCCAGGGCCATGGTTCAAGGCCTTTTCGGCATAATGCCCGACTTGTTGAACAGCAAGTTGGTTATAAAGCCCGGTTTCCCCTCCGCCTGGGACCATGCCTCGTTGCAGACCAAAAACATGCATTTCAGGTTTATTCGCAAGGGAAACATCGATCGGTATGTTATTGAACCCAAGCTGCAGGTTCAGTCGGAATTGATTCTAGAATTGGTTGCAAGGATGGATCACATTCGTGGCATCACTGTCAACGGTAGGAAAGTGTCGTATGCTTTGGATGCGGATGCGGTTTCTCGCGCCATAATCATGATCGAGGCTGGCAGGGCAAAAACGTACCATATTCAAATCATCTGGGACGGAGCGCCCATGCGGTATGAACCGGTTTCGCTGGAAGCTCGTAATGGAAAACCCTTCACGTTCAAACTGGATGGGAAAACAAACGTTTTTTATGATCCTCAAAAAGTCCTTTCTAACCGATCCTTTACCGAAAGCACCATTACTGCTTTGATACAGGGTGTGCCTGGGCATCGAACAACCTTTGCCCAAGTTGCTCAAGGTGACATGAGCTATTGGAAAGCCATTGATATCCATATTGCCGATACCGTATCTCAACCTTCCGTACTGGATACCCTTCGTAATTTAACCGACATCCGTTTTGAGAAAGTGAACCTGAATCCCTATTTCAACGACAGAGTCCGCGATATCTGGGCGTATGGCAAATACGTTTCACCGCGCTGGTCGTTTACCACCCTGAATGTTCCAACCCAAGGAATGGGTGAATGGACGCATCCGGAAGATCTGTACAAGATCGACGATCGTGGCATTCGTGCCAAAGCCGGTGTCGCCAATGAAATTCGGATGCCAGGCGGCGTACCTTTTGCCACCCCCGGCGATTCCTCTTCTAAAAACGTAGTATTCACCACCTTATGGGATAATTATCCCAAGGCTGTGAGCATCCCACTTACCGGAAAAGCGTCGAACATCTATTTGCTCTTGGCAGCCTCCACGTACCATATGCAAAATCATGTTCTGAACGGTTCGGTCACCGTCACTTATACGGATGGAACTTCGGACGTTTTGAAACTTATTTTGCCCGAAAGCTTGCTCCCGCTCGATCAGGACATTTATACCGACGGCTTCGCCTTCACCCTGAAAACACCCCGTCCGTATCGTATTCGGCTGAAAACGGGAACGATTACGCGCAATCCAGCAGCCGAACTTAAATTGAGGCAGGGAAACGGACCCATCCTCATTGACGGCGGGCTGGCCACGATGTCGGAACTAAAGCTGAACCCTGCCAAAGAATTGAAATCGCTCGAATTGAGAACCATAGCCAATGAAGTCATCATCGGCCTGATGTCTGCCACTTTAATACGCTAACCATGAAAAAATTGATAGTCCTTCTGCTGATGTCCAGCTTCATTGTGTACGTAAACGCCCAGCAAGATTCCACTCGCAGACGCCAAACGCCAATAGATCCTTCGACGCTGCCAACCAATACCTTGCCAGTGCGAACGCACGATCCTGTCATGATCAAGCAGGGTGACACCTACTATCTGTTTGCAACAGGCATGGGGGTGGAAATCCAGTCTTCCAAAGATTTAAAAACCTGGAATCGTGTCGGTCGTGTTTTCCCAGACGGGCAATTGCCGGCCTGGCACAAGGATTTCATCCCCGACCAGAACGGTCACCTCTGGGCTCCCGACATCCATTTCAGCGATGGCAAATACCACCTCTATTATTCGGTTTCCGCCTGGATGAACTTCAATTCCAGCATCGGCTATGCTACCAATACAACGCTGGATCCCAACGATCCTGCCTACAAATGGGAGGATCACGGTTGTGTGATCAGCTATAAAAACGGTGGAGACGGGGTCAATGTCATCGACCCAAATGCCTTTTTGGATGAGGACGGAAAACTTTGGCTGCTCTACGGTTCCTATCAGGCAGGGCTTCGTCTGGTGGAACTGGACAGAACCACTGGTAAGCTTAAAAACGAGGCGAAACCCGAAATCACCGTGTTGACCACCACCTTGGGCGAAGGTGTATTCCTCCTTAAATCAAAAGGTTACTACTATATCTTTGCTTCCCGCGGCAGATGCTGTGCCGGAGTGAACAGCACCTATCAGGTGGTGATCGGTCGCGCCAAGGACATCCACGGACCCTACCTATCCAAAGAGGGTAAAAGTTGGGTAGATAATGATTATACCTTATTCATGGCCGGTGATGAGGCTCAACCCGGAAAAGGACACAATGGTTTTCTGATGGAGAACGGCAGGACGAAAATCGTCTATCACGCCTATACGCGCGCTGCCAACGGGGCATCCTTGCTAACTATTCAGCCGGTGTACGAAGACAAAGGAAGCTGGCCCACGCTGACTAAAACTTATAAACCGTTTCTTTCTTATTCTTCGAAATGACTCGAATGGAACGTCCGGTTACTATTTATAAATACACAGGTATGCCGTCGGTTCCTGTGCCTTAACTTTGAATTTCAGCCCTTTGTCAATGATAAAGGTTTCGCCTTTTCCGTAGAGTTTCCATTCGGTTGCACCGGGTAACAATACATCCAGCGCGCCTGAAACCACGGTCATGTATTCCACGGTGCCAGTACCGAATTCGTATTCACCGGCAGAAATAACACCGACTGTGCTCACCCCAGCTACATTTTCCAGAGCGATGGATTTAACCTTTCCATCAAAGTATTCGTTTACTTTCAACATGATTTTTTAGTTAGTTGGCGCGAAGTTACAATTTTTGCTTCGAGTCTCAAAGTGACTTGATTTCCGGATGGTTTTTGATGTAATCCATTCCGTCCATATAGCCTTGCCGGTAAATGCGTTGGTAGGCTTCGAACTTGAATTCATGAAATTTCTTCACGGCCTGACAGTCAATGATGTGGTCACAAAGGGAACGCCCTTCTGCTGAATTCACTTTCCGGATGCCGCGCAGGGTGTGGGCTATGACTTCGATGGGGCGCTTCAGATTGACCGGCGCCGAATAGGGCAGGACGTCCACGCCGATGACGGCACGACAAATCGGCTTCAACGGTTGAGCGGGCAGGTTATTGAGCACGCCGCCGTCCACGTAATAAACATTGTCCACCACCTGTGTTTCAAAAATGCCAGGAATGCTGGCCGAAGCCGAAACCCAGGTCGCAAGGTTCTTGCCACTGCTTTTGACTTCCCATTCCATGGTATTCAGGTTGGTCACACAAATGAACATTTTCCGTTTCAGACTCTTGAAATCGTCGCGAGGAATGGTTTCATGAATAAGTTTCTGAACCGTTCCATGAGTGGAAAACCCTGATTTCCAAAAGGTTGAACTGATTATCATCAGCTTGGAAACCAGATGCAGCCTGTCTTCCTGAATCATTTGCATCATTTCGGATGGATAATATCCAGCAGCGTAAAGGGTTCCGACAATGGCGCCCATGCTGGAGCCGGAAACGACATCCGGCTCTATGCCGTTTTCGAGCAATGCCTGCAACACGCCGATGTGGGCGATTCCGATGGCGCCACCGCCGGACAGGCAAATGCCGAGTGGTTTGCGAATTTCTGAGTCCATTATGGTTGTGTTTATCTGATACAATGATACGGTTTTTTTACAGGAAAATGGAACTGTTTTTCCGCTGCTGCAGCAAAAAAGTATAAGATTTTGTTTTTTTTTCAATAGATTAAATCTATCAATATATATTTTTGATTAACATTGAAAGTTTCCTTGTATTTTTGTAAAAAATAGAACGATATGAAAAAGCTAAAAATACTGACCGGACTATTGTTGTTGGCTCTTCTAACCTCCACCACTGCCTTGGCACAAGGTAATACATCCACTAAAAAAGTAAAGAAAATGAGCGTCTATTCATTCAAGGTTGAAGACAGCAAGGGAAACCTTGTGGATCTGAGCAATTACAAAGGAAAAACCCTGCTGATTGTCAATGTGGCCAGCAAATGTGGCTTCACAAAACAGTACACCCCACTGGAGGCATTGTACGAAAAATACAAAGATAAAGGTTTGGTCATCCTCGGTTTTCCATGCAACCAATTTGCGGCCCAGGAACCAGGAACCAATGAGGAAATCCAATCTTTTTGCCAATTGAAATACGGTGTCACGTTTCCTGTTTATGGGAAAATCAAAGTAAACGGCAAGGAAGCACACCCGTTGTATCAGTATTTGAAAGAACAAACCGGTGGCGGCTCCATCAAATGGAATTTCAACAAGTTTTTGCTGGATAAGAATGGTAACATCATCAAACGTTATGTTTCCGGTGATTCTCTGGAAGGTCTGGAAGCCGATATTTTGGCGATTCTTTAAATGGAAACCGGCCAAAAGAGGTTCTTGCACCGGTAATCAATATGGTTTCAGTCATTAGGACATTTTAAAAACAAAGGCCGAACTCCATTGAGCCGGCCTTTGAAAAAATGAATAACAGAGTTTACTTTTTAGCTGTCGGTTTAGCAACCGCTTTTTTGGAAGTAGTGGCAGTCTTGGTAGCAGGAACTTTATCCGCTTTAGAAGTACCACATTCTGTTTTTGCAGCGCAGCATGTTTTACCCGAACTGCATTCCGTTTTAGCAGGGGCATCTGCTTTTTTGGTGGTACCTTGAGCTACACCAATCGTTGTAAAGGCGAAAAAGGCCAGTCCGGCCATCAAAATTTTAGCTTTCATATCTTTCAACTGTTTTAATTTCAAAAAAAACTTAATAGGCCAAAGATAGGAAACTCCTTTTCGAAATCACAACCAAAAAATGTTAATAATGTATAGTGACAACTATTTTTAATAAAATATAATAATCACCTGAATAACCGATTTATAATCTCTTTTCAACATCACTGTAATGTCAATTACGTTGATTTGCAGTGTATATGAAGAAAAGGTATTTATTAATCGTGTTTCTTATGGTTTTTCTCAGTTCCTCCCAAAACGCCAATCAGGTTCACCAACAAGTACCACGCTGGAAAGAATCCTCAGAGTTGAGAATCTTGAGTTGGAACATCTTTATGTTGCCCTATATCAGTCTGTTCAACAACAATGATCAACGAGCAAAGGCCCTCTCCGAACAATTGAACGGTTCCGATTATCACATCATCGTTTTTCAGGAAGCCTTCAGCAGTAAATGTCGCAACATCATGTCCAGGATTCTGCTGGCAAGCTTTCCCTTTCAATACGGGCCAGCCAACGACGCTCGCTTTTCATTAAAGACGAATAGTGGATTGTGGATCGTGAGTAAAATTCCACTGACACAATTGGACCAATGGCAGTTTCGCAAAAGTAAAGGCTTTGATGTTGTAGCCCGCAAAGGTGCGGTCATGTTTGAAGGCCAATTCAAAGGTTCAAAATTCCAATTGCTGGCGACACACCTTCAGGCAAAAGAATCTCATGATCTCCGTAGAAAACAATGTTCAGAAATCAGGGAGCATTTATTGAATCCACATTATCAGAAAGATACACCGCAATTGATTTGTGGCGATTTCAATATCGATATGTTTGATAGCGGGCACTACTTGGAAATGTTGCGAATATTGGATGCTTCTAACGGTCAGATCAATGGTGAGATGATAGTCACCTACGATGAAATCAACAACAACCTGGCTTACAAGCCAAATGGGAAGAGACGAATCCTGGACTATGCCTTGGTTAGAAACGCGAGCGTTATCTCAACTATCGAGCGTAAAGTTCAAACCTTTTTATCCGGCATTGGGGATTCCGAATCCCACTTATCCGACCATTATGCCATGGAGTTCAACGTAAACTTTGCCGAGACAAAGGAATACTCAACCTTGTGACAACTTTGAATGGATTCAATACAATTTTCGAAGCCTTACAAAAGTAGATCAGCACTGTTAGAAGAATACTTCAATTGATTTACAATGCTGTGATACTTCCAATTTGTAATGTAGTCTTCACATCTCTGTTCTAATGTTTCAATCTGATGTTTGTTATTTTGAGAAAAATTTAGATGATGCATCAACAAAGATTTTATCCCACTATTGTCATTTCAGACGTACATCTTGGAACAGAGCATTCCAAAACAAGCGAGTTGGCTGAATTCCTGAGGACTGTCAATTGTGATACCCTCATACTCAATGGTGATATCATCAATGGTTGGGAGCTACAAAGAAGTGGAAGAGGCAAGTGGAAAAAAGAACATACCGACTTTTTCAAGATCATCATGAAAATGATGGAGAACCACAATACAAAAGTGGTCTATATCCGAGGCAACCACGATGATTTTATCGATCATCTGGCTCCCTTTACTTTCGGCAACATCTTCATTGTCAAGGACTACATTCATTACAGCAATGGGAAATATTACTACGTAGTGCATGGCGATATTTTCGACAGCATCACGACCAATATGGTTTGGCTGGCCAAACTCGGCACCATCGGCTATGATTTCCTCTTATGGATCAATAGGATTTACAATATGTACCGAGCCAAAAGAGGCATGCCTTATTATTCACTTTCACAACGCATTAAGCAAAAGGTCAAATCCTCAATCTCCTACATTTCCAATTATGAAGACGAATTGGTTGCCCTGGCGCGCTCCAAACACATGGATGGCATCATCTGCGGACACATTCATCAACCTGCCAACCGACGGATCGATGGCATACAATACCTGAATTCCGGTGATTGGGTGGAAACCATGTCCGCACTGCTCGAACACGGAGATGGGACTTGGGAGGTATATATGCACGGTGCTGCGAGCAAAAGTTCTTTCCCGACCTATTTTTAACCCTTTATCAATAACATTTTTAAAACGAATCACTATGAATGGATTTATGGAAACCCTGATCGATTTCATCGGAGAAGATGAAATGGAATTTGCTATGGATTTTGAAAACAGTTGGATGTTGGAATTCTATTGTGATGAGGCCAATTATGATTGAGCCTTGCCTTTTTTAAAAGTAAATTAAACAAGTTGATACTATTACAGAATAAATAATTATTTTTGAGGTCACGCTTTTTCTCCTTAACCTTAAAAGAAGGCGCATGAAACTCATTATTAGGACGTTCTGTTTTACTTTGACACTTTTTCTGGTGAGTTGCGCCTATTCACCAATGATGTCTGACATTCCTCTGATCAATCATAAGAACGATTTAAGAATCGATGCTGGGGCAGACTTAGCAATCGGCCGGCGTCAACCAACGGTACATTCCACCGTTTCTTATGGATTGACCAATAAAGTAGCCGTTCAGGTTTTTGGGAGTAAGAATCTTGAATCCTATTCCAGGTTAAAATATTTGCAGGCTGCTTTAGGGTATTATAAACTGTTGAATACAAACACGGTCTTAGAAAATTATGCAGGTTATGGCTCTGGTCAAGGTGATTTTTACATGGACGAGAGTACTCCTCAGGGATCCGGCAACTATCAAATTTTATTTCTGCAATCCAATATCGGTCATATCAGTACGTTGAACCCAGGCTCCGCTTATGGTTTTAGCATGAAAGTTGGCTACCTTATATCGGGTATGGATGGTATATACCAAGGTTACACCCAAATCCCCATCGGTGACCATCTCCTGTTGGAACCCCATTTCATGACTCGTTTTGGAAAGAAACGGCTTAAGTTTAAAATCGATTTAGGATTTTGTTGGCTGCAACATTTGCAATACGAACAGAACATTGGCTTTCAACCTATAAATCTTGGTTTCGGCCTGAACTACAGTTTTTAAAGTAAACACAAAAAACAGGACGCCATGAAAACAAGCGTATTATGTCCTTCTAATCGGCAAAAGTTTAGTTGAATGGCCAAGTCCTTTACAGAAGCATGGAGAAGAACCTATTTTTTCGAGATATTTTTCCGGACCTTACGCTTCCTCGTGGTTCTCTTTTGAAATTTATTGGTGAGAACGCTGATGCTACCGTCAACTTCCATGATGGCCAGGTTTACCTCTTCAACGGTAGCGACCCCATGTTCCCGTACAGCTTCCATGATCTCCTCTTCGGTGATTCTCGCTTTTTTCAGGTGTGCTTCAATAAATTTCCCCTCATAAACCAACATGATGGCATCGCCTTCCACGACCTTTCCAAATCGGGGAAACCTATACTGAAGGTATTTGAGCAAGTAGTTGACCAGAAACAACGTGCCAGCTGCAACCAATCCTCCCGAAAGCGTGGAGTCCGGTCCAACCATGGCATTTTGTACCGAGTTGCTGATGAGCAGGATGAAAACCAAATCAACAATGGAAAGCTGTGCCAGCTCCTTTTTCCCAAAAAGGCGAATAGCCACCACGATAAAAATATAGACCGCTAGGGTGCTGCCAATGATTCGAACATAATTGTTGTCAAGAAGTTCCTGCATAAGATTCATTTTTAAAGATTCAAGTTATGACCCACTTAATTTGCCATTCCGGGTATTTATCAAGCACTTGCTGAGGGCCATAAACGTACCAACCATAACCATCACGCCTTTCGCGTGCTACTTCGGCAAGAGAATAAACAATCTTGCTGTCTCGGTTACAAAAAATAGGACGGTGAGTTTTTAGTTCATAATAACGCGTCCAAATGGGAGGCGCTGTTGTATCGTAAACCATTATCTTATCGGATATTGAAACGCGGAAAGGAGTGATGGTCTGTTCAGCAGCAATGGTTTTGACCCTTGTATTGTAAATCTTTGAATCCTGAAACCAACGTACGGCATTTTGAACCGCATCGATAACCTTTTGGTCTGGGTGGTCGATGCTCATCAAGAAAAGTACTAGGTCGGCGCTTTCTTTATTGCAAATACTAGCTGGCTCAAATTTTCTGGCCCAGGCTGGTTTTAGACTTACTTCATCGTACTGCTGACACCAGGCGGTTAGTTTACCGGCATCGTTAATCTGCGTTTTCAGGATGCAATCCAGACCCTTTGAATAGGCCTTTCCCAATTGCTTCCGAAGCAGGTTGTCTAAAAATGAGTATTCGGGTTTACCCTCCTGAATACCTTTCAGCAATTCCATGATTCCCAGCATCGCACCATCATTGAACGTAATGCATCTGCTATAATTCGATTCCAACGGATAATATTGCGGCCACCCTCCATTTTTATACTGTGATCGGATAATGAAATTCAATCCATTAATAGCCCCAATTCTATATTTATCCACTTTTGTGACTGAATATACATTGGACAAAGCCGCTATCTGATTATACGTACTGCCATTGTCAAAGGTCGTGTTTAATACACCTGTTGAAGCCTTCACACTGTCTTTTTGCGCATCCGTCAGTATGGCGAAGACATCATAGTTCTTGGGCCAGCCACCGTTCGTTTTTTGGAACAGCAACATATTATCAGCAATACTGGTTAGTTCATCCGGCCTGAATTGTGGCCTTCCAAGCATTGGATTGACCACATTACTTTTATCAAAGATGTCATACCAATGGTGGGAGTTATCTGCAAAGGGTGCTGGATCAATTTGTGTGAATTTTTGAAAAAGAGTTGTTTCCTGCGCGAATACTAATGGAGTGAATAACATTAGTATAACAAACTGTTTTAACTTTTGTGCCATGGTTATTTTTCCAGTATTTTACGGTGTTAATTTAAATTCAAATGTACCATTTTTTTGGTATGCAAAGTACAACCTATTTTTAGTTTTGTATTATTTGAGTATATTTAGCTGAACTATTTCCGTTCGGAATCGTGTGGAAAAACACGCCACGCACAACATCTCGGAGATCGTTTTAGGTTGATCTGATTCGTATAAAAGAACCTGATAAAAACATTTCAAATGAAATTTCTACAAACCCCTCGCGGGTTGAAGCCGCTTGCCCTCCTGCTACTTACACCCCTGTTGCTCTCATGGGGCCCTGTCGGACATGAACCAATCAATCGCGCAGCCGTGTTGGCGCTCCCAGTTCCCATGCAATCCTTCTTCTACAACCACATAGACTTCATCACCCAAGAATCCACCGTGCCCGACCTTCGGAAATATCTCTTGAACGACCCCTGGGAAAAGCCTCGACATTTTATCGATCTGGAAAACTTCGGTGCATATGATAGTTTACCCGCTTCTTTAGCGGAAGCCAAGAAGAAGTATGGTGAAGCGTTCTTACAGCAGAATGGGATATTGAACTGGTACCTGCAGGAAATGATGGGTAAGCTCACAAAGGCTTACAAGAATACGAACAAAACGGAAATTCTTTTTCTAGCTGCCGATCTGGGGCACTACTTGGGTGACGCCCACATGCCCCTGCACACCTCCGCCAATTATGACGGTCAACTGACCAATCAAACAGGCATCCATGCCTTTTTTGAATCACAATTGCCTGAAATGTTTATCGAAAAGTACAACTTCCATATCGGAGAAGCGGTTTATATCCAGGATGTTCCAAAGGAAATCAAACGCATCATCCTAGCGACTCATTTGCTGGTAGACACCCTATTATTGGCTGAAAGGGAATTGAATCAACAATTCCCGGCTGAACAGGTTTATTTGCTGGACTCAAACCCTCCCGTGCATTCCTCCGCATATGCCCAGCAATACCATCAGAAATTAAACGGAATGGTTGAAAGGCAACTCCGCTTGGCCATGTCTGCAACAGCCAATTTCTGGTACACCGCATGGGTAAATGCCGGAAAACCCAACCTCTCCGATTTGGATCCGGTTGAACAAACAGCAAGAAACAAGGCACACCTTAAAAAGGATCTCCAGTTGTTTAAGAAAGGCAAACTGCTTGATATTAAAAGTGAAAAGGAATTCAAGCTGTAAATGTTTAAAACCCCCTACTACATAAATAAAGGTTTCACATTTCTGCAAAACCTTTGTTTATGGGGTGGGCCCAACAGGGCTTGAACCTGTGACCCCCTGATTATGAGTCAGGTGCTACTAACCAACTGAGCTATAGGCCCGTTTCGACATGGATGCCGAAAGCGGGTGCAATATTACGGAAATTTTGGGAAATGGGCAAGGGCTCGATGAAACTTTCAGCAGTTGAATTCGCTATATAGAGACGGTTGACGTTTGGAATTTCGTCTGAATGAGGTAACATTGGTGGGTGGGTAGCCAAAGATGCGTCGTCTTTTCAACAACTTTAATCTTTTTAATCAGAACTCCCAAGATGGAATAGACGGAGAGGACATCCCCGATTTCGGTGCCTTCTATCTGTATATGAGAGGCATTGGCGATTATTCGAAGTGGTCTTGGCGCCTTCGCTGGAATGCCCCATCCACTGGGTTCTTCCATCTTCAGGAAAGCGGACCAACCGATGGCCAGCTTATAGCGGTCTATTGAACCTGTTGGAACAAAAAGCCGACAGGAGTCAAAGCGCACATTCTGAAATGTATAATCTGTTGCAATGGGTGGAATCAAGGCATTGCAATTGACAGACCTCAAGGCTGTACAACCGGAAAAGGCCTGATTGCCAATGGTTTTGACACTGCTGGGTAGTGTGATGGTCTTCAGTGAAGAACATCTTACGAATGCATTTTGGTTTATGTTGGTCAAGGAATCGGGCAAGGTAATGGAAGAAAGAGCCCTACAATCCATGAAACAATAATTGGGTATCGATTTTACCCTGAGGGGCAGCGTTATGGTAGTTAGGTTGGAGCAGCCCATAAAAGCTGATTCTTCTATGGAGGCGAGGTTTTCTGGTAAGTTGATGGTTGTTAGACCGGAGGCATTAAACAGGGCTATTGGAATTGTTTTGATGCCCAGGGGAAGGGAAATGGACAACAAGTCATAGCATGCCAAAAAAGCCTCATCTCCTAGAAAAATCAAACTGTCTGGCAGTGTGATCGCACTAAGGCGATAGCATTGATAAAAAGCTTTCGATCCGATGCTGGTCACTCCGGCTGGAATGTCAATGCTGGTTAACGAAGAGCATTCCATAAAGATACCGGTACGGAGTGTCTTCACTTTTTTTGGTATGCGGACGTAGGTCAATCCGGTACAACCCGTAAAAGCATTGGTGCCGATAGCAACGATACTGTCACTCATCGTCAACGATGTTAAATTCTTACAACTGCTGAACGCATTGTCGGCGATGGATGTCACCGTATCGGGAAGGGTGCAGCTGGTTCTTCCGGCCGGAAAGCAGATCACCTGCCTGCGGTCTTTGCTGCACAAGATTCCATCCATCGAACTATAAACCGAGTTGTTTTCCGAAACTTGGAATTCAGCCAGTTTGGTGCAATTGGTCAGCGCTTGGACGATGTCGAACGTCCCGCTTTCGGGAATCTGGATACTCGTCATCGACGAGCAATCTTTAAAAGCGGAAAGACCCAAGGTCGTCACGCTGTTTGGAATGGAAAAGGAAATCAATTTGGAACAACCATTGAAGGCGTACGCGCCGATGTTGGCAACGCCTTCCCAAACGCTGACCGAAGTCAGTCCAATACAGGCATTGAACGCATAGTCACCGATGGAAACAGCGTTTGTTGGAAGGATCACCTTTTGAAGGACGTAGCATGCATCAAACATGTGTGCGGTAATCTGATTCGCAACGGTACTGCAACTCCGTGGATTCATCCAGGGGGGCAGATTCTCGATCCAGTAATAAGTGCCGCCGGCTACGATGGTAGCTTCCGAAAGGTCTAGATTTGTAAGTTTTCCGTAGGTTTTGATTCCGTCGGCCCAGGTTCCGGCCATTTCCCGGATGAATGTGATGTCGGTGCCGTTCAGAAAGCCGGTTACCTTCAGGTGGGTCGTTTTCATCCTATCGTTAAACGTCCCCATCAACGTGGAGAGGGTTCCTGCAGTATCTACCCGGAGCGTAACCGAAACCGTATCGGCGGCCCATACGGCAGTATGCGCCATCAGGCTCATAACTGCCAGCAAGATCATTACGACGGTTGTTTTTGACATGGTTGAATTTACACCAATATGCTATCCCTAAAGGTACAGCAGACTAGCTCTGAAAACAAATCTACCACTTGTTTTTTTGTGGCAATAATCTTATGAGCAGGGGATTTTAGTTTACTTTGTACGCCATAAGCCCCTTGCCGTGCCTGATGTATAGGATTCCATTCGACAAGACCGGATGCGCAAAATGTTCTTTGCTCCCTTTCTCGATTTTCAGTTTACCCGTAACGGTGAGCTTTTTTTGGTCGTAGTTGATTAAGTTCACTTCGCCATTATTTCCGTAACAGATAAATTTATTGTCAGCGAATATCAGGCTTCCGTTCCTTACTTTCACAGAATCGACGATCGTTCCATGACTTAGTTCCACCGCTCTAAGAACATTCTTATCTATGGTGGTAAACAACGTGTTATCGGTGATCACAAATCCTCCCAAAGCATTCCGAACCTGGTTGTTGGTCCAAATTTCTTTGACGCTCTTCCCATCGGGTGACAATTCGAGTTTAACAGTACCATCTCCTTTATCTTCTCCAGAAACAGAATAGAGATATCCACCAGCATAAATGGGTGTATTGCAATGTTTTGCATCATCCTTGGCGCTTTTTATAGGATAGGACCAGAGTAATTCTCCATTCTTACAATCTACTGCAAACAGAAAATAACGGGATAAATTTACTAGGATCTTGCGTTCTGGAAGTTTAATGAACATAGGCGAACAATAAGTAATGGTGTCTCCCAACGCTTTTGATGACCAAACGGGCTTACCTGTGAACCTGTTGAAAGCTGCCACATTGGTTGTTGATCCACCTGGGAAACAATACACGTTTTCAGCATCAACGAGCAATGATTCTGAATATCCGAATTCAGTTTGGTTCCCACCCAACTCTTTAACCATGTCAATGGCCCATTTTTCTGCCCCGTTGGAGGTCTCATAACAGGCAATTCTTCCATTGCCCGAACAAGTATATGCCAAATTCCCCAAAATGGTTGGCGTTGATCTTGATCCTGGAAAACCGTGCGAAAAACCGGAGCCTGTAAATTCTTTGCCGTTAGGCGCTTTCCATTGCAATTTGCCTTTTAAGTCAAAGGCAAACAGATAACTCACACTATCCGTTTCCCCGTTTACAAAAACCCGATCATTTGCGATAGTCGGTGCACCATAACCGTTTCCAATTTCTTCGGTGAACCAAAGTAATTCCGGACCATTTTCCGGCCATTCTTTCAAAAGACTGGTTCCGTTGTATTGACCATCTCGGTTGATACCACGCCACTGAGCCGCATTCTGCGAATAAGCTGGAGAAATTTCAAAAGACAATAAAGCGATCACAGTGATAATTAGCAACTTACTTAAAGATATCATCTTAAGGTTATTCATAGTTCGTTCCATCATTTGTTAAAAATCCAATTTTCGTGCAATGTAGTGATTTTTCGCAAATTTCTAACCTAAGCTCACACCTTATGGTACAGACCTAAAACGCCAATATAACATTATTCGATGATGGCAAACACTATCGTTCATTGCTATCAAACGATCTAGCAGAAATCCGCAAACAAGGTAAATGGTTTTTATTTCACAGAAAACACACGAGAAATATTGAACCCCAAATGCAAATCACCCTTCAGCCAGTTGCCGGTGGTTTCAGTCACAAAACTCTTTTCAATCATGCCCATCGTATTGGAGAGCATCAGTTGAAAAACATGCCTGCCCGTTTTAATGTCGAAACCGACAGACAGGGAGTTGCGGTAATTTGGATTTTGATGGTTCCAGGAAGAGCTTAAAACGGGGTAATACTCTACATTGATGGAGGATATGTCTGAAATGTTGTAACGGGAACCAATGCCCAAGGCAAACATGTCGTTTTTGTCCAAGACGGTAAGTACCAGATTGCGATGAATCCAAATTGGAGCGAGTTGCAACGATAAGTGCTCGTTAAACTTACGTGCTAGGATGAGCTGACTGGTGTAACTTACCCGTGAGGAAAATAAGTTATCCCGATTGGGAAACGCCCACTTGGTTCCAACAACGCTTGTTCCCAGCAAGGCTGTAACCGAAACAGGCATGTTTAAAGCACCGGAACTTTGCCTGAATAAGCGGAATTTCGCAAATCCCGAAACGGTCTTATCCAGCGAGGCACGATTGATACCCAACAGCATCCAGTCCTTCATACCGTATTCTAGCGAAAGGAAGGTATTGGATTGATCCAGGCCGAAAAGCTCATAATAGCCCTGATTAATCCGTCCGAAACGGTGTTCTACTCTGAAATCAAGTTGGCCTTCGGGCATTAGTTCGTTGGAGTGACCGTTTAGGACCCGAGTCGATTTGAAAGTGTCAAAGGCATAGTGAGTTTCTTGAGCCTGAATTAGAAAGCTCGAAAAAATCAAGACAAGTAGCAGACAAAGGTTTTTAAAGTATTTCATTTTTTAGGACAATTAACTTAAAAATCAGTTGTCAAGACCACCGGCATCTTTCCAAATTCGCACTTTCCTGATGGAGCATTCATCAATCAGTACACTCATATCCTTAGGCATTGGTAAATATCCTTCCTGATGAGACATAGCGCCATAAGCTCGATCCAGGTGCGTTTTTACATCGGCATAGTCTTGCAATCGGATGCCGGCTCCATTGGATAAGGCTACTGCGTTGCCGTGACAGCGAAGGCAATTGGCTTCGAAAATCGGGGCGATAGTAGCATGGAAAGTTATATTTGTTGTATCACAGACATTTATAGAGTAAAGCGACTCTTCATTATTATAATAACACGTGCTGAAGCCCAAAATGATGAGCCCCAGGACTAAGAAGAAAAGCATTTTTCTCATAGTATGAACGGTCTTCTCAATAGTTTACAAATGAATCACTTTCCTATAAGTTGTGTTATTTCCCATTGTCATTCTTACAAAATATACACCTGGAACTAGTTCGTTCGAGATCGGAAATGTTTGTGAGAACGCTCCTGAAACCGGTGTTTTTGGTAAAAGTGTATGTACCAACTTTCCCTGAATATCATAAAGCTTAACCTCAAACATCGTCGACTCCGTCAAATTAAGGCGAACGTTCAATTGATCTGAGACAGGGTTCGGATATACTGAAACGTTGCTTTCAAGGATGGTTTCAGCCAAACCTGTTGCTGCTTGAACAATGATTTTACCTTTCATCCCAAAGGAAGCATGCGGTGTGCATACATAATAATGCGTTCCTATTGCCAATTTGGAAGGTGTAACTGTTCCACCGCTGAATGGTACAGAAAATCCATTATTGGAGGTGTTTCCGTTTGCGTTCCAAACGGTTTGGCTTACTTCAACAGCATTATGCGACGCATCGAGGGTAAATTTCACACTATCACCTTGATTAATGGTTACCGTTGCGGGTGTAAAGGTCGTGCCCGAACTGAGTACAGTCCAAGTCTTGCTGGATACATTCAAATAAAATGAAGACAGAAGCAGGGCGAGTATAAGTTTTTTCATAGAGTCACAATTTTAGTGTTTGAACAAATGTAATCAGTTAAACAACAAATTGTACTCTATGATTTACAATGAGTTAATAGATAGTATCTATTCTTTTTTTACTTTTTAGCTGAAAGCGCATCGCTCCATTTGCGAATCAATGTAATTTGGTCCTTTAAAAGAACGGCTCCCGGATTTGCTTTTGTGAATGACTTAGGAGGCATACTTCCGTTGGTGACCACTTCGGTTATTGCTTTGGCCTTTTTGGCCTTCATTTCGGCCGTGTACTGTTCCCACTTGGAAAAATCAACCTTGGACAAAGCAAACGAACCTCCCCCTGCTCCATGACATTTCATACAGGAATTGGTAAAAATAGTATTCAGTGCTGCGGGGATGGAAGACGTTGGTTTAGCAACAAGCTTCATGCCGCATTTTGGACAATCACCGGGCTTATCGGAGACAACTTCCGGGTGCATTGGGCAGGTGTATGTAATTACGGTATTTACAACTACTTTTTTCACCGGTGTTTGGCCGTAAATCGAGTTCGTTGTGAAACAGACCAAAAAGAATCCTGCTAAAAGGATTTTCGGGAACAAGAAATTACTTTTCATAGCGTTACCATTTAAATTAAAATGCACTGATTTTTTTTGCAAGTTAATACAAATTTAGCCGAATGGTTCGTTTATTCTAAACAGTCGTTTTTCGTGACTCGGCATAGTCGAAGCAAGCTTCGCCTCTGCACTCGCTACTTAAAACGTTGCATAAGTATTCTGGAAAATAGTTGGGTACTTTGGCCTGACAGGTATTCTTTGTATCTTTGCGGGGAAGAGCTAAAAACCTCCTATGGTTCGTTTAAATGGGATAAAAAACATTATTTTTGATTTTGGCGGCGTGCTGGTGGATCTGAAACCACAGGCCTGCCTGGATGCTTTTGCAGCGCTCGGTTTGCCGCAGGTGGCTGATTATTTGACACCCTATGGTCATCAAGGCCCTTTTGGCAAGGTGGAAAACGGTGATATTGACCTCAATCAGTTCCGCAATGAAATCCGTGAAACGTTCAAGGTCGAATTAACCGACCTGCAAATTGAAGAAGCCTGGGGTGCCTTTTTGTTGCATACGCCGCTGAATAAAATCCAGATGGTACACGAATTGGCTAAAACCTACCGTGTCTTTTTGCTTAGCAACACCAATCCGATTCACATCCGCAAACTGGAGGAATTCGATGAGGCCGGTTATCCGGTCAGCGAATGTTTTGAGAAACTCTATCTTTCGTACGAAGTCGGCTTGTCAAAGCCTGGTCGGGCGATTTTCGAATACGTTTTGAAGGATGCAGGAATCTTGCCCGAAGAAACCTTATTGGTGGATGATGCGCCTGCCAATTGCCGTACAGCTGCCGAATTGGGCATGCATACCTACCAACCAGAGCCTTTTGAGGATTTTACGGGTGAGTTGCTTCAACCCGAGGTCTGCGTAGCCACAATGGGCTTCTTCGACGGTGTGCATCTGGGGCATCGCTTCCTGATTGACGAGACCAAACGCATAGCTGGTCAAAAGGGATTGCCATCGATGGTCATCAGCTTTTGGCCACATCCCAGGACGGTGCTTCAAACCAACTATTGTCCGCAGTTGCTCACCGACCGCTTTGAAAAGGAAGAAAAGCTTTCCAAAACCGGTGCGGACTACATTCGGACCCTGACCTTCGATAAAGCCTTGTCGGAAATGCCTGCCCGACAATTCATGGAAGAAATCCTGCTGAAGGAACTGCACGTGAAAACCTTGGTCATAGGCTTCGACCACCGTTTTGGAAACGACCGTTCCGACGATTTTGAGTCGTATTGCACCTACGGGAAAGAAATCGGCATGGAGGTCATTCAGGCTACGCCCTTTTCGTTGGATGATACTGGAAAGGAAACCATCAGCTCTTCCTTTATTCGCCGCAGTCTTTTGGCAGGTAAAATGGCTGAAGCCAACGCAGCGCTCGGTTACATTTATCAACTTCGTGGTACCGTCGTGGGGGGCCATCAGATCGGTCGTCAGATCGGGTTTCCCACAGCCAATATCGAACCACTTGATTCTTGCAAGCTGATTCCGGTCTTTGGCGTTTATGCCGTTTGGGCCGTAGTAAAAGGCAAGCGCTACAAGGGCATGTTAGACATCGGTCGCCGTCCGACACTGCACAAAGATTCAGACGTGACCATCGAAGTACACATCTTGGATTTTGAAGGTGATCTGTATCATCAGGTGATCACGGTTGGATTTGTGGAACGGTTCCGTGCCGATGTGGCTTTCCCGGACGTGGAAGCATTGGTCGCACAGCTCGCGGACGACCGAAAATATGTAGATTCCCTCCTAAAATTTTAAAGTTCGTTTATTCTAAACAGTCATTTTTCGAGACTCGGCATAGTCGAAGCAAGCTTCGCCTCTGCGCTCACTTCTCAAAATGTTCGATTATTCTAAACAGTCATTTTTCGAGACTCGGCATAGTCGAAGCAAGCTTCGCCTCTGTACTCACTTCTCAAAATGTTCGATTGGGATGTGACGCTTGATGGACTGTTCCAATGAAATCAACGTTTCTGTAGCCGTCACACCAGGGATTTCCTGAATTTTTCGGTTCAACAGATCCATGAGGTGCTCGTTGTCCCGGCAATGCAGTTTCACCAATACGGTGTAAGGGCCTGTACAAAAATGACATTCGATGATTTCAGGAATTTTTTCGAGTGAAGGTACCACCTCTTTGTACATGGAACCACGTTCGAGTTTCACCCCAATGTAGGTGCAAGTCTGGTAACCCAATGTTTTTGGATTGATGGTATATCCTGAACCGGTGATGACTCCCATGTCTATGAGTCGCTGAACGCGTTGATGGATGGCTGCACGAGAGACCCCGCATTCGGCTGCGACATCTTTAAAAGGTACACGTGCGTTCTGGGTGATGATTTCTAGAATCTGACGATCCAGGGCATCTATTTTCTCAGCGACAAAAGGAGTATTCATAATTCAAGCATTTTATATCGCAAAGTAAAGGTTTTTTACCAATAAAGCCAATTTTGATGAACAAAAGTATTGTTTTGAGTCATTTCTTTCAAATTATGACACAAAAAAAGCGGTCAGCCCTCAAAAATGGGAACTGACCGCTTTTTTATAGTGCTTCAATTATTTCTTGGGAGCAGCGGGAGCAATTGTGGGAATTGCAGGTTCTGGAGTGATACCCTTGATGCCAAGGAGTTCCACTTCGAAAATCAGCAAAGAACCCGGTTTGACTTGAGCACCGGCACCATTGTCGCCGTAAGCCAGGTCAGCAGGAATCCAAAATTTGTATTTGGAACCAACGTTCATCAGTTGAATGCCTTCCGTCCAACCTTTGATGACACGGTTCAAGGGGAATTCGGCTGGAGTTCCGCGGTCGACAGAGCTGTCAAATACGGTACCGTCCAACAACGTACCATGGTAATGAACACTTACAGTAGCTGAATCAACAGGTTTCGGACCGTTGCCTTCTTTGATGACAATGTACTGAAGGCCTGAAGGAGTGGTTTTAACACCGTCGGCTTTTGCATTCTTTGCGAGGAATTTCTTAGCATCTTCCTTAACTGCAACGGCAGCTTCTTTTTGTGCAGTAGCCAAACAGCGCTGGAATACTTCGTACGCTTGTTGCGGAGAGATGGCCAGTTTGGCAGTGTCACCTTTCAACGCTTTTTCAAAAACGGCGAGGAAAAGCTCTACGTTGATCTTGGCAGGAAATTGCTGCAGGTTTTGAGCCAGGTTGGTACCCATACCAACACCATAAGCGTAACTCAGGCTGTCAACAGCGGTTTTCATTTTGCTTCCGGAGGTCTTGCTGCAGGAAGCGAAGCTCATGCCCATAACGAGCATGGCGGCGGTAAAAAGAATACTCAGTTTTTTCATTGTTTTTTGTTAGTTTATAAGAAGATTGCAAAATGTTCAAAAGTGTCGCAAAAGTAATAGAAATATCAGAGATAAACACCTAATAAAAATTAAAAAAGTTTATTGGAGGGCCAGCTTATGCAAAAAACGCGATTTTTAAGCATTTAAAGCGCTCGGGAAAGCTTTAAATTCGTATTTTTAAAGTCTTCAAATGCAATTGTCGAATTATGGGAAAAACAATCCGGGTTCTTTGCCTGAACACCAATCAATACGAGCTTTTCCCGATGGGAAGCACCGTAAAGCAAGTTTATGAGAAAATGGCGGCTGAAGTGCTGCCGAACGCCATCGCTGCTCGCGTCAACAACAAGACTGTCAGTCTTCATTTTGAGATCTACAAGCCAAAGCAAATCGAGTTCATCAATACGTACAGCAGTTCCGGGATGCGCGCTTATGTGCGGACACTGACATTTGTGCTTTCTGCAGCGGTGTCCGAGTTGTATCCGGGATGTCAAATCAAACTGGAGCATCCGGTTTCAAAAGGGTATTTCTGTGTGTTGAATCTGGGTCGTCCGACCGAACCGGCAGATTTACTGGCCATCAAAAAACGCGCCCAGGAGCTGATCCTTGAAGATTGCTCTATCGAATACGTCGAGGAAGAAACCACGGCCGTGGTTGAAATGTTCCGGGAACGCGGCAGGCTGGACATCGTAGATCTGCTCACCACACAAGGCTCTCTTTATAGCGGATATTTCAAGATGTGCAAGCACATTGATTATTATTACGGTGCCTTGGCCGTTTCCAGCGGATACCTGAATTTGTTTGACATTACGCCGTATTTTGATGGTATTCTGCTCCAGATTCCCAACAGGAGTAACCCGACAATCTTACAGGACATTGAATATCAGCCCAAGTTATTGGGCGTATTCAAGGAGTACTTGAACTGGAACAGAATCATGTCCCTGAACAATGTAGGTGATCTCAATAAAACGTGCCTGAGCGGTGAATCCACCAACCTGATCAATATTTCCGAGTCCCTCCAGGAAAAGAAAATTGCGTACATCGCGGATGCCATCAACCAGCGTGGAAAGGTTCGCATGGTGCTGATTTCAGGACCGTCTTCTTCTGGTAAGACCACGTTTGCCAAAAGACTGGCCATTCAATTGATGGTGCTGGGCATGAAACCTATCGCCATTTCTTTGGACAACTATTTTGTGGACAGGGAACTGACTCCACGCGACGAAAAGGGTCAATTCGATTTTGAATCACTGTATGCGCTCGATCTGGAATTGTTCAATCAACAATTGAAATCCTTGTTGCAGGGTGAGGAAGTGGAAACTCCCGTTTTCAACTTTGCCATGGGTGAAAAAGAGTATAGGGGCGACAAACTAAAACTGACGGAACAGACGGTCCTGATACTGGAAGGTATCCATGCCCTGAATCCCAATCTGTTGCCCGATATTCCACCTGAAGTGCAATATAAAGTCTATGTTTCCGCATTGACATCCATGTCGTTGGACGACCATAACTGGATTCCAACCACAGACAACCGCTTGTTGCGCAGGATTATACGCGATTTCCGTTATCGGGGATATTCAGCCAAGGATACCATTTCCCGTTGGGAAAGCGTGCGCGAAGGGGAGGAAAAATGGATTTTCCCATTCCAGGAAAATGCCGATGCAATGTTTAATTCTGCCCTGATTTTTGAGTTCTCTGTCTTGAGGAGTTATGCGGAACCTATTTTGAGACAGGTTCCGCAGAATTGTCCCGAATATGCAGAAGCACACCGTTTACTACGTTTCGTAGAGTATTTCCTGCCGATTTCCGACCCTGAAATTCCACCTACTTCGCTGTTGCGTGAATTCCTCGGCGGAAGCAGTTTCCGCTATTAGCGTTAGGTCGTCCTTGGATTTTTAGTATTTTTGTATCCTATTATATACGCATGCTACGACAAACCCTCACGCAAAAAATGCAGCAAAAGCTTTCACCGCTGCAAATTCAGCAAGTGAAGCTCCTGGAGGTCACTACGCTGGAGATGGCTGAGCGTATCATGCGGGAAGTCGATGAAAATCCTGCCCTTGAAATAGGTGAGGACCCCGAGCTGAAACAGGAAGACGACTTGACCTTCGACAACCCGGAGGGAGACAACGATGATTTTTCATTGGGCGATTATGCCAGTGACGACGATATACCCGATTACCGAACTCGTCTGGAAAAGGCTAGTCCTGAAGAACGCCGCGAGTTCGTGCCCGTTTCGGTCAATACCTCCCTTCATGATTATTTGCAAGAGCAACTGGATTTGCAGGAACTGGACGATTCTTTGAAAGTAGCTGCGGATTATGTGGTCGGCAGCATCGATGGCGACGGGTATTTGCGCCGAAATGCCGATGCCCTTTCTGACGACCTGGCCATTCAGCTTGGCTTGGAGTTGCCTGTTTCGACCATTCAAGAAATCATCCGAATGGTACAACAATTTGACCCGCCAGGAGTTGCAGCTTGCGATTTGCAAGGCTGCCTTTTGCTGCAGCTCAAACGCAAACCCTCTTCAGCGCTGGTCGAAAAATCCATCCGTTTGCTGGAATCCTGTTTTGAAGATTTCTCCCGTAAACATTACGATGTGATCCTTAAACGCATGGACTGGACCAACGATGAGTTAAGGGAAATCATTCAGGAGATTATTCGGCTGAACCCGAAACCCGGCAGCATGTACGGTTCGTCCCTACAGGAATCCATGGAGGAAATCACACCCGACTTCCTGCTCGAAAACGAAGATGGAGTGCTGAACCTGACGCTCAACAACAGTTCCATACCTGAACTCCACGTCAGCCCCGATTACAACATCATGCTAAAGGATTATCAGGGCAATGTGAAGAATCAGACACGCGAAGCCCGTGAGGCCATTCAGTTCGCCCGCCAGAAAGTGGAAGCAGCCCGATGGTTCATCGACGCTGTCCGTACCCGCCAGGAAACGCTGATGCGTACCATGCGGTCCATCGTGGATTATCAATATGAATTTTTTCTGGATGGGGATGAAAAAAGCCTTCGGCCGATGATTCTTAAGGACATCGCCCTGAGGACCGGATATGATATTTCCACCATTTCTAGGGTGAGCAACAGCAAATACATCCAAACCGAAACGGGTATTTATCCGGTGAAATTCTTTTTCTCAGAAGGCATGCAGACGGACTCGGGTGAGGAGGTCTCAGCCATGGAAATTAAAAACATACTTCGATCCAACATCCAGGAGGAAGACAAACAAAAACCACTGACTGACGAGCAGCTTTGTGACATTCTTGAAGCGCGAGGATATCAGATTGCCCGCCGTACGGTGGCAAAATACAGAGACCAACTGGAAATACCGGTGGCAAGATTAAGACGTGAACTATAATAAAATACCTACATGCATAAAACCCAACAAATCATTTCTGGCATACTGCACCCGCTGACCTTGCCTTTTTTCGGAACGATTCTGCTCCTGAACATAGGCGTCTTTGGTGAGTTGCCCATGAGCTACCGACTCTACGTGGAGGGCATTGTCGGACTTAACATGGGGCTTTTCCCTGCTTTGGGTATTTTTTTGTTGATGAAGAGTGGTCATATTTCCGATTTGGATGTGTCGAAACGGACGGAGCGGATTTTTCCGTATATGATTGTTCTGATTTCATCCGCTGCAGGCTGTTACTTGCTTTATCGGGTACAAATGCCTTGGTGGATCATCAAATTTTTCCTAGGGTCCATCTTATCCACTATTCTGGCGTTTTTCATCACACTCAAATGGAAGATCAGTGCGCACACCATGGCATTCGGCTGTGTGATGGGTTCTGCCATCCTGATTTGCTTGCAAGAAGCAATCAATCCATTGTTCATACTGTCCATCATGTTCCTGCTTGCAGGTGTACAAGCATCGAGCAGATTGTATCTTAAAGCTCACACTATGGGCCAGGTTTGCTGCGGTTTTCTGCTGGGTGCCGTTTCGGTGGCAACAACGTATTATTTGATTCCCTGAACAACATTATACACACATAAATACTTAAAAAAATGAACGTACCTGCTAACTTATTGTTCACCAAAGACCACGAATGGATCAAAATTGAAGGCAGCGAAGCCTTGATTGGAATTACAGACTATGCTCAAACTGAATTGGGTGAAATCGTTTATGTAGAACTGCCTTCTGTTGGTGATTCCATTGCTATGGAAAGTACTTTTGGCACTGTTGAGGCTGTGAAAGCCGTTTCCGATCTGTTCATGCCTGTTTCAGGCGAAGTGCTGGACATCAATAAGATGTTGGAAGACAAACCCGAACTGATCAACGAAGATCCGTATGGTGAAGGTTGGATGATCCGCATCAAGCTTAACAATCCTGCCGAAACGGACAGCCTGCTTTCTCCGGAAGCCTATTCTCAAATCATTCATTAATAGGCACATGCAACCAGTTGTAAGCATCATCATGGGCAGCACTTCCGACTACAAAGTCATGGAAAAAGCGGCCGAATTACTTAACGATTTCAAGATACCGTTTGAAATCAACGCCTTGTCTGCGCACCGCAGCCCGGAAGAAGTGGAGTCCTTTGCAAAGAATGCAGCAGGTCGCGGTATTAAAGTCATTATCGCTGCTGCTGGCATGGCGGCTCATCTTTGCGGCTTCATTGCAGCCAACACCACGCTTCCTGTCATCGGGGTGCCCATCAGCGCCAGCCTTGCCGGAATGGACGCTTTGTTGGCCATTGTACAAATGCCTCCGGGCATTCCGGTTGCCACCGTTGGCATCAACGGTTCCCTGAATGCAGGTATCCTGGCTGTTCAGTTTCTGGCTGTAGGTGACTCCTCTTTGCAGGAAAAACTGGCTGAATACAAGGTTGGTCTCAAAAAGAAAATTATCAAGGCCAACGAAGAGCTTTCTACTATCAAGTTCGATTACAAGACCAATTAACGCATGTACTGCTCCGATCTGTTTCGGTATAACCGTCGTATGACGTCGCCGGTTCGCACCGGAAAAATACCGCTTGGCGGAAGCAATCCGATCCGGATCCAATCCATGACCAATACATCAACCATGGATACGGATGGCAGTGTGGCGCAATGCAAACGCATCATTGACGCCGGCGCAGACTATGTCCGTCTGACAGCACAAGGAGTCCGCGAGGCTGAAAACCTGGCGAATATCCGGACGGCATTGCGTAAAGACGGATATGATACACCATTGGTGGCCGATATTCATTTCAATCCAAAAGCAGCTGATGCTGCGGCTTTGACAGTGGAAAAAGTCCGGATCAATCCCGGGAACTACGTCGATCCGTCCAAGTCCTTCGCGCATCACGACTATACAGAGGAAGCATACGCACTACATCTGCAAAAAATTCGTGACCGTTTCGTCCCCTTCATTCAACTGTGCCGCGAAAAAGGGGTTGCCATTCGCATCGGAGTGAACCACGGTTCGTTGTCCGACCGCATTCTTAGCCGCTATGGAGATACACCTGCCGGTATGGTGGAATCCTGTATGGAATTCCTCCGACTCTGTACGGAAGAAACATTTACCGACGTAGTTATTTCCATGAAGTCCTCCAATGTGTTGGTCATGGTTCAAGCCGTTCGCCTGCTGGTGGAACGAATGAATGCCGAGGACATCCATTTTCCCCTTCATCTAGGGGTCACGGAGGCTGGAGATGGTGAAGCCGCCAGAATAAAATCTTCCGTCGGAATCGGATCCTTGCTGATGGATGGCATCGGTGACACCATTCGTGTCTCGCTCAGCGAAGATCCCGAATTGGAAATTCCGGTAGGCAGGCAATTGGTGGAATTAGTAGAAGCCCGTTCCAAAGCGGCAGACATTGATGTGAAACCTTTCCCGGGCTTTGACCCGTTCTCCTTTCACCGTCGAGAAACCGACGCAGTTGGTCCCTTTGGAGACGGTCAAGTGCCTGTCGTGATAGCAGATGTCACCGAATCAGACTATAATTTTTCCAGAGCGGTGCTGAAACCTGATTTTGTTTATGTGGGTGAAAACGTGACCCTTCGTCCGGATAGTTTGGTGCAGCTTTGCGAAGCCAAAGCTTGGCAGGGTCAACCGAATGCCCTCCCCATTTTTGATACAGCCGAACGTAAAATACTTGAATCGTCTACAGCATCTGTGAAATTTTTACGGATTTCGCTGGACGAGTTCTCCTCACCGTTCTTGCAACACTTAAAAACCATACCCAACCTTGTTCTAATGCTCCAAAGTGAACAGGCGAACACGGTAGCCGAGTTGCGTGCCGCTTTTCATACGCTGCTCAACGAGGGCTGTCGCATGCCTGTCGTACTGAGTCTTCGCTCTACGGCCAAAGACCTTGAAGAGGAACAATTGCTGGCTGGGTTGGAATTGGGAGCCTTACTCATTGATGGTTTCGGAGATGGGGTTTTCTGGAACACTGCATCTGGAAATGCTTTCCGCAGCAAATTGGACGATCAGGTTTCCATCATGTTCGGTGTACTTCAATCCACGAGAATGCGTGTAAGCAAGACCGAATACATTTCATGCCCCAGTTGTGGACGAACGCTGTTTGACCTGCAGAAAGTAATTGCACAAATCAAGGAACGCACGTCTCACCTCAAAGGTTTGAAGATTGGCATCATGGGTTGTATCGTCAATGGTCCTGGTGAAATGGCTGATGCCGACTACGGATATGTGGGTGCCGGCAGGGGGCAGGTTTCCCTGTATAAAGGCCAAAATTGTGTTGAACGATCCATCCCAACCGAAATGGCATTGGATAAACTCATCGATCTTATAAAATCTAACGGTGACTGGAAGGAACCAGAAAACTAAAGCATTTTAAAGCGCATAAAAAATGGGAACCCGAAAGAGTTCCCATTTTTAGTATGTACATGTATGAAGCCTATTGCAAAAGAGCAGCTACGGAAGGATCGGTTACGAATTTGGAGAATTCCAGATCGTTGAGTGCTTTCTTGGCATAGCTCTTGTCAGCCTTGATGGCACCGGTCAAACCGCTGATCACAAGATCCTTGTTGTTGGTGCGGGCACCTACGATGGCTTTCAGATAGCTGGTTTCAGCCGTCGGGCTGGCAACTGCATCCAAGGTGGATTTAGCTTTGCTGTAGTCTTTGGTCAACAATTGTGCCAATGCAGCATTGTTGGATTTGGTATCACCGAAGGCCTGAACGGCTTTGGCATATTGACCTTTCTTGAGGTATTGAACACCCATGGTTTCGTTGGAACCTTCTGCACCACCGGCAGCACCGAGGTAAGAATCAACAGTTGCGGCAGGAGCACCGGTAGCAATCGAGTAGATGGCCAAGTTGTTGTTCACATCCGGCGTTTTGCTCAAAGCATAAGCCTTATCGAGGTTGCTCTTGGCAGCAGTCAGGTTGCCGTTTTTCAAAGCGATGGCACCGAGGTTGTTGAATGCGCGGTAATCATTTGGGTACTGGTTGGCAGCAGCGGTATAAACTTTAGCTTGGTCTGCGCCTTTTACTAAGCTAGCTGCATAAAGAAGTTCTTCCAGGTTCAAAGCGGTAGGATTGTTCAAAGCCATGCCTTTAAGTTGTTCGTCGGTTTTGCCGATGATGTCCACGTTTAAAGTCATTTTGGAACGACGCAGCTGGGGAAGGATTTCTTCGGCCAATACTTTGAATACGGAAGACATGTTCTTGATTTGTTCTTCACGTTGTTCCGGATCGTTGTACATGGAGAGAACGCGGAGAATCAGGTCTTTGTCCTGAATGTCGGATTTGCTGACAAGGTCTTTGAAACCATCCCAGTCTTCGGCTGTGAATTTGGCATCGATGGCACCGTTTGCTTTTACTTTTTTCAAGGTGCTTTCCAGGAAAGCAACCGTAGCTTTTTCACGATCGCCGGCCAATTTTTCATTCAGTTCCATCGAACCGTCGGGAGAAGCATAGGAAGAGACTTCAATGCCGGTGATTTTGCGGGTGGAATCGGTTGCTGTAGCAGCGATTTTGGCATTCAGATCAGCAACAGACTGACCTTTCAGTTCGGTTTCACGGATCTTGGCTTGTTCAATCAGAAACAGAATGCTGGCATCCTGAGCTTCCTTGATGTTGCGTTGGAACTTGTCCGTAGCCATAGAACCCTTACCGGTCAAAGCGTTAGCCAATGTTTCGGTAGAAATGACACCATCGGCCACTTTGATTTCAGGAGTGGCAACGGTTTTCTTTCCGATAGTAGTGGTGAAGCGAACGTACAATTCCGATTTGGCCATGGCCGGAATGTAATTGAATACGGAACTGACACTGAACGTACCACCAGTCTTGTTGGCGATCACCTTGTTGTTTCCTTTTACTTTTGACCCTTGAAGGGTAATGGGAGTGCCTTCGGTTTCACCACCGTTGTATTTGAGAACCGGGGTGATGGTTACGATAGCGGTAGTGGGGAATGCCTTCGCAGGGAAATTTCCGTCAACCGTTGCGTTGACTTTGCCACCTTCAGAAACAAGCACTTGAGGAGTTACTGTAAAATTATCACTGGTCGGAATGAATTTACCGGCACAGGAAGTCAGTAACAACATGCTTGTCAAGAGGACTGACAGGGAGATCTTTTTGTTCATGTGTTCTTTTATTTTTGAGGTTGTTATGAATGCGAGTCACAAAAGTATAAAATTTTTGCAAAATAAAATGGGTAGTGTTAATAAAAATTCCCGTGAATCGAATAATTTATAATAAGTTAAGTAATTCAATCTACCTTATTCAAACCCGATCATTGCCTTTTGGGTGGCAACCATTTTGCCGTTGTTGAGTCGTATCAAAAGTAACCTAGGTGATTTATCACGGAAGTAAATGGAACCGATCGGTGGAGTTAGCACCGTTTTAAAAATGATTTTTCCGGAAAGATCAATGACTTCTGCCAAAGTCGTACCTATCCATTGGTTGGGGAATGCGATGATCAGCCTGGAGTCGGCTGCCGACCATGCAACTATTGGTCGGAGAGCAGAAATGAGGGTTGTAGTATCCTTTATCGTACTCGTCGTATCCCTAGCTACAACAGGCTCAATCCAGAGTGAGGTGTTCTGTGGATTGGTAGGATGTAGCGAATAGGGGAACCAATTTCTGCTGCGTTTGAAGAAAGCGGTGTTTAAGCTATTGCCTCGAACGGCTCCATACAGGCAAAAAGTGTCTTCAGCAGCAGTGATCGGATAATGGAGTTCGTATCCGATGTAAAAATCTTTACCTGCGGAAACCGGCTTGCTGAAGCGCACAAAGTTCTCCCTATTTGTAAAATATGCCTTCGTTTTGGTGACAAATCCGCCACTGACGAAATCGGTATAATTGGGGTTCAACAATGTTTTGGACAACACTTCACCAGGGGTTTCTCCCCCGGCATAAACGATAACGTAAACAGGATTGCCGGAATTGTTGGCCCCTTTACCAACCACCAGATAGGTACCCAGAATCATACTGGAATCCTGGACGGTAAAATGCTCGGCAAAATTGGTTGTCTCAAGGTTGTTGTGTCCGAATGGTGAACCCCAGCCGTCCACGATGAATGCCTTTCCAAGCGAATCGGTCTTCTGAATGTTGCTGATGCGTTTGGCAGGATTGGTTGCATACGGGTCTAAACCATCGATCGTCAACATGCCGGTGGAAACACTGTCCGGCGTACTGGGGTCAAGCCAGTATTTGAGTTGTTTCGAATGTTCTGAAAATTGATTCCACGCCCTGTCAAACCTAAAGAAATAGTCACCCTCCGTGTAGGCGCTGCAACCCGTAGCTCCACCCGAACCTCCTCCGGTGAGGCCACCCCTGAACCGCCTATTCTTGTCAAAAAGGCCACAGCCCGAGGAACCGCCCCAGGTGTGTCCGATTTCCCATTGTTGGATGTACCAGTGATTGCCGGGCGCAATGCCATCGACCTGCGTAGGCCAGTCAGTCAAGGTTAAGGAATCTTCTTCCGTGCAATATTTTCGGGTGTCCCCGTTGGGATGATGAATACCGGTAAAGGGCTTGTCGCTTATTGTTTCACTACTGGTGGACCAGCCGGCAAGCCAAGGTCGATAATCGGAGGGAGGTGTTTCCATCAATTCGACCAGCGCAAAATCCACCTCATTGCTGAGTGCTCGGCATACACTTCCAGAAATGGAAAATTCTTCCGAGCCGCGGATGCGTTTGTCGCAGTGGGGCGATTGGTAGTTCAAAAAGGCAACGATGCGACTGCCATTATCGACATTGTTTTTCAAGCAGTGTGAGGCAGTTATCAGATAGGGCCTCCCGTCTTTGGCCGTATTGTTCAGCAGGGTACCGGTGCAATACGTATTCCCGTTGATGATAAGCAGACAGACGCTTCTGGCAATGGTGTCCAGTGCCGCGTTGCAGGAAACATCCGGCTGACAGGGCATATTCAGTGAATTGAACCTCGGGGAAGCTCGAAACAAACCCCGGTAGTCGTGATTGACTTCCGTGATTCGGAGTTTGCCTGTAAAGTCAACATTGGCAGGTTCATGATATTCCACGATGAGTTCGTCCCCTTCCACAGGTGCAACCGGAAATTCACCACCATTTGGCCTGTTTTCGCGGGAAAAGGGCCCCAAAACCACCGAGCGGTCAGGATTGAATAAAAAAACCGTGGCACCTTCGGGCAACTCAAAATCACTGAACAAAACATTCAGGGAGAACGCACCGTTTGAACGGATACCTACTTTCCAAATACGGCTGCCATCTTCGGCATTGAAAACAATGCCCGAATTCTCCGGTGAAAGGTTGGTAAAAAAGGTATGGGCGAAACGAAGGCCACCCACCCGATTCCCGGGCAGATCATCGATATATAGAGCGGAATCGGTGTCCAGTGAAGGCATTTCCACAAAAAAATCGACGGCTGAACGTAGTTTAGAGAATTGCTCCGCTCCTATGGGCAGCGGTCTGGAAGAGCCGTGGGGAATCTGGGCCTGCAATTGTAGGACAATCAACAGGAACAAGGGGAGCAATACAAGTTGCTTTTTTTTGACAGCTGCCATGTTGCTCCGTTTTACACGTCGTTTTCAGCAATTACACGTTCGGATTTACGGACGTATGCTTGTACAGGCCACCAGGTGGAGGGAATGCTGATAAGGATCACAGTCCCCAGAACCAGCAAGACATCCTTGACCATCAGTCGGACTGGATAAGCGTCCACGATGAAATTTCCGCCACCGCCAAGTTTAAGAATGCCAAAATGCTGTTGCAACAGGCATAAAACCGATCCTAAAAGGATGCCGAGCAATGCTCCGCTCATCGCAATCAACCAACCTTCCAACAGGAATATGCGGCGAATCGTATATTGACTGGCACCGAGTTGGCTCAAGGTCGTCGCATCTTTCTTTTTCTCGAGGATCAGCATCGACAACGACCCGATGACATTGAACAAGGCAATCAGTAAGATGAAAGACAAGATGAGGTAGGTTATCCATTTCTCAATGCGATTGATGCGGTAAAAATCGGCTTTTTGTTGAGCAATACCCTGAACGGTGAAGTTTTTACCTAGTATTTTCGAAAAGCGGCTGATGACCGTTTCCGGAGCGACACCATCCTTTAAGCGGATTTCCACTGCCGTCACTTCATCCGTGTATTCGAAAAGATCCCTGGCAAAAGAAAGGGGGACCAGCATCAGGTTGTTGTCGTAGTCGGGTTGATTGATGCCGAAGGTGCCGCTGATTAGAATGTCTGCCGTTGTGAAGGAAGCCGCCGGATTGGCCAGGTTGATGGTTCCAATGCGCTTGGGTGCATTGATGGTTATTGGTTCAATGAAGGAGTTCCCTGTTCCAAGGATTCCGGCCAAACCGACACCGACAACGGCATAATTGAAGTTGGCATCTTTCAGGGTGAAATTCCCGGCGGACATGAGTTTTTCAATCTGGGTCAACTTCCCAAAATTGTCCGAAACACCTTTGATATTGGCACTGGTCTGTGCGTTCTTATACTGAACCAACGCATTTTCTTCCAACGTTTCGCAAAAAACAGCCACCGAAGGATCTTTTCGGATGGCGGAGAAGTCGGCCGTGTTGGTTACGAAGGTCTTTCCTTCCACCACCTTGATTTTGATCTGGGGGTCGAAACTGCTGTACATGTCGCCCAGCAACTTCTGAAATCCGTTGTAGACCGAAAGCACACAAACCAATGCCGCCACAGCAATAGCCACTCCCAACACGGAAACCAGCGATACGATGTTGATGGCATTGTGCGTTTTCCGTGAAAACAGATAGCGTCTGGCGATGTGCAGCGGTAAATTCAAAATTCTTATGTTTTTGGTTTGAGCCGTAAAAATACTCAAATATTTGCCTTCTAAATGATGCTTTAAATAAAAGAGTGATATTTCTACCACTCTATTAAGACCCAAATTGATATTGAGTCCGTTAGGGTTTCTCTTTTGGGTTCTGCACACCTTTTGCTCTCAAATAATTGGTATCTGTAATTTTCGGTTCAACAATTTTAAGTGAAAGTTGACGAGTATTGATATCTATATCTATTTCATTTTGACTTTTTTGTCCAATATTCAGAGGGGTTAGGACACTAGGGGTAATGAGTTCGCTTGAGCCTTCAGGCGCATGTGGCTTAGCTGGTGTTAGGGGCAGCTAATTTTATTATTGAATCATTTCCTAAGACTTTTACAAACAAAGTGACTTATGGCATTTTCTGAAGAGCCATTAGACTGTACGCTTGACCTGAACCATCACCTTTAGTACCAATAACTAATTTTTTATCGGCGCTTAAGAAGCCATGAAAATCTCTTCCAAAAGTAACAATCCCATCATGAGAAATTGACAATGCAATAGTGCCGGGATTATTAAAAGCTCCACCACCATCTTTAACCATATTTGAAATTGTACCATTTCCGTTTGCGTCAATAGTCATGATGCCGTGTTCTGTCCAATTCTCTGAACCCACCAAAATATCATGCAATTGCCATGTGCCTTTTAAGTCAGCTATGCTATATGTTGTGCCCACAACCACCTTTTGTGAAATTGAAAGCATTCCTCCACCTCCGCCATCACTCATGTTTGAAGTCATTAAAGTCTTATCGACACTCAAAAAGCCATTGTATGTGGCAACTCCATTCATAGTGATAACTCCACTTGAAGAAACAATTGATGTTCCACCCGACGAAGTACCGCCATTACCATCACTTTTCACTAAGGTTGATGAAGTACAATTTCCGGAATTGTCAATTACAGAAACTGCATGTATCCAGCCGATCCAATTGCCACCGGCGACTAAACAATGTGTTTGCCATGTTCCTTGCAAATCGGCAGTACTATAACTTGTGCCGGATACTGTTTTTTGGTCGAATACAAGCGTATATGAATCACTACGTTTTGTCGTTCCAACCATTAAGCTTTTATCAGAGCTTATAAATGTATGAGCTGCGGGATCAGAGGCTGTAGTAAGAACACCATCTGTCATAGTAGCTCCCACACTTATAAAAGTGGTATCCATTGTGCCATTTGGTAGAATAAGGTGTGCTGAAGATGAGCCATTACTATTGACAATTGTTCCGTATATCCAAAACCCGCTATTAGAACTAGTTGTAATCAAACTATGTCGTTGCCATGTTCCTCCTGCATCCGACAAAGAATATGTAACAGAATCTTTCGGAGTAGTATTAGTATCATCCCGGACGCAACGGACAGAGAACCCACACCGCATACTGCCGTCGAAGCTACTGCTTACATTGCTATCGTAGCAGTTCAGGGCGCGGTCCCAGGCGCTGAAAGTACCGTCCTGAGTAGAACTCCACCAGTAACCGCCGTAGCCAATGTCGTTGAATGCTCCAAAGCTGTTGCGGGAACCGCCTGGAAGACCTGCAAAGCCGGAAGTGTTATTTTTTGTTAAATCATTGCCGATAGCGCCTGTAATGGTTGAAGTAGGCCAGCCTGTAGTAGCTGCTAAGGATTTAGCAATTTTATCGCCAGTGGTTGTGCCATCGTAATTATAGCCATTAGCTATCAAGTAGTTTTCAAGCGTAGTCCATTCGGCATCAGTAGGAACGTGCCAACCGGTTGGGGCAAGCTTTCCAGTGTTTACGGTGTACCAATTGTATAATGCACCGTATTTGTTTTTATTGGCAGCATCATTGTTGTAAAAACAGTAGCCGGGAGTTGAAAGAGCTGCCCAATCTGTGCCGTTGGTTGTAGTTGGAATACTTGTGCCATCATTGTATTTCGTGGTTTTCAGGTTCTCAACCATCCATACTTGAGTGCCAATAGTGACAGTAGTATATACATTGCCGTCAATATCAGTTACCACAGCCGGGGGGATGGGTTTATAAAAAATAATACTATCCACATCAGCAACAGCTTGTTTACTTATAACTGCTCCAGCTCTATATACATACATTGTGTCTTGTGCCGTCGCCAAATTACATGATAGAAATATCGCTAAAATAATGGTGCTTATTGTTTTCATTGCATTTCCTCCTTATCGTTTAGTTTTTAATGAATTTAATGGTTTCAACATTGTTCCCGTTTTGCAGACGGAATAGATACAGTCCCTTCTGTAATTGAGAAACCGAGATAGTGGCTTGGTTGATACCTTCTTGACAGCTGCTGGTTTGCCGATACAGAATCCGACCCTGAAAATCAATGATTTCTGCTTGCACGCTTCCTTCTTTAAACGTCTCGTAACTTATTTGCAGTTGGTCGATGACAGGGTTGGGATAGAGCGTCAATTTGCTGCGTTCCTTTTGGACCATCGGTGAAACATTGTTGATGAGGTCACTGAAAGTCAAAGAGCGGATGGTACTAAACGTATAGGTACTCGTGGTACCATCGGTTTTAATTACCGTCAAGTTGCCTGCAGGAAAAGTTAATTTTCTAAGGCTGTTTAAGATAAAAGAGGTTTGTGTTCCTGATTTTTCTTTTACATACAACGCGTTTTGCGCTTTTAGGCTGGAAAATCCTATGCTTAATAGGAATACTACACATAGTAATCTTTTGTTTTGCATTTTTTTTCTCCTTATAATTGATTCTTTATTTTTTCAATTTTGTTCTTAAATATCAAGCAGTACCATCTGCCAGAAAGCCAGACTTACTAAAATCGAAAAGGTTTGAGGTAAGAGTATCTTTTTCATGGCTGAATGATTTTCTTATAAATCTATTGAGAATATCAATTATCGAATAATTCCACGGGCCCATTAGAATGAGGCAAAGAATGATACCCAATATTAGTCAGTAATGATCCGCTGAGGAATTTGAGTCAGAATATAGAGCTAGATAGAATCTTCTAACTGAGGTATTAGCATCTAATATACTACCAATTTCGATTCTTTAACAATTTATTTCGCTTTATTTTTAATTATTTTGAGCTTACAGGTAATTTTAAGTCCTTATATATCAAACCTTTTTGGGAAGGATGTTGGGGAAAGGCGATGGATAGGGGTGTGCAGGCTTTTTGAATTAGGAAGTTGGAAAATTGGGGTTCATGGAAAATAGAAAAGGTGCCGAATACATTATAGTACCCAGCACCCTTCGGATGTAAAAATGGAGTGAAGTGCAATAAATATCAGTACTACAAGTAAATAAAAAGAGATAACATTTAAATTGCCTATGTGCAGTGGTAAATTCAATGTTACTACAAGTATTAAAAAATTTGCGCTGTAAAAATACTCAAATATTTGCCGTCTAAAGGATACCATAATGAAAAAAGAGTGATATTTCTACCACTCTTTTCTTTCAGCGAAATTAAGTACTATTGTTTAAGGATCTTTTTGCTTAGTATGATATTTTTCTCTCCGTCAATCACCAAAAGGTTGTACATCCCAGCGCTTGGGAAATCCTTCATTTGGATGTTTGTCTGAGCGCTCTTAATGGGTGAAGCATAAACCGTTTGGCCCAATAGATTGATAATTCTGATGGAATGACCCTTCAGGGTTATCAAGCCCAAATTAATAGTCAGGTTTTCCTTTACAGGGTTGGGATAAACCTGAATTTCATTATTCGTTATTGAAATGATGCCAGTCACAATATTGGCTCTAATCAACTTTTCAGTTGCATTGACATTTAATTTAATTATTATTTCCTTAGCCGATGCATCAAGGATTGGAATGGTCATAAATGCTGTCCCTTCAACAGGTGAAGTTGTTGTAGCGAGTCCAATTTTGTACGAACCTGCATTGATGTTAGTCGCTTTCATCATCGTGTTGTCCAGTATTAAAGGAGTACCAAGAGAACCGAAGTTTTCAGCTAGCGTAACATTAAGGCCAATTAGGTCGCCATGAGATTTAAATACTAGGTTATTACCTTCCTGGGCTACTGTTACATCCGCATCATTAACAATCGCAGATCTTAGGAGTGCATGCAGTCCTTCTGTCGGAAAGGTCGTAATGAGATCGATGCTCTTTTGTAAAATCAGTCCAGCATCATTGGCCGAAATGCTGCCATTACCATCTACATCAGCCGTCTCTATCCTCCAACTTGACCATGGAATCGGATCAAGAGATGGAATCGGGTCCAAACCGACGGAGTTTTGCAAAACCAATGCAGCATCATAGGCTTGTATGTGTTCATTTCCATCCACATCTCCGTAGCGTGCGAAAATGCGAATTGCCCCGTTTGAAATCGATTTTACGGTATCCGTATTGAAAAGGAAGTTTGCCAGCACTGGAGTTGTTCGTCCAATATTGATGGCTTTAAATTGAAGATTGAGAAGCGCTCCTTGCCCTCTAAGGATTTCAGTTCCGATATAACCAATTTTTAAGATCCCTTTTACCGATTGGTTGATATTAACGACGCCGTTTTGAGATAATGTACTGACTTTTGAAGAGCTTTCGAATTCAAGCTTAGTAGTATCATAATCCAAGTTGAATTGATAAGAGATTACAGCATCAGAACAGTCTATGAATGTGGTATTTATAGGCAACGTAATTGACTTTCCCGCAACAATGATTGCTGAGTCTGTCGAAATGGCATGCCCCAGTACCGTAAAGACTCTTGAGGCAATTTCTGCAGGAGTCCGCATTACATTCGAAACGTGGAATTCGTCAAAATAGCTCGTACTGTCGCCCCAATAAGGCAGGTAGAAATAACCCTGCGGACTGATGGCAGGTCTTAAAAGCAGACTGGAAGCCATATCTAACTTGCCATTGATGTAGATTTTAGTGGAATCGCCCCAGGCTACTGCTATATGAGTCCAGATGTTCAGCGGAATCCGTGCATTCCCATGAAACGTATTGCTGACACTGGATCCCCAATTGCTAAGGAAGATTTTGCCAACAGAATCTAACTGCAGATGAAATACATGTCCAGAGGGCGGGTCTGTTTTGGAATAATTCCAATTGACATCCAACAAACCTCTGGAATAGGTTTTTGGATATACCCACATTTCAACAGTACCGGTAGACTCCAGATTTACGGACATATTGTAAATTACAAAGTTGCCGCGATTTGAAAATTCTATAGCTTGTGAAAGTCCGGTAACACTTGGGACATACTTTTCGGCACCTACTATTTCACCAAGGGTTGCTGCATTAAAATGATCCAGGATGACCGTGTTGGCATCGGCGATCACCGGGATGGCACGCAAAGATGACGCGCTTTTCATTTTTAAAAGGAACAGATCCTTGTCACCATTGCTGGTCAAGTTTGAGCATCCAAATACAGCGCTACCCTTGAATGTGCCGCTGATAAATACTGCCTGCCCGTCCTTCAAGATTTTAATCGCAGCATCGTCCTCGGTCCCTCCATAGAAAACAGAGTCTTCGACAGAACCATTCATAGCATTCAGTTTAAGAATGAAGGCATCCTTTCCTCCAGCGCCGTAGCTCGAGGTTTCACCCACAACCCAAAGGGTATTGTCAAGGAATTCGATGCCGTTTGCTACATCATCCAGACTTCCTCCCCAAACTTTTTCCCAAATCACATTTCCGTTTTCGTCATACTTGATGATGACTGCATCTTTTCCTCTTCCAGGATTTTCTTTATATCCTGCTCCAAAAAGGAATTTATCGGAGGAGCAAAGTCCGTTCATACATGAAATGACTGTGGTCTCCGTCGATTTACTCCAGAGTTTATTTCCAGCCAAATCCGATTTCCACAATGTAAAATGGTCTTCACTCCCGCCTAGGTAGAGTTTGTCATTCAAAATGCAAATGGCATTTGGAGCGTTCTGACTACCCGAAGTAGTGCTTCCCACAACTTCCTTCCAGATTAGAGTCCCATTGGTGTCGTGTTTGGTTAGCATAGCGGTACTGTTGTTCCCGTTTTCCTGTGCAATGCCATAGCTGTAAATGTAATTGGCAGTATTCTCCGTATGGATCAGATTTCCATAGTAATGCTCTGTTCCCTGATACGGAAAGATGGTTGGCTTTGATGTCCAATCAGTACCTCCGATACCAGAACCTGTTGCACCGTTCAAGGAGAATTTGCAAACAATGCTTTTTTGTTCTTTGTCACCTGAGGCATCCGTTGTTTGAGAATAACTGCCGCCAGATGCATAAATACCATTGGCATCAACTGCAACACCGCCCAAAATTTCACCACCAGGAGATGTGATGTTCGGCCATTTGATGTTCCAAACCAACATGTTCAGATTCTCGGTTCCAAAGTTTAGAATCATGGTTTGTCCTGCATCCGAACCAGCAATGTAAAGGTTCGAATTGGAAATACACATACCAGTTGGACTTTGTTCAGTAGAGTTCCCGTATCGGGAGATTTGATCGATGGTGATCTGGGCACTTGCCAGAAGGCCTGACAGAAGAAAGGTAAGTAGAAATAAGGTAGACTTTTTCATTTTCTCTGTATTAATAATTTGAGAACCAACGACTAAAGATATATCATATTCTCTCAAATGGTACTTTTTTTTCCGCCTATTTCAGATGGATGTAATATGCAGTCTTAGACCACTTAATACAATAAAAAAGGTGTTGAATTCTATCAACACCTTTGTCAGAGTAAAATCGCATGTAACTGTTTTATTTTTTAAGCAGCGCGTCAATGTTTTCAGCGTAATCGAGCGAATCGTCGAGGTAGAAATACAGTTCGGGAATCTTTCGCAGCTGAAAGCGTACTTTAGCTGCCAAGTCGTAACGTATTTCGCGGGTATTGTCCTGGATGTTTTTGATTATTTCAGGGCCTTTTTCGGTCGGAAAAATGCTCAGATAGGCTTTGGCCACACCAAGATCCGGACTTACCCGCACTTGGCTTACTGAAATGATTACGCCGTGCAAACCTTTGGCCTGTTTTAGGAAGGCATCGCTCAATTCTTTCTGCAATAAGCGATTCACTTTATTTTGTCTGGTGGAATCCATCGTTACTATTTTTTATAGATGAGTGTGAGCCCGTCCCGTAGCGGAAGGAGCACTTTTTCTACCCGCGAATCGTTCGCAAGGTAGTCGTTAAATTCAATAATCGCAAGAGTCTGGGCGTCATTCGGAGCAATTTCATCAAGGATTTTCCCACCCCAAAGCGTATTGTCAGCCAGTATGAAACCACCGGACCGGACTTTTGGCAGAACGGCTTCGTAGCAGGCTTTGTAGTCCCTTTTGTCTGAATCGATGAATGCCAAATCGAAGGTTTCCTCCATTGTCGGAACGATTTGAAGTGCATCCCCGATGTGCATCCGAATTTTAAAACCGAACGCAGACCTGCTGAACCAGTATTGCGCTTGATCTTCGAGTTCATCGTTGATTTCGATGGTGTGGATTTCGGCATCTTCCGTTGTGCCTTCGGCGAAACACAAGGCCGAATAACCCGTAAAGGTGCCCAGTTCGAGCACCTTTTTGGGTTGTATCATCCGGCATAACATCACCAACAATCGGCCTTGCAAGTGACCGGAAACCATCCGGCCGTTCAGAATCCTTACGTGGGTGTCACGGCTCAATTCCTGCAACAAGGCAGGTTCAGGATCCGTATGGTCCAGCAAGTACTGCTCCAGCTCGGCATTCATTTTAGTTGGAATCAGCCTTCAGCCGGAAAATTCGGTAAGAGGAAATGATCGGCGTTGTTGATGATCGTATCCACGTGGTTGATTTCCAGGAAGCTCGTCCCGCCAGCAACTCCAAAGCTGCTGCTCAGGTAGATGACCATTTCTTTTCCAGTAAGGAAAGATTTTTGGATTAGCATTTTCAAAGCGGCTACCAAATAGACCCGAGTGCTTTTGCGGATTTCCTGATAAATCGGGAAAACTCCATATGAAAGTGCCAGCTGGCGAACAGTGCGCTCCCTGTAGCAAATGGCATAAACCGGGTTCTTGCCACGGAAGGCGGCAAGGTAGCGTGCAGTAGTTCCCGTATAGGAATCAGTAATGATGGCATCGGCGTTCAGTAAAGTTGCTCCCCTAACCGACTGTTGGGCAAGAAAGGAGGTGGCATCCATGTTGGCTTCCGGCATAGGAACCTGAATATCGTTGGCGGTTACTTTGGTTTTCTCAGCTTCCTCAGCAATTTTGGACATGGTCTTCACGGCTTCCACAGGGTATTTGCCATAGGCGGTCTCACCACTGAGCATCAGTGCATCGGTGCGATAGTAGATGGCATTGGCCACGTCGGTCACTTCGGCACGGGTGGGGCGCGGATTCTGAATCATAGTGTGAAGCATCTGGGTGGCTACAATCACAGGTTTCTTGGCTTCCACGCATTTGCGGATGAGCATGCGCTGAATGCCTGGGATTTTTTCCTGAGCCACTTCGATACCCAAGTCACCACGGGCTATCATGACACCATAAGCCACTTCGAGGATTTCGTCAATGTTGTCGACACCTTCCTGGTTTTCTATCTTGGCGATGATCTTGATTGGGCTGATGTTTTCGTCCAGGATTTCCTGGATGGCCAGAATATCTTTCTTGTTGCGCACAAAAGAGTGGGCGATGAAATCCACATCGAATTTGATGGCAAGCTGAATGTTTACTTTGTCCTTCTCGGTCAGGGAAGGCAGGTTGATGCGAACACCGGGGATGTTGACGCTCTTGCGACTTCCTAGCATGCCGTCGTTCTGTGCTTCACACACTAAATAATCAGCCGCTTTTTCAACAACCAGCAAGTCGATCTCACCATCGTCAATGAGCAAGTCAGTACCGATGGAAAGGTCATTTACCAAATTCGGGTAGGAGCAATAAATGATTTCAGAAGTGGTGATACCGTTGGGATTCCCCGCGATGCGGATACGGTCTCCGGTGTGTATGGAAATGGTTTCGTCCTCCTTATTGGCCGTTGTACGGATTTCAGGGCCCTTCGTATCCATCAGGATGCCGATTTCGGAAGAAACCGCCCGTACGTTATTGATGATCATGTTGAAGCCTTCTTCTCCCAAGTGGGCTGAATTCATTCTGACAACATTCATTCCCGATTCAAATAATTCCCGGATGAACTCTACTTCACAGCGTTTGTCAGAAATTGTCGCTACAATTTTGGTGCGTTTAGTCATAAATCTTTTTTAATTAAATATCTGAAAATCAAATAGTCTTTAGGATGGCATCCACCCCCATGCGGTAAGAATCCATGCCGAATCCGGCGAAAGTCTCCTTGCAGGCTGCTTCAATCATCGAAACATGGCGGAACGCTTCACGCTTCCGAATATCAGAAATGTGCACTTCAATGACAGGCGTTGAGACTGCCTTGATGCAATCATGCAATGCAATGGAGGTATGGGTATACCCGCCTGCGTTCAGGACAATCCCATCGTAATCAAAACCCAGTTCCTGGATCTTGTCAATGAGTGAACCTTCATGGTTGGACTGATAATATAAGAAATCCACCTGGGGAAAGCGCTTTTTAAGTTCTTCCAAATAGTCTTCGAAAGACTGATTCCCGTAAATGCCAGGCTCTCTTTTTCCCAGTAAATTGAGGTTGGGACCGTTGATAATGGCAATCTTAAGCATGGTTACACCGGATTTTTGTATATTCGTGTGCAGAAAAACAACCCACGGTACAAAGGTACGAAATATTTTCAATTTGAAACCTTCCCAATGGAAACAGCGCATCCAATCGTCCGAAAATACATCACTTTCCTGAAGCTGGAGAAGTCGCTTTCCAAACATTCGGTCGAAGCGTATCTTTCTGATTTGCAAAAATTGGTGGACTATTCCGGAAAGGTCGAAAAGTTGCTTTTGCTGAAATCAACCGATCTGGAAGAATTTTTATGTCAACTTCGTGATTGTGGCATACATGCCCGTTCCCAAGCCCGAATCTTGTCAGGTATCAAATCCTTTTACCGTTTCCTGCTCCTGGAAGATTATCTTCAAGTTGACCCGACCGAACTGGTCGATGCGCCCAAGCTGGGCCGTCACTTGCCCGAAGTGCTGAGTGTGGAGGAAATAGACCATATAATAGGGTGTATCAATTTATCCAGCAAAGAAGGCCAACGCAATAAAGCCATGCTGGAGACCCTCTACAGCTGTGGTCTCCGCGTTTCCGAACTGGTGACTTTAAAGCTTTCCAACTGTTATTTTGAAGAGGAATACTTGCTTGTCGAAGGCAAAGGCAGCAAACAACGGTTGGTGCCGATTTCGCTGCGGGCCATCCGTGAAATCCGGTTATGGATGCCTGACCGTTCCGCGCTGGACATCAAGAAGGGCCAGGAGGATTATGTCTTTCTAAATCGGCGTGGTTCGGGTCTGAGCCGTTCCATGGTATTTCGCATCACTCAGGAGTTGGCTGGGTTGGCCGGCATTACCAAGACCATCAGCCCGCATACCTTTCGTCATTCCTTCGCCACTCATTTGCTGGAAGGCGGAGCCAACCTGCGGGTTATCCAACAGATGCTCGGTCATGAAAGCATTCAGACCACGGAAATTTACACCCACATGGACAAAACCTACCTGAGGGATCAGATTTTGCGGTTTCATCCAAGGAATAATTTGTTGGTTTAAGTAGGGTGGACTTGCAAACTTTTACCGGACATAGAGTTAAGCTACATTCATAATTGATTTTTTGCTCCTATTATATTAATCCCAGAACTCTACAAGGATCAGGTTTCCGAGTATTGAATGTCTTCTCCTATACAGACTCATTTCTTCCTTGGTCTTGAGTTTGGCACCATACACCCTCTCATCGTCTGTTAAATTATTTCGAGTCCAGTTCAATCCGAAGTATGTAATCGTTCATGTAATAACCGTTGCCGATGTGAAAATCGCCTCGGTCATGAATTTTCATACCCATTTTTTCGTAGAAATGCAAGGCGGGGTTGTCTCGGTTCATGTTGAGTTCGACGATAAAACGCGGTGTATCCGCATGTTCCCTGGCATAATCGAAGGCTTTTTCGATCAGGATTCGGCCGACACCTTTTTTCTGAAGGTGTGGAACGATGTACAATTTGTGTAGATGAAACAGCTCTCCGGTCTGTTTTTCGATGGAAACGAACCCAAGTGCTGTCTCGTTCTCGAAGGCGATGAAGAATTCATGGTTCTTTTCCGTCATCTGGCTTAGGAGGGCTTTTTCGGAATACATCATGTCGAACATGTAATCCATCTGGTCCTGAGGGAGCATCTCCCGGTAGGTTTCAAACCAAGTTCTGCCCGCCAGCTCGCGGATCATGGGTATATCTCTGGTATCTGCTTTGCGAAGTGTAATCATCGGTTCGTTTATTCTAAACAGTCGTTTCTCGTGACTCGGCATAGTCGAAGCAAGCTTCGTCTCTGCACTCGCTACTTAAAACGTTCTTTTTAAGTGCAACAAAATAGCAGACAGTTCCGGCAACCAGCACCAGCGAAATAAGACTCAGCCACCAAGTCTGGTCAAGACCCCAGCGGTCGGGGTCATCGGTAAGTACGCCCTTGTTCTGACCAAAGATTGTTAGGGTCGAAAGTGCATTGTTGAGGAAGTGAGCCAGTACCGGTACCCAGATGGAGCCTGTCCACCATAACAGATAGCCGAACCAGGCGCCGATGAGCATTCTGGGGAAAAATCCGAAAAACTGCATGTGGATGGCACTGAATAAAATAGCAATCGTCCAGATGGATACATGCATCACCCAGGGTTTCAGTGCGGAGTCGGGTTTCGTCTTCAGCACATCAGAGATGATACGCATCAGCAACCCTCTGAAAAACAATTCCTCACCAATGCCTGCCAAGACGGCAACGATGAGGAGGTTTAAGGTCAGGTCGAGGACAGAAGTCCCAGCCAACAGTTTGTCGGTAATAATTTTTGCTGAATTTTCGGATTCCCGCATCCAATGTTCAATACCCTGCATGGCGTCGGGTAAGTGCAGTCCTGCATTCCAGGCGACCACTGCATTCAGCAGCGGCATGAGTACCACAATGCTCAGCATACCCATGAGAGCCGGTTTCCAATTAGGCAACTTCAGGGAAAGGAATCGACGGGTTGGTACACCATAAATTCCACAAAGTACAAAGGGTGGCAAGATGAAGATGCAAAAGGATTGCAAGGTTTGAACGATTCGGATTTGCATCGGATCGGCCATCATACCGCTGATTGACGAAGTGATGACTTCCAGGTTGAATCCATTCTGGATGAGCACTACCAGAAAATACAGCATGAACGTTACGAAAAGCCCGCACAGCAGGACAAAAAACAAGGACAGAATTCGAAGCAGGAAGGTCTTTAATGCCGAAGGGGTGTTTTCCATCTTTTTTCTTGCAAATATAACACTTATGCAAATGTTTTGCCAAGTCAAAGAATAAGACTAATTTTGCGGCTCAAAAATTTCATAAAATGAATGTAGATAAACAAGTTATTGATTCGGTCAATGCCGTTGTAAAGATTCAGCTGCTCAAGGCTGATTATCAGGAAAAGGTAGGGAATGCCCTCAAGAATTATCGTAAGAAAGCCAACGTACCAGGCTTTCGTCCCGGCATGGTGCCCGCAGGACTTATTCAGAAAATGTACGGAAAATCAGTACTGGCCGAAGCGGTTCAGGATGCTGTTTCTGAAGCTTTGTACAACTACATCCGCGACAATCAGCTCAACATTTTGGGCGAACCCCTTCCCAGCGAGTCCCAGCCCATGGTCGATTTCGACACTCAAGAAGATTTTGAATTTGCTTTCGATATTGCCATGTCACCCGAACTCGATTTCACGCTAACTAATAAAGACAGCATTCCTTATTATACCATCACAGTAACCGACGAAATGATTGCTGAACAGGCCAAGAGCATGGCCGCTCGCAACGGCACCTACGTCAAGGCTGAAGCCACGGAGGAATCGGATGTCATCAAAGGCTTGCTCATTGAAGTGCAACCCGACGGCACCATTGGTCTCGAAGGTATTTCAGTGGAAGATGCTGTTCTGACGCCCAAATATTTCAAGAATGACGAAGAAAAAGCCAAACTGATCGGACTCGGAGTTGGTGATACGGTGGTTTTCAACCCTGCCAAAGCGTATGATCATACGGAAACCGAACTGGCTTCCCTGTTGAAAGTTCCAAAAGAAGTAGCCAAGACTGTTTCAACCGACTTTACATTCGAAGTAAAGGAAATTACCCGTTACCAAGAAGGCGAAATGAATCAGGTGCTTTTCGATCAGCTTTATGGTGAAGGCGTTGTGACCTCCGAAGAAGCATTCAAATCCAAAATCAGAGAACAGTTGGAAGCGCAGTTTGCACCTGAAAGCGATTACCGTTTCATGGTCGATGCCGAAAAAGCATTGCTGAAAAAAGCGGAGGATGTCGTTTACCCGGTTGATTTCCTGAAACGTTGGATGCTGGAAACCCAGAAGCGTACTGCCGACAACATCGACGAGGAAATGCCCAAAATGATCGAAGATTTGAAGTGGCACATGATGAAGGAAAAGATCGTTACGGACAACAATCTGACCGTTTCTGAAGAAGAATTGCTGGAAACTGCAAAAAAAATCACCCGCGCACAATTTGCCCAATATGGCATGATGAACGTACCGGAAGATTTGTTGAACGGTTATGCTGCTGACATGCTCAAGAAAGAAGAATCCAAGCGCAATATTATTGACCAGTCTATGAGTGCCGTCGTTGCTGGATTCCTGAAAGGCGCAGTCAAAATCACAGATAAGAAAATCAGCGTCGAGGACTTTAACAAGCTTTTCGAATAGGCTATTGGCAAAACGCACGAAACGGTACGATTTTCCCCCATTTTGTTATTAATGAATAATAAGACCGTGAAATACGATTCACGGTCCTATTTTTTTGTTGAGGAACTAAATTTATTTATACATTTGTTCTAGGACTGAAATCAGTCTTTAATATGTTAACCTAAATGAATATGAACGATTTCCGCAAATTCGCCACTGGTCATCTCCGTATGAACGGTGGTGCGCTGGATGATTATCTGAAGATTACCAGCAACTATATTTCACCAACTATCATTGAAGAACGTCAGTTGAACGTAGCCCAGATGGATGTTTTCTCCCGTCTGATGATGGACCGCATCATTTTTCTCGGAACTCAGGTGGACGACTATACGGCCAACGTCGTACAGGCTCAACTATTATATTTGGACTCCTCCGATCCGGGCAAAGATATTTCCCTCTACCTGAACTCACCCGGTGGTGGTGTGTCTGCCGGACTTGGCATCTACGACACCATGCAGTTCATCACCAGTGACGTATCTACCATTTGCACCGGCATGGCTGCTTCGATGGCTGCCATATTGCTTACCGCGGGAGCCAAAGGTAAACGATTTGCGCTGAAACACTCCAGGGTCATGATTCATCAACCAATGGGCGGCGCACAGGGGCAAGCTTCCGATATTGAGATTCAAGCCAGGGAAATCATAAAATTAAAAAAAGAATTATACCATATTATAGCAGACCACTCCGGTAAGTCTATTGAAGTTATTGAAAAGGATTCCGACCGTGATTACTGGATGACGGCAATCGAAGCCAAAGAATACGGCATGATTGATGAAGTCATGATCAGAAACAAATAAGCATGGCCAAACAAACCGATAAATGTAGTTTTTGTGGCCGGGACAGGGATAAGGTAGAGCTGCTCATTTCCGGAACGACAGGTAATATCTGCAGTGATTGTGCAGGTCGTGCTTGGGAAATGGTGTCCGAAATTGATAAGAAAGATACCAAAAAAAATAAGAACGGATTTGATCTGAAAAAGGAAGATCTGCCTAAACCAAAGGAAATCAAGCAATTTCTCGATGAATATGTTATTGGTCAGGATGATGCCAAGAAATACCTTTCCGTTTCTGTGTACAACCATTACAAGCGCCTGATGCAAAAGGACAGCGGTGATGATGTGGAAATCGAAAAGTCCAACATCATCATGGTTGGGCCTACCGGCACGGGTAAAACACTTTTGGCCAAAACAATTGCCAGGAAACTGCATGTGCCTTTCGCCATCGTGGATGCCACTGTACTGACCGAAGCAGGTTATGTCGGAGAAGACATTGAAAGCATTCTGACCCGCCTGCTCCAGGTGGCCGATTATGATGTGACTGCAGCCGAACGCGGTATTGTGTTCATCGACGAGATCGACAAAATCGCCCGTAAAGGTGACAACCCCTCCATTACGCGTGACGTGAGCGGTGAAGGTGTTCAGCAGGGTTTGTTGAAATTACTGGAAGGTTCGGTGGTCAATGTTCCGCCGCAGGGTGGACGCAAACATCCGGATCAGAAAATGATTGCGGTCAACACCAAGAACATCCTCTTCGTCTGTGGTGGAGCGTTCGATGGAATTGAAAAGAAAATTGCCGCTCGACTCAACACGAAAGTGGTCGGTTACAGCGCCACGCAGGAAACCCTTCATGTTGACCGAACCAATTTCTTGCAGTATATTGCACCTCAGGATTTAAAATCATTCGGCCTGATTCCCGAAATTATTGGGCGTCTGCCGGTGCTGACTTACCTAAACCCACTCGACCGCAATGCTTTGAGAGCGATCCTGACGGAACCGAAAAATTCAATCGTCCGTCAATATGTCAAATTGTTTGAAATGGATGATGTTAAGCTGAGCTTTGAGCCTGCCGTGTTTGATTATATTGTGGACAAAGCAGTTGAATTCAAACTTGGAGCCCGCGGGCTGCGAGCCATATCGGAAACCATCATCATGGATTCCATGTACGAAATACCTTCGGGAGTGCAGGAGACGTTGTGCATTACCCTTGAATACGCCAAATCGAAAGTAGAGACCTTGACTCATACCCGGCTGATCTGCGCTTGATCTGCCAATAACACCTTTTAATGGGGAAATCTGATGAATTAACCAGTTGCCTGAAGACGTACTTTGGATTCGACCAATTCAAAGGAAGTCAGGAAGCCATCATCCGCAATGTAATGGCGGGGAATGACACGTTCGTGCTGATGCCTACCGGCGGAGGCAAGTCCTTGTGTTACCAACTCCCTTCCTTGCTGATGAACGGCACAGCTGTCGTCGTCTCTCCCTTGATTGCGCTGATGAAGAATCAGGTGGATGCCATGCGCAACTTTAGCGACGAGGACGGCGTGGCACATTTCATCAATTCTTCATTGAACAAAGCCGCCATCGACCAGGTCAAGAACGACATTCTTTCTGGCAAAACCAAATTACTGTATGTAGCACCGGAATCGCTGACCAAAGAGGAAAACGTCGAATTCCTGAGGCAGATACCCATCTCTCTTTTCGCGGTCGATGAGGCTCATTGCATTTCCGAATGGGGGCACGACTTCCGCCCTGAATACCGCCGGATTCGCCCGTTGATCAATGAAATCGGTCGTGCGCCCATCATTGCGCTCACGGCTACTGCTACCCCTAAAGTGCAGCACGACATCCAGAAAAACCTGGGGATGATCGGTGCAACGATGTTCAAGTCTTCGTTCAACCGTCCTAATCTGTATTACGAAGTACGGCCCAAAACGGCAAGCATCGACCGGGACATCATTCGTTACATCAAGGCAAATCACGGTAAGTCGGGCATCATTTATTGCTTGAGCCGTAAGAAAGTAGAAGAGTTGGCGGCAACGTTGGTGGTGAACGGCATCAATGCCAGAGCCTACCACGCAGGGATGGAATCCTCCCAACGCACTGATAATCAGGACGCTTTCCTGATGGAAAAGATTGATGTGATCGTAGCCACGATCGCCTTCGGAATGGGCATTGACAAGCCCGATGTCCGTTTCGTCATTCATTATGACATCCCCAAAAGCCTGGAAGGTTATTATCAGGAAACCGGCCGTGCGGGTCGAGATGATGGGGAAGGTCAATGCATAACCTTTTATACCAACAAGGATCTTCAGAAACTTGAAAAATTCATGCAGGGTAAACCTGTTGCCGAGCAGGAAATCGGGAAAGAGCTTTTACTGGAAACCGCGGCATATGCCGAATCTTCGGTTTGCCGGCGAAAATTGCTCCTGCATTATTTCGGAGAAGTATATACGCAAGAAAATTGCGGTAGCTGTGATAATTGTTCAAACCCAAAGAAACAGGTGGAAGCAAAAGAATTATTGTGTACGGTTCTGGAAACGATCCTTGCACTGAAAGAAAAGTTTAAGACAGATCATGTCATTGATGTGATGCTCGGTAAGGAAACTTCTGAAGTAATTTCCTATCAACATGATGATTTGGAAGTCTTCGGCGGAGGAACCGACGAAGATGACAAGACTTGGAACGCCGTGATCCGGCAGGCCTTGATCAGCCGTTATATTGACAAGGAAATTGAGAACTACGGGGTGCTCAAAGTCACTCCAAGTGGTCGTGAATACATCAAAAATCCGATCAGCTTTAAAGTGACGGAAGACAATGATTATGAAGAAGCGGAAGAAGAAGTACCGGTTCGCGGTGGTGCTGCCTGCGCAGTCGATCCAGGCTTGTATTCCATGCTCAAGGATTTGCGCAAACGCGTGTCCAAGAAACTGAACCTGCCTCCTTACGTCATTTTTCAGGATGCTTCTTTGGAAGCCATGGCTACGACCTATCCCGTCAACATGGATGAGTTGCAGAACGTTCCGGGTGTCGGTGCAGGCAAGGCCAAACGCTATGGGGAGGAATTCCTTTCACTCATCCGCAAGCACGTGGCAGAAAATGAAATTGAACGCCCTGAAGACCTTCGGGTTCGAACGGTCGCCAATAAATCCAAGCTGAAGGTTTCCATCATTCAGGCCATCGACCGCAAAATCGCCCTCGATGATATGGCCCTTACCAAAGGCCTTGATTTCACTGAATTGCTGGATGAAATTGAAGCCATCGTCTATTCAGGAACCAAAATCAACATCGATTACTTCTTGAATGAAATCATGGATTCAGACCACATTGAAGAGATCATGGACTATTTCAAGGAGTCCTCTACGGACAGTATTTTGGATGCATTGAGCGAGTTGGGCGGAGAATTTACAGAAGAGGAAGCACGCCTGGTCCGCATCAAGTTTATTTCCGAAATGGGAAATTAATCCGCGCGGAATGCTTATATTTGCACGCAATAAATTTAAAACATAACCAGTATGTCTTTTATTGCAGATCGGGTCGCTTTTGACGGACTGACTTTCGACGATGTCCTGTTAGTCCCTGATTATTCAGAGGTGCTTCCACGGACCGTGAACTTGTCCACCCATTTTTCCCGCAACATTGAGTTGAAAATTCCGTTCGTGTCTGCTGCCATGGATACGGTTACCGAGAACAAGCTAGCCATCGCCATAGCTCGCGAGGGCGGTATCGGTGTGATTCACAAGAACATGTCCATTGCTGAACAAGCAAAACAGGTTCAAATCGTGAAACGTGCCGAAAACGGAATGATCTACGATCCAGTCAGCATCAAGATTGGTTCCACTGTTCGCCAGTGTCTCAAATTGATGGCTGAATACCACATCGGCGGCATCCCCGTCGTGGACGACAAAAATTTCCTGCTCGGCATCGTCACCAACCGTGACCTGCGTTTTGAACGTGAGATGGACAAGTTGGTGGATGTGGTGATGACCAAGGAAGGTTTGGTTACGGCCAAGCAAACGACAGACCTTGAAAAGGCTGCCGACATTCTACAGAAATACAAAATCGAAAAGCTTCCCGTGGTTGATAATGACGGTAAGCTCATAGGATTGGTCACCTACAAGGATATTACCAAAGCGAAGGATAAACCCGACGCTTGCAAGGATTCCAAAGGAAGGCTTCGCGTTGCAGCCGGTGTTGGTGTGACCGGCGACTCCAACCTGCGCATCAAGGCATTGGTGGAAGCAGGCGTGGATGCCATCGTCATTGATACCGCCCACGGACATTCCAAAGGCGTGGTGGAGATGCTTCGTAAAGTCAAAGAAAAATACCCCAATCTGGATGTCGTAGTGGGCAACATTGCCACCGGCGATGCAGCCAAGATGTTGGTTGATGCCGGCGCCGACGGTGTCAAAGTTGGTATCGGACCAGGCTCCATTTGTACTACCCGTGTCATAGCAGGGGTTGGCGTTCCACAACTCTCTGCCATTTACGACGTAGCCGTTGCCTTGAAAGGCACAGGCGTACCCTTAATTGCCGACGGTGGTTTGAGGTATTCAGGCGACATCGTGAAAGCGTTGGCTGCCGGTGCACATTCCGTCATGATGGGTGGTTTGCTGGCCGGTGTGGAAGAATCTCCAGGTGAAACCATCATTTTTAACGGGCGCAAATTTAAATCCTATCGTGGAATGGGCTCCATCGAAGCTATGGAAAAAGGCTCCAAAGACCGCTATTTCCAGGATGGAGAAACGGATGCCAAGAAACTGGTTCCTGAAGGAATTTCCGCACGCGTACCCTACAAAGGAACGCTTTTTGAAGTTGTCTATCAAATGGTTGGAGGTCTTCGTGCCGGAATGGGTTACTGTGGTGCCGCTACCATCGAACAGCTGCACAAAGCAAAGTTCACCCGCATTACCAACGCAGGTGTGGCCGAAAGCCACCCGCATGATGTCGCCATCACCAGTGAAGCGCCTAATTACAGCCGGGGAGACTAGTTACGTGGAGACACAATTTTATTGCATTTAGTACGTTATAGGACTTGCGGATTCTTGTCGCGGGTCCTTAACTGTTAACCATATTTGTAAATTTATTGATTATGAAGAAAGTAGTTACTTTGGTTTTATTTTCCGCCTTCCTTTCCGTTTGCCTTGCCCAAAACAACGATCCGATTTTGATGAACATTGCCGGTAAGGATGTGACTAAATCAGAATTTGAGTACATCTGGAACAAGAACAATTCGAATGCCACACCCGACACGAAAACGTTGGATGAATACGTGGACCTGTTCATCAATTTCAAACTGAAAGTGGCTGAAGCCGAAGCCCAGGGCATCGACACTACGCAGGCTTTCATTACCGAACTCGGCGGTTACCGCAAGCAACTCATTACCCCGTACCTCACGGATAAGGATGCGGAAGAAGCAATGATCAAACTTTGTTACGACCGCCTCCGCCAATATACCGAAGTCAGCCACATTTTGCTGGCCGTTCAACCTGGAGCAACGCCGGAAGATACCCTGAAACTGTACCAGAAAGCCTTGGCACTTTACAAAAGAGCGCTGAAGGGTGAAGATTTTGCCAAACTTGCCAAAGAAAATTCGGATGACGGCAGCAAGGAAGAGGGTGGTTATCTTGGGTTCGCAACGGGTCTGCGTTACGTGTTCCCTTTTGAGAACGCCGCATACAATACACCGATCGGAAAAATCAGCGCGCCCATTCGTTCACAGTTCGGTTACCACATCATCAAAGTGATGAACCGTATGGATGCAGGAGGAAAATACCGTTCCGCACACATCATGAAGGCCGTTGCAGCTACAGCTTCTCCTGAAGAAAAGGCAGCGATAAAAGATTCCATCTTCAAGATTTACAAGGGGTTGCAGGCTGGAGAAGACTTCACGAAATTTGCGACCACGCAGTCCGATGACCGTGGTGCTGCCGAACGTGGCGGTGAATATGGCTTGATGTTTTGCGGTTCATTGCCAATCGAATACGAAACCAATGTTTACAAGCTCAAGGTTGGAGAATTTTCGCCCCCCTTCCAGTCCAAATATGGCTGGCACATCGTCAAAGCCCTTGAGTTCCAGCCTTATCCTTCCATAGTAGAAATGCGCAATGACGTCACTGGTTTCATTGCTCAGGACGAAGCTCGCACGCAGGTTGCCAAAAAGTCATTCATAGAACGAGTCAAGAAAGATTACGGATATGCTCCGAACAAGGAAAGCTTCGACCAGTTCGTTAAAGCCTACGAAGCAGCTCGCACCAAAGGAGACTCTACGTTGGTCATAGCACTGGCTGAAAGCATGAACCCCTTGTTTGTACTGAACGGCAAGAACTTCAGTCAAAAAGGTTTTGCACTGGCTTTGGCCAAAAAACAAGGTGCATCGAACAACCTGACCGAAGCCTTCGACACTTATGTCGGTGAAATTGCCTTAGCTTATGAAGACAAGAACCTCGAAAAGAAATACCCCGAGTTTGGACACTTGATGCAGGAATACCGCGATGGCATCCTCTTGTTCGAAGTGAGCAACCGCGAAGTGTGGGACAAGGCTTCTCAGGACACCAAAGGCCTAGAGAAATACTTCAAGGATTCCGTAGCCAAATACAATTGGGACAAACCTCGTTACAAAGGCTTCGTTATTTCTTGCACGAATCCCGCAATTGCTGCAAAGGCTAAGAAAATGATCAAGAAGCTGGCCCTGGATTCCGTTTCCATCGTCTTGAAACGCACGTTTAACTCCGATACCACTTCCATGGTGAAAGTGGAGCAAGGTCTGTTCGCCATTGGTGAAAACGCGAATGTGGACTTCCTCGCTTTCAAGAAAACCAAACCCGAATTGGACAAAAAATACCCGGTAGTTTTCCTGAGCGGTAAAGTGCTTGCTAAAGGCCCCGAGTCCTATACAGACGTCCGCGGACTGGTCATTTCCGATTACCAGAATTTCCTCGAAGAGCAGTGGATCAAGTCGCTGAGGAGCAAATTCAAGGTGATTGTGAACAAAGAGGTGCTAAATACGGTTAATAAAAATTAAGCCTGCCCCCTTTAACGGCTTTTTGAAGTATCTTTACGTCTCTGAAAAAAGAGACCTTTTGGAATGAAAACGTTCATGTATCTGATGCTGATTCCGCTCCTGCTCAAAATGTGTACGAGTGGGGATGCTTCTGACGACCGCGTCCGACTGGCAAAGGTCGGCACGGATTTCATTTATCTGGATGAAGCCGTGCAAGGCATGCCTCAGGAACTTTCGGTAAAAGACAGTTCAGCGTACGTTCAGCAATATCTGAAAAACCGTGTCAAGGAACTGCTGATGTACGACAAGGCAGTCAAGAATATACCACAAGGGCAGGATATTGAAGAATTGGTGGAGAATTACCGCCGTTCGCTCATCATCTATGCGTATCAACAGCAAGTGCTGAACGAAAAGATGCAGAACAACATCACCGATACCGAGATTCAGGTTTTTTACGAAAACAACAGAGATCGGTTCAGCTCCGGCCATGACCTGATCAAGGGTATTTTCGTCAAGATTCCGAAATCTGCTCCTGATTTGACAAAACTAAAGAAACTATACAAGAATTCATCCAACGAAGCATTCACCCTGATTGAAAGTTACTGTGTCCAAAATGGTGGTCAGTTTGAGTATTTTTTAGATCGTTGGGTCATATTGGATGACATCCTGGATCAGATTTCGTACGATACAGGCAAGAACGCTGATTTTCTGAGAACCCGTTCAACGTTGGATGTGGTGGTTGGAGAATTTGAATACCTGCTTTATGTGGACGATTTTATACTGGCTGGTTCCACCGCTCCGTTGGAATATGTCAAGGATGAAGTCCGAAACATTGTGGTCAATACCCGTAAAACCGAGTTTATCCATCGGTTTGAACAGGATCTGCTCCGTGAGGCAGAAAAAAAAGGAAGGATTACCTATTTTAATGTAAAACCTCAACCCTCCAAAAAATGAGCATACGCGGTACCTTGATGATCCTGACGTTGTTTTGCCTGTCTGCAGTTTCAGCGCAAGATAATATTATTGACGAAATTGTTTGGGTGGTCGGTGACGAACCCATCATGCGTTCCGAAGTGGAAGCAAAACGCTTGGAGGCTCAAGCGCAGGGTGTGAAATTCTCCGGCGATCCCTATTGTGTCATTCCAGAATTGCTGGCCATTGACAAGTTATACCTGCAACAAGCCGATCTGGACAGTATTGTGGTGTCAGACAATGACGTCATGTCTTCGGTTGACCAACGAATTAACTACGTCATCAAACAAGCCGGATCAAAAGAAAAATTGGAAGAATATTTTGGAAAACCGCTTTCAAAAATCCGTGAATTATACCGGGATCAGGCACGTACTGAGCAAATTGTCAACACTGTCAAGCGGAACCTGATCGGAAGTATTACGGTCACCCCGGGTGAAATTCGCCAGTTCTACAGCAATTTGAAAGTGGATAGCATACCCGTGGTACCTGCTGAAGTAGAAGTAGAAATCATTACTGTAGAACCCCAATATGATCCGACGGAAATCGCCGAGATTAAAGATAGACTTCGTGATTTTACAGACCGCGTGAACAAAGGTGCCAACTTTTCGACGCTGGCCGTGATGTATTCTGATGATCGTGAAACTGCCAAAGTTGGTGGAGAATACGGTTTTAGAGGAAAAGGTGAATTGTTACCTGAATTTGCTGCTGTGGCTTTTTCACTTAACGATCCTAAGAAAGTCTCCAAAATAGTGGAAACTGAATATGGTTTCCACATCATTCAACTGATTGAAAAACGGGGTGACCGTGTCAATTTTAGGCACATCCTTCTCAAACCGCATATTTCCGCTTCCGAGCGTAACCAAGCCCTGCTTCGACTTGATAGCGTTGCCGATCTGATTCGCAACCAGAAAACGACATTCCAGGGAGCGGCCCAACTATTTTCTTTCGACAAGGATACTCGAAATAATGGTGGGTTGATGGTAAATCCAAAAACCGGAACCTCTCGTTTTGAACTTGAATATCTACCTCAGGAAGTTGGTAAACTTGTTTATACGATGAACGTTGGAGAAATTTCAAAACCATTTTCGATGATTGATTTGAAAAAGGATAAAGAAATTTGTGCCATCGTTCGGGTCAAATCCAAAACAAAAGCACACAAGGCCAATTTGACGGAAGACTTCCAGCTTCTCAAACAAATGGTTCAGAATTCAAAAAGTGAGAAGATTTTAAACGATTGGGTTCTTCAGAAGCAAAAGAAAACATACGTTCGGATCGATGAGAAATGGAGCAATTGTGAGTTTCAGTATCCGGGATGGGTTAAAAAATAAGAATGAGGTTAAACGCAAAGACGAAAGATGAATGGCATAAGGGGCTTTTAATAAGCCTCTTATGCCTTTTTTCGCTTTTTGCGGCGGGTCAGGCCAAAGTGCAGATTCACATTCCTGACATGACCAGGAATGCCGCAAAAAAACAGGCGGCTGCAGCGCCGAAGCCTAAGAAGCCGGCCACCCAATTGCCAATGACGCAAAAGTATATCCAGTCTGGGCTGATGAAAGTCCCGGTCATGAACATTCCCGTCAAAAAGAAACGTACTGGCAAAAAGTTATACCTCGAACAGGCTGAAGCCATGTCCCATGATATTCTCCATCCAGAGTATCAGTTGTTCTCCGGCAATGTCCGCTTCCGCCACGAAGGAGCCAAATTATTCTGCGATTCCGCCCATTTTTTTCAAAAGACAAATTCGCTGTATGCTTTTGGAAACGTTCACATGGAACAGGGGGATACGCTTTTCTTATACGGCGCCTGGCTCTATTACGACGGCACCACCAAGCTGGCACAGGTCCGCGAAAAAGTCCGACTGGAAAACCGCAACGTGACGTTGTTCACCGATAGCCTGAACTTTGATCGGAACTCCAACATCAGCTATTTCTTTGACGGTGGTCTGCTGGTGGACGAAAAGAACCAGCTTTCTTCCGAATACGGTCAATACAATTCGGATACCAAAATCGCCAATTTCAGAAACGATGTCAAACTGGTTCACCCGAAATTCGTCATGACCAACAAGGAATTGACCTACAACACAGTCACCAAGGTAGCGGACATCAATGTGCCCACGGATATCGTTTCGGACAGCGGCTATGTGTATACGACCAAAGGGAACTACAATACCAATACCGATAAAAGCGTCCTTTACAACCGTTCCTATGTGATCAGCGATCATCGTCGGCTCACCGGTGACACGGTATATTACGATCAGAAGAATTCCATCGGAGAAGCGTTCGGCAATGTGGTGCTCATTGATACGGTTCAGCAGATCACCATGATTGGGGGTTACGGGTACAGCGAGGAAAAAACAGGTTTTGGCCTGATGGCCAGGCAACCCTTGCTCATCGAACATTCCGAAATTGATACCCTCTGGTTGCACGCTGATACACTGATGACCCAGCAGGATTCCATATATAAAGCGATCAAAGCCTTTCATGCCGTTCGTTTCTATCGAAATGATTTTCAGGGTTTGTGTGATTCGTTGTATTATTCAACCAGAGACTCCATTTTGTCTTTTTATCAGGAACCCATTCTTTGGTCTGCAAAACAGCAAATTACAGGTGAGTTCATCCAAATGCATACCAAAAACAACCAACCGGAAATGCTGCATATCCAGCGAGCGGCCATGCTGATTTCGCAGGAGGGCGATTCCTTGTACGATCAATCTTCGGGTAAGGACCTCAAGGCGTATTTCGATTCGAGTCAGGTCGTAAAAGTGGAGATCCGCGGCAATGCCGAAACCGTTTACCTCCCTAGGGACAAAGACCAGGAAATCATGGGCTTGAATCGATTGGAAGGTAGTTCCCTCGACTTGTACCGACACGACGAAGTGGTCAAAAAGGTGGTTGTTTGGCCAGAACCCAAGGGCAAGTTCTATCCACTGAACTTGTTGGATCCGGAAGCTCGGTTTCTAAAGAATTTTGCATGGTATGACGAAGCCAGACCAACTTCCCCCGAAGATATTTTCAGGGTTTACAAAAGAAAAAATACGGAGAAAAAAATTCAGGTTTCTGACGAAGAACCGCCTGTTTTGAAAATTCCAGCACCTGAAAAACTTTCGAAAGGACCGGTAGCCAAAACTGCTCCGAAGCAAAGAGCCGCCCGCTCTGCTCGTAAATAGCGCAGGAATGATTATTTTTGTTTGACCGAAAAGCCCGCTCCATGGAAAACATCATCCGCCTTTTACCCGATTCCGTCGCCAATCAGATTGCTGCAGGCGAAGTGATCCAACGCCCAGCGTCAGTGGTCAAGGAATTGGTGGAGAACGCCATCGATGCAGGTGCCACGCAAATTGATGTGGTGCTCAAGGAAGCCGGTCGCAACATGATTCGCGTCATGGACAACGGCAAAGGCATGTCCCCCAAGGATGCACGCCTTGCGTTCGAACGCCATGCGACTTCAAAGATTCGTCAGGCCACCGATTTATTTCACCTGCACACCATGGGTTTTAGAGGAGAAGCGTTGGCTTCCATCGCTTCCGTGGCACAGGTCGAACTCGTTACTCGTCGTTCCGATGACGAACTGGCCTGGAAAGTAGAAATCGAAGGCTCCGTGGTTTCCAACGAAGAACCGACATTAGCGGCACAGGGTTCCCGTTTCACGGTTAGAAATTTATTTTACAATATTCCTGCCAGGCGAAAATTTCTGGGCGACAACACCAAAGAACTCAAGGCTATTCGCGAGGAGTTCATCCAGCTGGCTTTGGTCAACCCAACACTGCACTTGTCGCTCACCCATAACGATGATGCTTTGTATATCCTACCGCCATCGAACCTCAAACAGCGGGTGCTCCAAATTTTCGGGAAACGCAATTCCGGACAGTTGCATAAGCAATTGTATCCAGTAGATGTCAATACCCAACTGATCCGCATCACTGGTTTTGTAGGCGATCCGGCTGCGTCTTGCCAGCGGGACCAAATGCAGTATTTCTTTGTCAACAACCGTTTTATCAAACATAAGGGTTTCCGCAGCGCCGTCATGAAAGCGTACGAGTTGTTGATCCCGACCGGGCAACAACCTACGTTCTTTCTATACCTGGAAGTAGATCCTGAAACACTGGACGTCAATATCCATCCGACCAAGACTGAAGTTAAGTTTGAACACGAACAAGCCATCTGGCCCATCATACATGCCACGGTACGCGAAGCCTTGGGCAAGTCAAATGCGGTGCCGTCCATCGACTTTGATCGCGACGATGCGCCCGACATCCGTGTGTTCACCGGTGATCGGGAAGTTTCCTCTCCATCCTTAAAATTTGATCCGAGTTATAACCCATTTAAAGGCCAATCTACGTCGTCTTCGAGATCCCCACAAAACTGGGATTTGCTTTTTCAAGGATTTGAGAAGCAAAAAGCCGATTCGGCATCACAGGAGCAAGCTTGGACGTCTCAGGGAATTCCGACTGAATCGGTTGATGAAGCTGTTTTCGAAAGTGGTAAACTTCCCACCAACCGTTTATTCAACATGGAGGATCTGAACGACAAAGCCGCAAAGTTCCAACTGTTTTCTTCCTACATCGTTCTACAAACGCCGCATTCACTTCTATTCATCGATCAGCATCGGGCACACCTCCGCGTCCTTTATGATCGGTATCTGACAATGGTCGAAACGGGCAAATCAACGTCGCAGGTGCTTTTGTTCCCCGAAATTCTGGACCTGGATGCCGTTCAACGAATTTCCCTGTTGGAAGTCATGGACGACTTGCATGCCTTTGGATTTGATGTGCAATGCTCCGGAAACGACTTTACTATTGTAGCCATACCACCCGATTTGAAAGGCACGCATCCCGGATTGATTTTGGAAGATTTGCTTCAATCCTTGACTGAACCCGAAGACAACCAACTCCAGGATCGTCGCCGAAAACTGGCTCTACGACTCGCAAAAGCTGCTGCCGTTCCATACGGACAGAAGATGAGCGAGGCTGAAATGAATGATTTGGTTCAGCGACTGCTGGCCTTGAAAGAAAACAAATACACACCAGACGGTAAGCCGATCCTGATGCCTTTCACCGAAGAAGAACTCTCCAAAAGATTTTAAACCATGCGTGTAGGAATTCTTTCATTGCCCGTCTTGCCCGTACGATCGGAACCTTCCGAACGGTCCGAAATGACGACACAATTGCTTTTTGGTGAACAGTTTGAATGGTTGGAAAACCAGGACAACTGGACGTTGATTCGTAATCAAGCCGACGGTTATGAAGGTTGGGCTACGACAAAGATGTTGACGATGCTATCTGAAGAATTCACAAAAAAACTGAACCAGTATCAGACTCTTCTTTTGCAAGAGCCAATCACCGTTTTTCAAGGAGTCGATGTCGGAGCGATATATTTGCCTGCCGGCAGTCGCTTGTTTGTTCAAGGCAATCGCCTTTTTTTTCCTACTGGTGAAATCTTGACTGAACTTTTCCTGGATAAGGAAGCGGTAGGATCGCAGTTTACCAAGTCTCTTCCAGAGCGCATTCTCCAAACAGCCAACCAATTCCTGAATGCTCCTTACCTGTGGGGCGGAAAAACCATCCTAGGCATGGATTGCTCTGGGCTCACACAGGTTTCTGCCTCCATCAACGGATTTCAATTGCCCCGCGATGCCTGTGACCAGGCACTGCTGGGTGAAGAGGAATTCTTAAGCTTGTCCTTGCCCGGTGATCTGGCATTTTTTGCAAATCCTGAAGGCAGAATTGTTCATGTGGGTCTAGTTTTCGGGCAGAACCAAATACTGCATGCATCGGGTAGTGTACGTCTCGATGATCTGGATGAACGGGGCATTTACAACAAGGAATTGAAAAAATACACGCATCAGTTACATAGCATCAAACGCATATTTCATTCCTGAAAAGATAATAGCGACTCTAAAAGGAATGATAAAATCATTTTAAAGCGCAAAAATGCTTTAAACGCAAATCCCTAAACGTATGCAATAGCGTGCTTTTCCCTTTCATGGGGTACTTTCGTCCACATAACGAATACCCGGTGAAGATGGCATTAAAAACGATTGATTCGGACCTGAATAAGAAAATTGGAGCAAAGTTACACCGTGTCAGGTTACGTTCCGGCCAATTACAATATCACGTTGCTATCGACCTGAATTTCTCAACGACCACCTATTCCAAACACGAAAACGGCAAAGTGGACTTTACCGTGACCAAGCTGAAGCAACTTTCCGATCATTTCGGGGTATACATCGGTGATTTTTTCGACGATAGCGTAGAAATTCCACGTTTTCTGAAGGAAGTGAAAACGGGCAAAGAATACATGGCAAAGGAAGCCGAAAATATACTCCTAAGAGAAATGCTAAGTACAAAATTGAAGTAAGTTCAATCAGAATGATTTGAAACCCATGATTTCGCGCACGGCGATCAAGGTTTTCTGTGCGCTGGCTCTGGCCTTTTCGGCACCTTCCGTCACCACTTGATGCAAATACGCTTCGTCGTTGTAGATTTCCAGATACCGCTCCCGAATAGGATTGGTCACTTTGATGATGTCTTCTGCCAACTGTTTCTTCAAATCCCCGTAACGGATTTCGCAGGAATTCCATTTTTCATCAAAGTAGGTATACGTTTCCGGCGTAGAAACCACATTCAGGATGGTAAACAAATTCTGGATGCATTCTGGCTTTACTGAATTTGGTGTAGTCGGTCCAGCATCCGTCAGCGCCCGTTTTACCTTTTTCTCAATGATTTTTGGGTCCTCGGTCAAGTAGACGCAGTTGCCTTCGGACTTGCCCATCTTGCCACTACCGTCCAGTCCAGGAATCTTAATCAACTCTTCCCCAAAATTGTACGCCTGCGGTTCCTTGAAGAACTCAACGCCATAGAAGTTGTTGAAGCGACGGGCAAACTTGCGGGTCATTTCCAGGTGTTGTTCCTGATCCTTGCCCACCGGGACCTTGTCGGCGTTGTGCAGCAGAATGTCGGCAGCCATCAGGGTTGGGTAGGTGAGCAGGCCTGCGTTCACGTTTTCGGGCTGCTTGCGGGCCTTTTCCTTGAAAGAGGTCGTCTTTGCAAGTTCGCCCAGGTAGGCATGCATGTTGAGCATTAGGTACAACTCTATCACTTCCTTCACGTCACTCTGCACGAAGATGGTGGCAACGTTCGGGTCGATGCCGGCAGCCAAGTATTCACACAACACGCTCTTGACGTTGCCGTGCAGATCCTTTGGATCCGGATGCGTGGTCAAGGAGTGGTAATCCGCAATGAAGAAAAAGCAATTATTCTCATGCTGCATGCGGATGAAATTGCGCAATGCCCCGTAATAATTGCCGAGGTGCAGGTTGCCGGTGGAGCGGATGCCGCTCAGGACTGTATCCATAGTCGTGAATTCTAATGGCTGAACGCCAGGTGATAAATCGGTTGCGAAGGTACGGCTTTTTGCTGAAAAGGCAAAAACCAAGGAAGGTGGATCGAAAAAGAACTTAATATTAAATAAATAGAAAGAATATAGTACCTTTGCGCTGATAAAATTCCGATTTAACCTTAGTGAATAGACATTCCATCACGATATTATTTTGTCAAAAGAAAAAGCCTGCTTTCGCAGGCTCAATCTTATCACTTGATTACGTTTACTCAGTTAAGGTAAAGAGGCTTGATCAAGCATTACCACACAAAGATAAAAGAAAGAAATTAACAAACAACTATTCGAGTTGATGTTAAAAAATAATCTGATAGGCAATTGTTTATGTTTATAATGTATGTTGATGAGAGTGGAGATACAGGATTGGTGAATAGTCCCACTCAGTATTTTGTTTTATCGGCAATCGTCGTGCATGAATTGTGTTGGAAACAGACTTTAACGGAATTGACGTCATTCAGGAAATTCCTACATATTCAAAAGGGATTGAAGATGCGTGATGAAATACATTGTACAGAGTTTATAAATAGACCTGGTGAATTGATTCGAATAAAGCGAAATGACCGGTTGGACATATTGAAGAAGTGTATTGATTGGTTGAATATCCAAGAAACCCTTAGTGTTTTCTCAGTCGATATCGACAAAAAGAACAGAACGGACGATGTTTTTGAATTGGCATGGGGCACTTTACTAACACGTTTTGAAAACACAATCCGAAGCAAAAATTTTCCTGGTCCTCAAAATGATGATGACAGAGGAATTGTTGTTTCTGATAATACTGATGGCGAAAAATTACGAAAATTGATACGTCGAATGCGTCATTACAACCCTATTCCTAATCGTAAAGATTTATTTCGTGGAGACTTCAGAAATATAAAATTGGAATATGTAATTGAAGATCCCGTTTTTAGAGATTCGAGAAATTCTCTAATCCACCAAATGAATGATGTAGTTGCGTATTTCTGTCGGCAAATGGTTGAACCAAATGCTTACGTAAGGAAAAAGGGTGGTGCGAATTATTATACAAGACTATCGAAAGTGCTGCTGTATAAAGTAAGCAAAACAAACAATGGAATAGTCAGAATCTAAAAAAAAAGGTAGCCTAAGCTACCCGGGGGTATCCTAGTTTGAAGACAAGCTTCATTTCAGATACATTACAAATGTAGAGATGTTTTATAAATTAACCAAATATGTATTCAGGTTTTTACAATTATAATTTATGGGGTGGATAAATTCCTTCGGTGAAGCTAGGTAAGTCTTTTGTAAATATGGCCTTTACAGGCTTTCCAAGATCCTTTTGATCACTGTTTGTGCCGAAATTTCTCTATTAGCTGCTTCGGGAATCACGATGCTGCGCGGGCCTTCAATCACATCGTCGGTCACGATCATGTTGCGGCGTACGGGTAGGCAATGCATGAAGCGGGCATCGTTGGTCACGGCCATCTGGCGGTCGCTGACGGTCCAGGCACGATCTTTCGAAAGAATTTTTCCATAGTTCGGATCTTGAAAAGCAGCCCAGTTTTTGGCATAAACAAAATCGGCTCCTTCGAACGCTTTCATCTGGTTGTATTCCACACGGGCGTTCCGTACGAATTGCGGAGCAAGCTCGTAGCCTTCAGGATGCGTGATGACAAAGTCCACATCGGCTTCGTTCATAAAGTCGGCGAAACTGTTGGGAACAGCCTGAGGCAATGCCATCGGATGCGGAGCCCAGGTGAGCACCACTTTCGGGCGGGCTGTTTCCTTGTATTCCTCAATGGTGATGAGGTCGGCAAAACTCTGCAGTGGATGGCCGGTAGCGGCTTCCATGCTGAAAACTGGACGACCGGAATATTGGATGAACTGGTTCAGAATGGTTTCCTCATAGTCGAACTTCTTGCTTTCGAATTTGGCGAACGCACGGACGCCGATGATGTCACAATAGCTGCCCATCACCGGAATGGCTTCCAAAATGTGTTCGGGTTTGTCGCCATCCATGATGACGCCGCGTTCGGTTTCCAGTTTCCAGGCACCTTGATTGATGTCCAGCACCATCGTGTTCATACCCAAGTTCATGCCTGCTTTCTGTGTGCTGAGGCGGGTACGCAGGCTGGAATTGAAAAACACCATCATCAGCGTTTTGTTTTCGCCGAGTTGTTTGTAGGCGAAACGGTTTTTCTTGATTTCGAGCGCTTCCAGCACGGCGGCGTTCAAGTCGCCCAAATCCTTGACATTGGTGAAATTTTTCATCTGTTTATTCTTCAATAAGTTCTTTAATCATGGAAAAGGCCGAAAGCGTGGCCATATCGATGTTGCGTTTACGAATCTGTCCATATTGGAACTTCCTCGTGATGTTTTTGTCCTGGGTGCAGACACATATCCAAACGGTTCCGACGGGTTTCCCCTCGGTGGCTCCAGTTGGTCCGGCTATGCCACTCACGGCTACACCGATGTCGGTCTTCAATTTTTTGCGAACACCTTCGGCCATTTCCTCGACGGTTTCCTGACTGACGGCTCCAAAGTCGCGTATTGTCTCTGACGAAACCCCCAATTCCTGGATTTTCACTTCATTTTGGTAAGCAACGATGGACCCGGCGAAATAGGCTGAACTGCCTGAAACGCTGGTAATCAGATGCGCAATGTTGCCACCGGTGCAACTTTCGGCCGTGGCCAGCCACAAACCTTTTTCCTTAAGCAAGCGACCGATGATTTCTTCCACAGGCGAATCTTCTTCGGCAAGTATGGAATCTTCCAGAATAACGCGAAGTTTCACCAATTCGGCTTCGATGATGTTCTCCAGTTCATGACGGTCTGGAAGAAAACCGCTCAGGCGCAGTTTCACCATACCTGGTGAGGGCAGATAGGCCAGTTTAAGGCATTCGTGAAGTTCGTTTTCCCAGTCGGTCAGTCTCATGGCTAGTCCGGATTCAGAAATCCCAACGACCAGCACGGTTTTGTGCAATAGTGCTGGTGTATTGAATCTGGATCGAAGTCTGGGCAGCACTTCATTGCTCATCACCCATTCCATTTCGGAAGGAACACCAGGCATGGAAACCAGAATTTTTCCCTTCTTGTCGAACCAAGTAACCGGAGCGCTGCCGCGTTTGTTTTGTATAATGATGGCTGAAGCTGGAACCATGGCCTGCCCCAACGTTAGCTCATTCAAAACATGTGCACGGTGGGCGAATATTTCCTTGATGTTTTCAACAACCTCTTGATTGTGTACTAGCTTGGTCTTGAAGTATTTGCATAAAGTCTGCAAGGTGATGTCGTCTTTCGTTGGGCCTAGACCGCCTGTGAGCAACACAATATCCGCACGGCTGAATGCGCCATCCACCGCTTTCAAAATATGTGTTTCATCGTCTGAAACCGATGTAATCTGATGCACCCGAAACCCATCTTTATTCAGTTCACGGGCCATCCAGGCCGAATTGGTATCCACAATCTGTCCGATGAGGATTTCATCACCAATGGTAATTATTTCTACCAGAGGGCCTTGTGTGGAGTTGTTCGTGTTCATTTAGTCACTTTGAGTAAATTTCCAGCCCCTTGAAGCGAAATCAGGGTATAGGGTTTATGTTGGGGTTAATACCTTTTAATTCAACTTTTGCGAATCTGCCCTTCACCACGAACCAACCATTTGTAGGTAGTCAGTTCCTCCAAAGCCATCGGTCCGCGGGCATGCAGTTTCTGGGTACTGATCCCGATTTCTGCTCCAAGGCCGAATTGAGAGCCATCTGTAAATGCTGTGGAAACGTTGGTGTAAACACATGCCGCATCGACGGCACGTTCAAACAAAGCGCAGGTTTCGGCGTTCTCGCTAATGATGCATTCGCTGTGTTGGGAACTGTTGTGGGCAATATGCTCCAATGCTTCCTGCAGTCCGGAAACCGTTTTCACGGCCATTTTGTAATCCAGGAATTCTGTGCCGAAGCTTTCTTCGGTGGCAGGTTCTAGCAGAGAGGCAGGGTAATGGGATTTCAGTTCCACGTAAGCTTGCGGGTCGGCAAAGATGATGACATTGGAGGCCGCCAACGGAGCACAGAGTGCAGGCAAGTCGTTCAATCGTTTTTCGCTCACCAGCAAACAGTCAAGGGCATTACACACGCTGACCCGCCGGGTTTTGGCATTGTTCACGATGGCCGCACCTTTGGCCAAGTCTCCGTCCGCGTCAAAATAGGTGTGGCAGATGCCGGCGCCCGTTTCAATGACAGGGATGCGGGCATTCTCACGGACAAAGTTGATGAGGTTGGCACTGCCTCTGGGAATGATCAAATCCACGAATCCCCTGGCATTCAAGAGTTCAGCAGTGGCTTCCCGTTCGGCTGGCAGGAGTGTGCAGACAGCAGGGTCCACGCCAAATTTGCGCAGTACTTGATGAATAATTGCTACAAGGACTAAATTCGATTGGTGGGCATCCTTGCTGCCCTTCAGCATGCAGGCGTTCCCCGATTTCAAACAAAGTGAAAATACATCGAAGCTAACGTTTGGCCTCGATTCGTAAATGATTCCGATGACTCCGAAAGCTACGGAGACTTTGCTCAGATGCATGCCGTTCGGGCGAGTCGTTTCGGATAGAATTCTGTCAAGTGGCGAAGGCAAGGCGGCTACTGCACGCATGTCAGAAGCAATTCCTGCGATGCGTTCCACCGTGAGTTTGAGCCGGTCGTATTTCGGGTCTTTTGGATCCATAAGGTCCAAATCTTTCTGGTTCTCGGCCAAAATGGCGGAGGCACTTGCTTCAGCGACATCGGCTACTTCCAGCAAAATATCGTGGATTTTCGAGTCGCTCAGGAAAGCCAGACTTCGGCTTGCCTTACGAACGGAATCAAACGTCACGTTCAGTTTCATTTTAGTCTAGGAATAAGTAATCGTAATGCACCAAAGGTTTCTCGCCCTTTTTACCGATGACGTCGCGAGCTGTTTCAGACCCATATTGTGCCTTGCCGACACCGATCTGAACACCTGCCGCGTCGAAGATCCCCACGATGTCGCCCCGTTCAAAGTTGCCTTCAATGCGGGTGATTCCGACAGGCAGTACGCTGGTGGCTTTTTGATTCAGCGCCACGTAACATCCGTCATTGATATGGATTTCTCCCTTGGCGAAACCGTCGGAGTGAGCAATCCATTTCTTAACGGCCGAAGCCTTTTTTGTCGGCTGAAAGCGAGTGCAGACGACATCCTGCCCTTCGTCCATCAAATCGGTCAGGATGTGGTCCTTCTTGCCGTTGGCGATAATGACCGGAATGCCTTCCTCCGCTACTTTCCGGGCAATGTTGCATTTGGTCAGCATACCGCCGCGTCCGAAGGCCGATTTCTCGTCAGCGATGTATTGTTTCAGATCGACATCAGGCAGGATTTCCCGGATAACCTTCGAAGCCGGGTCGCTCGGGGCACCGTCATAGATGCCGTCGATGTTACTTAGGATGAACAGCGCCTCTGCATCCATCATGGTGGCGATGAGACCGGACAGTTCATCATTGTCGGTGAACATCAGTTCCGTCACCGAAATGGTATCGTTTTCGTTGACCACAGGGATGACGCCGTTTTCCAGCATCACGGTCATGCAATTCTTTTGGTTGAGGTAGTGGCGACGGCTGCTGAAACTTTCCTTGGTGGTCAGCACTTGTCCGCAAGTTAAGCCTTTCTGGTGAAACAGGTCGTAATAGCGATTGATCAGAATGACCTGGCCTACGGCAGAAAACAATTGTCGTTGGTCAACCGCATCCAATTTGCGAGTCGTTTGCACCAGACTTCTGCCCGAGGCCACCGCTCCCGAAGAAATCAGGATGACTTCCACCCCCGCTTTCTGCAGCAAGGCAACCTGGTCCACGATGGCAGACATCCGTGTCACATCCAGGGTGCCATCCCTTTGGGTCAGCACATTGCTGCCGACTTTTACGGCGATGCGTTTGTAGCGATAGGTGATCATTCTTCAACAGACTTATAAACCCTTCGGTTGTACGTTTTTTTATTCGTATGGACTTTAACCTTGGCTGCCCAGCCGGGTCTAAAGGATTGTTCCATTTCACGGTCGGCAATCTTGACAGCTTTTACGTAATCTTCTACTGTGATTTGAGCAGTCAGTGGTTTTTTTCGGTTCTTTTTCATCCCAGATAGCTGGCCTTCAGTCCACGGATCACGGTCGATGTAAATCCGGCATGTTCCATTTCATTGAGCCCTTTGATGGTGATACCGCCAGCTGTGGTCACCTTGTCGATTTCCGCCTCTGGATGATTTCCACTGGCTTCCAATAAGGCAATAGCACCTTTTAGCGTTTGCAGAACCACTTCCTTGGCTACATCCGCGTTGATACCCATTTCCACTCCACCTTCGGATGCGGCGCGAATGTATCGGAATGCATAGGCGATGCCGCAAGACGAAAGCGACATGAACGCATTTAGCTGTGATTCAGGCACCAACATGGCTTTGCCTAGCTCTCCGAAAATATCCACGATCAGTTTTTCCTGTTCCTCGGTGGCGTTCCAGGAAGAAATGCAGGAGAAGCTTTCCAGCACATCAATGGCCGTGTTCGGAATCATCCGGAACAGCGTCGGAACCTGTTCTTTCGAATGCGAAAATAAGTTTCTCAGCTTTTCCAAAGGTACACCGGCAGCAATGCAAAGCACAATCTGCTTGTTGTAATCCAACGTGTCCCTGATTTCAGCCGCGATGGAATCCACCATCCAAGGTTTCACTGCAAGCACGACCAAGTCAGCGCCTTGCACGCATTCCCTGTTGGAAACCGTGCAATGGATGCCGGTGTTCATGTTGATGATGTTCTGCAGGTTCTTTTCACTGACGTCGCTGATGGTGATGTCGGTTCCTTTGAAAAAGCTGCCTTTGGTCAATCCGTGTGCGATGGCGCCACCGATGTTGCCTGCTCCTATAATGCTTATTTTCATACGATTATATTTTTAGTTCCTATGAAACTCGCATGCAAAATGTCCAAAAACTTGGACGATTGGTGCAACATACTGGTTTCATACTTTAATAATGTCAAAGTTACTTGTTTTGAAGCGATTCGTTCAATTCTGAAAGCGTTTCCTTGAATTTTTCGAGAAAAAAGGACGCCTGTTGCATGTTCAGCGTCAACGGGGGCAGCAGCCGAATCACATTCATTCCACTAACACCGGTGAAAATATGTTTCTCGAATAAAAGTTTGTGACGAATATCCTTGATGGGCGTTTCGAATTCGATGCCGATCATCAGGCCGAGTCCTCGAACTTCCTTAATACCATCGATCTTTTTCAGTTCGTCCATCAGGTAAGCGCCCACGTTGGCGGCGTTTTCCAACAATTGTTCTTTTTCCATGATTTCCAGCACAGCCAAACCGGCTGCACATGCCAAGTGGTTTCCACCGAACGTTGTACCCAACATTCCGTGAACCGCCGTGAAAAGTGGACTGATTAGCAACGCGCCCATGGGGAAACCGTTGCCGATACCTTTGGCCACCGTGATCAGATCCGGCTTGATTCCAAAATATTGGTGTGCGAAAAACTTACCGCTTCGACCATAACCCGATTGGATTTCATCCAGAATCAGGATGGTGCCCGTTTCGGTGCAAACCGCTCGCAAATCTTGCATAAACTGTATGTCCGGCACCTGAATGCCACCGATGCCTACGATTCCTTCAATAATGACTGCACAGACGTCACCGGCAGAAATCGTGGCACGAACTGCCTCAATATCGTTCAGCTGTAGGAATGTCACATCAAACCCTTCGTTGATGGGCGCGACGATTTTCGCATTGTCAGTCACCCGCACCGCAGCCGAAGTTCGTCCGTGGAAACCCTTCTTAAACGCCACCACTTTCTTGCGTCCATTGTGGAAAGACGCCAGTTTCAACGCATTTTCATTGGCTTCAGCCCCTGAATTGATCAGAAAAACGCTGTAATCCTCATAGCCACTCGCTTTCCCCAACTTCAAGGCAAATTCTTCCTGAAGCCTGTTCTGAACCGAATTCGAATAGAAACCCAGTTTGGAAACCTGTTCCGAAATCATCTGCACGTAGGTCGGATGCGAATGTCCCACCGAAATAACGGCATGCCCACCATACAGGTCGAGGTATTCCGTGCCCTGGTCATCATAGGTGTAACAACCTCTGCCGGCTACGATGTTGATGTCGAACAAAGGATATACGTCAAATAGCTTCATAGTTCTCTTTAAAATAGGTCTCTTTAAAATGCGACCGGTTTAAGTCCCAGTCCGGTTTTTTCATCCAGCCCGAACATCAGGTTCATATTGTGAACCGCCTGTCCGGCTGCGCCTTTCAGCAAATTGTCAATGACGGAAAGCACCAGCAGTTTCTTACCGTGTTTTTCCAGATGCAGTATGCATTTATTGGTGTTGACCACCTGTTTCAAATCCACATTTTTTTTGCTGATAAAGGTGAATGCGGCATCCTTGTAATATTCCTGGTACAGTTTTTCCGCCTCTTCAAGCGATCCGTCAAAATCCGTATACACACTGGCGAAAATGCCTCTGGCAAAGTCTCCGCGTACTGGAATGAAGTTTATGTCTTGGCTGAACCCTGCCTGCAAGCCACGAAGTGATTGCCCAATTTCATGCAAATGCTGGTGGTTGAACGCCTTGTACACCGAAATGTTGTCGTTCCGCCAGCTGAAATGCGAGGTGGAACTTGGCTTCACACCTGCTCCGGTTGAACCCGTGATGGCATTCACATGGATTTCAGCCTTCAATAAATTATGGGCAGCCAACGGCAACAGTGCCAGCTGAATGCAGGTCGCGAAACAACCGGGATTAGCCAGATGCAATGCCTTGGAAATCTCAACCTTGTTGATTTCCGGCAAACCATACACGAAATCATGATCCGGCCGTGCTTCCCGAAAATCGGTGGAAAGGTCGATGATCTTCACCCAGCCCGGAACTTCGTTTTCATCCAGAAACTTCTTGCTGTCTCCGTGCGCCGAGCATAGGAACAAAACGTCCACTTGGGCCACCGGAAGTGCATCCGTGAAAACCAGGCTGCATTCGCCGATCAACCCGCTGTGCACCTCCGTGACTGCATTGCCCGCGTTGCTGCTGCTGTTCACGAACACCACCTCGGCCTGAGGATGGTTCAACAATATTCTCAGGAGTTCACCAGCCGTGTAGCCGGCACCTCCGATTATTCCGATCCGGATCATTATTTACCGTTTTTCTTTTGTACCGCGTGGAAAATTTTGGTGGAGTTCCCCAAAATCTTGGTGAACCCTTTAGCGTCTTCAGCCGTGAAGGCAGTTTGCGTTTCCCCATATTCCCCGAATTCCGATTTCATCAGGTCGAAGGAACTATCAATACCCACCAATACATAATGGTAGGGTCTCAAACTTACATAGACCTTTCCGGTTACATTTTCCTGAGTGCTTTGAAGGAAAGCTTCACAGTCGCGCATTACAGGCTCCAGGTATTGGGCCTCGTGTAGGAACATGCCGTACCAGGTTCCGATCTGGTCTTTCCAGTATTGCTGCCATTTGGTCAGTGTATGTTTTTCGAGCATCTTATGGGCGTTGATGATAACCATGGGGCCGGCAGCTTCAAAACCCACGCGGCCCTTGATGCCGATAATGGTATCACCGATGTGCATGTCACGACCAATGGCAAAACGACAAGCGATTTCTTCCACTTTCTGGATGGCTTCCACCTTGTCGGAGTATGACACACCGTTCACTCCGCAAATTTCTCCTTTTTCGAATTCGATGGTCAGCATTTCTTCACCTGAGGCAGTCAGTTGGGAAGGATAGGCTTCTTCCGGCAACGTTTTGTCGGATTTCAATGTTTCTTTACCACCGATGGACGTGCCCCATAAACCCTTGTTGATGGAATATTCCATTTTTTTGAAGTCTGCTTCGAAGCCGTGTTCCTTCAGATAGTTAATTTCATATTCGCGGGTCAAGATCATGTCACGCGTCGGAGTCAGAATCTTGATGTGCGGAGCCATTACATTGAACGTCAGGTCAAATCGAATCTGGTCGTTGCCTGCCCCGGTGGAACCGTGTGCCACATAATCCGCACCAATTTCCTTGGCATATTCAATAATGGCGATGGCTTGGAAAATGCGTTCTGAACTCACAGAAATGGGGTAGGTTCCGTTCCGGAGCACATTTCCGAACACCATATATTTGATGCTCTTTTCGTAATATTCTTTGGTTACATCCAGGGCGACATGCTTCACGGCACCCAGTTTGTAGGCGTTTGCTTCAATGCGTTTCAAGTCTTCATCGCTGAAACCTCCCGTATTGGCCACAGCAGTATAAACGTCATAATCTTTGTCTTCGGACAAATATTTGGCACAAAACGAGGTGTCCAAACCTCCACTAAATGCCAAAACTACTTTTTCTTTCATAGTGATCTATTATTTTTTCTCGTGTTCTTTCGGATCGTACAACATGGCAGTACACATGCAGAATCGTCGTTCCTGACGTTGCAAGATGTCGTAATTCACACAACTCATGCAACCGTGCCAGAAGGCGTCATCATCCGTCAATTCCGCGTAAGTCACCGGGCGATATCCAAGCTCATAGTTGATTTTCATTACGGCGGCCCCGGTGGTCAAACCAAAGAGTTTTGCATTTGGGAACCGTCCACGGGAGAGTTCAAAGGCTTTGTGCTTGATGCGCTTGGCCAAGCCATTTCCGCGGAATTTCTCGACCACGATCAAACCGGAATTGGCTACAAATTGCTTATTCCCCCAAGTCTCAATATAACAGAAACCGGCAAACTCATCTCCTTTCAGTGCGATGATGGCTTTGCCCTCCATTATTTTTTGAGTTACATAATCCGGAGAACGTCGGGCAATACCAGTTCCCCTCACTTTCGCTGCGTCGGAAATGGTCTCCAATATGGTGTCAACGTATTTTACGTGTGATTCATTGGCAATCAACACATCAATAACTGCGTCCATTTCAATATACTAAAATTCATTTTTTAAATGTCAAATCGCCCCGGTGTGATCAAAGGGGTGTAAGGCGTTAACGATCTCAGGGTGTTTTTAAACAGGAAGGACCTCTGACAAGGTACGGAGCAGCTCGGCTCTGGAAATGTGCTCCCGGGGAATGATCAGGATCGTATCGTCTCCGGCAATGGTTCCGAGAATATCCGAAGATATTTTTTGGTCCAGGTCCGCAGCAATACCGCCGGAATAACCCGGCTTCGTTTTGACAACGGCAAAAACCCCGCAGAAATCGACCGATAAAAATCCATTGGCAACGTAGGAGGCTTCTTGATTCCTGGCCCAGGATGATTTGATGGAGTTTGGGCCATCCGGCAAAACGTATACGTATCCACCTTCGTAATCGGGCATCTTGGCTACCTTCAGTTGCTTCAGATCCCTGGAAAGAGTAGCCTGGGTGAGGTCAAAGTTACTCTTCTTCAGCATGTTCAGGAGTTCTTCCTGACTGCCGATCTTATTGCTCTTGATGATTTCCTTAATGAGTAGAAGTCTGTTTGATTTATCTTTCATAGGGATGTCTATTTGGCACAAAAGTAATCAAGATGTCCGGTTTAGCCAAACAAAACTTGCATTAATTTTCAGAAATCATGCAAATATGCAAAATATCGGGGTGAAAGCGAGGAAATATGTGAAAGTGTATGCAAAACCAAGTTTATAGGGATTTCCAACCCTGGGCAATCAGATCGAACTCGGTACCATTCCTGGTTAGGAGGCGACTACCCATGTCTTTCGAACAAATATGCCCGATGACACGAATTTCTTTCAGCGCACTCACTTTTTCGTGCATCGTCAGTGGAACTGTAAAAAGCAATTCATAGTCTTCTCCACCATTGAGCGCAGCCGTAGTCAGGTTCATGTTGAGTTCTTCAGCCATAGCCGCTGTTTGGTAATCAATGGGAATTTTTTCTTCATAGATCCGGCAACCGCAATCGCTGTTTTCGCAAATGTGCAGCAGCTCAGAAGAAAGACCGTCTGAAATATCAATCATGGAAGTCGGAAGAATACCTTTATTAGCCAGCAGTTCGACGATGTCTTTTCTGGCTTCGGGACGCAATTGACGTTGTAGGATGTATTCATGGCCTGTAAAATCCGGTTGAGCATCGTGTTGTGCATTGGGTTGTGCATTGGGTTCGTCCGAGAAAACATTCTTCTCGCGTTCCAACAATTGCAGACCCATCAAGGCAGCGCCCAAATCTCCGGAAACACAAATCAAATCGTTTACTTTTGCACCACTTCGAAGTACGGATTTTCCCTTTTCCGCTTCTCCGATGCAGGTGATGCTGATTAGAAAACCGGTCAGGGAAGCGGAAGTGTCTCCACCAACCAAATCGACGCCGTAAACTTCGCAAGCAGCCTTCAAACCTGCATAGAATTCATCCAGATGCTCCACCGAAAACTTTCGGGAAACACCGATGGATACGATCAGTTGTTTGGGCAGTCCGTTCATTGCGCAAATGTCGGAGAAATTGACCACGGCAGCCTTGTATCCAAGATGCCTTAACGGTGTGTATGTCAAATCAAAATGGATGCCTTCCAACAATAAGTCAGTCGTGACTAGGACCTCTTTATCGGTATAATCCAGCACGGCTGCATCGTCTCCGACGCCTACTTTGCTGGATGCATTTTTTAGTTCGATTTTTTCCGTGAGGTGTTTAATCAAGCCAAATTCGCCCAATTCACTTATTTCTGTACGTTCAGCCATTTTTAAGATCTTTTTATGATTTCACGCATGATGGCTGTCATTTTTGGCTGTGCCGCCAATGCTGCCAATTGTACATCCTCGTGAGATACTTCTACGATTTTGCCCTCCAAACCAATGTCTGTAATGACTGAAATGGCGAAGCATTCGAGTTGCGCGTGTCGTGCTACGATTACTTCTGGTACGGTCGACATTCCTACGGCATCGCCACCTATGATTTTGAAAAACTTGTATTCAGCCGGTGTTTCGAATGTCGGACCTGAAGTTCCAACATAAACGCCCTGATGCAGTCGGATACCTTTTTCAGCAGCGATTTCAAGGGCCATTTTACACAAACGAGGTGAATAGGCATCACTCATGTCCGGGAAGCGAGTTCCCAATTCCGGGTGGTTCTTTCCACGAAGCGGGTGTTCTGGAAAACGGTTGATGTGATCGGTAATCATCATCAGATCACCAACAACAAATTCCTCTTTCATTCCGCCTGCAGCGTTGGAGAGGAACAGCGTTTTAATCCCGATGGCTTTCATCACACGGATCGGAAAGGTGACCTGCTCCATGGAATAACCTTCGTAATAATGGAAACGACCTTGCATGGCCATGATGTCCTTGCCGCCCATTTTGCCGAAAATCAGCTTGCCGCTGTGTCCTTCCACGGTGGAAACCGGGAAATTGGGTATTACTTCGTATGGGATGACCAATTCAATATCGATGTCTTTGACCAACTCGCCCAATCCGGTGCCAAGAATGATGGCAGTTTCCGGGCTGGTGGTCATTTTGGTTTTAAGATAGCTTGCGGTTTCTTTTATTGATCCTAACATAATCAGTTATTTTTTGTTCAAATGTTCTGCCCTGACCTTCCAGAAAATTTATTTCAAGTGTCGGGTAATAAATATAGGGGGCCAAAGTCTGCATAAACGGATTGTTGCGAATGCGTGTAGCGTCTTTTTCCGTTGTCAGGATGATACCTCCTGCAGCCTTGATTATTTCAAATTCCTGACTGATCTTTCGGGCATCTCTCTTGCCGAATTCATGATGGTCGGCAAAATGCATGGCCTTGACTTCCGGAGCAAAAAGTCGAACATGACTTTCAAGGCTCTGAGGCGTGGCAATACCGGTCAAAAGAAGTATGGGAATCCGCTGTTCTTTGATTTGTTCAAACGATTGCAGCTTTCCGACGATGGGCACTTCGGTAGCAATGGCTTCTGTTTCGATAAAGGCATCGATTGTTTCAGCCGAAACTGGACGATCAAGGACCTCTTTTTGAGGGGGTTCAACCGAAGGCACCAATTTTTCCATCGAGCCGTATTTCATGTTGGTGAAATACAGGGACTGGTAAGGGAGAACGCCAATTTTGGTAGTCAAAATCCGGACATCCATCGGTGTCAAACCTGTCGGGCATTTGCTGACAATCACCATTTGAGCCCGCTTCATTTGTCCAGCCGGTTCCCTCAGGTTGCCCACCGGAAGGAGGTAATCTTCACGGATCAGTCGGCTGTAGTCAATCAACAGGATGGAAATGCTTGGATTTACATAACGGTGCTGATAGGCATCGTCCAAAAGGATCACATCGATGAACGGTTGCATGCTTGCGCTCATCAGATTCTTAATGCCTCGGCGACGATTTTCATCTACCGCAACGATCACGTTCGGGAATTTCCGTTTCATCTGAAGGGGTTCGTCACCCAGATCAGCAAGACCTGTTGTTGAATCCGCCAAAACAAAACCTTTGCTTTTGCGCTTGTACCCACGACTCAGAACGGCTACCTGATAGTCGTTGCTCAAAGCCCGGATCAAATACTCCGTATGAGGCGTTTTCCCAGTTCCGCCAACGGTGATGTTACCTACAGAAATGACTGGCATGTCAAAGCTTGAAGAAGGTAAAATCTCTGCATTGAACAAGATGTTCCGAATCCATACGGCAAGACCGTAAAGCCAAGAAAGGGGAAGCAACAGGAAACGAAAAGCGGAATTCGTCACTTATTTATCTATTAGATCATTGTATATCAAATATATCCATCCGGGTCATAATACCTGTCTGAATCTTGGAGGTTTTAAGTTTCAACAGAGGAGCATATTCTTCTCCAAGAAAAGCCTTGGCCATTTTTAATTTGGTATCACCTGTGAATTCTTCCATCAGCTCCGTCATGAAATCTTTCTTTTCAGGGTAATAGACCATGCGGTATTTGGTGATTTTGCCCAATTTGGCTGCGATTTGAATGGCTTTGTCCAGACCTCCGATTTCGTCGATCAAGCCCTTTTCCTTCGCTTGCAGACCTGTCCATATCCTTCCTTCAGCGATCTTACGGATGGCTGAATCTTCCATTTTGCGACCATCTGCACAACGTTTCACGAATAAATCGTACCCACGGTTTACATAAGTCTGAATTTTCATTTTTTCAGGCACGGTCATTGGCCGGAGGGTGTTGCCCATATCGGCCAGGTCATTAGTTTTGACCACGTCGTAATTCAGCCCGATTTTCCTAGACAATTCATCCATGTTGAAGAACATCCCGAAAATGCCTATGGAGCCAGTAATGGTATTGGGTGCGGCAACAATCTTGTTCGCACAACAGGATATGTAATAACCACCCGATGCGGCATAATCACCCATGGATACCACGACTGGCTTTTTTGATTTCAGTTCAGAAATGGCTTTCCAGATCTGTTCGGATGCATACGCACTACCACCTGGAGAATTCACTCTGAATACAACAGCTTTGATGAGAGAATCCTTTTTAATCTTCTGAATTTCTTCAATCAGATCTTTTGAAACAACACCGTCTGAACCTGAATCGAAAATTTCACCGTCTGCATACAAAACGGCCACTTTCTCCTTCTCAAAGGTTGTCGATTCATCTGCAGCGGTCATTAAATCTTTGACGCTTACCAGCTTAAGATCGTCCACATTCGTGACACCGGCCTCGGCAGAAAGGTAATTCATCATGTCAGGCTGGTACAGCAAGCTGTCTGCCAATTTAGCCTTGACCAATTCGGTACCCGCTTCAAACAACATGTTGCGGTTTGCCAATTGATTCAATTCTTCCTTGGAAATCTTCCTGGATACAGAGATGCTTTCCAACACGTTGCCCCAAATACCATCCAACGTTTCCTGAGTCTGCTGACGATTGGCGTCACTCATTTTGGTATTGATAAAAGGCTCAACTGCTGATTTGAAGGAGCCGACTCGGAAAATTTCCGGTTTTACACCGATTTTTTCCAACGTACCTTTAAAGAATATGGGTGTTGCTGCCAGACCGTGGAAATTGAGCATCCCTTCCGGATTGAAAATGATTTTGTTCGCCACGGAAACAATGTAATATTCTTTTTGATCCATCATTTCGCCATAAGCAAAGATGAATTTTCCAGATTTCTTAAAATCAAGCAAGGCATTCCTGATTTCTTCAGCGGTAGCCATCCCGGCATTCATCGCACCCGAAATCACATAGATTCCCTTAATTTTATCATTCGTCTTCGCTTTTCTAATGGCTGCTAAAATATCGTCAAGGCCTTGATTTCCAATTTTAGTATCCATGGGTAAACCAGGAATGGTGAAGTCAAAGGGATTATCCACTGATTGCTCCTGAATGGTTCCATCCAAGCTGATTTTCAAAATACTGTTCTCTTTAATGGTCACGGATTTCTCCGAGCTTGAAACAGCTCCGGCGATTCCTAACAGGATTAGAATAACAAGTGTCAGAGCGATAAAAACACCCAACATCGATGCCAGGGTAAATTTCAAAAACTGTTTCATAAATTGATTTTTGATTGAATAAACAAAGATGACGCAAAATACCGGATAAAAAAAAGATTTGCTTTCTAAAAGGAAGTTGCCCTAAAAAGTGCAAGCTAGGATTTCGCAACCTTTTAAGACAACTTTAATGTTTTTAGAACTGTGAAGATCAATATTGCGGCGGAATTTCATCCGACACAGGCACCTCTTCCATTTGATCTTCCTCATTTACCAAGTCCTTTACTGGCCGACGGCCAAGTGGAATGCTTACCCCCAGTTGGATATTGGTGGTCAGGGCACTAAGCGGCAAAGGTATGGTGGTATTCTTCATCATCATTTTGCCATAATGTGTTGGCACATAGTCGCAAGCCAGGAATACATTGACAATGCCAGGAATAAATCCGAGTGCAAATCCAAACGTTTCCTTTTGTCCATGTACGAACGAATAGCTGCCAGAAAGGTTGAACCAATGGAAGGGCTTCAAGTTAAGTGAGGCCATGTATTCCGTATAACGTTCGTTATTATCCAATATTCTGGTCGAATATAAACCGCCAACACTCACACGGTTGCTCATCAAGCCGAGCTCTACACCGGCATTGATGGTTGGATTTAATTTCTGAACATAATCTCCGACAACAGTTTGCTCCTTAAAATGTGTTACGCCCAACACCGAGTTCTGTATTTCGGTAATCTGTTCATCAAAATTCAAATTTTTCGGATCAATATTATGAAAGCCCGTGTAAACAGTAGTTCCAGATGATGTTGCAGTAATGGTATTCTCCCTTTTCCATTTGATGCTACCAAAGTCGACAACGGCCATGGACACTTTAAAATTCTGAATAGGCGCCCATTCCATGCCAAGGTCAAAGCCCATGCCCATCCCACCAAGTCCAGGTTTCTCAATGATGGGTTTGGTTAAGATCATATTTCCATCTACGTCATTATCAAACCTCAGACCTTTTCCATAGACATCAAGCTGGCCTTGGGTCGTTACCGCCCAACTATCTGGTTTCATGGCAATTTCCATTTGTTTGAGACTGGCTTTCACATAGGCACCGCCGGCAAGGAATTTGCCTTTTACACCGAATCGTATGGCTTCAGTCAGATTGAGGGAGTAGCCCAAAGCACCTTCAGCGATCATACTTGCATTGACCATCAGGTTGTCTAAGTGATAGGTATTTCCTTCAGAACTGGACATCCCTATTTTAGCAAATGCAAACAATTCTTCCGGCAGATTCATTGTAATATTCGCCCTGGTGCCAACATCAAAAGTTAGAAAGCCTGATTTGCCGACCCATCTCCCGTAAGAAAGGATACTGGTACGGACATTAGTACGCAGGAATTGATCACCGCCGAGGGACTCCATGAAATCACTACTGTTTATCGTTTCATTCAGGAATGTAATCGGTTTCCCCTCCGAAGTAGCAATTGCCGGATAGATGAAATTGGTCAACTTAAGGTTTGATTCAGTACCTACGTATAACTCCCCGAGAACAGGTAAGCTAAAATAACCACGAGTTGGTGCCAGTGCTGGATTCATAAGATGACGGTGCGTGGAATTCTCCACGAAATAACTGGTTCGGGAGACTGTTTGCGCAGCTGCAATCGGACCTAGCAAGCAAAGGATCAGTGTCAATCCAAGAAGTCTGTATTTGCGTATCATGGTCTTCATCGCTTATTTGTTGAGCGCTTTTCCGATATTGATGCCGCCATCCACACGAACCTTCAGGTCCGCTTTTACGAAATTTTCAGGCTTTATGGGCGTTCCGGCCACGGTTTCATTTGAGGATGCGTAGAATAGCAGCCTGAATCCTCGAAGTTCTTTCAGTAAACCATTCGGATCACCTATCTTAAGTTTCAGTGGAGTAACGATAGCACTGCCGTTATGAGCACCCGCGCTGATGATCTGTTTCACCGTATCGATGCCTGCAATCGGCAACATAGTTGCATCTAAAGGGATCACCGACAGGTTGAGTTCCAGAGGAATGGAATTCTCGATAGTACCCAGAATCACAATGCCGCCCACCATACTAGCCATTTCACCAATCTTGGGATCCAAACCAATGATATCTTTGGGAATATATATTTCAAAATCTTCGCCAAAGGCCAAAGGGATGGTCACTTCATAGCCCAACTTGAATTTGTAAGAAGCCGTCAGGTCAAAAAAGTGTTGTTGTGTTTTGTCGGTCAAAATCGTCGCCACCATTTTTACATTGTCCGGTATTTTCCTGAAAAGAGTCTGAATATTAGCTTGGATGAAGTCGGCTCCGACAGGCATGCCTGCGTTGTCGGGCGAAATCCAGAATGTCTTCTTCAATAAATCCTGAGCTGTCGGTGCTTTAGGTATATTAATGGTAAAGTCTTGATCAACACCGGGTACCGGACTACCTCCGATCATCGGTGTCAATTTTATATTGGCATTGATGGGGATGCCTAAATTGCATTCGGTGTTAATGGCAATCACAGGTTTGGTTACGTCCAAAACGACATTGATATTATTGTCCTTAAGCGCCTTAGTGATGCTGTCCAACGGTATGGTTTGACTCGTTGGTTCCATGGCCGGATCCAATTTCCCATAAACCGATTTGAATGCGATGTTGCTTATTTTTGCTTCAATTTCAATAGTAATGGTTTTCCCGATCAGGTCATCGCTATTAACAGACGGTGAAAGTACGCTGACACCTGCAGTATACTTCAATTGATCGTTGATGTTCAGAACACCGTTCAAATCATGACCATCGAATTTCAAACCACGGATGCTGATCGTTTTATTGAGTTTGCCACCCACAAGGGCTTGTTTTATGACCATCTGGTTGTTCGCGTTAACCAATCCTGGAGCTAACATGAACATTTTCGGGAAGTCAATCACAAGGTCTACATTCACATCCGAACCGAAATCCGGCATGTTGAGGACGTTGACAGCCAACTGAATGGTTGCATTATCTTTTAAAATAACGCTATCGAGGGCAACCAATTGCGTGGGTACGCTGGGAATCGAATAATTGAGTGGGATAGAATCCGGCGGACTTGGGTAACTCAGATCTTTCAGCTTAATGCTTGTGGATGAGATGAATAGATCGGAGGTGCTTGCTTTGACTGTCATCGTTTTCCCGGTGAGTGACTCAATCTCCGCGCTGTTAACTACTCCTGACAATAATTCTACAGCGCCAGATATGCCGATGTTATCATCGATTGTAAGCTCACCGTCCACCAAATCCTGATTGATGTTCAGGGCAACCAGCGTCAGGACAACAGAATCCGGCAACGCACCTGTTAAGGGAAGAACGTTGCCAACTAAGTGATAGGAAGGATCGAAGACGAAAATGCTGGGAAATTGTATCTGCATGTTCGACGATATTGTCAGAGGCATCGCTGGTTTTTGAAAATCAATCCTGATTTTAGTTCCGGGTTTCATTTTGACAACTTCCAACCGTTTGACCATATCAGCAATGGCGATGGGGAAACTGACGGGCATATCTACGGAAGGAACGTTAACCGAAATCGGGTTTGTAGTGACAACAGCCGATTTATAGGAAATCGAAGATCCGAATTGAACTTTCATATAGGCATCATTGGTGGGAATATCTTTACTGTTGATTCTCCCCCCAAAAGAAACTTCACCGGAATAACCGATCGAACCGTTCCATGTGAGTCTACCGCCAACAACTGCGATTTTGCTCATATCCAGTTTTTTCAGATACAACTTGATGTTTCTACCGACGGTAGGATCGAACGCTTCATTGGTGATTTTATAAACATTATTGGTAAGTCCAACCATCGGTTCAAAGACGAATTGTTCAGGAAAAGTAATGGTCAAATCATTGATGGTGATGACGGCGTTCGCTATCGTTGGTAAATCTTGGGTAGACAAACTGATCGTAATGAACGCGGGATCGTCGAAAAGAATTTCGTTCAGACCTTTTATTTGGCTGGGAACGGCATTGTCAATGTTGAGATCGGCCGAGTTGGTCGGAATAGCAACATCCAATGTTGGGATGTTAAATTCCATGGAGCTAATTTCCAAATTCTTGACAGCTACACTGACCGTTAAATCCAGACCATTGACATTGACTAATTGGTCAGACCAGACAACAGCATCTTTCATGCCCATTAATCCACTGACAGTTATGTCTTTAGAAATCATGATTTTGCCAAGATTATTCGGTGTCCCGGTTACATTTAACTTATTAATCGGGAATTGCTTGGTTTTTGAGAACCCGTTTGCCACCGTTAATGAATCTCCTGCTGTAAATGAAATTGATCCGTTCGTCGGTTGGTCGGTAAAGACGAATAATCCATCCGGATCGATGGTGAAGTTTGGAATCAAAGTCCCCGATTTAAAAATGGCTGAGGCGCCTGTCAATGCAATAGTGACCTCAAAAACTGCACCGTTCTTCAACAATACATTGCCAATGTCCGATACACCGTTGGGTGCATTGACAGATGTTTCAATTGGGCTCGTGGTACTGATGGTGATCGGAGCCGGGTCTGGAGTAATGGGAACTCCTACATGGTCACCCGGATTAGCAGGGACGGATACGCTTGCTAGGATGTTGTCCTGATTGGCATTGACATTGATATCACTGATCGTCGGGTTTGACAGTGTATAATTGGTCATCCCGGCAGGTGTTGTCGTGTTGGCGGAAATGGGTGGTATTGTGAAGTTGCCAAGTGAATAGCTGCCAAATCCCAGATTGACGTTGACGTCTTTGGATATACCTGGAATATTGAAGTTGTCAAGGTTGATATTTCCGAAATCAAGCGGGTTGCTTACTGTTTTGACTTGATCATCAATTTTGAGCAACGACTGGTCAATCTCTGGAATCGGTTGGTTGATGGAATCCTTAATGGTGATGGCATATCCGCCGTCTTCCATCGTCTCAAGTTGTTTAAGCGTTTCGAGGTCCAGGAAATCACTCAACATGATGGTGTCAGTCGAACCAATTGGAATTGCCAGAGAATCCCCGCCCAATTCCATATCCATGGATACGCCATTTCCTAAGTTATACAATTCATCGATACAGGAGGACACCGAGAGGATGATTGCGCAGAGCATCAATCCAAAACCGGCCGATTTAAGGAATCTGTATTTCTGTGTCATAATCAAGGTATTTTATATAATGATAATACGAAGTTATATATAATATATGAAATACTGCCGTAGGCTGTTGTTTTTATTTTTGTGTTTGATGTGTTGGAATATATTTTTTCACCTCATAACCCTCGCATCCCAAGGCCTTTGGGTGTTTGTCTCAAAAAAAGAATGATTTTTCTTGTCCATTAATTTGTTTTGTAATGTAAAAGGTTCTACTTTTGCACCCGCTTTCCAAGAGACCGAAACCGCAGCGAAGCGGTGTAGTGCGGGAAGCAGA